>ERZ841116.137-NODE-137-length-63467-cov-7.842459_pt1 | contig 63467 bp, 48 predicted proteins | sample MGYA00519875_ERZ841116 | MGnify/ENA primary metagenome ERZ841116 (study PRJEB31850, sample SAMEA3708889) | human gut metagenome | biome: human gut; feature: human-associated habitat; material: faeces | place: China | collected 2014 ... | reverse complement strand
GTCAGCGCCCTTTCGTTTCACGTCACCTTGTCTCAAATGCGACCCGCTCGCTGTCCGTCCTCTACTTGCGGCGTCGTCTTGCTCCGGATGCGGCACCTGGGGACGTTCCTTTTCTGCCGGCACCTTGGGACACTCCTTAGTCATTGGGGACGTTCTTAAACGACTAGTCATTTAAGAACGTCCCCAATGTCTAGTCGTGCAGGGGCAAGCTGCTTTTCGCCATGGTGCCACATGTGAGCCTGGTCTCCTGCGTCAGATTCTAATAACGAGTTTACGGAATAAATAGTTATTAGAGTTGATATGGCCGACCTAATGACGAGAAGTCGTTATTAGGTCGGCTGTTAGCCATCGGGGACGTTTTTAAATGGCTACTTGAGCCCGGGCAGGCGGGTGTAGGGAAACGAGCGCTCTAGGAACTCGGAGCAGCGGGCGTAATCTTTGGCAAAGTAGCTGCTGTAGAGCGAATCAAGCACATATTGCACGGCAATATGGCTGGCAAACTGCGTGATGCGGTGCGTCATGCTCTCGTGATCGCTCGCCGTAAGGTAGGCGGTAAAACCGGGGTGCAGGCGCGCGCAATATGGCGTGCCGATAACGATGAAGGGGACATGCCGACTGCTGAGGATCGGCAAGATGTCCTTGAGGTTGGGGGCAAGGCCGCTGTAGGAGATGACGATCGCCGTGTGGCCGGGGTCCGAGGCAAGCGAAGTCGGCCTTGCCTTCTACGACCGCGTCTTCGACTTCCTGTACGCACGGCATCAAACCGCTTGTTACGCATAGCCACTACGAGATGCCCCATGCCCTGGTCTCCGCCGGCACCGGCGAGATGCGCAAGCGCTACGGCTTTATCCACGTCGATAAGCACGACGATGGCACCGGTACCTATGAGCGCCGCCGCAAGGACAGCTTCTTCGCTTACCAGAAGATCATCCAGAGCAACGGTGCCGAGGGTCTTGGAAGGGCTTGCGATTCGAACCTCTGCCTTAGTTTTTAGGCCATTTGGCACTATAATCACCATAGGCATGCGCAAAACGTTGCGCTTGATCAAGAGGAGAAAACGTATGGGTCTGTTTGACATGTTCAAGAAGAAGGCTGAACCCGCGGCTGCTGCTGCTCCGGCCTCCATCTCTGCTTCTGCCGGCGCCGACGTGCTGTGCTCGCCTGTCAAGGGCAAGGTCATCAAGATGGCTGACGTTCCCGATCCCGTCTTTGGTGGCGAGGTCCTGGGCAAGGGCTGCGCCGTGTGGCCCGAGGACGACCTGGTCTACGCTCCCTGCGACGGTAAGGTGACCGTCACCATGGGTCACGCCGTGGGCCTGCAGTCCGATAGCGGCATCGAGGTTCTGGTGCACGTTGGCGTCGATACCGTCAACATGAACGGCGACGGCTTCGAGGGCTTCGTCAAGGCCGACGACGTCGTGAAGGCCGGCCAGCCCATGCTCAAGATCGACCGCGCCAAGATCGCCGCTGCCGGTTACAAGGACTGCGTCGTCGTGGCCGTGTCCAACACTGCCGAGTTCGCCGACGTCGAGCTCGCCGTCGAGGCCGACTCCGCTGTCGCCGCCGGCGATGTCATCGTCAAGGTCGTCCGCAAGTAAACTGCGGCAACATAAGGGTGTTTTGGGGTGGTCGAATTGTCCGACCGCCCTTTTTTATTACAATGCGGCGGAACGTTTTATTGCGCGTTGGGCGGACCGGTAAACCGTTCGGACGTTAAATCGAGCCGGCTGCGCCTTTGCTTTGCCGGGGGTGTTCGTTAGCGGCTAGTATGGTCTTATTGTTACGACGTGCACCGCGTCGGGAAGCGTGGTGCCGCTTGTTGGGAGGAATGTCATGAAGAAGAAGCTGCTGCTTGCGCCCCTGATGGCTGTTCTGGTCGCGTGCGTGGTTGTGCTTTCCGGCTGCGGAGGTCCTTCGGTTGAGGAACTCATTACCGAGGATCTTTCGACGCAGTTTGACGAGGTCAAGAACGGCGGAGACGATTTCCTCGCCGGTCTGGAAGAGGCTTCGGGCGACGAGTTCGAGCAGCTGGGCATCGATCCCAAGGAGTATGCCAAGAGCTATCTCGAGGGCTTTGACTACAAGATCGGCGACGTGACGGTCGACGAGGACAAGGGCACCGCAACTGCCGAGGTCACCATCACCTGCAAGTCCATGAACCAGATCGTTGAGGATTTTGCCACCCAGTACCAGGAGAAGGTCGCCGCGCTCGATTCGATGCCTTCCGATGACGAGCTGTACAAGATGGCCGGTCAGGTTATGGTCGATGTGACTAAGGCTGCTAAAACCAAGGACACCAAGGTCACCTTCAAGTACTCATGCAATGACGACGGCGAGTGGTCTGCTGACGATTCTGCAACCAACGAGATGATGAATGCGATGATGAGCTAGGGGGTTGCGGCGTTTTACCAAACGCCGCAACTGCTCGACGCTGCGCGGGCACCAGAGCGACAACTTGTCATTCAAAGAGGACGGCATGACCAGAAGGTCTATGCCGTCCTCTTTTCATGCCAATTTGTTCGCTCTGGTGCCCGCTCGCTGCCCGTCCTCTACCTGCGGCGTTGCCATGGTAGTCATTGAGGCGGCACTTGGGGACGTTCCTTTTCTGCCGGCAGTTGGGGACACTCCTTGTGCCGGCGTTGCATCGCGAACGCTCGGGAAAATGCGACCCGGTTTTTGGCCGAATTCCGGGTCGCGGTTTCCGGATGGGGTGGGTTGCGGAAACCGCGACCCGGAATATTGCTCTGAAACGGGATGCGGTTTCCCCGACGCGCCTCAAACGGAAAGTGCATCCCATTTCGGAGCTCCAAAACGGGATGCACTTTCCGCGTGGAAGAATTGTCGCAGCTGCGTTAAGCGGTGTCGCTCGCTACTCGCCCAAGATTAGCTCGGCGAGTTCGTCCTGCGTATCTACCACGTAGTCGGCGCCGGCGGCTTCCAGCTCTGCGCGGCCGCGGAAGCCCCAGCTGACGCCCGCGCTCTTAAGGCCGGCGTTGTGGCCGGTCAGAACATCGACATTGGAATCGCCCACATAGAGCGTGGTTGCCGGATCGGCGCCCAGCTCCTTCATCACGTGCAGTGTGACGGGCGCTTCGGGCTTAGGCGGAAACGCATCGACACGGCCTTGCACCAGCGCAAAGCGCTCGGAACCAAAGTATTTCTCGATAAGCGGGGCTGCCGAAATATGATCCTTGTTGGTGAGCACGGCAAGCTGAATGCCCGCGGCGCGCAGACGGTCGAGCATCTCAATCGTGCCGGCGTAGGGGGCGGTGTGGTCCTCCTTGTGCTCGCTGTAATAAGCCCTAAACTCGGCAAGCGTCTGCCCAAACATACGGCCGTCGCCCGCATACTCGGCGGGCATAAAGCGCTCGACCAGCTTGAGCATGCCGTTTCCCACCTTATAGCGGTAGGCGTCAACGGCAAACGTGGGCCAGCCGTGCATCTCGCAGGTATGGTTGCCGGCGGCCGCCAGGTCCTCGAGCGTGTTGAGGATGGTGCCGTCAAGGTCAAAGATCACGGTGGAAAAAGCTGCCATAGGTACGCTCCCATCAAGATGACTCATCAAAACGGCACCCATGATAGCGCGTGCCGTTCCAGTCGGGCATGAGCGGGCCGAGTGTCCCCCGTGGGACTGAGGGGGCCAAAAGTCCCCGTTAAAACGCTTAAATGGCCTCTAACAGGTACATTTGGCCCCCTCAATCCCACGGGGGACACTCGGCCCGCTCAATCTTGCGCACGGGGCTTATCGGCCTGTTCAACCCTGCGGGGAATGCCGCCCGCCAGATGCAAACGACCGGTCACGGGTTGTTACGAGTGCCGTGTCCATACTTCCTTAACACATAAGATAAGCTGATAACTGCATATTCAATCCGATTTACCCAGCTAAAGTGTTCTCATTACGCATATTGTTGGTGGGTAGTTCGGGCTCCGTGTGGAGGGGAGAACGTATGAGGTTACCGGCTTTTGCTAAGAAGGCGTTTAGGGGGGGGGTAGTCGCGGCGCTTGTGCTTGCCATGCCCGCGCCCGCGCTCGCCTGCACGCAGGTTTACATCGGTAAGAACCAGACAACGACGGGCGATACCTATGTCGGTCGCGCCGAGGACTATTCACCTCGCTACTGCAAGACCTTTGGCGTGCAGCAGCCGATCGACAACCCTGTCTTCCGTTCTTTCGAGAACGATTCTGTGCCGGGGACCGGCTTTGAGTACACCTATCAGGGTCGCTCGTATCGTTACACCTATGTTCGTGACAATCCCGATGCGTGGGATGCCCAGGACGACGAGGCAGCGTCCCGCGTGTATTCCGAGGCCGGCACCAACGAGCGCGGCGTCTCCGTTTCCGCGACGCTCACAACGGATTACAACGACGGAATCAAGGCTATCGACCCTCTTGTCGACAAGGGCATCGGCGAGTATAACCTGGGCGACTACCTGTTGAGCGTTTCGTCCACGGCGCGCGACGGCGTGGAGAAGCTCGGCGCCATCATCGATCAGTATGGCTCTCAGGACTGCAACCAGATCGTCATTGCCGACAATACCGAGACCTGGATTTTCGCTCAGCTTTCGGGCCATCAGTGGATTGCCGTCAAGATGGGCGACGACGTGGCGTCCGTTAATCCCAACATCGGCGGCCTGCAGTATAAGGTCGATCTTGACGATCCGAGTCAGTGCCTGCACTCGGCCGATGTCGTGACGCTGCCCGAGTCCAACGGCGTTCTCGTAACCTATGACGACGGCACGCCGAACATCTTCAAGACGTATGGCAAGGAGAATTCGGGTTCGTCGCAGAATACGCGCCTGGCCCAGGGACGTGCTTACTTCGGTGCTGCCCTTGCGCCTCAGACGGACTATACCGTTGATGAACAGGGTCGCGTCACCTCGCTCATCGACCCGCAGCTGACGTTTACGCCGGGCATCAAATCCGATACGTTCACGGCGTTGCGTTCCCTCGCTGCCCGCGGTGAGCAGGATGACAGCCTCAACGCCAATCTCAACAGTGCCCTGTATGCCATCGGCAACAACAGGACGACCGAGAGCAATATCTTCCAGATTCGGTCCGGCCTTTCCAGTGATATCGCCACGATTCAGTGGGAAGCGCTTTCGCGTTGCGAGTTCAGCGTGTACCTGCCCAGCTACTCTGCGCTGTTGACGGAAGTTCCGGCTGACTACTTCCCGGCGTGGAACACGGTGGACGGCACTTATACAGGACGCAAGGACGACGTCGCGCAGGCTTTGGTCGAAAAGGACGGCAAGAACCTCGACTACGTCTTCATGGACATCAACACGCTCGCCTACAACAACCGTGCCTCTATGGGTGAGAACGTGCGCGCCTACCTCGATGTCCTTCAGAAGCAGGTTATCGCCCAGCAGGACGTTGTTGACGGGTTGATGCAGGCAACCCCTGCCGATCAGCGCACGGACCTTGCCAACAAGGCGTTTGCCGCAGTGAGCGAACAGGTCTACAACAAGGCGGCCAAGCTTCTCGATGAGATGCGCGCCTATGTGAATGCGGGAGATACCTCGAGTGCGTTTATGCCGAGCGACTATGACGCCGAGAATGGAACCTCCCGGACCCCGATTATGTACGCGTCCGCTTTTGTTGCTCCCAGCATCACGGCTCAGCCGCAGTCGGTAACGTGTGCTCAGGGCGCTGAGGCCAAGCTGAGCGTTGCCGCGACGGTTGATGACAGCGTGGATGGCTCGGATGCCCAGCTTACCTACCAGTGGTTCGTCAAGGGCGAGGACGGTAACTTCTCTGCCATCGACGGGGCGACGGCGGCTGAGTACGTCGCCGCGACGACCGAGGTCGGTTCAAAGGTGTATCGCGTTGAGGTGACGAGTGCTGCCGGGCTGGTTTCCACGTCCGATGAAGCGACGGTGACCGTGACGCAGGCTGCGCAGGAGGAGCCTGGGCAGAAGCCCGGTCAGAAGACGGATGTGAAGACGGACGTCAAGACCGATACCGCCAAGAAGGCGACCAAGGGAGGGCTTGCCAAGACCGGTGATTCGTCTGTGGTGATCGTGGCGCTTCTGACGGTGGCTGGAGTTCTGGCCGTTATGGGGGCCGTGCTTATCCGCAAGCGTGCGAATTAACCGGAGCGGGTCATAGACGACAGCCCTAACTAAAAACGGTCCCGTACGAGTAATCGTGCGGGACCGTTTGCTTGAGCTAAAGCAAAATGAGCGGGTCAAAAGTCCCGCGGGGGCATTCGGGCCGCTCAATCTTGTGGGCGGGTTTGGTTCGTCAGCGGCCTGGTGGCGATAGAGGTTGCCTATAGGCGGTTATCCGGGAGCCATATGGCTCGGATATGGCGGTTTTTGTGTAGTGCATTGACCGATTTACCTGCGGTAACGTACACTTCCTCCGTTAAAAAATAGAAGCCGGAGCACGGGTGCGCGCGAGCGCATAAAGGGGAATCGGGTGAGAATCCCGAGCAAGGCGGTTACTGTGTGCGGGCGCGCCCGCGAGCCAGATTACCTGCCCGCGCTCTTCTCGAAACCGAGGGCCTCTCTGTTTGCCGCTGGATTCCGGTCTACAAGGGGTGCTGCTGAGCGTGCGTTTTGCTGCCGATAGGGTGGCTGACGTGCGCCTTTGTGCTGCCGGGGTATCGCCTGTCCCGCCTTCTTCGCCATGGCTCTATTGCAGGTTCGCGAAAGAAGGAGAACGGGTGACGCGAAACAACATTATGCTCAAGCGCCTGGGAGCCGCTGCTTTCTCGGTGCTACTCGTCTGGTCGATGCCGGGTACGTCGGCATTTGCCGAGGGCGTGGCAGAGATCGCTGTGCAGGCGCAGGCCCAGGCCTCGCAGCAGGCGGATACTGCCGAGAATGCCGACGAGTCGAGTTTCACTGCGGACGAGCAGACGGGTGCTGAAGGCGCCGAGGCGTCGGCGGACGAGGCAAGATCCGACGTTGCTCCGTCTGCCGATGAGGGGCTTGCCGCCATGCTGAGTGCGGACGGGCAGAACGCCGCCGCGGTGAACGTCGACGATGACGACGCCGATGTTCAGCAGGCACGTGACGTGCGCGTTGCCAAGGCCGGCGAGACCATGACGGTCTCTTCTGCTGGCGAGCTGCCTACCACCATCGAGGCTGGGGCCGTCGTGAGGCTTACGGCGGATATCAGTCTTGGCGCCGACCAGCAGATCGAGACCGTGGCCGGCACGCTCGATGGCCAGGGCCACAGCATCGTGCTTAACGGCAAGGCACTTGCGAAGAGCGTGACTGGCACGGTGCAGAATCTGGGCGTGACGGGCCGGGCAACCATGGGCGATTATGAGGGCGCCCTTGCGATCAATTGCTCGGGAACCGTGCAGATGTGCTGGTCGACGGTCACTTTGAGCGATGGCGGCACTTGGGCCGATTACGGTGGCCTGGTGGGAACGCTCAACGGTGGGTCTGTAATCAACTCTTACGTTTCCGGATCGATGTCGGGCTATTTCGCTCATGGTCTCGTTTGCCGGTATAGCTCCGGTGCTATGGTCAACAACCTCTTCACCGCGGGCGACCAGGCTTGCGGTTTTGGCAATGATTCTTCCTTCGGCAGCAAAATCTCTGTCGACGACCTCAAGACCCAGGCCTCGGTCGATAAGCTCAACACCGATGCTCCTGCCACCGGCTTTAGCTGGTCTGCACAGGGCGGTTTGCCCGTGCTGGTCTCGGGCGGTGCTGCGGTCGTCGTGAACAAGGGTGCCCTTAAGGCTGCGATTGACGATGCCAGCGCCAGGGTCGAGGGCGACTACACGGCCGAGAGCTGGTCGAAGCTCGCCGAGGCCCTTGTGAGCGCCCAGGACGTCTACGCCAACGACGATGCCGCACAGGTCGAGGTCAACGGCGCAACCAAGGCGCTCACCGATGCCATTGCCGCACTCGAGAAGCCCAAGCCCACCGAGCCCGTGGCTCGGCCGCAGAACGTAGTGCGCCTGAGCTCGCAGAGCGACCTCGAAAACAAGTTCAAGCCCGCCGACGCCGACGCCTACTACGTTCTCGACAACGACATCACCATCGATGACAGCTGGTTCTTTGCCCCCATGGGCATGCTCGCGGGCACGCTCGACGGCCAGGGCCACACCATCACCTTCGCCAACGGTGGCGGCGTGAAGTCGCTCATGGACGGCGTTGCCTCCACGGGCGTGGTGCAGAACATCTCGTTTTCCGGTGAACTCAAGCAGGCGACGGACGGTAAGGCGTTCGGCCCCCTGGGCAACAAGGTTCAGGGTGCCGTGCTCAACTGCTCCACGAGTGTGACCGGCAAGGGCGTTGCGGGCTTTGCGCGTACGCTCGACGGCGGCATCGTGTCCAACTGCGTGTCGACCTCCGAGGGCACAGCGGGCGCGCTGTTCGCGACCTATAGCGCGGGCCAGCTCGTCAACACCTACTGGGGCGCATTCCTCACCAACAAGATGGACGCTCCCGCCTCGGCGCTCGTCAACTCCTATGCCGTCGACCCCGCCGACATGGCCACCGATGCCTTCGCCGATCTTATCAACGCCAACTGCGGCGCCAACGGCAGCAGCTGGGGTATCGATAAAAATGGCACGCCGGTCTTTGGCTCGGGCAACAGCTACCAGGCGCCCGAGGACACCACGCCCGACGACGCCTACACCGTGAGCTTCACGGCCAACGACGGCACCAGCCAGACGGTTGCCGGCCATATGCTCGAGGTTTCGCCTGATGCTGTGGACGCCTACCGCAAACTTGGCGTCTTTGCACTTAAGGGCGTCCCGGCCACGAGCACCATCACCTGGGGCACCGATGACGCCAACCGCGGCAACATCGGCATCAACGAGTCCACGGGAGAGCTCTACGTCTACGACAACGCTACCGGCACGGTGACCGCCACCGAGCGCAAGGCCGATGGCTCCGAGCAGACCGTGGCTACCATCAAGATCAAGGCCAAAGCCAAGCAGTTCGACGACTTTGAGCTGTGGTATCGTGCCTCCGACGGCACCGTGAGCAACGTGACCGATGGTGCGGCTACCGTCCAGGGCTCCGAGGTGCGCAACCTCGAGATTCGCGTGCATTACGTCGACGCCGATAAGGGCGAGTACGTGCCCGTCTCGTTCAGCCGCTTCCACTTTGCCTCGAGCGATCCTACGACCATCTACAGCAACGACTACTCGGCCTGCTTTTACTTCAAGCATGCCGGCAGTGCCACGATCACCGTTACCCCGCGCGACGCCGCATCTGCGGGCGCCGGCTCCAAGAGCGTGACGCTGACGTCAGAAGCCGTGGCCGCCACGTCCATCTCGATGGGCTACAACGAGGACGGCGCCACCGTCTACCTACAGGGCCGCAACCCACTCTCCGAGCGCGGCGCGTTTTTGACCGATCACGCACGCCCCGTGGTGACGCCCGACAACGCCACCAACCGCGACAACTTTACCGTGACGAGCAGTGATCCTGCCGTGGCGGCCTACACTACCGCGGGCGAGATCGGCTACACGGCGTACAAGGCCGGCACCACCACGTTTACCGCGACGCTGCCCGACACGGACGCCGATGGCAAGGTCATCAGCGCGTCGCGCGACGTGACTTATGCCTACCAAAATCCGCTTGCGAGCGTGACGGCCGGTACGGACAGCCTCTACCTCAAGGCCGGCTCGGCGCAAAAGCTTGACCTGGCCTTTACCGGCAAGAACGACGTGGACGGCTGGAGCGTGACCGAACCCGGCCTCACCTGGACGTTCAAGACACTCGACGGCAAGGACGCCTCGGGTATCGTGGGCATCGACCGCAACGAGAAGGGTGCCTGGAAGCACGTTGACGGCGCTCCCGATGACGGCCTGTACGTGGCCTCGAGTGACTACACGGTGACGGCGCTTTCGGCCGGCACGGTGATCGCGACGGGTACGCCGGTAGACGCGACCGCCGGCGCCGAGCCCGTGACGCTTACCATCACCGTGGCCGGCGTGGCCGCGAGCCCCGCTACGAGTGAGTCCGCCTCGGCGGGCATCGATGCTGCTGCTGCGTTCATCGACGCACACCGCAGCTCTGACGCCTTCCAGTACGGCGACGAGTGGGAGATTTGCGACTTTGCCAAGGCGGGCCGCACGATCGATTCCGGGCTGCTCGACAATTACCATGCCTCGTTGGCCGAGCACAAGGCCGAGTGGGGGAGCGCGACCTGCGCTCTGACCGAGACCGAGCGTGTGGCGCTGGCTCTCTCCGCCATCGGCGAGGACATCACCGACTATGACGGCGTCAATCTGGTCGAGCTCATTTGCAGTCGCACCGATATGATGCGCGCCAACGAGAAAATCTTCGCGCTGATGGCGCTCAATGCGAGCGGCTCGGATGCACCCGCCGGTTCCGCCTGGACGCGCGCGAGCCTCGTGGACGCCGTCTGTGAGCTCCTCGGTAGCGGCGACGCTGTGGAAGGTACGCGGCTGGGCGACGTGGACCTGACGGCCATGGCGATCCAGGCCGTGGCGCCCTATGCGGGCGACACCAAGGTCGATGCTGCCATCGAGAACGGCCTCTCCTACCTCAAGGGCAAGATGAGCGCGGGTACCTGTGACTTCGGCTCTGCCGAGGCCAATGCCCAGGTGATCCTCGCGCTGCTTTCGCTCGACCGAGACCCGGCCAACCCCGTCAACGGGTTTGCAAATGCTGTGACCAACGTGGTCTGCGCGCTGGACCTGTACCGCGTGGACGGCGGCAACGGCTATGCGCACAGCAAGGGCGGCGCGGCCAACGCCATGGCGACCGAGCAGGCGCTCCGCGCGCTCACGACATATCGTGTCTCCTCGGGAGAGACGATTGCCTGGAAGACGGCCGTGATGGCGGGCAAGGGCTCGAGCAGCAACGACCCGCAGAAGCCCACGGTGGCGCCGGGCGTTCTGACGCCGGGTACCGGGTCGGACAGCGGTGCAGGCAACGGAACCGGCGGTTTTGCGGCCGTGATGGCTCCTGTGGCCGCCAAGGCCACCGGCGATACCAAAGTCGAGGCTGAATCCGGCAAGAAGGATTCGATGGAGTCTTCCGTCGCCGGCAAGACAGACAAGAGCGGCAAAAAGTCGGGCACGTCCGGCAAGACCGCCGCGTTGAGCACCGATGCTGCCAACAAGGCTGCGGACACGGGCTCGAACGGCTTTGCCATCGCCGGTGTTGCCGTGGGCATCGTCGGTATCGCGGCCGTCGGCGGCTGGTTTGTCTACACCAAGCGCCGCGCGGCGTAGCGAGCCTCTGCCTACCAGGTAAATACTGCAAGGAGTATGGCCTTGCAAAGCGAAGGGCCCTCCTGCCGATCAGCTCGGCAGGAGGGCCCTTCCATCTCCTCGCGGTTTGAGTGGGCCAACGTCCCAGTGAAAATGGGCGGGCCGATTGTGGCCGGATGCTGAGCAGCTTGCAGAGCAGCCGCTAGCAAATTCTCGGCAGCTGTTCTCCTACGAGCATGTCGAGGATGCGGGTCGAGCCCCAGCCGGTGCGTACGCGCACGGCGGGACGGGCGCCCTCGGCAAGTGGCAGCACGCGACCGATGATGGCGGCGTTCTCGCCGTAGCGGGCGGCGCGCATAGCGCTCAGCGCGGCATCGGCCTGCTCGGCCGGCACCACGGCAACCATCTTGCCCTCGTTTGCCACCTGCAGCACATCGTAGCCGAGCATCTCGCAGGCGGCCTGCACGTCGGGGCGCACGGGCACAGCATCCTCGTCGATCTCCATGGCAACGCCGCTGGCCTGGGCAAACTCGTTGAGCGTGGATGCCAGGCCGCCGCGCGTGGGGTCGCGGAAGCAGCGGGTGTCGGGGGCGGCGGCGAGCACGTCGGCAATCAGATGATTGAGCGGTGCGGCGTCGCTTTCGATGTTACTCGAAAACGCCAAGCCCTCGCGCTGGCTCATGATGGCGATGCCGTGGTCACCTAGCGTACCCGACACCAGGATGACATCGCCGGGCCGACAGTTTGCACCGCTGAGCGCTACGCCCGCGGGCACTTCGCCCACGCCGGCGGTATTGATGTAGACGCCGTCGGCACCTCCACGCTCGACCACCTTGGTGTCGCCGGTGATTATGGACACGCCCGCCTCATGTGCCGTTTCGGCCATGGTCTGAACGATCTGGCGGAGCTTGTCCATGGGATAGCCCTCTTCGAGGATAAAGCCGCATGAGAGGTAGCGCACGTTGGCGCCCGAGGTCGCGACGTCGTTGACGGTTCCGCATACGGCGAGGCGGCCGATATTGCCGCCGGGGAAGAACTGCGGCGTTACCACAAAGCTGTCGGTCGACATGGCGATTCGCCCGCTTGCGGGCAGCGCGGCGACGCCGGCATCGTTGCCCGCAAGCAGCTCGGGCGACCCAAAGGCATCCAGAAAGACCTCATCGATAATGCGCTTCATCATCTGGCCGCCGGAGCCGTGGCCCAGCAGGACAGTGCTATCGGTGGCGGTACGGGACATATCGAAAACTCCAATCGTGGGTGGTGCCGGTACGCGGGGGCGTCCGGGCTAGTCGCGGTATCTAAAGTACGCCGCGCAGCTGCCTTCGGAGCTCACCATGCAGGGGCCGACGGGGTGTTCGGGCGTACATGCGTGGCCGAACAGCGGGCAGTCGCTCGGCGTGATGGCTCCGCGCAGCACGTCGCCGCAGCGGCACCCGCGTGGCTCGACCGTCGCCTCAACGGGCACATCAAAGCGGGCGCCGGCATCAAAGCGCGCGAATTCGGGTCGGATGGAAAGACCCGAAGCCGCAATCGGTCCCAGTCCGCGCCACGTGGTGTCGCACGGCTCAAACACCTGCTCGACCAGCTGGCGCGCTACGGGATTGCCGTCTGCATTGACGCCACGGCGGTAGGCGTTGTCGATTGCGGGCCTGTGCTCGACAACCATCTGGACCAGCATGCAGATGCCCTGCAAGATATCGACCGGCTCAAACCCGGTGACTACGCCGGGGATCTCGAACTCATCGACCAAAAACCTAAAGGGTGCCAGGCCCGTGATGGTAGCGACGTGACCAGGCAGGATAAAGCCGTCGATGGTCGTTTCGGGGTCGTTGGAGATCGCACGCAGAGCCGGCGGCGTGGTCTTGTGAGCACAGTAGACCGAGAAGTTCTGGAGCTCGCGCGCGTCGGCCTCTAGGATGGCGGCGGCAATGGTGGGCGTTGTGGTCTCAAAGCCGACGCCAATAAAGATAACCGGGCGTTCGGGATTTTGCTCAGCAATGTCGAGTGCGTCGAGCGGAGAGTAGACGATACGGATGTCGCGCCCCGCCGCCTTTTGCGCGGCAAGCGAGGTGGACGATCCGGGCACGCGCATCATGTCGCCAAAGGTGGTGATGACAGCGCCGTCCATGTTGGAAAGCGCGATTGCGTGATCGATGTCGCGGTTGGCGGTGACGCAAACGGGGCACCCCGGGCCGCTTAGCAGTTTGAGTCCCGTCGGCATAATGGAGCGAAAGCCATAGCGGCCAATGCTCACGGTATGCGTACCGCAGACTTCCATAAGGTTGATGCTGCGGTTGCCGACAAGCTCATGAATACGATCGATGAGCTCGCGAGCCAGCTTGGGGTCGCGAAATGCCGAAAAGTCGATACCGGAGCGAACCGGCTGCGCCGCCGCCACTAGTATGCCTCGGCCGGGTTGGTGGCGAGCTGGTCCTCTTCGGCCAGCTCGGTCATGGTATTGACGAGCTCGAGTGTCTCTTGGGCTTCCTGCTCGTCGACAATCTGAATGCCAAAGCCGGCGTGCACGAGAATATAGTCGCCTACCTGTGCCGTCGGCACGAGGCGCAGCGAAACGGGGCGCTCGATGCCCATCATGTCGACGGTCGCCTTAAGGTCGTCGTCGCGTTTGACCACTTTACCGGGAACGGCAAGGCACATAATGTTCCCCTTTTATACGTTTTGCGCTGGATAGGCGCCTAATTACCCATCAGTTGATGGTAGCGCTCGCGGGAGTCACGAGCAAACGCGTTACACCTGTGAGACGGCGGCGCGCAGGCTGGCAAAACAGCCTATCGCAACGCCGTCTGCGCGAGGCGAGCGCGAGCGATGGCGGCCTGACCGTAGGCGATGCAGCCGTCGTTGGCGGGTACAGCGTGGGGGACCAAGACGGCAAGACCGGCGTCTTTGAGTTCGTGGGTAAGGAGCTGAAGCAAAAGCCGGTTCATGAACACACCGCCCGAGAGCGTGACGGTATCGAGGCCTTCGCGCGCGCAGATTTCGCGTGCGATGTGGGTCGTAGCGTGCGTAATGGCGATGTGAAACCCGAGGGCGAGCCGGTCGGCCGGCGCGCCTGCCTCGATTCCATTCAGAAGAGCTTCGATGAGCGGTTGGGGGTCCAAGATGGGGGAGTCGTCGGCAGACGTGAATACGCCTGTGTGATTGTCGTCGAGACGAACGGTCTTACCGCCGAGCGCGCGCCAGGCGGCGGCTTCGAGTTCTATGGCGGGTTCGCCCTCGTAGGTTGCCTTGTCGCAGATGCCCAGAATCGCTGCCGCGGCATCAAAGAGACGCCCCATGCTGCTGGTACGCGGGCTGTTGATGCCGCGCTCGATCATGGTGGCTGTCACGCTGCGTGTTTGCTCGTCGAGGGTGCCCAATAGCCCCGCGGCACCCGGATGCTCGAGCAGGCCGAGCTCGCTCAGCAGGGCAAAGGCATTGCGCCGGGCATCGCGCACGGATGCGGCTCCGCCTGGCAGCGCCCAGGTGCGCAGGTGCGCGGCGCGTTCAAAATCGGCAAGGCCGGCGATAAGAAACTCACCGCCCCATATGGTGCCGTCGGTGCCGGCACCCGTACCATCGAAGGCAATACCGAGGACGCGCGCATCGGGCGCAATCCGGCCAGCGACAATCGCCTCTGCCATTACGCTCGCGATGTGCGCATGATGATGCTGGATTTCGATTAGCGGCAGACTGTGCTCCCGTGCCCGCTCACGCGCCCACTGGCTCGATAGATAGTTGGGATGCATGTCGCATGCCAGGGCGGCAGGCGTCAGGTCAAAGAGGTTTTCTAGACGTGCGCGGGCGGCGCTCCAGGCATCGAAGGTCGCGCCGTTTTCGACATCGCCGATATGCTGCGACACAAAACAGGCCACATGGCCGTCGGCGTCCTCGCGCGTGAGCGCGATCGTGGCTTTTTGCTGCGGCCCGCAGGCGAGCACGCAGGGTGCAGTGCCGTCGAGCGCCGGCAGCGACAACGGTTGCGGCGCATATCCGCGTGCGCGACGCACAGGCATGACGGTGCCGTCGACCACACGTACCACGGAGTCGTCGTAGCGTGAGAGAATCGCACGGTCGTTGCCAAGTAGCGCGTCGGCGATGCCGGCGGCAACAAGATGTTCCCATGCAAGGGCATCGTCGGTCTCGATAGGTTCCTCGCTCAGGTTTCCGCTGGTCATGACCAGCGCGTGCATGCCATGCGACGAGGCAGCTGCAAGCAGCAGATGCTGAAGCGGTGTATAGGGGAGCATGACGCCGAGCTCGGGTAGATCGTGCGCGACGGATGGCGCGAGTGTAAGGCCGTCGGGGGAATCTCCCTCGCCAACAGCACGGCGGCGCAGCAGCACAATGGGGCGGATGCTGCCGGCCAGCAAGTCGCGCTCGGCATCATCGACATGGCACAGGCGTTCAGTATCGGCAAGGCTGCGCACCATAACGGCAAGCGGCTTGTTGCTGCGGCGCTTGCGACGGCGCAGCTCGACCACCGCCTGCTCATTGGCGGCGTTGCAGGCCAGATGGAATCCGCCCAGCCCCTTGATGGCGACAATACCGCCGCTGGCCAGCAGCTCGACACAGCGGTCAATAATGGCATCGCTGGTTTCGCGCGTGCTGCCGACGGCCGGCATCGCCCCCGAGCCCTCGGGCTCCATGTCGCCCGCCGCCTCGCGCCAGGTAATATGTGGCCCGCAGTCAAAGCAGGCATCGGGCTGCGCATGAAAGCGCCGGTCAAGCGGGTCGCCATACTCTGCGGCGCACTCGGGGCACATAGGAAAGCAATCCATCGACGTGGCCGCTCGGTCATAAGGCAGCGATCGGATGATGGTAAAGCGCGGCCCGCAGTTGGTGCAGTTGATAAAGGGGTAGTGATAGCGTCGGTCGGTGGGGTCGAACAGTTCGCGCAGGCAGTCGTCACAGGTGGCGATATCGGGGGAGATGAGCGTCGTGTGCACGGTCTGATCCTGCGACGCTACAATACGAAAGGCCTGCTCATCGTCGGCATCCCAAGCGTCGGGCTCCAGGTCCTCAACAGCGACATGCTCAACGCGGGCCGCGGCAGGCGCGTACTCCGACAGCGCGGTGACAAATTCGTCGAGTGCCTCGACTGAAGCATGCGCCTCGATGTGCACGCCATCGCCCGCGTTGAGCACCCAGCCGCAAATGCCATGCGCCATAGCCTCGCGATACACAAATGGCCGCATGCCGACGCCCTGCACAATGCCCGTTACATGGATATGCACATGTCGCATACGACCTTCCTTCGTTGAAACCTGTCCCTTTATGGCAGGTGCGCTGTGGGAAATCCCGCTACAGTCCCAGGCTCTGCTTGGTGGCGGCGCACGTGAGCTCGCCGTGCTTAACGCCGCGCAGCCCCAGCAACCGGTCGGCCAGCTCGTAGACACGCTCGCCGCGACCCTTGAGCGCCAGAATCTCCAGGCAGTTGTGGTGGTCCAGATGCACGTGCATGGTCGAGACGATCTCGTCGGTGTAGTCGTGCTGCACCTCGTCCAGACGGCGCGTCAGATCGCCGGTATGGTGGTCATAGATCATGGTGAGCGAACCGATGACCTGCTCGTCGGGCGTGCGCATCTGTTCCTTGGCGATCGAGGCGCGAATCAGATCGCGTACGGCCTCGGATCGGTTAGCCACGTCACCGCGGCGTGCGATCTGCTCGTCAAAGCGGCGCAGCAGGTCGTCGGGCGCGGTGACCGAAAAGCGGACCAGCTCGGAGCTGGAGCCGCTGTAGCGGCAGCTCGCATCGTCGTCCGCACCGTGATCGTGCGCGTGCTCGTGCTCGGCCACGTTACACCAGTTTCACAGAGCCGACGGAGTTGTGATCTGCCTCGATGGCCTCCTCGTAGCCCTCGAGCGCATCGTGCGCCTCGTGCAGCGCAGACATGGCGGCCTCGAGCTTGGCGCCAATGCGCTCCATATCAAAGTTCTCGGTCGCATGCAGCAGCTGATGGCTCCACTCGTGAGCGAGCTCAATGGTGTCGTCGACCTGCTTGACGCTCATGGCAAGCTGGCTCATGTTCATTCCGACGTCATGCATAGGAATCTCCTTTTGTACGGGGCGATATGGTGGTTCAGATTCTACTACGCCCGCCTTGAGCGCCGCCGCATAAGAAAACGGGTGCGAGTCCGTCTGACCCGCACCCGTTCACTGGGGGCTGTTTGTATCTACCATACTATCCGTGGTCGCGTGCCTTGCGTTTGGCACTCCGGCGAGCGGTGCGAAACCGCTCATGGACGGCAGATGGGTAACAAGCGTATTACAGATGTTTCTCCAGCAGTGCCTGAAGTCTTGCCTTGGGTAGGGCGCCAACCGAGCGGTCGACCTCCTCGCCGTTCTTAAAGACGATCAGCGTGGGGATGCTCATGACGCCAAACTTCATGGCCAGGTCCTGGTTGTCGTCGACGTTGCACTTGGCCACAGCCAGCTTGCCGGCCAGCTCGTCGGCAACCTCGTCTACGATGGGCGAGAGCGAGCGGCAGGGGCCGCACCACGGGGCCCAAAAATCAACCAGTACGGGCAGGCTATCGTTGACGACAGCGTCGAAGTTCTCGGGGGTAATCTGCTTAATGTCAGCCATGGTGACCTCCATAATGCGACGCGGCTCGGCCGCGTAAAAATCAGTACGACCGTGCTTATACCCAGCGGCTCGCAAAGCAACCACTCGCGGGCGGCTCTTTTATATAATGGTGGGCACGCAAACGATTGGAGAGCGCATGCCCACGTCACAAAGCCAGAAAAAAGAAGCCATCGCTCAGGCGACCGAGCAGGAGCTCGCGTCGCTTGCAGATCGCGGTGTGCGTATCGCGGGCAACGCGTGCTCGCCGATTGTGCTGGTCAAAGGCGATTTGGATGAAGCCGAGTGCTCGGGCGGCGAGCTGGCTGCCGGCGCGGATGGCGCCGCGTTGCGCAAGGCGCTCGGCGCCATCGGATATGCCCCCGAGGATTTTTGCGTGCTGGCAAGCGTCGCCGGCGCGGGCGACGGAGCGGTCGCGGCGGGCGAGGCCCTGACGTGCGATCTGTTCCGCGAGGCGCTGGAGACCTTAGACCCCGAGGCGGTGCTGCTGCTGGACAACAGCGCGGCCGATGTCATGCGCGAGACCTATGCCGATATGCTTGTGGCGATTGATGACTTTGACACTGCCATGCTCAAGCCCGGCCTGGTCGCCCATGTGCAGGGGCGCCGCGTGCTGGCGCTCGACGGTTTTGAGGCGGCGCTCACCGACAAAGCCGCCAAGCAGCGCATGTGGGCCTACATCAAGCAGCTGACCCCGGCGGCTGCACCGCTGTAGCGAGGCTGGCGGCAGCCCCTACATCACGGCGCGCAGCTCAAACCGGTCGCCGTTAATGCGGAACTGGCAGTTGCCGTTCATGCACTCGACGGCAAGTTTAATGCTCTTGGTGCCAAAGCCGTGCCCAGTGTGCTGAGCCACGGGCATGCCGTCGACCATGTGCGGCGCACGGCCAAACGTGTTGGAAACCAGCAATAGAAGCTGACCGTCTTCGTAGCGAAGGTCCAGGTCGACAAACCGCTTGCCTTCGGGGGCGGCGCTCGCCGCGGCGATGGCATTGTCCAGGGCGTTCGATACCACACTGAACAGATCGACATCGCCCACGTGGACGGTTTCGGGCACGGCGGCGCGCAGGTCGGCGGTGATGCCGTGGGCGTTGATGTCTGCGGAAAGCGACGAGAGCGCAATGTTGACCGTTTCGTTGGCGCAGTAGCGGCGCACGGCGGTGCGGTCGTTGGTCTCGCAGAGCGCGTCGATGCGCTCGAGTGCCTCATCGGTGTGACCCTCTTCGATCAGGGCCGCTAGACCGCGCAGGTAGTGGCGCATGTCGTGACGGAGAACCGAGAGCTCGCGTCCCGACTGGCGCCAGGCTTCGAGCTCTTTGATGGCCGCGCTGTCGCGGGTCGCGAGCATCCAGCGCTCGCGCTCGGCGATTTCCTTTGCCTCGTATTCGCGAAGGTAGACGGCAAGAAACATAAGGTAGAAGGCGCAGAGGGCGAACGCCAAAAACTCAACGGTTACCACCGAGCCCGAGTGGAAGAGCGTGGTATAGACGTTGGTGGCGTAGTCGAAGATGTAGTAGACGAGCGGCAGGATGAGCAGAATCTCCAGCTCGGTGGGGCTTTTGATCGCCAGGCGGGGGCCAATGTCGCTTGCCCAATGCAATAAGACGGCAAAGACGCCGAGCGTGGTGATGATGCGCGCCACGTAGTATGCGACCTGCGAATCGGTGGCGGCGAATGCGGCGATGCCCATCCAGTTGCTGAACTGGCAGCTCAGGTAGGCACTGGTAACGCCCAGGATGGCGAGCAGGGGACTCAGGCGATAGCGTACGCACAGGTAGACGACAAGCGGCAGATGCACGACGAGCGGATAGGCCTGTCGGGCGAAAAGCTCGCCGCCAACGGCGTTGGCAAGGCCGAATGCGCATCCGGTTGCGGCGCCGACCCCCACCAGCTCGAGCGAATGGCGGCCGTTGATCTCGACACCGCATAGAGCCGCCGAGGCAAAGACGCCAAAGAGCAATGTCGTCGCATGGTGGATTGCCCAAAGTACCAGTTCTGCCGAGGAAAGCATCAGCGCCTCCCGCCCTCGAACCGTGCCGCAAAGTAGGCATCCTGGAATCCCTGCTTGCAGCTGCGCGCCAGCGGGATGCACGCGCCCGAGCGCATGACGATATCCGTGCGGTTAAAGTGGTCGATATTGCGCAGGTTGACCTGGTAGCTGCGGTGACATTTAAAGAAGGTCGCGTTTTGGGCCAGCTGGTCCTCGATGCTGCGGAACGGCTCGAGCGCCTCGATATCGCGGCCATCGCGCAGGTGGAAGACCACGTGCTTGTTGCGAGCCTCGGCATATTCGATATCGGATAGGCGCAGGGCATGGTAGCCAAAGGACGTTTTGATGACGAGCTCTTCGGTCGCGGCCGGACGCAGGCTCGAAAGCTCGTCGAGCAGTTGCGCCAAGCGCTCGTAGGTCACGGGTTTGAGCAGGTAGTCGAAGGCGCGGACCTCGTAGGACTCAAGCGCGAACTCGGGCGATGAGGTCAGAAACACCAAGCGTACGGCGGTATCGGATTGGCGCAGCTCGCGGGCGGTGTCCATGCCGTTGACGAGCGGCATGATCATGTCGAGCATGATAATGTCGGCGCGCGATGCGGCATGGCGTGCCAGCAGGTCCTCGCCGCGCGTAACGAGCGCAACATCGACCGCCGTACCCGTCTCGGCCGACCAGCGGTTGACCATGCGGTGCAGGTTATCTAGAAAGGCGACGTCGTCGTCGCAGGCGATGATTTTGAGCATATTGGGCCCCCTTAGTACCTCGATTTTGCCACATCGTGCACGCGCCACCCGCGGGGGTGCGTTCCATTTGCGCCCCACGGCACGCAACTCGCGCCGAGCGGCAGGGTGTCAAAACATGCGGTTGCACAATACCAGATGGATATATATGTCAATTTGAGCTGGCGGCTGGCGAGGGACCATGCCGGCCGCCAGCGCCAAGCGATATCGGACATCGCGAAAGCATAGGGGTAAGGGAGCTGAACGATGAAGGGGAAGAAGATGGGGATGCGCGCTGTACTGACGCGCCTGCTGGGTATCGCAACCGTGGCATGCGCACTCGTGGCGACGCCGGCGGTGGCAAGCGCCGAGACGCAGGTCATGCCCGACGGGGTGAAGGCGGAGGTGCTGCCGCTTACGCAGGCCAACAACGAATCCATCCAAATCTCCGAGCCGGGCAGTTACGTACTTAAGACGGCTGAGGGTAAGGTCACGCCATCTTCGGGTTGCACCATCGACGCGCCGGATGCGTCTCGGATTAATCCTGTGAGGATCTACATCGATGGCACGGTCTACGTGAACAATAAGATTAACTGGCGGGTTGAGCAAACTTGATGGCTGTTCAACATCAAACAGGGTAGCAATATGCCCTCAATGTTGCACGAAGCGCCAGCTGCAACATAAACGGCGGCGATTCGCGAGCGGACGGATCGTCGCGCGTTTCGCGGCAGCGAGCAGTCGCTTGGTATCCAACTGGCAAATGACGAGCTCGCGAAACTGCTCGAGGTCCCTCTCGCCGAGCCCCTCTTCAATCTGAGGGGCAGGTATCGCGATCAATTCAACAAGCCGCTGTACGTGGGGCAGCAATATATCATCGGGTCGCGATACACCTTTTCGATGTAGCGTCGCGAAGGGCGCCCTTCGCCGTTGCGGCGCACGAGTGGATTCAGGAGAACCATCATCATGGTCCAAGGAGCCTTCCCTTCAAAGCTGTCATCTTCGATATGGACGGCGTCATCGTCGATACCGAGGCGTATTACCAGATCGAGCAGCGCGAGTTCTTCGAGGAATTCGGCATCGAGGTGACCGACGAGGAGCTGTTGGCGACCGTGGGCGTCTCGTTCCAGTCGTTCCAGCGCTCCCTCGTCGACTGGTTGGGCCGCATCGGGCGCGTGGTGACGCCGGACGAGGCCCTGCGCATCTATCGGGATTGGAAGAACGGGCGCGAGGTCGATTACGCCGCAATGATGAATCCCGGCGTGCACGAGGTCTTGGCGGGTCTCAAAGAGCGCGGCGAGCGCCACACGCACGCCGCGCGCTCGTTTTCGGCAAACGCTTTCCTTCTCGGAAGGGAAAAGCCGGGTATGGAACCCGTCCCATCGCCGCTGGTACCATAGCTAGGCGAGAGGAGGTCAAAGCCGATGGACGTGCAGCTGGCGCGATTTGCGCTCCACATCATGGAGCACGAGGGCATCAAGCCCGCTGAGCTTGCCGAGGCGTTCGGCGTGAGCGTTCGTACCGTGCGCAACCATGTGCAGGCGGTCAATCGCAGCCTTGAGGGCGTCGCGTCTATCGACCTTGCGCGCGGGCGGGGCTATACCGTTTCCGTCGCCGACGAGCAGGCGCTTGATGCGATATTCGAGCAGGCGCGCAAGCAGCGGCGTGCGTCGTTGCCCCAGACGGCCGAGGCCCGCGTCTCCTATCTCCTCAACGATTTGCTCTCGCGCAGTGATTACATCGCCATCGACACACTGGCGAGCGTCCTTTATGTATCCCGGACGAGCATATCGAACGATTTGAAACAGGTCGAGGAGCGCTTGGCGCAGTTTGGCCTCGCCATCGACAGGCGCAGCCATCATGGCATCAAGGTCATCGGATCCGAGATGGCCAAGCGTCTGTGCCTCGCGAGCCTCGCCATGGAGGGCTCGGATGAGCTGAAGGGCGCGGCGCGCCTCTCGGTCGACGCCGAGGCGTATCGTGCGCTGTTCGACGTGGTTTCCGATTGCGTCGACGACGTGACGACCGAGGAACGCTTCGCCATCAACTCGGTCGCCTACCGCAACCTCATCACGCATATCGTCATCGCTTTGTTGCGGATACGCGAAGGTTGCTATGTGCCCATGGAGGGCGAGCAGCTCACCGAGATTCGGAAGTCCCCGAGTTTCCCGATTGCCCGGCGCATCTCCGATGCCATCGGCGCACGCACCGGCGTCGTTTTGCCCGACGAGGAGGTCGCCTATATCGCCATCCATCTGGCGGGCAAGCGCCTGCTCGGGGATTTCGATGCCGGGGATGATCAGGAGGCGGGGCTTGTCATCTCGGATGAGGTGTGGGATGTCGTGACGGGCATGCTCGACGCGGTGTGGCGCACGTTCCGATTCGACTTGAGGCACGATTTGGAGCTGCGCATGAATCTCGCGCGCCATCTCGTGCCGCTCGAGGTGCGCTTGCATCACCATCTGCATCTCGATAATCCCATCTTGGGGGACATCAAGTCGCGTTTTCCGCTTGCCTATTCCATGGCCGTCGAGGCGGGCTCCTCGTTGGCGGCGCATTATGAAGCTGAGCTTTCCGAGGAAGAGATTGGCTACATCGCTCTCTCCTTCGCCTTGGCGCTCGAGCGCCAAAAGACCGATGCCCCCAAGAAACGCATTCTGGTGGTCTGTGCCTCGGGCTCGGGCAGCGCCCGGCTGCTGGAGCACCGCTATCGTCAGGAGTTCGGTTCGTACGTCGAGCATATCGAGACATGCGATGCCGCCCACGTGCGCTTCGTCGACTTCTCGCGCATCGACTATGTGTTCACGACGGTTCCGCTTGCCGAGGAGGTGCCGGTCCCGGTACGCCAAGTGGGCTATTTTCTGGACGCGGCAGAGGTGAGCGACGTGCGTGAAATCCTGCTTTCCGATTCGCGGCGGTCGGATGCCCGCCCGCTGTTCTGCGAGGAGCTTTTTCTGCCGCATGCGTCGTGCTCGACGCCCGAGGAGGCAATCGAGCTGCTGGTCGGCAAGGCCTCGCGCGTCTACGACCTTTCGCCCGATTTCCTCGATTTGGTGTATCGCCGCGAGCAGACGGCTCCGACGGCATTCGGCAACCGGGTCGCCATGCCGCACCCGCTCGAAGCGGCGAGCACGCAGAGCTTCGTGGCCCTCGCCCTCACCGACGAACCCATCATCTGGGGAGGTCGCGAGGTGCAGGCGGTGTTCCTCGTCTCAATCGCCCGCGATGCGACCGACGTCTCCGAGGGCTTCTTCTCGGCGATGTCTGAGCTGGTTTTGAGCGAGGCGTTCATCGACCGCCTGCTTTCCGAGCGCTCTTGGCAGACGCTCATCGAGTTGGTCGATCCCATCGAGTCGTGCTCCGCACGATAGCCCATACGTTTTCCATTGAGATATTTGCAAACCGAGAGGGAGGTGAAAACCATGGCAGAGGAGGAACAGAGCACCGAGATGATCTCCTTCGGCATCATCGCTTCGGCGGGTCAGGCGCGCAGCCTCGCCTTCGAGGCGCTGAAGAAGGCCAAGGAGCATGATTTCGAGGCGGCGAAGGCCCTGCTCGAGCAGAGCAAGGAGGCCGCGCTCGAGGCCCATCACGTGCAGACCCAGCTTCTTTCCAAGGAGGCTTCGGGCGACCATACCGTCGTCGACGTGATGCTCGTGCACGCCCAGGACCATCTCATGACCTCGATGCTCGCGCAGGAGCTGGTCGAGGAGATCGTGAATGTGTATCGCGAGCTCGACGCGACGCGCGCCGAGTAATGCGGGCGGGATGGCGCGCTCAAGGCCGCCGTCTTTGTTGATACGACCGTTATGCAAGGAGAATCAAAACAATGAAGGTATTGCTGGTTTGCGCCATGGGGATGTCCACGAGCATTCTCATGAAGAAGCTTGAGAAGTATGCCGCTGAGCAGGGGATCAATTTCAGCATCGCCGCCCAGAGCGTCAACACGTACAAGACGGTCTGCCATGAGTATGACTGCATCCTCATGGGTCCGCAGATTTCCTATCAGAAGGACAACATCGCCGCCGAGTCCGGCATGCCGGTCGCCGTCATTCCGCCGACCGATTACGGCACGGGCAACTGCGCCAATATCATGAAGCTCGTCGAGTCTCTCGTCCAGGGCTAGATACCCGTCTCGATCGAAGAGAAACGGAACACCAATGTCCAAACTTGACAACCTGTATCAATCCCCAGTGATGATGAAGCTGCAGGAATGGGGCGGCAAGCTCCAGGCCAACAAGGCCCTGTCCGCCATCAGCGGTGGCATGATGGCGGCCATGGCGGTCATCCTCGCCGGCGCCATCTTCACCGTCGTCGCCACGCTGCTGGATATCGTAGGCGTGCTCGAGACGACCGACGCCGCCTATATGTGGCTCACCACGCCCTATAACATGACCATGGGCATCCTGGGCGTCGTCGTGGGCTTCGCCGTGGGCTACATCTACTCCAAGAACTTGGAGATGGAGGGCGCGCTGGCGAACGGCATCGTCACCATGATTCTCTTCCTGCTCGTGTGTGCTCCCGTTCAGAGTGTCACCCTGCAGGATGGCTCGACCATGAGAGTGCTCGCCACCACCTACCTTGGCGGCACCGGTCTCTTCACCGCGCTCATCATCCCGCTGGTTTCGGTCAAGATCATCGATTTCTGCCAGAAGCATCACGTGAGCCTCAAGATGCCCGACGCGGTTCCGCAGTTCCTTTCGGACGCTTTCGCGACCCTCGTGCCGCTCGTCATCTGCATCCTGCTCTGGCATGGTCTCAACACACTTGCCCAGATGACCATCGGCGTCGTGCTCCCGGGCGCCATCGCCGGTATCCTGTCCATCCCGCTGACGCCCCTCATGTCGGTGCCCGGCATGTTCGTACTCGCGTTTGTGTGCCAGCTGCTCTGGAGTCTCGGCATCCACGGCGCGATGGTGCTCTCTCCGGTCATCATGGCCCCCATGATCCAGTTCTACACCCAGAACGCCGAGCTCGTCGCCTCCGGCCAGGCTGCCATGTTCGCTCCGATCGCCCTGTATGGCGTCATGTCTTGCTGCGGTGGTAGCGGCAACGTGCTGCCGCTCGCCGTGCTTTGCATGCGTTCCAAGTCCGAGCAGCTTCGCGCTGTGGGCAAGGCCGGTATCGTTCCTGCGGTGTTCAACATCTCCGAGCCCATGGCGTTCGGTACTCCCATCATCTATAACCCCATCATGGCCATCCCGTTTATCCTGAACCCCATGATCATCATGTTCTTTGCCTATATCGGCTACTCGCTCGATTTCTTCCAGCCCGGCCACCTGCTCATCATGACGCAGCTGCCGATCATCATGCAGAGCTTCATGCCCTCCCTTGCGTGGCAGAACCTCTTCATTGCCCCTATGGCCTTCGTCATCGCCTTCTTGGTCTACCTGCCGTTCGTGAAGGTGTATGACCATCAGCTGTGCGAGAAGGAGGCTGCCGAGAAGGCCGCTTCCGAAGCGTAGGGACCATCTTGGCGCATGTGCGCATGTGCCCCGCTCTCTGCGGGTGACTTGTGATTGGGGCGCGGCTCTTCGAGTCTCGCCCCTCGTTGTATTTGGAGGTGTTCCATGGGTAGATTTCCCGATGGATTCTTGTGGGGCGGCGCCATCTCGGCCAATCAGATCGAGGGCGCATGGGATGTGGACGGCAAGGGCGTCTCGGTGCCTGACGTGTGCACGGCCGGTTCGCATAAGGTCGACAAGCGCATCACGCCGACCCTTGAGCCGGACACGTTCTATCCGAGCCACGAGGCGTGCGATTTCTACCATCGCTATCGCGAGGACATCGCGATGCTCGCGGAGATGGGCTTCAAGGCGTTGCGGCTCTCGATTGCGTGGACGCGCGTCTTCCCTACGGGGGAGGAGGCGGAGCCCAACGAGCTCGGTCTGGCGTTCTATGATCGCGTGTTCGACTGCTGCCGCGAGCACGGCATCGAGCCCATCGTGACGCTCAGCCATTATGAGATGCCCTATGCGCTGGCGAGCAAGTACAACGGCTGGGCCGGCCATGAGCTCATCGCGTGCTTCGAGCGCTTTTGCGCCTGCGTGTTCGAGCGCTATCGGGGCAAGGTGCGCTACTGGCTCACGCTGAACGAGATGAATACGGGCATCGGTCGCGGCGGGGCCGTGCTCAACTTGAGCACCGTCCGCGGGTACGAGGGGCCCATCAGCGGCCTGCCCGATAACCCCGCCGAGCGCTTCCAAGCGCTGCACCATATGCTCGTCGCTGCCGCGCGCGTGACGGCTCTGGCCCACGAGCGCTATCCCGAGTACCGCATCGGCTGCATGTCCTCGTTTGCGCTCATGTACCCCTATACCTGCGATCCCGATGACGCGGTGCTCGTGCAGCAGCGCATGCGCGTGGCCAATTGGTTCTGCTCCGATGTTCAGGTGCGAGGATACTATCCCAGCTACATGAGGCGCCACTTTGCCGAGAAGGGCATCGAGGTCGCGATGGAGCCGGACGACGCCGAGACGCTCGCGCGCGGCACGGTCGACTTCGTCACGTTCAGCTACTACATGTCGGTCTGCCTCTCCGCGCATCCCGAGAAGCTCGAGACGACGGGCGGCAACTTCGCCTTCGGCGCAAAGAATCCCTACCTCAAGACGAGCGACTGGGGTTGGCAGGTCGATCCGGTGGGCCTGCGCTGGTCGCTGAATGCCATCTGGGATCGCTATCAGAAGCCCGTCATGCTCGTGGAGAACGGCTTGGGTGCCTACGATACGGTCGAGGAGGACGGTTCCATCCACGACCCGTACCGCATCGAGTATTTGCGCCAGCACATCGAGCAGATGGCCGAGGCGGTGGCCGACGGCGTCGACCTCATGGGTTACACCTCGTGGGGCCCCATCGACTTGGTGAGCGCCTCGACCGGCGAGTTCGCGAAGCGCTACGGTTTCATCTACGTCGATCGCCACGATGACGGAACGGGCACCTTCGAGCGCAGCCGCAAGGACTCGTTCTATTGGTACCAGCGCGTGATCGAGACGAACGGCGAGGATCTCGGCGGGGAGGTCTCCCATGCGTGAGGTGCGGTTGGGCATTTCCCTCTACCCGGAATTCGCCTCTGCCGAGGCGTGCCGAGAATACCTGCGCCTCGCCGCCCGTCACGGCTATCGCGTGCTGTTCGTGGCGCTGCTCGGCGTCCGCGATGAACGCGATGAAGTCACGGCACGTTACCGGGCTTTGACCGACGAGGCGCATGCGCTCGGCTTCGAGGTGTTCTGCGACGTGAACCCTTCGGTGCTTGCGCGATTCGGCGTGAATGCGAGCGTTTTGCGCGGCAAGCTCGATCTGGGATTTCTCCAGGAGATAGGCTGCGATGTCATGCGTCTCGATCTCGGTCTCTCCGAGATGGAGGAGGCGTTTCTCACGCGCAACGAGGCGGGCATCGGGGTGTGCCTCAACGCCTCGGCAAACGCGTGCGACCACATCGGGGCGCTGCTCGCGAGCGGTGGGGAGCCGGCGCGCATCGTAGGCTGCCATAACTACTATCCGCATCGCTACACGGGTCTGACGCTCGAGTATTTTCTGACCTGCTCGCGTCGGTGGAAGGAGCGCGGGCTTCCACTCCAGGCATTCGTGTCATCGCAGGAGCCGGAGGCCTTCGGCCCGTGGCCGGCATGCGACGGTTTGCCTACGCTTGAGATGCATCGCGATCTGCCCGCCGCCGTGCAGGCCCGTCACCTCGTGCAACTCGGCTGCGTGGATGACATCATCGTGGGCAACTGCTTTGCGAGCGAGCGCGAGCTTGCGGCAATCGCTGCGGGCGTCGCAGCCCCGATGGCGTTCACCTTGCATCGCGCTCCCGGTTTGCCGAAGGAGCTTGAGCGGCGCCTGCGCCTCGGCCTGTCGTGTCGTCCCGAGCAAAACGGCTATCTCGTGCGCACCGTCGAGAGCCGGATGGTGAAAGGGGAGGTCGCTCCCTTCAACACGGTCGATATCCGGCGGGGCGATGTGCTCGTGGACAACGACGGTTACGGCCAGTATGCCGGCGAGGTTCAGATTGCGCTTGCGGCCATGGAAAACAGCGGGCGGACGAATGTGGTGGGGTATATCGATGGCGCGGAGCTCATGCTGCTCGACGGCCTGCGTGCGGGCACGCGCTTCACGTTCAATGTGGTCTAACCGTCCGGACTGCGGCGGGGCGGTTAATCGAGTTGCGCGATGCGCCGCCCCGCGCATCTGCTGATTACAATCGCAAGAGACGCACGCTCGTCTCCGCAAGAGCGGGGGCGAGCGTTTGCGTAGAGGTGCCGCGGATCTCGGCGAGCAGGGAGAGCGTGTGGGCGAGCGAGGCTTCCAGCTCTGCGGCGGAGCAGGGGGCATCGAGCCATGCGGGCGCATCCGTCTCCAAGAGCAGTGCGTCTTCCGGCAGTTGGCGCGCGTAGGCGCGCCCGCGCCTGGTCGCGAGCATGCACTCGTTGACCGAGACGAGGCACCCGAGCGCGCGCAGGCGGTTCAAGTCCTCGCCGCTGCCCGAAAACCAGTGGAAGATGCAGGTCGCGTGCGCGGGGAGGCCGTGGCGCTCGAGGATGTCGAGCGCTTCTGTGGCGGCGTGCACGGCATGGATGGACACGACGCGGCCCGCGCGCGGCTGCGCGGCGCAGGCGGCCACGATGCGGTCGAAGGCGCAGAGCTGCGCCGCGCGCGTCGATGCATGGGCGCGCGAGAAGTCGAGCCCGACTTCGCCCACGAATTCGTGGGCGGCGGCTTGGGCGGCCGCCCACGCAGCCGTCTTCTCGCCGGCAGGGCCCGCCTCGATGCGCCAGGGATGGAGCCCGGAAGCGACACGCACGTTGGGTGCCGCGGCGAAGCGCTCGCACGCTGCCGGGTACTCGGACGGTGCGAGCGTGGCGTCGAGCAGGGCGATACCGCGTTGCCGTACGGCGGCTGCGACTTCTGGGCCGTTCGCCATGTGGCTCAGGTGGCAGTGCATGTCGACGAGGCGATAGCCCCCGCCGGGGGCGCATCCTCGCCGGAAGGATTTGCGTTCCCGCGCACCTCGGACGGAGCGTCCGCCCGCCCGCCCGCCTCGCGCGCAGCGGCCCTCACGCCTTGCCGCCCTTGCGTCCGGCCAGCTTGCCCTTTTGTGCGGCGTCGTGCATGGCGAGCGCCGCGTTGGTGTCGTCGTCCGCGCCGACGCCCGAGAGCTACCGCAGGACTTCTCCCGCGAGCATCTGCCCCATAATGGGGGGCATCCAGCTCGCGGTGCCCAGATCGGTGCGCTCGCTGCGCGCCGCGCCGGGTGCGGCCGAGATGCGCACGGGCTCCTCGCAGGAGTACAGGACACGCAGATGGCGGATGCCGCGACGACGGCACTCCTTGCGCATGATGCGCGCGAGCGGGCAGTTCACCGTCTTGTGCACGTCGGCGAAACGTAGGCACTCGGGATGGAGTTTCTTCGCCCCGCCCATGGAGCTGATGAGGGGAAGGCCGCGCTGCTGGGCGAGCGCGGCGATGGCGAGCTTCGTGGAGATGGTGTCGATGGCGTCGATGACGTAGTCGAGGCGTCCGCCCGTCGCGGCGAGGCAGGTGTCGATGAGCTCTTCGAGGTTCTCGGCGAGCACGAAGGCGTCGCGCGCGATGACGCGGCAGGCGGGGTTGATGTCGCGCACCATCGCGGCCATGATGTCGACCTTGCGTGCGCCCACGGTGCTCTCGAAGGCGATGGCCTGGCGATTGATGTTCGAGGGCGCGACGACGTGGATTGGCAACACCTATTTGGACGATTCCGGGGGGACAGCCCCGTCTCCCTGAGCTCGACCGGCGACATGCAGCCCAGCGCCGAGTGGATCCTGAAGTTGTCGTACCGGTGCACGTAGTCCGAGAGCCTGGCCCTCGGTATCCCGTCGGCCGACTCGTCGACGGCGCTGTCGTGGGGGCAGCCCTTGGCCGACAGCGACCTCTCTATGCCGAAGGCCTCGAGCATCAGGTCGATCTCGGCGTTGTCGAACTCGCTGCCGCGGTCCGTGTGGAATACCTCGATGCCCGCGCTGCGCCGATATGGGGTAGCGGTCCCCGTTGGCCGCCATGGCCCTCATTTCCGAGCGTATACCGGCGCCGCTCGTCTTAAGATGTCGACCTCCATCCGGAGCCTGCGGTTCTCGCGCTCGAGCTCCAGGATCCGGTTCTGCTCGGGCGTGCGGTTGTCCGCGGCGCGCGGCGAGCCGGTCGCGTTTATCGACTTGATCCACCTCTCCACGGTGCTCTTGCCGAGGTCGTACTCGTCCATGATCTCGCGCTTGGGCTTTCCGGCGTTGTAGAGGTCGACTATCTGCCTCTTGAATTCGTCGGTGAAATGCCTCGGTCTGGGGCCGGTCGAGGCCGAGCCCCCGGTCCGGCTGGGATAGCATGTCGCTGCGGGCCATCGTCTTTCCTTTCGTCGAATATCTAGGCGCTGACGATTCTAGGCGCTGGCCCTCCCTTGCTTCTTGCACCACGACTGTGCGCGTTACCCCCAGCGGGCCCGGATCGAGCGATTCGGGCCCGCTTTTGGGGCCTGCCGGAAACCCGGTGGTCAAAAAAGGCCAAATATGAGTACTGTTACCAGTTTAGTGGCAGCCAAATGGCCTCAAAAATCGGTGCCAGAGGCCAAAAGCGCATCGATTTTCGTCCGTCAGAGTCACGATCGGGCTCCAAACAAGGCGATTTTGCTGATCTGGACCGGAAAATCGCTGCTACTAATTTGGTGACAGTACTCATATTTGGCCTTTTTTGACCACTGCCTCTCGGGCCAGGACAAAACGGGCTGCTCGAATCATGGGGCGGGTCCATTTTCAACTATCCTCAGCTTGCCAGTTCGAAAATGGACCCGCCCCATGATTGAATCTTTATTCCAACTTTACACCTGGCTTTACAGCTGTCTTGTCAGCTGTAAAGCCAGGTGTCATACTAAAGCCCCAAGATTCGCCAAAAGAGAGGGGCCTTGATGGCACAGAGCGCGAACATGGATGCGTCGGAGCTTGCACGCGATATCGCGGCCGGCCTAGCATCGGCAACGACGGCAACGGAGCGCGCGGCACTGGTGCCCGCAGAGCTCGTCGATGCCATTCAGCAACTAAAAACCCAACGTGACGCGGTAATTCTGGCTCACTACTATGTGGCGCCCGAGGTCCAAGCCGTTGCCGATTACGTCAGCGATAGCTTCTACCTGGCAAAGCTCGCCAAGAGCCTGCCGCAGCAGACCATCGTGCTGTGCGGCGTGGAGTTTATGGGCGAGAGCGCCAAGCTGCTCAACCCCACCAAGACCGTGCTGCTGCCCGAGCCGGGCGCGGACTGCCCCATGGCTCACATGGTCAAGCGCGAGACGGTCGACGCGGCGCGTGCCGAGTACGGCGACGACCTCGCCGTGGTCTGCTACGTTAACTCGACGGTCGAGATCAAGAGCTGGAGCGACGTGTGCGTCACCAGCTCCAACGCCGTCAAGATCGTGTCCGAGCTGCCGCAGCAACACGTCCTGTTCATCCCCGATCAAAACCTGGGCCGCTTCGTAGCCGAGCAGGTGCCGCAAAAGCACGTCATCCTCAACAATGGCTATTGCCCGCGCCATCACATCATCACCGTCGAGCAGATTGTCGACGCGCAGGAGGCACATCCCGACGCGCTCGTGCTGGCGCACCCCGAGTGCAAGGCCGATGTCCTGGCTGAGGCCGACTACATCGGGTCTACTGCCGGCATCATCAAGTATGCCGAGGAGTCGGACGCGAGCGAGTTCATCATCGTGACGGTCCGCGGCGTGCTCTACGAACTTGAGCGCCGCTGCCAGGGCACCGGCAAGAAGTTCTACTTCCCTGCGGTGCAGCCCACCTGCGTCAACATGGATCTCATCACGCTCGAAAAGCTCGTGCGCTGCCTGGAGACGGGCGAGGGCGAGGTGCGGATTGGCGTGTCGGACGAGGCCGCCGATCAGGCCAAGCTCACGCTCGACCGCATGCTCGAGTACGCGGCGCGCTAAGCCAATGTGACATGAGGGACCATCCCTTATGTCACATTACAAGGGAGAGGATTCCTGTGGAAACCAAACAATACTCCGACATGGAGTGCGACGTCGTCATTGCCGGTTGCGGCGTAGCGGGCCTGTACGCGGCGCTCAACCTGCCGACGAGCACGCGCGTGATCATGCTCTCCAAGGGCGCGGTCGACGAGTGCGATTCGATGCTCGCGCAGGGCGGCATCTGCGTGCTGCCCGAGGGCTCGGACTACGATGCCTTCTTTGAGGACACCATGCACGCCGGCCATTACGAGAACCGCCGCGAGAGCGTCGACATCATGATCCGCTCGAGCCGCTCGGTCATCAACGACCTGCTAGCGATGGGCGTGGATTTTGAGCGCAAGGCCGATGGCGGCCTCGACTTTACCCGCGAGGGCGCGCACAGCCGTCCGCGCATTGCCTTCCATGCCGACATTACGGGCAAGGAGATTACGACCAAGCTGCTTCAGGCCGTCCGCAAGCTGGACAACGTGCAGATTCTCGAACACGTTGCCATGACCGACATCCTGACGGCCGAGCGCGATGGGGCCACGGTGTGCACTGGTGTCGTCGCTGTTGCCGTGGACGAGGACGATTCAGCTCGCCCCGCCGACGAGCTGGCAAATGCCGCTGAGGGCGTGCATGTCGGTAAGCCGTTTAAGATCCATGCCCGCCATACGCTGTGGGCGACGGGCGGCATCGGTGGCGTATACGACCATTCGACCAACTACCCGCAGCTCACGGGCGACGCCTGCTACATCGCGCAGGAGCACGGCATTAAGATGGAGCACCTGGACTACGTGCAGATCCATCCCACGGGGCTGTTCTCGCCGCAGCCGGGTCGCACCTTCCTGATCAGCGAGAGCTGCCGCGGCGAGGGCGCAGTTTTACTCAACGCCGCCGGCGAACGCTTTACTGACGAGCTTCAGCCGCGCGATGTGGTCGCTGCCGCTATTCGCGAGCAGATGAAGCTCGACGGCACCGAGCACGAGTGGCTGAGCTTTGCCCCCGTCGAGCGCGACGTGGTGACCGGGCACTTTGCCAACATCCGCGCGCGCTGCCTGGAGGACGGTCGCGACATCTTGGACGAGCCCATTCCCGTTACGCCCACGCAGCACTACTTTATGGGCGGCGTGTGGGTCGACAAGGACGGCCGCACCTCGATGCCCGAGCTCTACGCCGCCGGCGAGACGGCCTGCAACGGCGTTCACGGCAAGAACCGCCTGGCTTCTAACAGCCTGCTCGAGGCGCTGGTCTGGGGTCGCCGTGCCGCCTGGTACATGCGTACCGGCGAGTCGCTGGCCGTGGAGCAGGCGGGCGAACCCGCGCTCGATGGCCGCCATCGCGCCCTGAGCGCCGACACCCTGGCAATCGATGATTTGGCCCGTGCCGCCGGCACGCAGGCCGTGGAGGAGTAGACCATGAATCCCATTACCATGAAGCTCGTCGTCGATGATCTGATTTTGCAGGCCCTGCGCGAGGACATCACGTTTGAGGACGTGAGCACGGCGAGCGTGTGCCCCACGGCGCGTCCCGCTACCGTTGAGCTTATCGCCAAGGCCGACGGTATCATCGCCGGCTTGGATGTGTTTGCCCGCACCTTTGAGCTGCTGGATTCGCAGAGCTCGGTGCTGTTTGATGTTGCCGACGGTGACGAGGTGCACGCCGGCGACCATGTGGGCCAGGTGCGCGGCGATGCGCGCGTGCTGCTTTCGGGTGAGCGCGTGGCGCTCAACTACCTGCAGCGCATGAGCGGCATCGCTACCTACACGCACAGCATGGCCGCGGCGCTCGAGGGAACCAAGACCGTGCTCGTCGACACGCGCAAGACCACGCCGGGCATGCGCGTGTTTGAGAAGGCGGCGGTTGAGATTGGCGGCGGCAGCAATCACCGCTACAACCTGTCGACGGCCGTCATGCTCAAGGACAACCACATCGATGCCGCCGGTGGCGTGACGCGCGCGATCGAGATGGCGCGCGCCCATGCGTCGTTTACCACGACAGTTGAGATTGAGTGCGAGAACCTGGACATGGTGCGCGAAGCCGTGGAGGCCGGTGCCGACATTATCATGCTCGACAACATGACCCATGACGACATGGCCGCCGCCATCGAGCTTATCGCCGGTCGCGCCAAGACCGAGTGCTCGGGCAACGTGGACGCCAGCAACATTCGCGCCCTGGCCGATCTGGGTGTCGACTATATTAGCTCGGGCGCCCTGACGCACTCTGCGCCGATCCTCGACCTCTCGCTTAAGCACCTGCGTCTGCTGGACGGTAAATAATGAACGCCCGCGAGCGTCGCCGTGCCATCATGGGCGTGCTCGAAGGAGCCAAGGAGCCCGTTTCGGGCAGCGCACTTGCCCGCGAGGTTGGCGTGAGCCGTCAGGTCGTGGTTCAGGATATTGCCCTGTTGCGTGCCGATGGGCACGATATCGTGGCGACCAACCGCGGCTACGTGCTGCAGGAAGCCGCGAGTAGCCCCGCCGTGCCCACGCGTCTTGTTAAGGTGCGCCACGGCGTGGAGCAGGCGGGCGACGAGCTTACGAGTATCGTCGACGCGGGTGGCGCCGTGCTCAACGTGATCGTCAACCATCGTGTGTACGGCAAGATCACGGCCGACCTGGACATCCGCAATCGTCGCGATGTTGAGCGCTACCTGCACGATATCGAGAGCGGCAAGAGCTTTCCACTACTAACGGTGACGAGCGGCTACCACTTCCATCGCATCGCGGCGGAGGACGAGCAGACCCTCGACGAGATCGAGGCCATACTCAAGGAGAAGGGCTACCTTGCCGATTTAATGCCCTACGAGGACGATCTCTCTTAGCCGACGCTGCAAACGCCCCTAAGCGGCAATCTGACGTTCAATCGTCGGTCGCGTACCAAAGTACGCTTCCCTCCTCTTTCACGTCACCTTGCTCGCTTAGGGGCGTTTTCGCTGACTTATGCTCAACCTGCGACGCTTTCGTGGCCCTAAGTAGTCATCGGGGACGTTCTTGTTTGACTAGTCGTTTAAGAACGTTCCCAATGACTATTCGTATTGCTAATTTGTGCGGGTTGTGGTTTTGTGACCTGCTGAATTTAAAGATACTGTACATCTGTACGTTAACTTATCTTCGTAGTATATTGCTACCCGCAAAACTCAGCACCATTGTGCTTCGAGACGTTAAAGCGCCTACGTACAATGGTTGTCGATAGTACGATTCGATTCAACGACAGGATGGATGGTCCAAGCGTGAGTCTCGGCAGCAAACTATCCAACGCAAAGGTCTCCTTTGCGATATTTAAGCGCGACATTAAGCGACTGCTTATGAACCCCGTCGCCCTGGTGGTTACCCTGGGCGTGTGCGTCATTCCCTCGCTGTATGCCTGGTACAACATCGTTGCCAACTGGGATCCGTACGGAAATACCCAGGGCATTAAAATCGCCGTCGCCAACAACGATCAGGGCACCCAGAATGACTTGGTGGGCGAGCTCAATGCAGGCGATAAGGTGGTCGACCAGCTCAAGGAAAACGATCAGCTGGGCTGGACCTTCGTCGACTCGGCGGCCGATGCCAAAGAGGGCGTCGAGAGCGGGGAGTACTACGCCGCCATCGTGATCCCCAAGAACTTCTCTGACAATCTTGTCTCAATGCTCGACGGCAATTACCATCAGCCGAAGCTCACCTATTACGTCAACGAGAAAAAGAGCGCCATTGCGCCCAAGGTGACCGATACCGGTGCCAATACTATCGAGGAGCAGATCAATTCGGAGTTTGTCTCCACGGTGGGCGAGACCGTAGCGGGCATCGCCAAGGATGCCGGCATCGATTTTAAGGACAAGGCAACCCAGACTCAGGATTCGTTGGCAGCCTCGGTGTCCGAGGCATCCGGTACCTTGAGCGAGGTTCGCGATTCGATTGGCGACATGAATGCCGCCATCGATAAGACGAGCGGCGCCATCGCGTCGGCAGACGCGGCGCTTGCCGGCTTGCAGGGTCAGACGCCGTCGCTGGCGCAGGCAATCTCCCAGGGCAATGGCCTGTTGGGCGAAGCGCGCACCACGGCGGGCAAGTCCATCACCTCGCTTTCCAAGGCGCTCTCGGAGGGCAGCCTTGCGCTCACCAAGACGTCAGCCTCTGCGAACGCTGCGATTGGCAAGCTGACGGGTACGGTCACATCTACGACCACCCGCATCGACAACTCGCTCGAGTCTCTCCAGGCGACGATCGATCACAATAAGGCCGTTATCGGGCACTTGGAGATTCTCGTTAATGACACGTCGACAGGTTCCGAGGAAATTGATGCGCGCATTGTATCGACCATCGATTCGCTTCGCGAGCAAAACCAGAAGCTGCAGAGCATCAAGGATGGCCTTTCTGCACAGTCGAGCGCCATGGCAAACGACGCTACGGCAATCTCGAACGCGAGCAACGCACTCAACGCGGCAATTCAGACCGGTACGGCTAACCTCGGTCAGGCTCAGACCGATCTGGGGCAGAACGCGCTGCCAAAGGCTACGAGCGCGCTTGACTCCTTTGCCGCCGTTTCGGACGATTTGACCGGCATTGTGTCGGGTATGACCCCCACGATAGCGAGCGCGCGCGGCACGCTGGCGCAGCTCGACGCCACGCTCAAGCAGGCAAAGACCACGCTGTCACAGACCGACGACTCTCTTGCCAAGGTCCAGGACAGGCTCGCAACCGCCGCCAACGACATTGCGGCCCTGCAGACTTCCGAGTCCATGGGCGAGCTGGCTGATCTGGTGGGCGTCAACGTCAATGACGTCGCAGATTTCATGGCATCTCCGGTTGAGCTGACGTCCAAGTCGATTTATCCGGTCAAGAGCTTTGGCTCGGGCATCGCGCCCTTCTACACCAACCTGGCGCTGTGGGTAGGCGGCTACGTGCTCATCGCCATCTACAAGCTCGAGGTCGACCGCGAGGGCATCGGTAGCTTTACGGCGCGTCAGGGCTACTTCGGCCGCTGGCTGCTGCTGGTGATCCTGGGCGCGTTCCAGGCCATTATCGTTACGGTGGGCGACCTGGTCATTGGCGTTCAGTGCGTCAATCCGCTGCTCTTTGTGCTGGGCGGCATCGCCATCTCGTTCACCTACGTCAACATCATCTATGCGCTGTCCACCACCTTTAAGCATATCGGTAAAGCCATTGGCGTCATCCTCGTCATTGTGCAGATCCCCGGCTCGTCGGGCATGTATCCCATCGAGATGATGCCCGGCTTCTTCCAATGGCTGCATCCGCTGCTGCCCTTCACCTATGGCATCAACCTGCTGCGCGAGACCGTCGGTGGCATGTATTCGTTCAACTACCTGTTCAACCTGTGCATCCTGGGCGTGTTCCTTGCCATCGCACTCTTTATTGGCTTGCAGCTGCGTCCGCTGCTGCTCAACCTCAACCTGCTCTTTGACAAGCAGCTTTCCACGACGGGCCTCATGATCTGCGAGTCCAACGACCTGCCGCGCCAGCGCTATTCGCTGCGCACGGCCATGCGCGTCATGCTCGATTCGGATTCGTACCGTCGCGAGCTGCTCGATCATGCCGTGGCGTTTGAGCATCGCTACCCGTACTACATCAAGGGCGGTTTTGCCGCCGTGGTAGGCGTGCAGGTTCTGCTCTTTGTGCTTTCGACGGTGCTCGATATCGACAATAACGGCAAGATCATCCTGCTCGTTATCTGGATCATTTCGGTTATCGCCATCTGCGGCTGGCTCATCAACATCGAATACATCCGTGCGAGCCTCAATACCCAGATGCGTATCTCGGCGCTTTCGGACGAGGACCTTCGCCGCGAGATGCGCGAGCACACGGCTGCCATCCCTGCCGCCCGTCGCATGTTTGGTCTCAACGCCAGCGAGCGTGGCGCCAAGGGAGGCGAACAGCCTACGAGCCGTCTGTCGCATATCGGTGCGCATCGTAAATCTCAGGGCAGCGACAGCACAGCTACAAATGATGGAGATACCACCCCGCTTGGCAAGCACTCTAAAGGAGGTGAGGCATAAATGAAGAACATCCTGCACCTGTTTAAGCGTGATGCCCAAAACGTGTCTCGCTCCGTGATCGGCATGGTTGTCGTGATGGGCCTCATTATCGTGCCGTGCCTGTACGCGTGGTTTAACATCGCCGGCAGCTGGGATCCGTACGGCAATACCGGCAACCTTAAGATTGCCGTGGTCAACACCGATGAGGGCTACGAGAGCGACCTGATTCCCGTCGAGATCAACGTGGGCGAAAACGTGACGGCGACCCTGCGCGGTAACGAGAACTTTGACTGGGTTGTCCTCAACGACCGCGATAAGGCGATTGAGGGCGTTAAGTCGGGCGCGTACTACGCTGCCGTCGTTATCCCTAAGACGTTTAGCGCCGACATGATGACGCTCTTTTCGACCGACGTGAAGCACGCCGATATCGAGTTCTACGAGAACCAGAAGGCCAACGCCATCGCGCAGATCGTGACCGAGAAAGGCTCGAGCGCCGTCCAGAGTCAGGTCAACGAGACCTTTACCGAAACCATTACGAGCATCGGTCTTAAAACCGTGTCCAGCCTGCTCGACTATATGAGCACCGACCAGGTGAGCAACTTTATCGCCAATCTGTCCTCTACGCTGGGCGATTCGGTCCAGGACCTGCAGGACATTCAGACCAGCGCAACGTCGCTGGCGGGCGTTTTGAGCTCCACGTCCGATTCGCTGACGTCGGCGGGCGGTATGCTCAAGCAGACGGGCACCGTCGATGAGTCGACGAAGCAGCTGATGGAGCATGCCAAGAGCGGCATCAATGATTCCAAGGAAGCGCTCAAGGCCGCCAACGATACCGTTAACGCGGCGATTGACGGAAGCGCGGGCTCGTTCGACAACGTCTCCGCCGAGCTTGCGAAGGCATTCGATGCCGCGAATCAGCATGTTGACCTTACGGTGTCTCAGCTCAACGAAGCCGCAGCGGCGCTCAATGCGCGTGCCAAGGAAATCGACGACACGGCCGACCAGCTCCGCAGCTTTGCCGATCAGGTGAGTGACGAAAAGCTCCAGGACAGCCTCAAGTCTGTGGCTACATCGCTGGGCAGGATCGCGACGGAGTATCGTAACAATGCGAAGGACCTGACGGCGACCGCAAAGTCCCTTTCGGACGGCATGGCCGAGGTCAACAACTCGCGTGCTGAGGTCGACCAGGCCATCGCCGATGCCAAGGCGGGTATCTCGGGTGCCAAGTCCGACTACGATTCTACGTTCTCGGTTAAGGCCAAGGAGCTCAAGAAGACCATTTCGGGCGTTCTGGATTCCCTGAACGGTATCTCGGGTGACTTGGATAGCGCAGTGAGCGGTCTGACCGACGCCTCCGGTTCGCTCGCGAAGGGTCTCTCCAAGGCTGCAAGGCTCGTCAACAAGGCTTCCGATCAGCTGGGTGAGGCATCGGAAAAGATTAGCGCGTTCAAGGACGAGCTCGATGGTGCCCTTATGTCGGACGATCTGGCCACGATCAAGACGATGGTCGGCAACGACCCCGATGGCCTCGCCGCGTCGCTTTCCGGCCCCGTTGCGCTCGATCGCAAGCCGGTCTATCCGATTCGCAACTACGGCTCGGCCATGGCGCCGTTCTATACGATTCTGTCGCTTTGGGTCGGCTCAATCGTACTGGCGGCCATGATGAAGGTCTCGGTTGACGATGAGCTTATCAACGAGCTCATCCCCGTGCGCCTGCACGAGATCTACCTGGGTCGTTACCTGTTCTTTGGCGGTTTGGCTCTGCTGCAGGCAACGCTCGTGTGCGCGGGCGACATCCTGTTCTTTGGCATTCAGTGCGACAACCCGCTGCAGTTTGCGCTGGCGGGCTGGGTTGCGAGTCTCGTGTTCTCCAATATCGTCTACACGCTTACGGTGTCGTTTGGCGATATCGGCAAGGCGCTCGCTGTCGTGCTGCTGGTCATGCAGGTCGGCGGTTCGGGCGGCACGTTCCCCATCGAGATGACCGGCCCCGTGTTCCAGGCGATCTACCCGTTCCTGCCGTTTACCCACGGCATCAACGCCATGCACGCTGCCATGGCCGGTGCCTACCATATGGAGTACTGGATTGAGCTGGGCATTCTGGCGAGCTATCTGATTCCGTCGCTGGCCCTGGGCGTGGTCTTCCGCCGCCCGGTCATCAAAGCCAACGACTGGATCATCGAAAAGCTTGAAAGCACGAAGCTTATTTAGTTACGCGGTTTTACCAAACCGCGTAACGGCTCGACGCTGCAAACGGCCCCAAGCGGCAATCTGACGTTCAATTTCAAGGGCGCGACCAGAAGGTCAGCGCCCTTTCATTTCACGTCACCTTGCTCGCTTGGGGTCGTTTTCGCTGATATTGCCGGAGCATCGAGGTTTACTCTGCCGGTACTTTAGTGGGCTGGATTGCGGTGTGACGTTGGTTGTTGCTACAGTAGCGGGGCGTGCCGGGGGTCCGGCGCGTCCCGTTTTTATTTGACCATGAGGCGGCACGCAGCCATACGCGTGCGGACACCACGCCCAGATTGAGTGTGAGGATGTTCCATGGCCCAATACGCTGCCAACGAAATCGAAAACTTGCCCGATAGCCCAGTAGCCCGTGAGGATTTGGGCGCGGGCGGTATTCCCCGGGGCGCCGGCGCACGCTCTCCGCTGTTCTGGAAGGTTCTGCTCCTTTCGGTGGCGGTCATCTGGGGCTACTCCTTTACCACTATGAAGGACGCACTCGGCACCATTCCGGTGTTCGCGCTGCTCTATGTACGTTTTCTGCCCGCAGCGTTGGTCATGTTTGCCGTCTTCCACAAGCGCATCATCGCGCACCTCAACGCTCGCAACCTGATCGTTGGCCTGAGTATGGGCGTGCTCATGTGGGCGGCCTATGCGTTGCAGACGGTCGGTCTGGCACATACTACGGCGGGCAAGAATGCTTTTTTGACGGGCACGTATTGCATCCTTGTGCCGTTCGCGAGCTATTTCCTGAGCGGCGAAAAGCTCACGCGCTACAACTTGGGTGCCGCGCTGCTGTGCCTAGCGGGCATTGGCCTCGTCGCACTCGATAGCGTTGAATTCAACATTGGTGACGTCATTACGCTGGCGGGCGCGGCCTTTTTCGCCATCCAGATGGCGGTGACTGCCAAGTACGGTCGCAAAATGGACATCAACGTCATCACGTTTTGGATGTTTGTGGGCAACGGCGTGCTGAGCCTGGCAACGTCGCTGCTATTCGAGACCCAAGCGCCTCTGTCCGTGTGGACGCCGAGCTTTATCAGTGCGATGGCGTTTCTCTCGGTGGGCTGCACATGCGCGGCTCTGCTCATCCAAAACGTCGGCCTGGCGCATGTCCCGGCCTCGACGGGCTCGCTGCTCCTTTCGATGGAGTCGCCTTCGGGTGTGCTGTTCTCGGTGCTGCTGATGGGGGAGGCGCTCACCTCGCGCCTGCTCGCCGGCTTCGCACTCATCTTCCTGTCGATTATCTTGAGCGAGACTCACTTCGATTTTTTGCGTCGAAAGCCGCGCCCGCAATTGTAAACAACTTGTTGCGCCGCCCTCCCGGGGCGGCATTTTTTATGCCTCGCCCTTAAAGTAGTACCTTGCACTTTACGCTATCAAAGTGCTTGCTGCAAAAACGATACTGGAGGGCATCTATGGCACCAGCTTTGTCCGATCTTCAACCGCAATCAGCGCCCAAGGCCACCGCAGCGGCGCAGACCGCTATCGGTGACGGTCTCGTTGCAGAAGCTCAGGCTTTTGCAGACGAGCTCGCTGCGTGGCGACACGATCTCCACCAGATGCCCGAGCTGGGTAATAGCCTCCCACAGACCTCTGCGTATATCCAAGCGCGCCTGACTGAGATGGACATCCCATTTGCCACGCTCGTTGATGGTTCCTGCGTTGTGGGCCTTGTCGGCGCCGGTGCCGCCGCGGCCCAAGGCAATGGCGTCTGCACGGACGAGCAGGCCGGTACGGTCATCATGCTTCGTGGCGACATGGACGCCCTGCCCGTTGCCGAGGAATCCGGCGAGCCCTTTGCATCCACCAACGGCTGCATGCACGCTTGCGGTCACGATATGCACGCGACGGCGCTGCTTGGTGCGGCTCGTATGCTCAAAGCGCGCGAGACTGAGCTTGTTGATGCCAACGCCACGGTTAAGCTGCTGTTCCAGCCGGGCGAGGAAACCTTTGAGGGTGCCCGCGCCGCCATCGCCGATGGTCTGCTGCAGAACCCGCGCCCTCAGGTCGCCTTTGCCATGCATGTCAATAGCCAGTCGCCGCTTGGCCTGGTGCTCTACGGCAGCCCGGCGCTCTCGGGCGTGTACGGTTTTCGCATCACGCTTCAGGGCAAGGGCGGCCATGGCTCGAGCCCCGAGATCTGCATCGACCCCATCACGGCCGGCGTCCATGTGCATCTGGCGCTTCAGGAGCTCATCTCCCGCGAGGTGCCGGCGGCCAAGGAGGTCGCGCTTACCGTTGGCAAGTTCGCCGGCGGTCAGGCCGCAAATGTCATCCCCGACACTTGTGTGCTCGAGGGAACGCTGCGTGGCTTCGACGTCGAGCTCATGGAGCGCCTCAAGACCCGCATCGCGGAGGTCGTCAAAGGCGTTGCCACGACCTATCGTACGCCGGCGACTATCGAGACACTCTCGGATGTTCCCCCGCTCGTACTCGACGACGGCATGACGCAGGCGTCGCTTGGCTACGTGGGCGCGGTGCTGCCCAAGTCCGCCTTCCTGCCGCTGTTCCACGCCATGGCGAGCGAGGACTTCGCGTTGATCTCGAGCGAGATCCCGAGCGCGTACTTTACCGTGGGCGCTGCTGTGACTGATACGGACGAGCATTTTGCTCAGCATCATCCCAAGGCACGTTTTAGCGATGCCGAGCTTCCCCTTGGCGCCGCGGCTTATGCCGCCGTCGCTTTGGGCTATATCGCTGACCACAAGGAGTAATCCATAGCCCAGCAGCATAAATTCTTCTCCGGTTGGCTCGTCGTGGCCTCCGGCTTTGTCATCATGGCCACGGTCGTTATCGCCAAGATTTCGCTCGGCGCGATCTATGACCGTTTTGGCCTGCGCTTTGGCAATATCCTTGGCTCCGTTGCGTGCATTATCGCCTGCGTGGCGTTGTGCTTCCCGACGACGGACCTCGGTCCCATCGTGGACGCGGTGAGCTTTGGTATCGGAACGTGCATGGGCACCATCACGCCTACCATCGCCGCGTCCAAGCAGTTTGGCATGGCCGACCTCGGCAAGGTCACGGCACTATTACCTCGCTCGAGATGGTCGGCGGCACCGTGGGCGCCATTGTCTCGGGCGTGCTGTTCGATGTCACGGGCTCCTTTGCGAGCACCTGGATTGTGTGCCTGGCGTGCTCCGTGGTCATGCTTGTGTTCCTGCTAGCATCCGAGCCTATCGCCGCCAAGTTGCGCGCGAGCGTGGCGGGGGAGTAGATAGGCCAAAGCGCATTGCCGCTTGTCCGCTTCGTCCGTGGCTACCGCGGCGGCGCATCTGGCCGAACGAGCCCCCATACCCTCGTTCGGTCAGACGCGCCGCCGCTGTATGTGTTTGTGCCGTATAATGACCGTTACCTATGACGCGATACAAAAGAAAGGTGTTTGCCCATGCAGGCACAGAAGGCGGAGGGAACCCGCGACCTTATCGGCGCCGAGATGCGCGCCTGGCAAAAGATGCAGCAGATTGCGGCCGGCGTGTTCGAGCCGTTTGGTTTTAAGCCCATCGAGACGCCCGCCATCGAGCAGGTGGACGTGTTTGTCCACGGTATCGGCCAGTCGACCGACGTCGTGCGCAAGGAGATGTTCCGCGTGTTTAGCGGCGCCAACCTGGAGCGCGTCTTTACCGAAGGCACCGACACCAAGCTTAAGCCCAAGCAGCGCCTGGCCCTTCGTCCCGAGGGCACGGCCGGTGTGGTGCGCGCCGTCGTGGAGAACAACCTGGTGCCCCAGGGCTCCACGCCGTTTAAGGCTTATTACGCCGAGGCCATGTTCCGTGGCGAGCGTCCCCAGAAGGGTCGCCTGCGCCAGTTCCACCAGGTGGGCATCGAGTGGCTCGGCGCTCCCGATCCGGCGGCAGACGCCGAGTGCATCATCATGCTCATGGAGTTCTACAAGCGCCTGGGCTTCGACCTTTCCAAGCTCCGTCTGCTTATTAACTCGATGGGCGATGCGCAGTGCCGTCCGGCATACCGCGAGCAGGTCAAGCAGTTTATCCTCGATCACGCCGACGAGATGTGTGATGAGTGCCGCGAGCGCGCCGAGCTCAACCCGTTGCGCGCCTTCGACTGCAAGAACGACCATTGCCGCGAGATCATGGCCGACGCCCCGCTGATGGGCGACAACCTGTGCGACGAGTGCCGCGAGCACTACGAGCAGGTCAAGCGCTATCTGGATGCCGCCGGTATCGAGTATGTCGAGGATCCCACCCTGGTGCGCGGCCTGGACTACTACACTCGTACCGTCTTTGAGGTCGAGGCTCCCGGTGCCGGTGTCGGCTCCATCGGTGGCGGCGGTCGCTATGACGGCTTGGTCGAGCTCGAGGGCGGCAAGCCCACGGCCGGCGTCGGCTTCGCCGTCGGTTTTGAGCGCGCCCTGCTGGCCCTGCAGGCCTTTGGCAGCGACCTGGGCGCCGATGAGACCCCGTGCGTCTACGTTGCCAACGCCGGCAAGGATCTGCGTCAGAACGTCTTTGCCATCACGCAGGAGCTTCGCTCCGCAGGCATCGTGACCGAGGCCGACTACCAGGGTCGTTCGCTCAAGGCCCAGTTTAAGCAGGCCGACAAGGTGGGCGCCAAGCTCATTTTGGTCTTGGGCGGCGACGAGCTTGCCGCCGGCAAGGTCAAGGTGCGCGACATGGAGAGCCATGACGAGGTTCTCGTCGATCTGGCCAACGTCGTCGAGGCGGTTCGCGAGCGCCTGTAGCGCATCTTTTTGAGCTGCGGGCCTGCTAACGTGCCCTGCTCATGGAGAGCGATTGTTACGGGGGTGTTTCGCATTTATGCGGAATGCCCCCGTTTGCATATGCCGTCCACCGAGAAATACGACCATTTGGGGCAAAAACCCTTGCAATGCAGAAAATACTTTTGTGTGGTAAAGCGCAATCAGCTCCGAAAGTTTTTGCCGAGTGCCTATAATGGATACCGCATGTTACGTGCATAGAAGGAGGAATGGGAGGAAACGTGGCTGAGAACCTAAGCAACCAGTCTGTACCCGAAGCCGCGGCGCGCGTCGCTGCCGTGGTCAACCGCCTCGTTAACCGAATCGGCTCGAATGCCGAGTCCAAGGAGCGTCTCGCCGAGATCGAGATCCCCGAGGAGCTGCGCGACAATCTGGCGCTGTTCTTGCGCCTGGAGCGCCGTGTGCTTAGCGAGTATGATCCCGAGATCGCGGACCTGTTCGACAAGATTTTGACAGCCGAGATTGTGGCCAATGCCGGCAACCCCGGTAGCCGTGCTGCCGATGAGTCCGTCGACGAGCAGGGCGTGCCCACTGCCGACGAGCCCACCGCCGTGGCGTTTCGCGAAGTCGTCGATCTGATCGACAGCCTGCCGCTCGATAAACAGCAGGTTATCGTCCGCGCCTTTACGAGCTTCTTCCATCTGGCAAACCTGTCGGAGGAGAATTACCGTGTGGCGCAGCTGCGCGAGCGCGAGGCCGGTGCGTCGACCGATACCGAGGTCGATCCCGCCAACGAACTCACCGTCGCCTATCACCAGTTGGTAAACGAGATGGGTGTCGAGGGCGCCAACGAGCTGCTCGGCAAGCTTGAGTTCCACCCTGTCTTTACCGCACATCCCACCGAAGCCCGTCGCAAGGCCGTCGAGGGCAAGATTCGCCGTATCTCCAACCTGCTGGAGGAGCGTCCGCGTCTGGGCGGCTCCGACCTGGTGGAGAACGAGCGCCATATGCTGCAGGAGATCGACGCCCTGGTGCGTACGAGCCCCATCGCGCTCAAGAAGCCCACGCCGGTCGAGGAAGCCGATACCATCATCGACATCTTCGATAACACGCTGTTCGACGTTATCCCCGTCATCTATCGTCGTTTTGACGACTGGGTGCTGGGCGACAAGGCCGGTACCGTGCCGCCGCTGTGCCCGGCGTTCTTCCATCCCGGCAGCTGGATCGGTTCCGACCGCGACGGTAACCCCAACGTCACCGCCAAGGTGAGCCGTGAGGTCGCCGCCAAGTATTTCACCCATATGGTGCTCAAGCTCGAGGACAAGTGCCGCCGCATCGGCCGCAACCTCACGCTCGAGGCCACCTACAGCAAGCCGTCTGCCGAGCTCATCAACCTGTGGAACCATCAGGTCGAGATGAGCACCCAGTACACGGCACGCGCCGAGTTGATCTCCGAGCACGAGCCGCATCGCGCCGTCATGCTCGTCATGGCAGACCGACTCAACGCCACCGTCCGTCGCATCACCGACACCATGTACCACAGCGCCGATGAGTTCCTGGAGGACCTGCGCGTCGTCCAGCGCTCGCTGGCCGCCTGCGGTGCCGTCCGTGCTGCCTACGGCCCGGTCCAGACCATCATCTGGCAGGTCGAGTCCTTCGGCTTCCATATGGTCGAGATGGAGTTCCGTCAGCACTCCGTGGTGCACGCCCGCGCCCTCAAGGATATCCACGAGAACGGTATCCATGGCGACCTGCAGCCCATGACGCGCGAGGTCATCGATACCTTCCGCGCTATCGGCTCCATCCAGAAGCGCTACGGCAAGAAGATGGCGCATCGCTACATCATCTCGTTTACCAAGAGCGCCCAGCATGTGGCCGACGTCTTTGAGCTTGCCCACCTGTCCTTTGCACACGAGGAGGATGTCCCCGAGCTCGACGTGATCCCGCTGTTCGAGCAGCTCGAGGACCTCGAGGGCTGCGTCGACGTGCTCGACCAGATGCTTACGCTGCCCGTGGTGCAAAAGCGCCTTGCCCAGACCAACCGCCGCATGGAGGTCATGCTGGGCTATTCCGACTCCTCCAAGGATGCCGGTCCTACCACGGCCATGCTCGCGCTGCACTCCGCGCAGGAGCGCATTGCCAAGTGGGCCGAGAAAAACGATATCGACTTGGTGCTCATGCACGGTCGCGGCGGTGCCGTGGGCCGTGGTGGCGGCCCGGCCAACAAGGCCGTGCTGGCGCAGCCCAAGGGTTCGGTCAACTGCTTCTTTAAGCTCACCGAGCAGGGCGAGGTTATTTTTGCCCGTTACGGTAACCGCACGCTGGCTCAGCGCCATGTTGAGTCCGTTGCAGCCGCAACGCTTTTGCAGTCGGCCCCGAGTGTCGAGAAGACTAACACCGAGACCACGCAGAAGTTCTGGGATATGGCCGAGAAGCTTAACGCCGCAAGCCATGAGCGCTATCTGGACCTGCTGAACACCGAGGACTTTACACCGTGGTTCTCGACTGTGACGCCGCTGACCGAGGTCGGTCTGCTGCCGATCGGGTCGCGCCCGGCCAAGCGCGGTCTGGGTGCCAAGTCGCTCGACGACCTGCGTACCATTCCGTGGATCTTTAGCTGGAGCCAGGCACGCATCAATCTGGCCGCTTGGTACGGCCTGGGCACCGCCTGCGAGCAGCTGGGCGATCTTGACCAGCTCAAGGCTGCCTACCAGGAGTGGCCGTTCTTCCGCACCTTTATCGACAACATCGAGATGTCGATCGCCAAGACCGACCAGCGCATTGCCAAGATGTATCTGCACCTGGGCGATCGCCAGGATCTGTCCGAGAAGGTCTTCACCGAGATGCAGCTCACCCGTAAGTGGGTCCTTGCCATCGTCGGTGACGAGTGGCCGTTACAGCGCCGCCGCGTGCTTGGCTGCGCTGTCCGCGTGCGCAACCCCTATGTCGACGCCCTGTCCATCGCACAGGTCCGCGCCCTTCGCGAGGTGCGTATGAACCAGGACGAGATGGCCGAGGAGAAGAAGGCCGAGTACATGAGCCTGATTCTTTCGACTGTGACCGGCGTCTCGGCAGGATTGCAAAACACGGGGTAATCGATAGCCCTGTGGCTCTCACCGGGACCCGACGGGTTTCCCTCTGAATGCGTCCTCGCACTTGAAGCCCCCTTATCCTGCTCCTTCGGAGCTGCGGATAAGGGGGCTTCGTGCTGCGGAATGCATTCAGAGGGAAACCCATCGGGTCCCTTCGTCCTCGGTCTTCGGGGATTACAGCTGAGGGGAGAATGGCGCGCTTCGCGCCTAATGTGGAGTGCGGCGAGGGCTTCTTGCGTCCTGCGGAGTGTGCCTAAAAGTAAACTGATGGCGGGCCCTACGATGTCCGGTCTTCGGCGGATTACTGCTGGGGAAAAGATAGCGCGCTTCGCGCGTTTTGGATGGGGCCTGTCCTGGTGGCGCATTTGGCGCTTCTCGCCTTACGACTGTTCCGGCCGCGGTCCTGTTTGGGATCGCGGTCGTTTTGTTGTGGGTCAAATATGAACGTTGTGTTAATGAGTCGGTAGACGGTGGTGTTTTTCGGTGAGCGGCGTATCCTTCCAACGGTTTATCTAGTGTGTCAGTTGAAAGGAAGAGGGCGCTCGTCATTGTTTGAATGTGAACTGCCGTTTGACCACAAGACGTTGCATCTGGAACTCGAGGATAAGAACTTCGCGGGTGTGATGGAAGGTCATCAAAACGAGTTTAAGACCACGAAATCGCAGGAAGAGCTGGTGGAGGAGTCGCTTGCCAACCCTTACGGCTCGCCTTCGCTCGAGGAGCTTTGTGCTGGCAAGAAGGATATTGTCATCATTAGCTCAGATCATACGCGTCCCGTTCCCTCGCGTGTGACGATGCCTATTCTGCTGCATCACATCCACTCCGCTGCGCCTGAGGCGCGCGTTCGCATTCTGGTTGCTACGGGTATGCATCGTCCGTCGACGCACGAGGAGCTCGTCAACAAGTACGGCGAGGAGATCGTTGCCAACGAAGAAATCGTTATGCACGTCGCGACTGACGACAGCATGATGAAAAAGATCGGCACCCTGCCTTCTGGTGGCGAGTGCATCATCAACAAGATCGCTGCCGATTGCGATCTGCTGCTTGCCGAGGGCTTTATTGAGCCGCACTTCTTTGCCGGTTTCTCTGGTAGCCGCAAGTCCGTCCTGCCTGGCATCGCCAGCTACAAGACCATCATGTACAACCACAACGGTCAGTTTGTGAACGATTCCCACTCGCGTGCCGGCAACCTGTGCCACAACCATGTGAGCGAGGACATGTTTGCCGCCGCCGAGATGGCTCACCTTGCCTTTGTGCTCAACGTGGTGCTCAACGGCAAGCACGAGGTCATTGGCTCCTTTGCCGGCGACATCCACAAGGCGCACGAGGCTGGCTGCGAGTTCGTGAAGAGCCTTGCCGGCGTTGAGCCCGTCGAGTGCGAGATCGCCATTACCACTAACGGCGGCTACCCCCTCGATCAGAACATCTATCAGGCTGTGAAGGGCATGTGCGCTGCCGAGGCCACGCTTCCCGAGGGCGGTGTGATCATCGACGTCGCCGGTTGTGCCGACGGTCACGGCGGCGAGGGCTTCTATCACAACATCGCCGACAACGATCCGGCAGGGTTTGAGCGCGCCTGCATCGATCGTCCTAAGGACGAGACCCTGCCCGATCAGTGGACGAGCCAGATCTTTGCCCGCATCCTGGCGCATCACCCTGTGATCATGGTCACCGACCTGTGCGATCACCAGATGCTCAAGGATATGCACATGACGCCGGTCAACACTATCGAGGAAGCGCTCAAGCTCGCCTTTGAGATGAAGGGTGCCGATGCCAAGGTCGCCGTCATCCCCGATGGCCTGGGTGTTGTTGTCGCACAGCACTAGTGCGCGGCTTAAACGAATCGTTTATAACCGACAAGAAAGATAAGGTTTTATGCTTACCAAACTCCTCTGCGAATTCGGCGCAACGGCCCTCATGATCGTCTTTGGCGTGGGTGTTCACTGCGATACCGTGCTCAAGGGCACCAAGTATCAGGGCTCCGGCCATATGTTTGCCATCACCACCTGGTCCTTTGGCATCTCGGTCTGCCTGTTTGTCTTTGGTGGCGCTGTGTGCATGAACCCCGCCATGGTGCTTGCCCAGTGCATCGTCGGCCTGGTGCCGTGGGGCAACTGCATCCCCTTCATGCTTGCCGATATGCTCGGCGGCTTTGTGGGTGCCGTGATCGCCTGGTTTATGTATGCCGATGAGTTCAAGGCTTCCGAGGGCGTCGTCGACCCCATTGCCCAGCGCAACATCTTCTCGACCAACCCCACCACCGAGGGCGCGAACTATGCTCGTAACTTCTTCTGCGAGGCTATCTGCACCTTCGTGTTCATCAGCGCCATCCTTGCTGCCGCTAGCCGCGCCGGCGAGAACGTTCTGATGCTCGCTATCTGCGTCGGTCTGATCGTTTGGGCTGTTGGCATGGGCATGGGCGGCATCACCGGCTTCGCCATGAACCAGGCTCGTGACCTTGGTCCTCGCATGGCTTATCAGGTGCTGCCGATCAAGAACAAGGCTGACAACAACTGGAAGTACGGCCTGCTTGTTCCTGGCATCGCTCCGTTTGTCGGCGCCGCTCTGGCCGCGCTGTTTGTGCATGGTTTCTTGGGCATGTTCTAGTCCGAGCAATTGATATAACGTCCGGTCACGGCACAAGTTAACTTTCCGCCGCGTCCTCGGACATGCAAGAAGCCCCCGCTGCGCACTTCGTGCGGCGGGGGCTTCTTGCGTCCTGCGGAATGCGGCGGAAAGTTAACTTGTGCCGTGACCTGCGGGAATCCGGGTGCGTTCGTGCAAGCAACCCAACATATATATCTGAATTTTGATGGGAGGGGCTTGTTGCTGTTGGGGGCGTTGAGGCGCGAGTGACACTTTGGGATGCGTGGCGTCTAGAGTCGGAGCGGAACTTTTGAATGGGGTCCGCACTTTGGGATGGGGCTCCCACTTTGGGAAGGGATAGTTACTTAGTTGAAGAGGGGCTTTATGGCTGATAAGTAGTCTTTGGCTACGTCGGCCTTATCTGCTTGGAAGTTGTGCCAGGCCCACCATTGGACCATTCCTACGAAGCTTGAGGCTATGTGGTGTAGTAGGAAGCTTCGGTCCATGGTGGCGGCGGGGCCGTTTGGGTCGGTGGGGACGGTTTCGGCTGCTCGTGACATGATGGTCTTGCGTAAGCAGTCGGCGAAGACGCGTGAGCCGGCGCCGGCTACGAGGGCTCGTACGCCCTGGCGGCGTTCCCAGAGGTTGTTGAGGATATGCTCGACTTGTACGAGCGGGTCATCGAGCGGTGTGCCATCGTCGTCGAGGGCGTGGGTGCAGATGTCGCTCACGAGTTCGGACAGTAGGTCATCTTTGCTCTTGAAGAGGCCATAGAACGTGGCCCGACCCACATGGGCGCGAGCGATGATGTCGCCGACGGTGATTTTGCCGTAGTCCTCTTCGCGCAGCAGTTCGGAGAACGCCGCGACGATGGCGGCGCGGCTTTTTGCCTTGCGGGCATCCATGGCTATGCGTCCGTGTGAACGAGCAGGCAGCGGAGCGTACCGGAGCAACCCTCGTAGGGGCGCTTACCGGCGCCGTAGCCGACGGCCTCGATGCGGTAGCGGGCCGGCAGGTGCTCGGACGTGCGCAGTGCGGCGACGATGGCGGCGCCCGTGGGCGTCACGAGCTCACCGGCGACCGGCGCGGGCGTGAGGGCGATATTGCCCGCTTGGCACAGGTTGACGACAGCGGGGACAGGAATGGGCATAAGGCCGTGGGCACAGCGGATGGTGCCGTGACCCTCGGAGAGCGACTCGACCACGATGTCCTCAATACCTAGGTCATCGAGGCAGATGGCGACAGAGCAGACGTCGACGATGGAGTCGATGGCGCCCACCTCGTGGAACATGACGGTCTCGGTCGTTTTGCCGTGGGCCTTGGCCTCGGCGGCGGCGAGCGCGGTAAAGATGGCGAGCGCGCGACGCTTGGCGCCATCGCTTAGCTGCGAGTCATCGATGATGGCGGTGACATCCGCCAAAGAACGGTGGTGATGGTGGTGGGCGTGATGGTGACCCTCGTGGCCATGACCGTGGGCCTCATGGTCATGCTCGTGGCAGTGCTCGTGTTCGTGCTCGCCATGATCATGATGGTAGTGCTCATGCTCATGTGTGTGCTCGGTGCCCGCTTCGTTGCCGTAGAGCCAGGCCATGTCGTGGTCGTGGTTCTCGAGCTCCTCAGCCAGCTGAACATCAAAGTCGCAGGCGTCGATGCCATGCTTGTTTACGCGTGTAACGGCAATCTCAAAGCCGCCGACCGGCAGCGTGGCGAGCTGGTCGCGCAGATGCTCCTCGCTGGCGCCCAGGTCGAGCAGGGCCGCGACGGTCATGTCGCCGCTGATGCCCGAGGTGCCCTCGATGATAAGCGTGTGCTGATGGTTGGACATGAAATGCTCCTTAGCGGGCGCAGGACGTGCCGGCGCTCAGATGATTGATAAGACTTGCCTGATAGGCGGCGCCAAAGCCGTTGTCGATATTGACGACCGAAACGCCGCTGGCGCAGGAGTTGAGCATGGCGAGCAGTGCGGCCATGCCGCCAAAGTTCGCGCCATAGCCCACGCTGGTGGGGACGGCGATGACCGGACAGCTCACAAGGCCTCCGATGACGCTCGCCAGGGCGCCTTCCATGCCGGCGATGGCGATGACCACCTGCGCCTGGGCAAGTTCCTCAGCATGCGCGAGCAGACGGTGCAGGCCGGCGACACCCACGTCGTAGAGGCGATCGACCTCGTTGCCGTAGAACTCGGCCGTCAACGCGGCTTCCTCGGCAACGGGCAGGTCGCTCGTGCCGGCGCAGGCGACGACGATGCGTCCGTTGCCGTTGGGGGAGGGCTTGCCACCCACGAGGGCGAGCTGGGCATCCGGGACATATCCCAAGTCGATGCCGTTGCCGAGGAGCTCCGAGGTGCGGGCTGCCTTTTCGTCGTCCAGGCGCGTGACTAGGATGCGCTCCTGGCCGGCATCGCGCAGCGCTTCGATAATGGCGGCAATTTGCTCGGCGGTTTTACCGGCGCCGTAGACAACTTCGCCGGCTCCCTGGCGCACCCCGCGCGAAAGGTCGAGCTGCGCAAAGCCCAAATCGGCGGTCGGAGCCGTCTGGATGCGCGTGAGGGCGTCGGCAGGGGTGACTGCTCCGCCGGCAACATCGCTCAGCAGCTGCTCTAGATCTCGCTTATCCATATATGTTCCCTTCGACGGCGCAAAGTTTAGCACTCAAAGGGTATGTTTCCGAACACTAAGACAGAATTGTTCGGAAACTATAGGACAGACTGATTCAATTGCTAGACGGATTGGCTAGTCGCGCAGGATGATGTCCATGGCGAGCATCAGATTGCGCTCGTCGATGGCAAACGGGGCGGCCTCGCGCGTCTTGGGCTTGGCACAAAACGCGATGCCCGTGCCCGCGGCCTGAATCATGGGGATGTCGTTGGCACCGTCGCCGATCGCGACGGTGTGGGCCATATCGACGCCGCACTCAACTGCCCAGTCCAGCAGCTGGATGAGCTTGGACTCCTTGGTCACAATGTCGGCAGCCAACTTACCGGTGAGCTTGCCGTCCACGACCTCCAGACGATTGGCCAGGCAAAAGTCGATGGCCGCGGCGGCCACGATCTTATCGGCGACTTCGTGAAAGCCGCCACTCACGACGCCGACCTTCCAACCCTTGCTGTGTGCCGAGCGCACAAGCTCCAACGCGCCGGGGGTAAATGTCACGCGCTCAAAGGTGCGCTCGAACACGCTCTCGTCCAGGCCGGCGAGCAGCCCCACGCGCTCCTCGAGCGCCTGCTTAAAGTCAAGCTCGCCGCGCATGGCGCGTTCGGTGATCTGTGCCACCTGCTCGCCCACGCCGGCCTCTTCGCCCAACAGGTCGATGACCTCCTGGTTGATGAGCGTGGAGTCGATATCCATAACGATGAGGCGTGCAGTCATGGCGGGCCTTTCCGAGTGCTGTTTTATTGGGGCATATTGTCGCACGTGACGAGCGCGGGCGGGTGTCACGGCGCGTCAATTGTTTCGTCTCCGTCAAGTCTTTGGGCAGGAGCCACTTTTTCGCGGCACATCGACGCGAGTGCGATAAGATAGAACGCCATGTCTGGCTGCGCGGTTTACGCAGGCTGGGCAAATCTGTACGACGCCGCCCGGAACGACACGGGGCGGCACAGATCCATAAAGGAGGATCACTGGTATGAGCCAGACCCATCCCATCGATGAGCATTCCATGCACACCCGTACCTGCGGCGAGCTTCGCTTCGAGAACGTGGGCGAAGAGGTCACCCTCACCGGTTGGGTGAGCCGTCGCCGCGACCACGGCGGCCTTATCTTCTGCGACCTTCGCGACCGTGAGGGCATCACGCAGCTCACCTTCGACCCCGAGCACTCCGACGGCGACGCCTTTAAGATCGCCGAGACCATGCGTCCCGAGTGGCCCATCAAGATTCACGGCGTCGTGCGCGCCCGTGGCGAGGAGACCACCAACACCAAGCTCGCGACCGGCGAGATCGAGGTCCTGACCGACCACGCCGAGGTGCTCAACACGTCCGTCACCCCGCCGTTCCAGATCGAGGACGGCATCGAGACCAGCGAGGACACCCGTCTGCGCTATCGCTATCTGGACCTTCGTCGTCCCGAGATGATGGCCAACCTCAAGCTGCGCTCCGACTTTACCTTTGCCATTCGCGAGGCGCTGCACAACCGTGAGTTCATGGAGGTCGAGACGCCCTCCCTGTTCAAGTCCACGCCCGAGGGCGCTCGCGACTTCATCGTTCCCAGCCGTATTCAGCCGGGCAACTTCTACGCCCTGCCGCAGTCCCCGCAGCTTCTGAAGCAGCTGCTCATGGTCGGTGGCGTCGAGCGCTACTATCAGGTTGCCAAGTGCTTCCGCGACGAGGACCTGCGTGCCGACCGTCAGCCCGAGTTCACCCAGGTCGATATCGAGATGTCCTTCGTGGACCAGAACGATGTCATTAGCGCGCTCGAAGAGGTCCTGGCCGACGCCTTCGGCCGCATGGGCGTCGAGATGCCCACGCCGCTGCGTCGCATGAACTACTGGGAGGCCATGGACACCTATGGCTCCGACAAGCCCGATACGCGCTACGGCATGCACCTGGTCGACCTGACCGACATTTTTGCCAACTCCAAGTTCAAGGTCTTCGCGACCGCTGCGAACGAGGAGGGCTCTGTCGTCAAGGCTATCAACGCCAAGGGTGCCGGTGCCTGGGCGCGTGCCAAGATCGATAAGCTTGCCGGCGTGGCCTCCACGTTTGGCGCCAAGGGCCTGGCCTGGATCGCTTTCCGCGAGGACGGCTCCATCAACAGCCCCATCGTCAAGTTCTTCTCGGACGAGGAGATGGCGGCTCTGCGCGAGCGCATGGACGTCGAACCCGGCGACCTCGTGATGTTCGCCGCCGGCCCGCGCCTGCTCTCCGACGAGATCCTGGGCGGCATGCGTTCCCACATGGCTAACGCGCTCGAGATCAAGCGCGAGGGCCACGACTTCCTGTGGGTCGTCAACTTCCCGCTGTTCCACTGGGACGAGGACCGCAAGGCTTACGCTGCCGAGCACCAGCCCTTCACCCTGCCGACCGAGACCGACATCGCCAAGATCGAGGCCAATCCGTTGGCAGCCGGTTCTTGCACCTACGACTTTGTCATGGACGGCTTTGAGGCCGGTGGCGGCGGTATGCGTATCCACAACGCCGAGATGCAGATGTCCATGCTCAAGCTCCTGGGCTTTACCGAAGAGCGCGCCGAGTCTCAGTTTGGCTTCCTCATGGAGGCGCTCAAGTTTGGTGCGCCCCCGATGGGCGGTTTCGCTCTGGGCCTGGACCGCGTGTGCATGCTGCTCACCGGTTCCGACTCCATCCGCGACGTCATGGCGTTCCCCAAGACGGCCAGCGGCTCCGACCTCATGTCGGGCGCCCCGAGTGCCGTTAGCGGCGCCCAGCTCAAGGACGTCAGCCTGCGCCTGATGTAGGCAAGCGGCTACATATTGCCCGTAACGAGGGAAGGACACGTGCCTTCCCTCGTTTTTTATACGTCGAGATTGTGAGGGCATGGGATGACCGGGCGTTGCGGAAAGTGCGTCCCGGAATCTGCGTCCAGAACGGGTCGCGCTTTCCCAAAGGGGGTCCTCTGGGAAAGCGCGACCCAGAATTCGGCAAAATAATGGGACACAGTTTCCGCTTGAGCGGTCTAACGGAAACTGTGCCCCAGAATGAGCGCTCAAAACGGGGCAGGCTTTCCGCAACAACTGTCTGGCGAAAAGCCCGGCCCAGTTTCTTATAGCGAGTCTCTCTGAATTAGCTGCATGTGCATCACGGAGGTGGTGGGCTCGGCGCCCGTGATCATGTCGAGCGCAATGTTGGCGGCCATGTGGCCTTCTTCGCGCAGGGGCTGGCGGACGGTCGTGAGCGCGGGGACGCAGCACGCCGCAATCTCGTGATCGTCGAAGCCGACGACGGAAACGTCCGCCGGAACAGATAGGCCTGCCTCGTTGAGTGCGGTGATGACGCCAGCCGCGATACGGTCCGATCCGCAGAGCACGCCATCGAAAGCAATCTCGCGCGCGAGGATCTGGTGCATGGCCTGATAGCCGTCTCCGCTGTTCCAGCCGGTATAGATAACGTTTGCGTCTGGGAGGTCTTCGCCCAAGACGGCGCGGTAGCCGCGCAGGCGGTCGACAACAGCGGGGTTGTCTTGCGGTCCCAACACGGCGACGATATCTTTGCGCCCGCGCTCTTTCATAGCGAGCGCTGCAAAGCGTCCGCCCTCTTCGTCGTCAGAGTAGACTGTCGAGAACACATCGCGATAGGGGTGGCCCTCGAGCTGGCCGCACAACACGGTGGGTACACCCAGCTCGCGCAGCACCTCGAGCAGCTCGCTGCCCTTGTAGGGGGAGACGTCGATCACGGCGTCGAACGAGCGGCGCTCAAAGTGCTCGCGTGCGCGGTTGCGCTCATGCGTAGAAGACGCCTGCAAGATAACGGGCAGATAGGACGACTCCGACAGTTCCTCGGTAATGCCGCTCAAAAATTCGCTATAGGTGGGGTCGCTGAAGAGCTCACTCAGGGGCTCGGTCACGAGCACGGCGATGATTTCCGTGCGCCCGACAGCGAGCGCTCGGCCGCGAGCGTTGGGGACAAAATTGACTTCCTTGGCCGCTGCGCGGACGCGTTTTTTGGTTTCCTCGCTAATGCGGGGCGAATCGTTGAGGGCGCGTGAGGCCGTGGAGCGCGACACGCCGGCAGCTGCGGCAACCTCGGCAAGCGTAGGTGCGGTGCGAACTGGTTGGGTCATGGCGTCTCCTGGAAAATGCGGTCGATGTTGTCACTGATACGGGCTGGTGCGGATACAGCTTACTATAGTGCACCTGAAGAGCGTTCATGATATCCGGTGACAGGTGTCGTTTTGCAACCAAGCCGCAATCGAATACGTCTCGTGTGGGTGAGATATCAGCGGGCGCGGCGGTTGCCTACGAGCTTAAGAACGATGTTTTGCGTTGAGTTTCGATATTCAGGGTGACATAAGTGTTGCGGTTGTACAACCGGTTGCACCGTTAATCCGGCCAAATCGACCGTTCAGCGGACAACCGGTTGCACAGTTTTTTGCATCGCCCGTAAGATAAGGACAACCGGTTGCACAAGAATCACTACGATGACGAAGGAGCATCACCATGGACGCCATTAACGAATGGGAAAACCAAGCGCTCACCCATAGGAACCGCCTGGCACCCCATGCGTACTTTATGGGTTATGAGACCGCCGATCTCGCTGCTACGTACAGCCGCGAGCTGTCGCGCGGGTTTGTTCAGCTGTCTGGCTCGTGGCAGTTCCGCCTCTTTGAGGGGCCTGCTGCCGTCTCCAACGAGGAGCTCTCCACGTACAAGTCCGAGTGGGATCACGTGGAGGTTCCGCACCTGTGGCAGGTAGACGGCTATGGCAACCTTGCCTATACCGACGAGGGTTTCCCGTTTCCGGTGGATCAGCCGTTCGTTCCCTCCGACGACCCCACGGGCGTCTACCAGCGCATCGTCAACCTTCCCGCCGTTCCTGCCGGCGCCCGCGAGATCATTCGCTTCGACGGCATCGAGAGCTATGGCGAGCTGTACGTCAACGGCCAGTTTATCGGCATGACCAAGGGCTCGCGTCTGTCCGCCGAGTTCGACGTGACCGACGCGCTCGTCGAGGGCGACAACCTGTTTGCGGTCAAGGTCCTGCAGTACAGCGATGGCAGCTATATCGAGGATCAGGACATGTGGTGGGCTTCGGGCATCTTCCGCGATGTGTACCTTATGCAGCGTCCCGCCGCGCACCTGGTCGACTTTAGGTTCCTCACGCACCGCGAGGGCGATGCCGCTCTGATCACGCTCGATACGGTGGCCGAGGGCGCTACCCGCGTCGTGTTTACGCTCAGCGATGGCGAGAACGTGGTCGCTACGGGCGAGTGCGTCGACGGCCATGCCGAGTGCAGCGTTGCCGATGCCCACTTCTGGAACCCCGAGGACCCCTTCCTCTATGACCTTACGTTTGAGGTCTACGACGGTGACGAGGTCAGCGAGTACGTTCCGCATCGCCAGGGCCTTGCCGAGGTGACGGTCGAGGGCAATCATATCTACCTCAACGGCACCTACTTTAAGATGCATGGCGTCAACCGCCACGATCACGACGATCACAAGGGCCGCGCCGTGGGCCTCGATCGCATGCGCCGTGACCTGGAGCTCATGAAGCGACACAACATCAACGCGGTGCGCACCTCTCACTATGCCAATGACCCGCGCTTCTACGAGCTGTGCGATGAGTATGGCATCATGCTGGTCGCCGAGACCGATATGGAGAGTCACGGCTTCGAGAATATCGGCAATATCGCCCTGGTCACCGACGACCCGGCATGGGAGCCGGCCTACGTCGACCGCATTGAGCGCCTGGTGATGCAGGAGCGCAACCACGCCTGCATCATTATGTGGTCGATGGGCAACGAGAGCGGCTATGGCTGCAACATCCGCGCGATGTACGCCAAGGCTCACGAGCTCGATGATCGTCCGGTCCATTACGAGGAGGACCGCAACGCCGATACCGTCGACGTCATTTCCACGATGTACTCCCGTGTGTCGCAGATGAACGACTTTGGTGAGCATCCGTTCCCCAAGCCGCGCATCAACTGCGAGTACGGCCACTCCATGGGCAATGGCCCCGGAGGCCTGTCCGAGTACCAGGAGGTCTTCGATCGCTGGGATTGCATCCAAGGCCAGTTTATCTGGGAATGGTGCGACCACGGTTTGGCTGCTGTGACCGAGGATGGCGTTGCCTACGATATGTATGGTGGCGACAACGGCGATTACCCCAACAACAGCAACTTCTGCATCGACGGTATGGTGTTCCCCTGGCAGCAGCCGAGCCCAGGCCTTACCGAGTACGGACAGGTCATCTGCCCGGTCCGCATGGCTTATGACGCCGAGGCAGGCGAGCTGACCGTCACGAACAAGCGCTGGTTTACTACCCTCGAGGATGTCTGCCTGTCGGCGGAGACCCTGGTAGACGGCGATGTAGTGTGCCGCAAGACGCTTATGCCCGGCGCGGTGGCTCCCGGCGAATCCGTCCAGCTGCCACTGGTGATTCGCGAGGCCGCGGTAGGCGAGACCCTGCTGACCGTGCGCGCCTACACCATGGCGGCTCACGCCTGGTGCGAGCCGATGTTCCAGCTGGGCGCAAGCCAGTTTGCCATCGCAAACCATCCGGCGCCGGCCATCGCCGCCCCCGCTCGTCCTGAGCTTACGGTCGAGGAGACCGAGCAAGAGATCCGCATTCACTCCCTCAACGGTGAGCTGACCTTCAACAAAGTTAACGGTACCGTGAGCGAGTGGAAGGCATCCGGCCGCGATGTCATGGCTTCTGGCCCCCAGGTTGGTTTTTGGCATCCGCTCGTCGATAACCACGCCCAGGAGTATGACTCCCTGTGGAAGGACAACTTCATCGATGTGATGCAGACGTCTACCCGCAAGGTTTCTTGGAAGCAGGATGGCAATGCGGTCGTCGTTACCGTGAGCCAGCGTATCGCTCCTCCCGTCCGCGCGTTCGGCATGCGCGTCGAGCTCGTCTACACCGTGCTTCCGAGCGGCCGCGTCGACCTCAAGGTTTCCGGCGAGCCCTACGGCGATTACTCGGATATCATCCCGCGCATCGGCATCTCCTTCGAGGTTCCCGGTTGCGATCGTGCCGTTGAGTGGTACGGCCACGGCCCGGGCGAGAACTATCCGGACTCGCTGCGCGCCAACCCGGTCGGCCATTACCGCACTACGGTCGACGACATGTTCACGCCCTACGTTATGCCTCAGGACTGCGCCAACCGCGAGGGCACCCGCTGGGTTGCCCTGCGCTCTAGCCACGGTGACGGCGTGCTGGTGACTCGTCCAGCCGACGCCGCTTCCAACCCGTTCTCGTTCTCGGCATGGCCCTATAGCTGCGAGGCCATCGATAACGCCAAGCACGTCTACGACCTTGTCAAGGGCGACACGGTCACGGTCAACATCAACGACCAGCTGCTCGGCCTTGGCTCGAACTCTTGGGGTTCCGAGGTGCTCGATTCCTATCGCACCCGTTTTGAGAGCTTCAGCTTCGAGGTGTCCCTGCGACCGCTGACGTCTGCCGACCTTGCTCAGGCGCTGGCACCCATTAAGGAGGCATAAGTCATGCATGTCTTTAACTCGCGCGCCGATTTCGACGCTCAGATGAAGTCCGTCAAGAAGTGGATGCGCACCGGTCAGGCGCTCGATGGCGTTGCCGACCTGCAGCACGACGTGGCTTACTCCATCGGCGACTCGTTGGTGTACTGGTGGGTGAACGCCCACGAGGCGGCTACCGCCGACCTGGTCGGTCACCGTCGCTACCATGCCGTGCTCGCCCCGCTCGACGGCGACCTGACTGTCGAGGTGGCTTCCAAGACGGATCTTACCTGCACGCGCGCCTACAGCGATATCGACGATCGTGAGCGCTTTGAGGGTGCGGGGGAGACCGTGACGATTCCCGCCGGTGGCGTTGCCGTCGTCGAAATTGACGAGGCCTACCGTGTCGTGGCCGATGCCACGGATTCCCGCGTCGTGGTACTGCACGTGACAGTTGAAGGTTATTCCTTCCCCAACAAGTAGTATTCGTCCGTTTGGACGTTTGCTTCGCGCCGTTAAGGGGGATGGCTTTGTTGACTCCCTTTTCCCCATTCCCCTTAGCAGGTGCGCCGTCCACGATTGCGCTTGCAGTCCGGACGGTTTTAGATGAGATATAACGGATGATTGGGAGGGCTTATGAGCTCTGAAAAACGAGGAACGATCGGTTCGTTCGCTCTGCTGGGCATGACGGTCGCCGCCGTGTTCGGTATCAAGAACATCATCAACAACAACGCGGCCATCGGCTTGGCAGCTGCGCCGTCGTTCTTCTTCGCCACGCTTTTGTACTTTGTCCCCTATACCCTGGTTACCGCTGAGTTCGTCGGCCTCAACAGGGACTCCGAGTCTGGCGTGTACGCATGGGTTAAGACCTCGATGGGTGGTCGCTGGGCGTTCCTGACGGCATTTAGCTACTGGTTCGTTAACCTGTTCTACTTTGCGTCCGTTCTGCCCAACGTCATCATCTACGCGAGCTACGTGTTCTTTGGTGCCAATGCAGAGCTTTCGCAGCTGTGGATCACCATTATCGAGATCGTCGTCTTTGCTATCGCCACGTGGGTTTCGACCAAGGGCGCTAAGTGGATCGGCTCCATTTCCTCCTTCGGCTCGACCGCGGCTCTCGGCCTGACTGCCGTGTTCATCTTGCTGTCCCTGGCTGCTGCCTTTGGCGGCGTCGAGTTCGCTACGGCTCCTACCCCCGCTAACATGGCTCCCGACATGAGCAACTTCGCAACTATGTGGGGCTTCTTCGGTACGCTTGCCTGGATCATCCAGGGCGTTGGCGGCGCTGAGTCTGTCGGCGTGTTCCTTAACGACCTTAAGGGCGGCGTCAAGGCCTTCGTGCGCACCGTCGTTATCGCCGGCCTGACCATCGGCCTTCTGTACGCAGGCGCTTCACTGCTGGTCAACCTGTTCATTCCCGAGGGCGGCGTTGCCATCTCCACCGGTATCTTCGACGTATTCGGCGCTGTCTTTGCCCACTTTGGCATTCCCATGGAAGTGTCCACGCGCGTCATTGGCCTGATCCTTCTCGCTGCCACGCTGGGCTCCCTCATGATGTGGACCTCTGCTCCCATCAAGGTCTTCTTCACCGAGATCCCCAAGGGCGTCTTTGGTAGCAAGATCGTCGAGCTCAACGAGCACGGCATTCCCGCCCGCGCCGCTTGGCTGCAGTTCGCCATCGTCGTCCCCATCCTGATCATCCCGGCCTTGGGCTCTGGTAACCTCGACGACCTGCTCATGATCGTCACCAACATGACGGCTGCCACTGCTCTGCTCCCGCCGCTGCTGATCCTGCTTGCCTACTTTATGCTGCGCAAGAACTTCGACGCCGCTCCCCGTGACTTCCGCATGGGCTCGCGCAGCTTTGGTCTGGTCGTTGCCGCATTCCTGCTTGTGGTCTTCTGTTTTGTGCTTGTCTGCGGCACCATCCCGCTCGATCAGCCGCTGTGGCTGACGCTGGTCTACAACGTTGGCGGTGTGGTTGTCTTCCTGGGCCTTGCCGTGATGTGGTACAACCGCTATATCAACCGCCTGCGCGAGACCGATCCCGAGGCCGCCGAGAGCGAGCTGCGCCCTTCCGTCCTCGACATGATGGAGTAGCGGCTAGGATTAATCTACGGCTGTGGAATAAATCGATTCCCTTTCCTAAGGAGGGGCCTTACGAGGCCCCTCCTTTTGTGTTTTGGGGCATGGTTTTGGACCCCGTGGTCAAAAAATGCCAAATATGAGTACTGTTGCAAAAGAGGTGTCATATTTTTCGGCCTGTTCTGAGCAAAAACGGGCTCAAAATCAATTTATATAACCCCCTTTAAAGGGCGTTTGACGGCTTTCAAGGTGGCGCGCGCAGACGTGGTGTAAGAGCGTCCCGAGGTCCGTCGCTGCAAGTCC
>ERZ841116.134-NODE-134-length-64007-cov-7.194662_pt1 | contig 64007 bp, 56 predicted proteins | sample MGYA00519875_ERZ841116 | MGnify/ENA primary metagenome ERZ841116 (study PRJEB31850, sample SAMEA3708889) | human gut metagenome | biome: human gut; feature: human-associated habitat; material: faeces | place: China | collected 2014 ... | reverse complement strand
CTTTCGGCATACCTTGGAATTTATGTGCGAAGTAGTTATCGTCATAGTTAAAACGTACAGGTAGGCGTTTTAAAATGCTTGCTGGTAACTCTTTTGGTTCAACACCCCATTGTTTTTTGGTATAACCATAGAAGAAAGCCTTATATAAATCCTTACCAACAAAGCGCATTGCTTGCTCTTCAAAGGTTTGAGGATCAGTAATAGACAAATCTGCTTGCGCTTCAATTAAAGCTTTTGCTTCTTTCGGTGAGCACGTTTTGCCAAAGAATTGGTTAATCGTATGCAAGTTAATTGGGAGAGAATATACCGCACCTTGGCTAATCGTTTTTACACGATTAACAAACGGCATAAACTCACCGAAATTGTTCACATAAGTCCATACTCTTTCATTATCTGTATGGAAAATATGTGGACCATAAACATGAACCATCACATTTGTTTCAGCATCACGTTCAGAGTGACAGTTACCCGCCACATGGCTACGAGAATCGACAACAACCGTTTTATAACCTTTCTCTGCTAATTCACGAGCGATAACGGCATTGGAGAAACCGGCGCCGACTAATAAGAATTTTTTCATAAATATTACCTTTTATTTATCTTGCTTGAATTGTTTTTTCCAAAATTCTTTACTAGTTAATTCATCATAAGAATTCCGGGAATCTTTTGATAAAGCACCGTATTTAACATAGAGTTTGAATAACGCTTTAGTATATCTGAACAAATACGAGAAAAATTTGACCTTACTATGCTCTAACATAAAACCTTTTCGAGTAGGCCAATGAATATACAAAACCTTAGAGTAACGATAAATCTCTCTTAAGTTTCCACCAAATCCCTTGTTTTGCCATACATACCCTTTTTTAAATAGAACTTTGGGCAATAAATGTCCATTCAATGTAGACCATCTTATCAAGCGGAGTATTCTGCTCTCATGAGGATTACCAGTTTTAGCAAAAGATATCTCATCGACCGTTATATCTCTCGGTTTTTCATTAACGACCAAACTCAAAATTTCTTTACGTTTTGTAGACATATCTACATTATTTCGCCAGAAATTACTACCTTTTAATACATCTTCCATAGCACAAATAACAGCTAATGCTGTTTCATAATTATATGTTAAAAGATTTTTTAAACACATTCTGGCGGTTGTTCTTGCAATACCTTTGAAACCTTGGGGAATTAAACCTTGTAAATGCTGCATAATGTGATTGCGAGCATCTAGATAATATGGCAAAGGACCATTCTTCAAAGAAAAATCCTCTTGCCATGTAGAAATACCATTTAAGGTAATAGTATTAAATTTATGTTTTAATCCAAATCCAATATCATCACCACGAACAAAATATGGGAAAGCATAATTTTTAATATCCTTTATAGGAAAAGCAAAAAACCACCATCCGCCATAATCAATATGTTCTTCTTCCTCATTAACTAATAAGTCATGAATCCATCTTAAATCTAAACCACATTTATTAGGACGGCATAGACCATCAAACTTAGCGCCATTCTCATGCTGTCTGAATGCTTCAGCCTCGCGTAACATTGCTCCAGCTACACATTGTGAACTAAGGCTTGAATACTCTAAAAACGATAACGTTCGTTTAATACTTTCCACCTCACATGATGCATCATCATCCATAAACAAACAATGTGTATAGCCTTCTGTTTCTTGTAAGTTTATAAGACCACGAGTAAATCCACCTGCTCCACCTAAATTTTCATTAGGAATGATAGTTGCACCATCTATCTCAGGTAAGTTTTCACTATTATCAACAATAAACAAAGAGATTTTATCTTTATACTCTTCGTTTTGAAGAAGAGCGGATTTTAAACGCTCTACTGCTGGCAATACAAATTCTTGTCTATTAAAATGAGTAACCACAATCCCTAACTTCACTAATTGAGAAATTGGAGATGTAGTTGAATATGAAAACGTAGATACTTCAGAATCATCTAAAGCAACGATACTAAAAGATAATATTCCATCATCTAAAGAATTCCAGAACTCTAATGGAATATTTACAGTTTTGAAATCATCACTGATAAGATAATTTTCACCTAGCACCTTAGAACTATAGTGCAATCTATCTAATTGCCAAAGCAATTTAATTTTACCTTTAAAAATGAGGTTTAGACTCAAATCATTTACTTGGGTATGACGTTTCCATTTTCCTACGCTAATACTATTAAAATATGTATCAGTATCAACTCGCCCCATCTTATTTATGAAGATCCTTGATTTATTAAAATCAATCAATGCTCTATCTAATCTAAAATATAATTCCGTCTCAGTACACAATGACAAATTAGGATATACACCGCGTTGAATATTTTTTATCATGTTCACTTCCAGAATGCTCTTCTATTTCTAATTAAAAATGACTGCTTCCAATAAGATTTATTAAATTCATCATGGTATGTGTTAGTTTTAAATAAACGATCTTTCAGTTTAAGTTTTTTAGCTAGTGACAAACGACTATCATTATCCCCCGCAGCCTCTGAATGAGTGATATCAGCTAAAGCCTCAATCTCTACTTTAGAAGGGGAAAGAATTAAATGCATAAAATTATCTGCTAAAAATATACTATTAAAACAACTAATTGGAAGACTTTTAATTAGAGGGCTAATATATTCAAAAAATTGAGTTATACCATCTTGAATTTGTATCGCACTAGACAAATAGGCTCTTTCTGCGTCTGTAACATCCTCTCTTATAGGTATCACACAACCAGAAGAATCCTTTATATAGTCTTTCGTTGAACCAGTATTATCTGCCATTGCTAGTTCTAATAATTCAACCCCACCAGATAACAGTGTTTGCATTGTATGTTCTGGTACTCCATCACTTACAAGCCAACCTGTCATATCATTAAACTCTGACTTATTTAATAAAGCATTATCAAACGTAGACAAATAAAAACCAGATATTTCTTTATTTACCCACTCCGAAGATAGCGCCCTAGCTAAAACAGTTTGAATATTTCCAGCCCATCCAACATCGATAAAAGCTATTTTATTCGAATCAGATATCATGGAAGAAAAATAATCAATATACTCATTCCTATATATAGCACTAGATTTTAAAATTTTCTCATACAACTTATTTATTAACCAATGAACCTTTTGAAATTCATCATTATTTGGAATATATGATGGCGAGGGGAAGCCTACTTCTTTTAATTCAGACAAATAAGATGCCTCCTTTAAATTAAATAAGGATAGTATTTTAGCTATACTTTTCTTATTTTTCCCTCCAAAGAAGCTCCAAATACGGTGCATTGGCCAATCTGTGATACCTATTTTATAAGCAGTAGCTCTAGAAACATACATATATTCTTGTTTAAATGGATAAGAATTTTGAAAATATTTCTTATACAACTTTTGAATCAAATGAGCATCTCTAGCTAAAAAAATTAATTTTTCTATATTTTTATCTTTTGCTAATTTAACAAACCAAGATATATACCCCAACAATAATGGCCCAAAATACTTAAACCCTATAGACTCCAAAGGGGAATTAAAATTATAAAAATCCTTGGCCTGTGGTAAATTTGTAAACTTGCAAATTGATACTCCAACCACATCTTTAGTTAGCCAATGAGCAATATCACTATAATCATTACAAGACCAATCAGCCAAACTAGTATCAATATTATTTTCTTTTGCTTTATCTATATCTGAATGCTGGTTATCTCCAAAATGGAGCCAGTTTTTATTATTAGGTATTTTTAATTTATCTCTAACTAGCTTATAAAGCTCACCAGTGTGCTTTGATACACCTTCCTCTCCTGAGGAAAATACAACAATATCATCAGATATACTATAACCACAGCTAAGCAACATATCTTTTAAAATATTAGAAGGCCAATACATATCGCTTATAATAACAACCTTGGCTCCCGATTCTATAGCCTCTTTAAATGTCAAGTCTGCTTTTTTTGTTTTAAATAGAACTACCTTTTCTATCATTAACTCAATATCTATAAGTTCCTCTTCCTCATTTTCAGAAAAATGCAACATATTTCTTAATTCAGTATATATGTCGTGAATTAAAATTTCTGGTTCTCCGCCAAACTTATTAACTTTATTATATCTAGCAGCTTCTTCCGCTTTAACTCTTAATACGGTAAAATTATCAACTAACCCTGGCCAACTTACCCATTTTTTCTGTGTTGATAAGAATGATTCCATTAAAGAAAAAACATCCTGAGGCTTGGCTAATCTACGACTAAGAAGTGTATCAAATATATCAAAACTAATAACATCATACTTTTTCATATGCCCTCCTAACAAAACAATAGCTTACACATAAAATTATTTAACCCAACATCCTGAACCCGATACAATTCATGAAATTTCATTCTAAGATAATTATTATATTTACTTTGCTCTCTATGAGTAAAATTATCTTCATTATAAGATGACACTTCTCTTATATGTTTGAATGCCATCGCCTCTTCTAAAATAAAAATATCAAACTTTAACCCAAAGTGGATGATAAAAGGCCAAAAAAATGCTGGTTCTTTTAAATCATGTATAAAAACCAATTCCTTAAACGAATTATAATCAAAAATAAAAGAGGAAAGCTCTAATGCACCTCTATATCTCAAAGTATCTAAAGGTAATAAACCATTTTTTAAATGATGATTCAAAGGCTCCGTCCTAGATATTCTAACTCGATTATTTTCCACACACTCAAAAACTTTATTTACATGAGTTGTTATGGCTTTCGCAGAAAAGCAATATTTGTTATTGGCCAGAACCGATATTAATCTACTATAAAACTCTGGGGACAAAGAATCATCATCATCTAAAATAGATATATATTTAACTTTTTCTTTATCTAGATAATCAAATAACTCTAAGACATCTGATGTATAATATAAAGGCCTATTAATCCCAACAAACCCATCATGAGAAAAAGAACTATCACCAACATTCAACACACAAACAATACTATCAGTAAATGTTTGATTAAAAACAGAATCACATATTCTTTTAAAAAAACGATCACGCCCAGAAAAAGTTCGAATAACGATAGCAGTTTTATTTAGCATAAAAACCCCCTATAACTCTTATATTACTGTAAGAATTACAGCAATAACACATAACATTAAATACAAAAAACCATTATCATTTAATAATAGTTAACTATTACAAATTTCTCTTTTTATAAAATAAATCACTTTTTATTGAAAGCTAAAAAACATACCTTAAAAACACTTATTTAAACAATCACACAAGTATACTTACATATTTATATCTAATAATCTATATACAATGGGATCACATCTTCCGCTTTGCCTATTGCCTTTACAACACCTTTATCAATCCAAATCACATCCTGACAAAGCTCTTTTACTTGATCGATAGAATGCGAAACAAATAAAAGTGTCGTACCACCAGCCAACATTTTTTCCATACGTTGCTTACATTTTTCTTGAAATGCCACATCGCCTACAGCCAACACCTCATCTACAATCAAGATTTCTGGTTTCACAATCGTTGCAACAGCAAATCCAAGTCTAGCAGCCATACCAGATGAAAAGTTTTTAAGTGGCACATCCACAAAATCTTGAAGTTCCGCAAACTCAATAATTTCATCAAAATGTTGCTCCATAAAAGCTTTCTTATGCCCAAGTAAAGCACCATTGAGATAGATATTCTCTCTTGCAGTAAGCTCTCCATCAAACCCAGCACCTAATTCAATCAACGGTGCAATATTACCATGTACTTCTACCGTACCTTTATAGGGTTTTAGAATGCCGCAGATCAATTTTAAAAGCGTTGACTTACCAGAACCATTGGTACCAATTAGCCCCCAAGACTCACCCTTCTTCACTTCAAGATTAACGTCTTTTAATGCTAAAAACTCTTGGAACATAAGTTCCCCCTTTAGCATCTTAATCACATACTCTTTTAAGCCATTATATTGTTCGGTTGCTTTATTAAAACGCACCGTAGCATTAGTGACTTTAATTACTGTTTCTTTATTCATTAGATATATAAAATAAACTCGTCTTGTTTTTTATTAAAATACCAAGCCCCAAGGACAAGAACCAAAATAGCCGTACCAAAACCGATTAGAATCGAATCAGTTTGTGGGAATCTTGCATGTAAAACAATATCTCTGAATTGCTCAATATATCCATACAGTGGATTAGCATTTTTGTATAACTCTTGGTATTCTTCAGGAATAATTGATACAGGATAGAACAATGGTGTAAGATACATCCACATCGAAATAAATACCCCCCACAAATATTGAACATCTCGGAAAAATACTGTAATTGCAGAAAGCCATAAACCAAGTCCTAAACTAAAAATAAATACTTCCAGAATAATGACAGGGAAAAATAAAAGATTCCAAGAAAACTCCGCATCTGTAAAAATCATTACTAACAACAATGCACCAAGAGAAAAGAGTAAGTTAACTAGAGAACTTCCTACCTTAGAAACTGTAAAAATATACTTTGGCACATATGTTTTCTTTATTAATGCAGAATTTCCAGTAATTGAACCAACGGACATATTTGTTGCTTCAGTCATGAAGTTAAACAAAAACTGTCCAGAGATCATATAAAGGGGGAAATTAGGAATATCAAATCGGAAGAGATTAGAGAAAACAACAACAAGAACCATCATTAACATTAATGGGTTCAAAATACTCCAAAGATACCCCAAATAACTGCGGCGGTACTTGAGTTTAACATCTCGCATTACGAGTTGTTTCAATAACTCATCAAAAGCCAGAAAGCGTTCGAATTTACCCGAAAGTGCTTTTATCATTCAAATTTATCCTTAATTTATCTCTATAAATCTTACAAATTTTACCACACTTTTTGTTCTTTAAAAAAAAATTTACCAATACTTACGCTTTCTCTGATCTTGCTCAACCCTCCATATTGGAGGATAATAACCAACAATTTATTTAGGTTATAGGATGAATAATGAGCGATATCCAAATTCCTCTCATCTTTACAGACGCTGCGGCGAGAAAGGTGAAGAGTTTAATTGAAGGGGAAGATAATCCAAATCTCCGTTTACGTGTGTATATCACAGGTGGGGGCTGCAGCGGGTTCCAATATGGTTTTACCTTTGACGATCAAGTTAATGAAGGTGATTTGACCATTGAAAACCAAAATGTCGGTTTAGTGGTGGATCCAATGAGTTTGCAATATTTGATTGGTGGTACGGTGGATTACACCGAAGGGCTAGATGGCTCGCGTTTTGTGGTGCAAAATCCAAATGCGAGTTCAACCTGTGGTTGTGGTTCTTCTTTCAGCATTTAATTTGCATTTTATTCGTAAAAATTGACCGCTTGTATGAGCTAATCTCACAAGCGGTCTTTTTTTGTATTAATGCTCTCGAGTCTTGAAGAACTCCACATCAGGATAACGCTCTTGTGCCAAGTTCAAATTCACCATTGTTGGTGCGATATACGTTAAGTTATCGCCTCCATCCAAGGCTAAGTTTTGCTCGTTTTTACGTTTGAACTCTTCAAATTTTTTCGCATCCGAACATTCCACCCAGCGGGCGGTTGCCACGTTCACGTTTTCGTAGATCGCTTCTACGTTGTATTCCGTTTTTAAACGCGAAACCACCACGTCAAACTGAAGTACACCCACCGCACCCACGATTAAATCATTGTTCATCAACGGACGGAACACTTGCACTGCGCCTTCTTCCGAAAGTTGCACCAAGCCTTTTAACAATTGTTTTTGCTTGAGCGGATCTTTCAAACGAATGCGACGGAACAATTCAGGCGCGAAGTTTGGAATGCCGGTAAATTTCAAGGTTTCGCCTTGAGTAAAGGTATCGCCGATTTGGATCGTACCGTGGTTATGTAAGCCGATAATATCGCCCGCATAGGCTTCCTCGGCGTGAGAGCGGTCGCCCGCCATAAAGGTTAAGGCATCAGAAATCACCACATCTTTGCCGATACGAACGTGTTTGAGCTTCATTCCTTTCTCATATTTGCCTGAAACCACACGCATAAATGCCACACGGTCGCGGTGTTTCGGATCCATATTTGCTTGAATTTTGAAAACGAAGCCGCTGAATTTTTCTTCTGAACTTTCCACTGTGCGGATATCTGCTTGGCGCGGTTGTGGTCTTGGTGCCCATTCAGTTAAGCCATCAAGGAAATGATCCACACCGAAGTTACCCAATGCGGTTCCGAAGAATACAGGGGTCAATTCGCCATTGATAAAGGCTTCGTGGTCGAATTCGTTACTTGCACCTTGCACCAGTTCCAATTCATCGCGCAGTTGTTGAGCTAAATCATCGCCCACTGCAGCGTCTAATTCTGGGTTATTCAAACCTTTAACGATACGCACTTCTTGAATAGTTGATCCTTGCCCTGATTGGTACAAATAGGTTTCATCCTTCTCGATGTGATACACGCCCTTGAACAATTTTCCGCAGCCGATTGGCCAAGTAATTGGCGCGCAGCGGATTTTCAACACGCTTTCCACTTCATCCAACAACTCCATTGGATCACGAATATCGCGGTCGAGTTTGTTCATAAAGGTGATGATTGGCGTGTCGCGCAAGCGGGTGACTTCCATCAATTTAATGGTACGTTCCTCAACCCCTTTTGCCGAGTCGATTACCATCAAGCAGCTATCCACCGCGGTTAAAGTGCGGTAAGTATCTTCCGAGAAGTCTTCGTGCCCTGGTGTGTCGAGAAGATTGACTAAACAGTCGTTATAAGGGAATTGCATCACAGAGGTGGTGATCGAAATACCACGTTGTTTTTCCATTTCCATCCAGTCGGATTTAGCGTGAGCGGCTGAGCCTTTGCCCTTCACTGAACCTGCGGTTTGAATTGCGTTTCCGTATAAAAGCACTTTTTCGGTAATGGTGGTTTTACCCGCATCGGGGTGAGAAATAATCGCAAAGGTTCTGCGTTTATTTACTTCTTGAGGATAAGTCATAATCTTCTCTTATTCGTTCAAATTGTGTTAAAAAATGGGCGTATTATCCTTGAAAATGGGGCGTTTTGCAAAAAATGCGGATATAGCAAATTTTCGGAAGAAAATGACCGCTTGCGAACTCTTCAAGCGGTCATTTTTGCTAAGATTCTTACTAAGGCTATTTGCGGCTATCGTGATACAACCACTCCGCTACCTGTTTGGCGAAGTAGGTTAAAATGCCATCCGCGCCTGCACGTTTAAAGCAGAGTAAGCCTTCCATAATGCATTCGCGTTCTTTCAACCAGCCGTTTTGAATTGCAGCCATATGCATCGCATATTCGCCCGAAACTTGGTAGGCAAAAGTTGGCACGCCGAAAGTTTCTTTCACACGCCATACCATATCCAAGTATGGCATGCCTGGTTTTACCATCACCATATCTGCCCCTTCCTGGATGTCCATTGCCACTTCATGTAAGCCTTCGTTGGCATTGGCAGGATCAACTTGATAGGTGTATTTATTACCGCCTTTAAGATTGCCCGCAGAACCGACCGCATCGCGGAAAGGTCCGTAGTAGTTTGAGGCATATTTTGCGGAATACGCCATAATTTGGGTATTGATAAAGCCGTTCGCCTCTAATGCTTCACGAATAGCACCAATACGGCCGTCCATCATATCGCTTGGTGCAACAACATCCGCTCCTGCCGCTGCGTGAGAGAGCGCTTGCTTCACTAACACTTCGGTCGTAATGTCGTTAAGCACATAACCTGTTTCATCAATAATGCCATCTTGCCCATGCGTGGTGAATGGATCGAGTGCCACATCGGTCATCACGCCTAATTCTGGATACGCTGCTTTTAATGCACGCACCGCACGCTGTGCCAAGCCTTCAGAGTTATAGGCTTCTTCTGCCATTAGCGATTTTTTCGTTTCACCCACCACAGGGAAAAGTGCGATCATCGGTACGCCATATTTCACGAGTAAGCCTGCTTCAATTAAAAGTTGGTCGATGGTTAAACGTTCTACACCTGGCATTGAGGGGACTGTTTCTCGATGATTCTCGCCTTCAATGACGAAAACAGGGTAAATTAAATCGTTCGCGGTAAGTTGACTTTCTGCCACTAAACGGCGGCTGAAATCGTGTTTACGTAAGCGACGCATACGGCGTTGCGGGAATGAGGTGTTGAAGTATTGGGTCATTTTTTGTCCTTTTCTGATTTTTTCTCTCCCTCCGCAAGTGTAGGGAGAGAATAGATTGTTTGTCGTAAAAATTAACCCGCTTTCGCGGGCTAAGATTAAGCGTTTTCTTCGCTCGTGGTTTCTTCTCTTGGTTTGTAGAACTTGGCACAAATCACGCCAACTTCAAACAATAAGCACATTGGCACAGCCAAGAGTGTTTGCGAGAAAATGTCGGGTGGAGTAAGTAACATCCCGATGATGAAGGCTGCCACGATGATGTATGGGCGTTTTTCACGCAAGTCTTCTGGGGTGGTGATGCCTGCCCAGCAGAGCAAAATAATTGCCACAGGGACTTCAAAGCAGATACCAAATGCCAAGAAAATCGTGAGAACGAAGTCTAAGTAGCTACTGATGTCGGTTGCCATCTGCACCCCTTCAGGTGTAGTGCTGGTTAAGAAACCGAACACGATTGGGAACACCACATAGTAAGCAAACGCCACGCCACAGTAGAACAGCAAGGTGCTTGAAACTAACAGCGGATAGATTAAGCGTTTTTCGTGCTTATAAAGTGCAGGGGCAACGAACGCCCAAATTTGGTACAAAATATAAGGCACAGAAAGAAAAATCGCGGTAACAATCGTAAGCTTAATCGGGGTAAAAAATGGCGTTGCAACGTTGGTTGCGATCATTGTTGCCCCAGCTGGCAAATTGCTCGTGAGCGGTGTTGCCAACAGGGTATAGATGTCATTTGCCCAGTACACTAACGCACAGAAAACAACTAATACGAAAATAACGCTACGTAATAAACGGTTGCGAAGTTCAACAAGGTGAGCGATAAGCGGTTGAGATTGATCAGCTTGTTGCATTTCCCTTCTCCTTGTTCGCTACATGCTTAGTCGCTTGTGGTGCAACATCGTCATCATCTGGTGGATAATAAATCGAGAGCTTCTCAGCAAGTAGGGCTTCGTCTAACTCTGCCTGTTCTGCGTCTTCCGCTGTTGTCACCGTTTTTTCTTCGGTGGCAAGCGGTGAGTTTTCTTCAGCAGTTTGCGATTTTGCATTCTGTTGATCATTTTCGACCGCTTGTTCTGCCTCTTTAGGCTTGCTCTCGGCTTCAATTTTGGCTTGAATTTCCGCCACTTGTTCATCGGTTAATTTAGTGATTTCACCTTTGGTGGTATTCAAGTCTTGCTGCATTTGTTGAGCAGATTGTTTAAGTTCTTCAACGGTTTTGCTTAATTCTGGTGAAAGCGAACTTAAATTTAATTCCTCTGCTTTTTTAATGCTCTCTTTGAGTTCTTGTAGCTTAAGTTCTTGAGCCAGTTCGTTTTGCACGTTTGCTGCTAAGCCACGAATGGTACGAACCCACCCCATGACGGTGCGGATTGCAATGGGCAAACGTTGGGGGCCTAGCACCACTAAGCCCACAATTAAAACGAGTACTAACTCTGAAAAACCAATATCAAACACGGGTTATGCCTGCTCTTTGTCTTTTGCTTTTTGTTCTGTGCTTTCTTGCGTTTTTGCTTCGACTTTATCGAAAGCTGCATCTTGCGGTTTTTCCTCTGCCATTGCTTTTTTAAAGCCTTTAACAGATTCACCTAAATCTTGACCGAGTGTACGTAATTTTTTTGTACCGAAAAGTAATACGATAATTGCGACCACGATCAGTAATTGCCAAATGCTAATTCCACCCATATTAAAATCCTCTTTTGTGAATAAAGTGTTGAAATGGTAAGTGTTCATTATACGCTGAAATCACAAAAAAGAAATCTCCCCCAAAATGAATAAACGTGAAGTATGACGTTCCTCAAATTTTGCTGAATAAAACGCCACAAAACTTGACTCTTTCAGACAAGAACGGTAGTATTCGCACCGCTATTTTTACTTGAGGATTACATTTTGGACAGTCATAGTCGATACTTTTCAGGTTTTTATTGATTACCCACCTTGTCCAACCTCAGGTTGCCGATATGGTCGGTAACTTTCGTTTAGTATCTTTCCCCTTGTTCATTTTGTTCATCACCTCCTAACTCGGAGAAATGAAAAATGATTCGTGCTTTTGCATTAGACCATGCTCGCCTTGTGAGCATTGACGAAACCTCCCGCGATCAACTCAATGACGCCATTTGGATCGATTTAATCGACCCCAGCGATGATGAACGTAGCGTATTAAAACTCGGCTTAGACCAAACCCTTGCGGAAGAGCACGAGTTAGAAGACTTAGAAGCTTCTGCTCGCTTTTTTGAAGATGAAGACGGTTTACACCTTCACTCCTTCTTTTACTGCTTAGATGACGACGATTACGCTGATATTTCAACAGTCGCATTTACCATTCGCGATGGGCGTTTGTTCACGCTTCGCGAACGCGATTTGCCTGCATTCCGCTTATATCGTATGCGTTCGCGCCGAATGAAATTGCTTGATAGTAACGCTTATGAATTGCTACTTGACCTGTTCGAAACCAAAATCGAACAGCTGGCGGATGTTATCGAAACGGTTTACGCTGATTTAGAAAATATGAGCCACGTGATTTTGGATGGCAAACAAGAGGGCGATAGCCTCAATGAAGCCCTTTCAGATCTTACGGAGTTGGAAGATGTGAGCTCAAAAGTACGTTTATGTTTGATGGATACGCAACGTGCGTTGAGTTTCTTACTACGCAAAACCCGTTTGCCAAACAACCAGCTCGAACAAGCACGCGATATTATGCGAGATATTGAATCTTTGCAGCCGCATAATGAATCGCTGTTCCAAAAAGTAAACTTCTTAATGCAGGCGGCAATGGGTTTCATCAACATTGAACAGAACCGCATTATGAAATTCTTCTCGGTAGTTTCTGTGATGTTTCTCCCAGCAACGCTCGTGGCATCTACCTACGGAATGAACTTTGAGTTTATGCCAGAGCTGCATTTCAAATATGGCTACCCAATGGCGATTTGTTTGATGATTGTTGCTGCCGCTTCGCCGTATTTATATTTCAAACGGAAAGGGTGGTTGTAGGAATAAAAATGCTTAAAGCTTTTGTTTAAGGCTTTAAGCATTTTTTATATATTCTTAATCTTATGAGTTGATTACAAGGCTGATTTTTGTCGTACAATCTCAAACAAGCACACGCCTGTGGCAACAGAAACGTTCAATGAGGAGACCGAGCCTGCCATTGGAATACTGATGAGTTGGTCGCAATGCTCACGGGTGAGGCGGCGCATTCCATCGCCCTCTGCCCCCATTACAAGCGCAATTGCACCTGTGAGTTTGGCTTCATAAATACCCGAAGTAGCTTCGCCTGCGGTGCCTACAATCCAAATATTGTGATTTTCTTGTAGCTCACGCATGGTGCGAGCAAGATTCGTTACGCGAATGAGCGGCACAGTTTCTGCTGCGCCACAAGCCACTTTTCTAGCGGTTGAGGTCAGTTGGGCTGATTTGTCTTTTGGCACAATTACGGCATCAACGCCTGCCGCATCTGCTGTTCGTAAACAAGCACCGAGGTTATGTGGGTCGGTTACGCCATCTAAAATGAGTAAAAATGGCGCAGATTTGTTAGCTAAAATTGCATCTAAATCGTGTTCGTTGAGTTCTTTTTGTGGCACCACACGTGCAATAATGCCTTGATGCACTTCCCCTTGTGCTTTGTTATCTAAAGTTTGGCGGTTGACTTGTTGAACTGCCACGCCTAAGCGTTTTAATTCGCCTAATAATGGATTAAGACGTTTGTCTTCACGCCCTTTTAGCACCAATACTTCAATTAAGCGTTCTGGTGCATTATCTAAAAAAGCTTTGACGGCGTGAATGCCGTAGATTTGTTCACTCATAGTGATTCCTTGATATGGATTTCAGGTATGTTAAGAAGGCGTAGGGCGTGTTATACACGCCCTGCTTTCTAGTATTTTTATTTGTTCTTACAACAACATTTTCACCACTTTATCGAGCTTCACGCGGCCGAATTTTTTTAGCAATTTGCGTACCGCTTCTGGGTAGTCTTTGAGTTGTTCTAAATCGCTATAGTGGGTTAACACTTTGGTATGTTGACGAATATGGGTTAGTTCAGTTTGTGCTTTTTCACTTAATTCCGCTTTAGGATCATGAATCAATACCGCATTTTCCGCATCTAGCGCCCAAGCTCGTGGGTTGAGATTGTTACCAGTGAGTAAGATATAGCAGTTATCGATCCAAACGCCTTTTAGATGGTAGCTATTTTCGTTATCTTTCCAAAGGCGAATGGTCAGTTGTTTGTTTTGAATAAAATGGTCAAAACGTCTAGCAAACGCACGTAAATTTTTCTCATAGAGATAAGGCAGCACTGATGCCATTGTGAATTTTTCTTCTGGTTTAGTGTAGAAGTCATTGGCAGTTTTGTCGCCTACGATAATTTCTACTGATTTACTGCCTTCTAACAACCATTTAATACGCTGTTGGAGTGAGCGCGGGAAGTTAAAGTAAGGTGTGCAAATCGTGAGTTTGTCTTGCACTTGGTAAAAGAGTGCTTCAATCACTTTGTTCAATTGATTACGTTTCCGTAAACCGATAATCGGTGAAAGACTTAAATTTTCATCTTGTGCTTTGCCGACAAACTGATATTGCTGTTGGCTTAAATATTTGCGAAACGCTTTAATTTGCGGGCGAAGTCCAAAGGTTTTCGGGCGATTGACATCATCCAATCGGCAAACTGCAGGTTGGCTAATAATATGTTTTTCTAGCAATTCAACCATGCTGTCGGTTAATGTTGTATTTTCAATCACGTGGTAACGATCGTAGCGATAACGCTCAAACTGTTGCAAATAAACGTTATTGATACTTGCACCGCTATAAACTAGCGTGTTGTCAAAGATAAAACCTTTGAGATGTAACACGCCGAAAACTTCACGTTTGTTAATCGGTACACCCCAAAATTCAATCGCCTTTTCAAGGTTATGTTCGGCTTTTTGTTGGGTATACCAATCTGCATTTGAGCTCGTGGCTTCTTCGCCGATACGTCCACGTTGAGCGCGGTGCCAATCGACCAAAATTTTGATTTCTAAATTTGGATTAGCTTGTTTAGCTCGATATAGGGCAGCTAAGATTTCTTGCCCCGCTTCATCTTTTTCAAAATATAAAGCGGTCAAATAAATACGAGATTTTGCAGAATGGATAAGCTGTAAAATGCGAGTTTTGAACACACGGCTATCCGCAAGAAATTCCACTTTTTCTGCCGCTTGCGGAATAAAAGTGAGTTTTTCAAGTTGTTTTCTGGCGTGATTAGGTTTATTTAAAATTAGCATTTTACGAATCCTATAAATGAGGATAGTGATGAATTTAAAGGGCACTTAGTTTATCAGAAAATAAGTGGTCGTTTTGCAAATTTAATCGCTTATATATTTAAGATTTATTTATCTGATGATATTTCTTCAACATATAAAAGCTGGAATGGCAAAAGCAGAACATCTCCGATTAAAGTTGCAGGGGTTTGCAATATTTTTCTGATAACATTAGCCCCTTTCACTACAGAAGTCCTAGTTTTACTTTCAGCTTTTATTTCTATTGGTAATTTTTGTTTTAATTGATCTTTTTGAGTTAATTTAACTTCATTATTTTTATAGATTTCACCATAAATGCTTCCAAATATTTTTTGGCAATAATTTGGTAAACATTGAAAACCAATGTTTTTTACCTTTTCTTTTTCAGCTTCATTGACTGGTGAATAATATAAGGTAACGAAAGCATCAAATTCATTCTTCTTGTAATTTGATAATGTTATTTTTATAGTTTCATTAGTTTTTACTGGTGCGGAAAGTTTTGCTGAAATAATTGGTCTGATTTTTTCACTGCTTTTTTGTGTTAATACAAACCAATACTTTTCTCCTATAATGACTAATTGTCCTGTTTTTGAATTTTCTCCTAATGCAATGAGGCTATCTGTATCAATTGGAGAATATACTATTTCTGTTTTATCTTCTTTCCATAAATTTGTTGTTAAGCAAGCTGATAACAAAATGCTTATTAGAAAAATAAAACCATGTTTTAACCATCGGAATTTCATATGTCCTCTTGAGAGAAAATATTGGAAAGATAGCTATTTTCTTTGTTAGTCAATAGTACTCCATTTTTCCCTCTTTTTCTTTGCTAAAGAGGAATTTACTTTTACAAAATGGGGTTCTTTATTCTTCATTAAAATACCCCCTCTTTGAGCCTCGAGGGGTAGGGGAGATTTGACAAAAGAAAAAACGAAGAAATTAGTCTAATAAAATATGGGAAATGCATTCCCACATTTTATTTGTTTTACGCAAAGTGACGCACTTCACCTTCACCTGCCACATTTTCAACACAACGTCCGCAAATACTCGCATGTTCTGCGTGTGTGCCAATGTCGGTTGCGTAGTGCCAGCAACGTGGGCATTTTTCGCCTTCGGCACGTTCTACTTTCACGGCTAAGCCAGCAAGTTCGCCTTCAGCGACATCCGCTTCGCTTAATGGTTTGATGACCGCTTGTGAAGTGATGAGAACGAAGCGTAATTCGTTGCCAAGTTGTTCTAACAATGGACGAATTTCGTCGTTCGCATATACCGTCACTTTTGCTTCTAAGCCTGCGCCGATGGCTTTGTCTTTACGTGCTTGTTCTAATACACGGTTTACTTCAGCACGGACTGCAAGCAGTTTTTGCCAGTAGATATCGTCTAATTTTTCATTTTCACCAAGTGAGAATAAACCTTCATAGAATTCTTCAGTGAAGACAAACTCTGCACGACCTTCGACTTGTGGTAAGTAACCCCAAACTTCATCTGCTGTGAATGAAAGAATTGGCGCAATCCAACGCACTAAAGCTTCCGCAATATGCCATAACGCTGTTTGGCAACTGCGGCGTGCAAGGCTGTCTGCTTTGGTGGTGTACTGACGGTCTTTAATGATGTCTAAGTAGAACGATCCCATTTCAATTGAGCAGAAACGCATTAAACGTTGTACTACGGTATGGAATTGATAGTTATCGTAGGCATCTTTAATGTCGTTTTGTGCTTCTAATGCACAGCTTACTGCCCAGCGATCAAGTGCTACCATTTCTTCTGGTTTTACTAAGTCGCGTTTAGGATCAAAGCCGTTTAAGTTCGCTAATAAGAAGCGAGCCGTGTTACGAATACGACGGTAAGATTCACCTGCACTGTTTAAAATATTGTGTGAAACGGTAATTTCACCCGTGTAGTCAGTTGAGGCTACCCATAAACGTAAAATATCTGCACCGTTTTTATTCCAAACTTCGCTTGGCACAATTACATTACCTAATGATTTAGACATTTTTCTGCCTTTTTCATCAACGGTAAAGCCGTGAGTTAATACTTGTTTGTAAGGCGCTTTGCCATTCGTTGCGGTTGAAAGCATCAGTGATGACATAAACCATCCACGGTGTTGGTCTGAACCTTCTAAATACATATCTGCACTGTTGCTATTAAACTCTGGACGGGCTTCAACCACAGATGCGTAAGTTGATCCTGAATCAAACCATACGTCTAAAGTATCAGGTACTTTGCGATAAAGTTTCGCATCTGCTTCGCCGAGGACTTCAACTGGATCTAAATCCCACCACGCTTGAATACCTTGTTCTTCTACACGTTTTGCCACTTCTTCTAAAATTTCTAAAGTGCGTGGGTGTAGCTCTTCGGTTTCGTGATGTACGAACATCGTCATCGGTACGCCCCAAGTACGTTGGCGTGAGATACACCAATCCGGGCGATTTGCCACCATAGTGTCGATGCGTGCTTCACCCCAACTTGGAATCCAACGAACAGATTTAATTTCGCCTAGGGCTTGTTTGCGTAAACCTTGCGTTTCCATGCCGATAAACCATTGTGGAGTCGCACGGAAAATAATCGGGGTTTTGTGACGCCAACAGTGTGGGTAGCTGTGTTTAATGCGTTCTAATTTGAACAATGCGCCTACTTCTTTGAGTTTGTCTAACACTAATTCATTCGATTCAAACACGCCTTTACCTGCAAAGAATGGCACGTCTGATTTGAATTTGCCATCATTGCCGATTAAGCCAGCCATTTCAATGCCGTTTTTGCGTGAAACCACATAGTCGTCTTGACCGTGGTCTGGTGCGGTGTGAACTAAACCTGTACCGCCGTCAGTGGTAACGTGGTCGCCTAAAATAAATGGCACACTGAAATCATAGAATGGGTGTTGGAAGCGAAGTAAATTTAACTCGCTGCCTTTGGTTTCGCCTAATACTTCAACCTGTTCAATCTCTCCCGCTTTAGCAACAGCCTCAACTAATTCTTTGGCTAAAATCAAACGTTCTTCGCCCATTTGGACTAATTGATAATCAAAATTTTCGTTTAATGAAATCGCACGGTTAGATGGTAATGTCCAAGGTGTAGTTGTCCAAATTAATGCAGAAATTTGACCGCTTCCTTTGCCTTCCGCACCGAATTTTTGTTCGATTTCTTGTGCATTGGCCGCTGGGAAACGTACATAGATAGAAGGGGAAACTTTGTCTTCATATTCTACTTCCGCTTCTGCCAAAGAAGAACCGCAATCCAAACACCAATGAACAGGTTTTGAACCTTTGTATAAGTGACCGTTCGCGATCACTTTACCCAAAGTACGGATAATGTTCGCTTCTGTATCGAAATTCATTGTTAAATATGGATTATCCCAGTCGCCCAAAATCCCCATACGAATGAAGTCCGCTTTTTGTCCTTCCACCTGCTCTTTCGCATAGTCACGGCATGCTTGACGGAATTCCGCGGCAGAAATTTTCTCGTTTGGTTTACCCACTAGACCTTCTACTTTTAGCTCAATCGGCAAACCGTGGCAGTCCCAACCTGGTACATAAGGCGTATCGAAACCTAATGCGGTTTTCGATTTCATAATTATATCTTTTAAAATTTTATTAACCGCATGACCTAAGTGAATATTACCGTTCGCATACGGAGGACCATCGTGCAAAATAAAGGATTTTTTTCCTTTAGAGGCTTCACGCACTTTTTGGTATAAGTCTTTGTTATACCAGTTTTTTAACATCGCAGGTTCACGTTTTGCTAAATCCCCACGCATCGGAAAGCCTGTTTCAGGCAGGTTTAAGGTGTTTTTGTAATCAGTCATTTTTTTGTTTCCAGTTAATAAAATTGTTTTTGAATTTGGTTTTCTAACTTCCAGCCCCAACGGGGCTGAATTATGCGTAACCTAGGTGAAGTCCTAGGCATCTGCAAATCCCTCAAAAAATTCAACCGCTTGTTGTTTATCTTTTTCAATTTGTTGCTTTAAGGCTTCAAAATTGGCGAATTTAACTTCATTTCTGATTTTTTTGATGAAACTCACTTCAATCGCTTCGCCGTAAATCGCGCGATTAAAATCAAAAATATGCACTTCTAGTAGTGGCTTTGTGCCGTTAATCGTTGGACGGTTGCCAATATTGGCGATGCCTTGGTACGTTCCCGTTTTTGTTTCAACCTTAACTGCATACACACCATGAATGGGGACAACTAGACGGTTCAGCATAATGTTTGCCGTGGGAAAGCCTATCGTTCTGCCGAGTTTGTTACCATGGGCAACGCGACCTGCGACGGAATACGGTTTTCCGAGTAGTTTTTCCACCAGCGCTAATTCATCTTTTTGTAGTAGTTCACGAATAAGCGAGCTGCTAATACGATCTTGTTCAAAACTATGCGTGTGGCTCTCTTCTACCGTGAAATTGAAGGTCTTTCCTGCTTCTTGTAGCGTGTGATAATCGCCCGCACGTTTTGCGCCGAAACGGAAATCATCCCCCACGCTTAAATAGCGAACCTTGAGCTGTTTTACTAATAAATCTTGGATAAACTCTTCTGCAGTAAGTTTGGCAAACCTTTCAGAAAAACGGACACAAAGTACGAAATCTACACCTGATTTTTCCAGATATTTTAATTTATCGCGTAATCGCATTAAGCGAGCAGGCACATTGCAAGCGGTTAAATCGCCCGCTTTTTTTGCAAAAAACTCACGGGGTTGCGGTTCAAACAGCATAACGACCGAAGGTAAACCCGATTCAGCCGATTTGTTAATCAAGCGAGCGAGAATTTGTTGATGTCCTAAATGTACGCCATCGAAATTACCGATAGAAAGGATACAACCGTTCGCTAAAACAGAATGATTGGCTAAATTGTAGAAACCTCGAATTAATTGCATTATTTTGGGACTTTTCACTAAATTTAAAATAGAAAATTCCTGTGATTATAGCTTTTTCTGGGCAAAGAAGAAATAAAAGCGGTCAGATTATCCAAATTTTTTACATCGAAAAGATTAAACGGATAAAATTTGGTATTTTTGCCTAGTAAATAGTGCATTTAATTAAATTTTTCGAAAGAAATATTATTCAAATGCTACATTTTGATTTATCATAGCATCATTGATTTCTCATCCCATTTCCAATCATGGCGGACTTTAGTTACCTTCAATCAAAACGCAAACAGCTCAAACTCAAAGTGAATGATGTTTGTACGCAAGCGAATGTTACACGTGCTTATTTTAATCAGTTAGTTAGCGGTAAAATTAAAAATCCGAGTGCTAGTAAGCTGAAAGCATTGCATAGAGTATTGAATATTGTTGAAACTCAAGATCAACGCGTAGGCGTGATTTTTGGCAAGTTCTACCCGATTCATACGGGGCACATCAATATGGTATATGAGGCATTCAGTAAAGTGGATATTTTGCACGTGATTGTCTGCACCGATACCGGGCGCGATTTGCAACTCTTTAAAGAGAGTAAAATGAAGCAGATGCCAACGAATGAAGATCGCCTGCGTTGGGTACAGCAGATCTTTAAATATCAGCAAAAGCAGATTTTTATTCATCATTTAAATGAAGATGGTATTCCAAGCTACCCGAACGGTTGGGAAAGTTGGGCAGCTCGTGTTAAAGAACTTTTCTCAGAGAAAAATATCAATCCTAGCATTGTATTCAGCAGCGAGATTCAAGATAAAGCTCCTTATGAAAAATACCTTAATTTAGAGGTTAATTTGGTCGATCCTGAACGCGAACGTTTTAATGTATCTGCGACCAAAATTCGCAACAACCCGTTCCAATATTGGCGTTTTATTCCAAAAGAAGTGCGTCCATTTTTCGTAAAAACGATAGCGATTTTAGGTGGAGAAAGTAGCGGTAAATCGGTGCTTGTGAGCAAATTAGCGAATGTATTTAACACCACTTCTGCGTGGGAATATGGGCGTGAATTTGTGTTTGAACAGCTCGGTGGTGATGAGCAAGCGATGCAATATTCCGACTATCCGCAAATGGCACTGGGGCATAAACGTTACGTTGATTATGCAATGAAACACGCCCACAAAGTGGCATTTATCGACACCGATTACATTACCACGCAAGCCTTTTGTATTCAATATGAAGGTAGAGCTCATCCGTTCTTGGATTCAATGATTAAAGAGTATCCATTTGATGTGACAATTTTGCTCAATAATAATACAAAATGGATCGATGATGGCTTGCGTAGTTTAGGCTCACTCAAACAACGCCAGCGTTTCCAAGCACTACTTAAGAAATTGCTTGAAAAACACCATATTCCGTATATTGAAATTGAATCTCCAAGCTATTTAGATCGCTATAATCAAACCAAAGAAGTTGTCGAAGCGATTTTAAATGATGAGCCGATTCCTCTTCAGTTTAAGCAGTACAATGTTGAACACGAAACGGAAGGCGAGGTATGATTCTTTTTGCAGGCGATCCACACGGGAGCTATGAACATCTCTACCCTTTTGTGAAAGAACAGAAAAATGTAGCGTTGGTTATTTTAGGCGATTTACAACTAACCAATCCGCACGAATTAGATGAACTTGCCAAGTATTGCGATATCTGGTTTATTCACGGTAACCATGATAGCAAAACAGTTGCTGCCTTTGATGCTATTTGGGGCAGTGAATGGAAAGATCGCAATATTCACGGTAAAGTGGTGGATATTCAAGGGGTAAGAATTGCGGGCTTAGGGGGCGTGTTTCGTGGGCATATTTGGATGCCGCCTAATCGGCCAATGTTTTTTGATCCCATTCACTATTGCCAATATACGCCTCAAGAGAAAATCTGGCGTGGTGGTTTACCATTAAGACATCGCACCTCGATTTTCCCTTCTGATATGGAAGCATTAGAAAGCCAAAAAGCGGATATTTTAATCACACACGAAGCACCACGCCCGCATCCTCAAGGCTTTGCCGTGATTAACCAATTAGCAAGAAAAATGGGCGTAAGCAAAATTTTCCACGGGCATCACCACGATAATTTTGATTATACGTCAATCAATCGAAATAAATATTGTGATATTTTTAATATTGGTTTCCGAAGTCTTGCCGATATTGGGGGAAATTATTTGTTAAAAAGTATTGATGATCGCGACAAAAAATAACCCTAAAAAATTTGATTCAGCATAAGGAAAGTGCTAATAATCCTTTTGAGGTAACAAGTGATCAGTTACAATCGCAACAAATTACAAACAAGCGGTTACATAATTTTAAAAATTAGGAAAACCTAGTATGCATCAAAATAATCCACAAATTTTAATTGTTGAAGATGAAGCGGTAACCCGAAATATGTTAAAAAACATCTTCGAAGCAGAAGGCTATCAAGTATTTGAAGCAACGGGTGGCTCGCAAATGCACGAAGTGCTTGAACAGCAAACAATTAACCTTGTTATTATGGACATCAATTTACCTGGTAAAAATGGGTTAATGCTTGCCAGAGAGTTGCGTGAAACCACTGAAGTCGCATTGATGTTCTTAACAGGGCGAGATAACGAAATTGATAAAATTTTGGGCCTGGAAATCGGGGCGGATGACTATATCACCAAACCATTTAACCCACGCGAACTGACTATCCGAGCAAGAAATTTACTTAACCGCACGATGGTGGAAGAGAAAGAGACAATCTCAACACCACAAAATATTGAGCAATATCGCTTTAATGGCTGGACACTCGATATCAACAGCCGTAGCCTAATTACTCCAGAGGGCGAAGAGAATAAACTACCACGTAGCGAATTTAGAGCGTTGCTTCATTTCTGTGAAAATCCTGGTAAAATCCAAACCCGTGAAGATTTATTGCTCAAAATGACTGGGCGTAAACTTAAGCCACACGATAGAACCGTGGATGTAACGATTCGTCGTATTCGCAAACATTTTGAAGAGCATCCAAACTCGCCTGAAATTATCGTGACGATCCATGGCGAAGGTTACCGTTTTTGTGGTGAATTAGGAATAGTGAGAAGCTTATCTTAAAATAGTTAGAAATTTGTAGGGGCGTGCTAAGCACACCCAAATATACCAACAATTTTAATGGGCGTGTTCAACACGCCCCTACACTTGAGCAACAAAGTTGCTACATTAATTGTTAATCCATTGTAAACCCTACTTAAAAGAGGATAAAGAATGAAAAAATTATTCGTATTAGCTATCGCAGGTGCATTTTCTGCATCAGCATTCTCAGCACCTGTTGGCGAAACATTCACAGGCATAGGCGTAAGTGCAGATTTAACCACTGCAAAATATAAAGCAAACGGTGTTACTGGTAAACAATCGACAGGTCCTGTACTGGTTGCTGATTACGGTATGGACTATGGCAACAACCTAGTAGGCGTTGCTCAAGCAAAAGCTAAAATTGGCAGCACAAAAGTCACTGGTGATGTGAAACAAAAAAACAAATACACTATCGGTTATCAACAAGGCTACCGCGTAGGTTCTGACTTGCTTCCATACGTAAAAGTTGATGCAAGCTCAAGCAAAATCGGCGATGAAACCTATCGAGGTTTTGGCTACGGAGCGGGTGCTAAATATGCCGTTTCAAGCAATATTGAAGTGGGTGCAGAATATACTCGCAATAACCTGAAACGTAGTGGCACCAAGCTCAAAGGTAACGATTTTAGTGCAAATGTTGGGTACCGTTTCTAATACTTAGACATACCTAAAAATAGACGGGGGATTATCATCATTCATCCCCCTTATTTTCTGATAAAACGACTACATTTTCTCTTTGTTCATCATTTTCGCTTTTTTCATTTTTTTATCCGCCTTCATTTTTTTCTCTGATTTCATCATCTTATCTGATGGCATTTTCATCTGATCCATTTTCATCGCATCAGATTTCATCATTGGTTCTGACTTCATTGGTTCTGACTTCATTGGCTCTGCCATCATGGGTTCTGATTTCATTGGCATAGCATCAGATTTCATTTCTTCTGCATAAATGGTTGTCGCACCAAATAACATAGCCATACCTAAGATTGCGCTTTTCAATGTAATATTTTTCATTTTAAATTTCCTTGTTTGAGTGGTAAAAATAGTAGTGAAAGAAATTGTTTCTTTCACGTTATTAGACGAAAAACTCTTTCATTTCTTACAAAAAAATTTTAAAGGAATTAAAATGACCGCCATTTCAGAAAGGGAACTTGAGCAAATCCGTGCACAAATGCTGAAATTTGCCGAATTACAGCTGCGCCACGCTGATCTTGCTGAGGATTTAGTACAAGAAGCATTTTTAAGTGCATTTAACAATCTCGCGAATTTCAAGCATCAATCCGCTTTTAAAACTTGGGTTTTTGCCATTCTAAAAAATAAAATTATTGATTATCTTCGCCAGAAAGGACGCTTTGTATTAGAAAGTGAAATTGAAGATGAACAGTCAACTAATACATTTTTTGATGATACAGGCCATTGGAAAATAGAATATTATCCGAGCAAATTACAAGGTGAAGAGGAAACGGTGTATTCTGATGAGTTTTGGGTGATTTTCGAAACTTGCCTTACTTGTTTACCCGCTAAACATGCCAAAATTTTTATGATGAGAGAGTTTTTAGAATTGTCATCGGATGAAATTTGTCAAGAAGCTCAGCTTACCACCTCCAACTTGCATACCACACTTTATCGGGCCCGTTTGCAGTTGCAAAATTGTTTATCAAAAAAACTTTAGGAGAAAATTATGCGTTGTCGCCAAGCCACTCGAATGATTTCCGAATCGCACGAACGTTCATTAGATATACAAGAAAAAGTTGGGTTAAAAGTTCATTTAGTTACCTGTCCACATTGCCGCCGTTTTCAAAGAAATTGCGAAACCTTAAGCGAGATGATGAAGCAATTTAGGGATGCCGAAAACCATCTAGAGAATTAACTGATAGGTAGCAAAAAATAAGCGGTTGAATTTGCAAACTATTTTATTCGTCAATATATTAAATTTGGTGCATTTGTAGGCGGTGCAAATTTAGAACAAGTTTCTGAAGAAGAAGGTAAGAAGGCTATTTCTAAACTAAATATGGCAGTAAGTCATTAGAATTCTGCTCTAACAACATCATTTTATTTAAACAAGGCTAAGTCTATATTTAATTTAGACTTAGTCTTTTCTATTTAAGATTCCTCCCTTATTCCTACCACAATTCAAACTTAAGTAAAAAAACCTGTAAGAAATCAGATTGTCCGCCGTCTAACCTTATGTAACGTTAATTTTTACTTCATAAGGAAAAACAATGAAACTATCAAAAACATTTCTATTTATTACCGCACTTTGCTGTGCAACACCAACTTTAGCAATACAAAATTCAACATCATCATCTGGAGAACAAAAAATGGCAATGGAAAATACGCAAAATATTCGTGAAATTTATCTTGCTGGTGGCTGTTTCTGGGGTATGGAAGCATATATGGAGCGTATTCACGGCGTGAAAGATGCGATTTCTGGCTATGCCAATGGTAATACGGAGAAAACTAGTTATCAGATGATTGGGGTAACCGATCATGCAGAAACGGTAAAAGTCACTTACGATGCAAACCAAATTTCGTTAGATAAATTGCTTAAATATTATTTTAAAGTGATTGATCCAACCAGCGTAAATAAACAAGGTAATGATCGTGGCAGACAATATCGCACAGGGATTTATTATCAAGATGAGGCAGATAAAGCGGTGATCGAACAAGCACTCGTCCAGCTTCAAACCAAATATAAAAAACCAGTGCAAATTGAGGTGCAACCGCTTAAAAATTACATCGTAGCGGAAGAATATCATCAAGATTATTTGAAGAAAAATCCAAATGGTTATTGCCATATTGATATTACCAAAGCAGATGAACCTATGATTGACGAGAAAGATTATCCGAAACCGAGTGATGCAGAACTCAAAGCGAAATTGACACCGTTGCAATATTCCGTTACTCAAAATAAACATACTGAACGCTCTTTTAGTAACGAATATTGGGATAATTTCCAACCAGGTATTTATGTTGATGTCACCACAGGCGAGCCTGTTTTTTCTTCAAATGATAAATTTGAATCGGGTTGTGGCTGGCCGAGTTTTACGAAACCAATAGCGAAAGAGGTGGTGCATTATCAAACAGATAATAGTTTTAATATGCAACGTACCGAAGTGTTAAGTCGTGCAGGTAATGCCCATCTAGGACACGTTTTTGACGACGGTCCGAAAGATAAAGGTGGTTTGCGTTATTGCATTAACAGCGCATCAATTAAATTTATTCCGTTAGCTGAAATGGAAAAGGCAGGATACGGATATTTGATTCAATCAATTAAAAAATAAGGAGATGCAAGATGTTAGATCAACAACTCCTTATTGGAACCGTATTTTTAGCTGGGCTTGCTTCTTTTCTTTCGCCTTGTATTTTCCCGATTATTCCAATTTATTTTGGTATTTTGAGTAAAGGCGGCAAAAAAGTCTTAAATACTTTTTTATTTATTTTAGGGCTTTCCCTTACATTTGTCAGTTTAGGCTTTAGTTTTGGCTTTTTAGGGAATATATTATTTAGTAACACCACCCGCATTATCGCTGGCGTTATCGTGATTATTTTGGGCATTCATCAACTTGGCATTTTCAAAATTGGTTTGTTGGAACGCACGAAATTGGTTGAAATCAAAACATCAGGGAAATCGACCGCACTTGAGGCATTTGTGCTTGGTTTAACCTTTAGTCTTGGTTGGACACCTTGTATTGGCCCGATTCTGGCTTCTGTGTTAGCGTTATCAGGCGATGAAGGTTCTGCACTTTATGGTGCATCAATGATGTTCATTTATGTCTTGGGGCTTGCAACTCCGTTTGTACTGTTTTCGTTCTTCTCTGACAGCTTGCTAAAACGTGCTAAAGGGTTAAATAAACACTTAGACAAATTTAAAATCGGTGGCGGAATTTTAATTATCGTAATGGGTATTTTATTGATTACGAATAATTTTTCGTAAGGCATAACCTCAATAAAAGAAATCTATAAAAGGAAAAAGCAATGAAAAAACTACTATCAATATTTCTAATGGCATTCAGCCTAAACACTTTGGCACAAACCAATTTGGCGGATGTGCAACTCAAAGATTTAAACAATCAGCCAGTTACTTTAAGCCAATATAAAGGCAAACCTGTGTATGTAAAAATGTGGGCATCTTGGTGTCCGATTTGCTTGGCTGGATTAGCTGAAATTGATGATTTAAGTGCGGAAAAAGATCGCAATTTTGAAGTGATTACCATTGTTTCGCCGGATCACAAAGGCGAAAAAGGCACTGCTGATTTTATTGAGTGGTACAAAGGATTGGAATATAAAAATATCATAGTGCTTTTAGATGAAAAAGGCGAAATCATTGATAAAGCAAGAGTGCGAGGCTATCCGTTCAATCTCTTTTTAGATAGTGATTTAAACCTGAAAAAAACCGTACCAGGGCATTTAGGAGCTGAACAAATCCGAGTGTTTGCTGAAAAATAACGATGATAAGCGGCTTATTTCTAAGCCTCTTTTACAATGGAAGAACATTTGTGCATTTCGAGCGTAGTTGAAGAGTGAGATTTGGTAAAAAGCAAATAATAGTTTAACTTCTTGCTCGGTTATTTACTTTACTAAAATAATCAGGTATTTTATTGCAGCCTTCTCACAGAGAAGGTGTGATTTTAATTCCATTCAATGATAATCAGACCAACGGAGTTTAACTATGGCTGAACAAATCGTCCCTTCTAATGATGTTATTCTTAAAGCAGTGCAAGATACTTTAGTAATTTCAACTACCGATTTACAAGGCGTGATCACTTACGCAAACGATCTTTTCTGCAAATTAACAGGCTATTCTCGTGAAGAATTAATCGGTCAACCACACAACCTTGTGCGTCACCCTTCTGTGCCAAAAGAAGTGTACAAAGATATGTGGGATACTATCCAAGCAGGTAAAATTTGGACAGGTATCGTACCAAACGTAGGTAAAGGTGGTGTGGTTTATGTGGTGGATACCACCGTTCAGCCAATTTTTGACGAAGCGGGCAACATCACCAGCTACATCAGCGTGCGTCGTGTAATTAACGATTTAATGCAAAACTTCGATGCCGTAGAATTATCAAAAGAAGTATTCGACGACTACTACGATAAATAATCAACGATTCTCTTTCCGGGCGTGCTTTGGCACGCCTTTTCTTTCTTGATATATGAAAGGAACTGCTATGTCTCAACCCATTTCTCATATTCATATCGCCTACGGTTCTGAATCGGGCAACACCGAAGCACTTGCTAAGCAACTCCATCAGCTTGATTGGCTACAAGCCCACCAACCTAGCCTTTGCACGTTGAATGAACTAGATTTTTCTCGCCTGCAAGCGGACGATTTATTGCTGATTTTAACTAGCTCGTTTGGTGATGGCGAACCACCAGCCAATGCCGATGAATTTGCCAATTCTTTGGAAAATTTGACCGCTTTCCCGTGCTATTATGCCCTATTCGGTTTGGGCGATACCAGCTATGATAAATTCTGCGGTTTCAGCCAACAAATCGAAGCCTTGCTTAATCAAAAACAAGCGAAAGCTCTGATTGCTCGTGTAGATGCGGATCTCAACTATCAAGCTATCTTCAAACAATGGCTGCCACTCTTGCAACAAGTTCTACAAACACCTGCAAACGAAACGTTAGCCCACGATCTTTCCGTTAAAGTTTATAACGAAAAAACTGTGTATGAAGCAGAAGTGTTGGAAATCAAACACTTGGCGCAATCTGAACCTGCCGTTTACCACTTACGCCTATCACTACAAAACAGTGGAATTTTCTACCAAGCGGGCGATTTAGTTTATGTGCAAGTCAGCCAACCTGATGAAGCATTAGCCCTTTATGAAAACTGGTTTGAGCAATCAGCAGAAGGCTTACGCAACAAGGAATTACGCCTATTAAGCAAAAATGTATTGCGTGATTTAAATAAAATTTTAGATAATGCTGAGCTGAAAAACCTGCTCAAAATTTCCAATAAAAAAGCGTTGGAAACCTATTTATATGGGCGTGATTTGCTTGATATTTTGCGTGATTTCGATGTAGAAAAACGCATTTCGCTACAAGATCTTGCAGAATGCTTACCAAATTTAACCGCTCGTGCCTATTCCATCAGCTCTTGTGGTAAAACGCACCCTGAATATGTCGATCTCTGCGTGCGTCACGTTCATTATCAGCTCAATGAACGTAGTTACCAAGGCACAGCAAGTGATCAGCTTGCGCACCTCAAAGAAGGGCAAAGATTACCGATTTTCATCAAATCGAACGCAACATTCCACTTGCCTGAAAATCTCAACGCGCCAGTAGTGATGATTGGCTCGGGCGCCGGCATTGCACCGCATATTGGTTTCTTGGATTATTTAGCACAACAACCGAATAAAGTAGAGAGCTACCTCTTCTTTGGTGAACGACATCAAGCCAAAGATTTTCTTTATGAAGAGCAGCTCAACGCCTATCAAACACAAGGCGTACTTACCACAATTTTCACTGCCTTTTCACGCGATCAAGCGGTCAAATTTTATGTGCAAGATGCAATGTGTGAGCAAGGAGAATTACTTTGGAAATTGATTCAGCAAGGGGCATATTTCTACATCTGCGGCAGCAAATCAATGAGTAAAGCAGTAGATGAAGTACTATTGGAGATCGCAGATAAAATTGGTGGGCAGCCTTTCGTGGACGACTTCAATAACATCATCGCCACGCTCATTGCCGAAGGGAGATTGATGAGAGATGTGTATTAATTTCAAAAATTAAACAAAGAAATGGCTGAAGAAATCTTCAGCCATTTTTCTATGTAAAATTCGATTACTACACCCAACGTCTTACCGATTTTTTATACGCCAAATATCCCTCGCCAAATTTTTGTTCTAACATCTGTTCTTCCGGCTGAATTTGTAAATAATTGATGCTCCAGATGAATAACGGAATTACCAATAAAGCGGTGACATTTTCAAGGTAAATTGCAAATGCGATAAGGAAAATGGCGAGGCTGAGATACATCGGATTACGGCTAAAACGATAGATACCCGTTTGAACAATATGGCTGGTTTGATTTGGATGAAGCGGGCTGATGGTCGTTTTAGCAAGGCGGAATGAGATAACACTTGCTATGCCAATAACGCTACTTAATCCAACCAACATCACAACCAACCAAGTTGCCTTTGGCAAGGTAAGGATAGTCGGCAAGCAATACATTATCGCCATACAAATCAGGCTTAACACAGGCGGTGGAATTTTGGTTTTCATTTGCAAATCTCTCCTTGTTGAATTTCAAATAGTTGGTCTTGAGAATTTTTCTGCCATTGCATCTGGCTTAATTGTTCTTGGGTAATGGCAGTCACGAATACTTGCGATTGGCTTTCACGCAAGCGTTGTGAAAGCAGCTCACGCTTGATTGGATCGAGCTCCGAAGCAAAATCGTCAATCAAGAAAATGCAAGGTTTCTCTTTTTGGGTAGTTAAATATTCGCCTTGGGCTAATCGTAAGGCGCACATTAAGAGTTTTAACTGCCCACGAGAAAGCACATCTTCCACAGGTAAGCCGTTGGCTCGGAAACGGAAATCCGCTTTTTGTGCACCTAACATTGTGTAGCCTAATGAGCGGTCGCGCTCAAAGCCTTGTTGTAAGATCTCCGCATAATCTGTCCCTTTTTCCCAACCTTGATAAAAGCTGACCGAAATCTCTAATTCAGGCAAGAAAAAGGCACAATGGCGAGCAATTTCAGGCGTGATGGCGGCAGCATATTCGGCTCGCATAGCGGTCACATTTTGGGTGGTTTTTACCAATTCAATATCCCAATGTTTCAACTCGTTATATCTTTGAACTTGATACAATGCGGCGTTGCGCTGTTTAAGTAGGCGTTTGAGATTTACCCATTGTGGATAAAAATCACTCTGTTGGTGGAATAAGCCCCAATCCAAAAAAGCACGGCGGTAGCTCGGTCCACCATTGAGCAAGGTTAAACCTTCGGGGGTAATGACTTGCATAGGTAGCAGATGAGCAAGATCGGCAATTTTATTGCCATCTTCACCATTGATTTTAAGCGTAGTATTGCCCGAACGCTGTTTTTGCAATCCGACCGTCCAGCTATGTTTTTCCTCATCAATTTTACCGTGCAAAACAAAATTTTCTGCCTCGTAATTGATTACGCGGTTGCTGATATGACTTTTAAACGAACGACCGTGCCCGAGGTAAAAAATCGCTTCAAGTAAGCTGGTTTTGCCGCTTCCATTGTGTCCGACGATAAAGTTGAAATTCGGGCTGAGATCGATCTCGGCTGAGGAAATGTTGCGGAAATTTTGAATGATAAAGCGAGATAGGGGCATAGAAAGTTCTGATGATTAAAAGGATGATTAACATCACTTTCGTAGGAGAGGGGGTTATTCCAGCCCAATTAAAGAATATTGGGCGGGGATAACTCCCGCCCCTACGCAAAGAGCAATGTTGTTGCTAGGATAAACAACTACAACCTCATCGGCATAATCACATATTCTGCCGTGTTGTTATCGCAATCTTCGATTAAACAACTTGAGCTTGCATCCACTAGGCTAAAACGCACGCGTTCGCATTTGAGTGTATTTAATACATCTAACACATAGCTTACGTTGAAACCAACTTCCATTGCAGGGCTTTGATAGTTCACATCAATGATCTCTTCCGCTTCTTCTTGCTCTGGATTGTTCGCATTGATTTTGAGTACATCATTATCGAGCGATAAACGCACACCACGGAATTTTTCGTTCGATAAAATCGCGGCACGCATTAACGCACGGCGAAGCACTTCGGTATCAGCTTCTAAAATACGATCAGCATTGCGCGGCAATACACGGCGATAGTCTGGGAAACGCCCATCAATCAATTTTGAGGTAAAGACCACGCCATTCATTGTCATGCGGATATTGCTTGAGCCAATCTCTAAACGCACGATTTCGTTACTTACGCTTAACAAGCGGGAGAGTTCTAACACCGCTTTACGAGGAACGATCACAGAGTGCGAAACCAGTTCTTGCGTGAGTGGCATTGTGCAGACTGCAAGACGATGACCATCTGTTGCTACTGCGCGCAATAAATTGCCTTCAGTTTCGAATTTCATCCCGTTTAAGAAGTAACGAGCATCTTGGTTCGCCATTGAGAATTGGGTTGCATCAATTAAGCGGGCAAAAGTCGCTTGTTCAATGCTGAAATCCACTTCTGGCGTCCAATCCATTAAGTTTGGGTAGTCGTTTGCGGGTAAAGTCGCTAAGCTAAATTTACTGCGACCTGCTTTAACTATAGCTTTATCTTCTTCGAACTGTACCGAAATGAGACTATCTTCAGGTAAACTCTTTGAAATATCTAAGAATTTTTTTGCTGGAATAGTAAATTTTCCTGAAAAATCGACCGCTTGAGCCAGTTGAGCTTCGGTGCTTAATTCCACCTCTAAGTCGGTTCCCGTAAGAGAAAGACGATCGCCTTCTACTTTAAGTAAAATGTTGTTAATAATAGGCAACGTTGGACGGCTTGCAAGTACACCGCACACTTGTTGCAAGGGTTTAAGTAACTGTTCTCTGGTAATCGAAAATAACATAACCGTTCCTAATCGTCGTTTTTATGATGATAATTTGCGTGTTAAAAGTGTGTAATCTTCTTGGATGCTGGTATCAGTATCACGTAATTCTGCAATGGTTTTGCAAGCATGCATCACGGTAGTGTGATCGCGCCCGCCGAACTCTCGTCCAATTTCAGGCAAGCTATGATTGGTCAGCTCTTTTGCCAATGCCATCGCGATTTGGCGTGGACGTGCAATGGTTCGTGTGCGGCTTTTCGATTTAATATCCGCCAATTTAATGTTGTAATGATCTGCAACAATACGTTGAATATTTTCGATCGTAATCAGCTGTTCATAAGCCGCAAAACGGTCGCGTAATACTTCACGAGCCATATCAATCGTAATCGGGCGATGAGTCACCGTCTGCCACGCAATGACAGAGTTTAGTGCCCCCTCAAGTTCACGTACGTGAGTGCGCAATTTCTGTCCGATCAAATAGGCAACATCTTCTAATAATTCCACGCCACGTTCTTCTGCTTTTTTACGCAAAATCGCCACGCGGGTTTCTAATTCTGGCGGTTCGATCGTGGAGCTAATCCCACAGCTAAGACGCGATTTAATCAGCGGATCAATACCTTCAATATTTTTCGGGTAAACGTTGGAGGTCAAGATCACTTGCTTACCTTGATCAAATAAGGCATTTAACAAGTGTAAAAATTCCTCTTGTACTTTCGGCTTATCCGCCAAAAACTGAATATCATCGATCATCAATACATCCAATGAGCGATAGAATTTTTTGAGTTTATCCGCTTCTTGGCTGTTAGTGTTGATCGCTTTCAAAATATCGCGATAAAAACGTTCCGAATGAATATAAAGAATACGTAAATTTGGCGTTTTTTTCAGCAATGCATTGCCGATCGCATGTAATAAGTGAGTTTTGCCTAAACCCGTATTGGCATAAAGCGAAAGCGGGTTGCAGTGGCTTTGCCCCAGCTCGTTTACCACCTGCTGTGCTACCGCTTTAGCGAGCTGGTTTGAACGACCTTGCACAAAGTTATCAAAGTGCTGACCAGGGTTAATTCCCGTTTTAAAGGTGCTAGTTGTCGAATCTTGCTGAGCATTTTGCGTTGCTTCTGCACGTTTTTCATTCGGGCGGATCCCAACGCGAGTGGTAACGATCAATGTTTCATTTTTGGACAAAAAACGGGCAAGATCAATGATCTCGCTTAAGAAGTTGTCTTTTACCCATTTCTCAACAAACTGATTTTGAGCATAAAGTGTTAATTCTCCATCGCTAAAACTCGCCTGTAACGGGCGTAGCCAAGTGCTATAGTCCGTAGACGATACTTTTGATTGTAAATGATTAAGGCAATCCGCCCAAAGAGAAGACACGATTTACTCCAAAAACTTGTGAAAAAGGTTATCTATAATACCTTAAAATCTTGTGGAAATCTTGCAAATTTTTCAGAAAAAATCACCGCTTGTTTTTCTTCAAGCAATTTGCGGAAATTTCCGCTATAATTCGTTCCATTTACATCCATTACATTAAAAGTTAAAAGAGAACAATGAAAGAATCGATCATTAGCAAGTTAGAAAGTTTAAGTCAACGCCACGAAGAGTTGCAGGCATTGTTAGGTGATGCCTCTGTGATCTCAGATCAAGACAAATTCCGTGCTTATTCTAAAGAATATTCTCAATTAGAAGAGGTGGTTAGCACCTTCAATCGCTGGAAAAAGCTCAACAACGATATGGAAGATGCACAAATCCTATTAGACGATCCTGATATGAAAGAAATTGCTGAAGAAGAGATCGCCGAAAATAAATCCCAGATCGAGCAGCTTGAGCAACACTTGCAAATTCTCTTACTGCCGAAAGATCCGAACGATGAATACAACGCCTTTTTAGAAATCCGTGCAGGAACGGGCGGTGATGAGGCGGGTATTTTTGCAGGTGATTTATATCGTATGTATAGCCGTTATTGCGAAAGCAAACGCTGGCGTATCGAGGAGCTTTCTGCTAATGAAAGCGAACAAGGCGGATACAAAGAGATCATCGTGAAAATTTCAGGCGAAGGCGTTTATGGTCAGCTTAAATTTGAATCTGGCGGTCACCGCGTGCAACGTGTGCCAAAAACCGAATCACAAGGGCGTATTCATACCTCAGCTTGTACTGTAGCAGTAATGCCAGAGTTGCCAGAATCGGAAATGCCAGAAATCAATCCAGCAGATTTGCGTATTGATACTTACCGCTCATCAGGTGCGGGTGGTCAGCATGTTAATACCACCGATTCTGCAGTGCGTATTACCCACCTTCCAACAGGGATTGTGGTTGAATGCCAAGATGAACGTTCACAACACAAAAACAAAGCAAAAGCCTTGTCGGTATTAGCTTCACGCATTGTACAAGTAGAACAAGAACGCCAAGCGGCAGAGCAAGCGGACACCCGCCGTAACTTACTTGGTTCGGGAGACCGTTCAGATAAAATCCGTACTTATAACTACCCGCAAGGTCGTGTAACGGATCATCGGATAAACCTCACCGTTTACCGCTTAGATGAAGTAATGAACGGCAAAATTGATGAGTTGATTCAACCGATTATCACCGAATATCAAGCTGACCAGTTGGCGGCGTTATCTGAAAATGCATAATGAAATTTGCCCTCATTACGAGGGCATAAAATTTTAAGGAAATCAAAATGCTAAAACGTTTATCGGTAATTTTTTCACTTTTTTTAACCGCTTGTACTAACAATATTTTTACCGCAGGAGGTAAATCGGCACCATCAGAAAACTCTTCTGTTTCACGCCACTATTTTGTCGGGAAATGGGCGTGTGAAATGAATGGTGGCAATATTGGTTCGTCAAATACGGTAAAACTAGCGAAAGATGGTTATGCAGACTATGTCGGAACATTCGCTATTCCAAAAGAAGATCCTCTGTTTCAGTATCAATTAGAACGTATTGGCACTTGGGCTTTTGCAAATGATATTCTGACTTATCAATTCAGCAAAAGTAATTTCACACGAGCGCATACTTTTGAGATGTTGAAGAAAATTAAAACAGATAAGAATCTGAATGCAGAAGAGAATGCAACTTTTGATGGACTTTCTGCTCAAATGAACAAATCAAATGCAAAATCTGTTTCACTTGCGGTAAGTGATTTTACTGATCAAAGTTTTGTCATTACGCAAAAATTACCTGAAATAACAAGAACTGGAATTTGTAAAAAGATACTTTAATAGAAATGAATATATAAAAACGGCATATTAAATTTGGGGATGCAGAGCAAATTTTATAATATGCCGTTTTTTATTAAAGCTAATTAATCCACCAATTTTGTTCCATATAAGTAAGTGTAACCAAATGGACTTTGTTTGTAATCTTGCACGCGTTTGCTGGTTGGAGCAAAGTTAATCGAGTGAGCCACGTTAATCCACGGGGCTTGCTCATTTAAAAGTACCTGTGCTTGTTCGTAAAGCTTGGTACGTTCGCCTTTGTCCGATAAGCCAATCGCTTTATCTAATAAAGCATCTAACTCTGGGCTATTAAAACGTGCGTAGTTGCTGTTGCCGATATTTGATGAACCAAATAACGGCGATAAGAAGTTATCGGGATCGCCATTATCGCCAGACCAGCCGTAAGTTCCCGCAGTCACTTCGCCTGCTTTGGTGCGTTTGATGTAGTCACCCCATTCATAGGTCACTAATTTTGCTTTTACGCCAATTTTTTCCCAGTCCGCTTGAATAATTTCTGACATACGGCGTGGATTTGGGTTAGATGCACGTACTACAGGTTGTACCCAAAGTTCGGTTTCAAAACCGTTCGGATAACCCGCTTCGGCTAAAAGCTGTTTCGCTTTTTCGATATTTTGCTTAGATTCTGGCAAACTTGCGTTATAACCCCAAATTGTTGGCGGTAGTGGGCTTTTCGCAACCACGCCTGCACCTTGATAAACAACATCAATGATCGCTTTTTTATCTACGGCTAAATTCAACGCTTGGCGAACTTTTACATTATCAAACGGAGCTTTTTCCGTGTTAAATGCCACGTAAGCAATGTTCAAACCAGGGTTAGAAAGTAGATTCACTTTCGGATCGGTTTTCATTTTTTCGATGTCGGTTGCATTCGGGAAATCCATTAAATCACATTGCCCAGCCTGTAATTTCGCATAACGCGTGGTCGCATCTGGCACGATTTCAAAGATCAAGCGGTCAAAATCTGCCTTGCCATTCCAATAATCTTTAAATGCGACATAGCGGCTCGCTTGATCTAATACATAACCTGTAAAAGCAAATGGACCTGTGCCGATTGGCGTGGTATCTACGGTTTCAGGTTTGCCCGCTTTCAACATCGCATCGGCATATTCGGCTGAATAGATGGAGGTAAAATCCATTCCTAAGCTTGAAAGGAAGGTTGCATCTGGCTTATTTAGCGTAAATTTCACCGTGTTGTCGTCTACTTTTTCAACTGATTTTAAAAGCACTGGGAATTTCATCGCTTTGAAGTATGGATAAGTCGCTTTCGACACATTGTGGTATGGATGATTCGGATCTAACTGACGGTTAAACGAGAAAACCACATCATCAGCAGTAAAATCACGACTTGGCGTAAATTCTTTGTTTGAGTGGAATTTCACGCCTTTACGTAAATGGAAAGTATAAGTTAAGCCATCTTCTGAAATCTCCCAACTTTCTGCCAATGCAGGTTCAATCTCGGTTGAACCGCGTTTAAATTCAACTAAACGGTTGTAAACTTGTTGTGAGCTAGCATTGTAAGAGATGCCATCCATCGCTAATGCAGGGCTGAAATATTGTGGCGAACGGCTCACGCAGTTCACAAATGTTTTTTCTGCAGCAGGCTTCGAGGTGGTTTTATTTTCGTTTTTATCATCACAAGCCGCAAGTGCAAAAGTGGCTACTAAAGCGGTGGAAATGGCGGTTAATTTGGTAAATTTCATAAAGACCTCAAAACAGATGAGTGAAAAATTGAGGAGAGAGTACCTGTAATTTTAAGATGAGTAAAGAATGATTTGATTGTCTTTATAACGAAATAATATGAAAAACAAAGATGTTTTGTAATCAGCTTCACATTTTCATTTATATTTGGCGGATAGCATCCGCCAATTTTTTAAATCACCTCTAGGGTTTCCAACGCATATAAAATCCCATCTTCACGAATATCTTTGGTCACAAAATCCGCAAGAGGTTTGAGCTCAGGTTCGGCATTACCCATCGCTACACCAAAGCCCACATTTTCTAGCATTTCCACATCATTTAAGCCGTCGCCAAATGCCATCGCATTTTCAATGCCAAAGCCAAAATGGTTGAGCACATCTTGAATACCGCGTGCTTTAGAGTTGTCTTTCAGCAAAATATCTACTGCATTTTCATTCCAGCGCACTGCTTTTAAATCTGAGCCCAATACGCCTGCATCTATCACTTCTTGTGTTCGCTCTTCGGGATAATACGCCAGCATTTGCACGGTGGTATCTTTAAGATAGAACTTCGGATCAACGATGTAATCCTTAGTAATCGGAGAAGTAGCATTCCAAACTATCTCGCTGTTTTCCGACACAGCAATTGCGTTACGGCTAACAAAAGCGTAGGCAATGCCCAATTTTTCCAGTTTTTCGACCGCTTGTTGAATACGTTGTATACTTAAGCGGTAATCTGAAATCTGCTTGCCTTGGTAAAGATTATCTTGCCCGTTAATAGTCACAAAAAGCTCAAAGCCATCTTTGTTCATTAGTGGTTTTAATGCTTTCGGGAAACCTTCGTAATTTCGCCCTGTAGCAATGGCGGGAATGATGCCCTTTGCTTTTAGGCGTGGAAGCACTTGTTCCATAACGGAGGCTGGAATACGAGCTTCGTCTTTGATGTAAAGGGTGTAGTCGATGTCGAAAAAGACAATTTTGATGGGGGCTATTGGTTTTTTCATAAGATTAGCTGAATGATAAAAGCGGTAGAATCTTGTTGAGCATTTGCAAATTGCTCATCAAAATCTACCGCTTGTTGCGAAGAGAGATTATTTGGTTAATTGAACCAAAATACGACGTACTGGCTCTGCGGCACCCCATAATAATTGGTCGCCCACGGTGAAGGCTGCCAAGTATTCAGGGCCCATCGCCAATTTGCGAAGTCGTCCCACTGGCACGCTTAATGTACCTGTTACTTTCGCAGGCGTTAATTCGCGTAATGTGGTTTCTTTGTCATTTGGTATTACTTTTACCCATTCGTTGTGTGAAGCGATGATTTGCTCAATTTCCGCTAATGGTAAATCTTTTTTCAGCTTAATGGTGAACGCTTGGCTATGGCAACGTAATGCACCGATACGCACGCATAAACCATCTACAGGAATTGGGTTGTCGCTTAAACCTAAAATTTTGTTGGTTTCTGCATAACCTTTCCACTCTTCTTTAGTTTGTCCGCTTTCTGGTAATAATTTGTCGATCCAAGGAATTAAGCTGCCGCCTAATGCTGCACCAAAGTTTTCAGTCGGGAAACTGTCTGAACGCATTTTAGCCGTCACTTTACGCTCAATGTCTAAAATTGAAGAAGCTGGATTTGCTAATTCATCTTTCACGGCATCACGCAATAAGCCCATTTGTGAAAGCAATTCACGCATATTTTTCGCACCCGCACCAGAAGCCGCTTGATAAGTTGCTACAGAAATCCATTCCACTAAATCTTTCTCGAATAAACCGCCGATTGCCATTAACATTAAGCTCACAGTACAATTACCGCCTACGAACGTTTTCACGCCGTTTTTCAAGCCTTCAGAAATCACGTGTTGGTTTACTGGGTCTAATACGATGATCGCATCTTTTTCCATACGCAGTGCAGAAGCTGCATCAATCCAATAACCGTTCCAGCCTGCCGCACGTAATTTTGGATAGACTTCATTGGTGTAGTCTCCACCTTGACAGGTAACAATGATGTCTAATTTGGCTAAGTCTTCAATATCGAAAGCGTTTTTTAACTCGCCTGCCTCTTTACCTGCAAAAACTGGGGCTTTTTGACCCGCTTGTGAAGTAGTGAAGAAAACAGGGTTGATATTTGCGAAGTCATTTTCCTGAACCATACGATCCATTAATACAGACCCTACCATTCCACGCCAACCGATAAAACCGACATTTTGCATTGTGTTGCTCCTGAATAATTAAATAATGTTGTTTTGAGTGATAGCTTGCATAAATACAAGATTTTTGATGAAAATGCAATGCAAAAATGCAATGTTTTTACCGATTACTTTATTCTAGAAAAAACAAAATGAAAGTGGTTAGAATATAACCACCGATAACGGTGCTTTTTAAGAGGAAATTAGGATGAAAATCAAAACAGCATTAGCGGTCATTTTAGGCGGATTATTTGCAACTTCTGTGGCAAACGCAAATGAGCCTGCAAAATTAGTGGTGAAAGTGCAACAATTGGATGTACAACACGGTAACAAAGATGTGGGTACGGTTGAAATTACTGAGTCTGCTTACGGCTTAGTGTTTACTCCAAATCTAACTGGTTTAGCAGAAGGTTTACATGGTTTCCATATTCACGAGAACCCAAGCTGTGAGCCAAAAGAGAAAGACGGCAAACTTACCGCTGGTTTAGCGGCAGGCGGTCACTGGAACCCAACCAATGCGAAAGGTCACGGCTTCCCGTGGTCTGACGATGCACACTTAGGCGACCTTCCAGCCTTAACCGTGTTACATGATGGCACAGCAACACAACCTGTGCTTGCCCCACGCTTGAAAAAATTAGATGAAGTGAAAAATCACGCGATTATGATTCACGCAGGTGGCGATAACCATTCCGATCACCCTGCAGCTCTTGGCGGTGGCGGTGCGCGTATGGCGTGTGGTGTGATTAGATAATCTTACCGATAAGCATAAAAATGGGCGGAAATGATCCGCCCTATTTTTGTTTTATAGCCCTAATTGGTTTAATTTATCCGCTTCCGCTTTAAACTCTTCAATCGCTTTTTTATCGAAGAAATATTGTGTGCCACAACATTCGCATTGCATATCAATCACGCCATTCTTTTCGGCTAACATTTCTTCAATTTCTTCCGTTGGCAATAATAAAATGGCATTACCAGAGCGTTCGCGTGAACAACCACATTTGAACTCGGTATTTTTCGGTTCATAAACTTGCACGTGCTCTTCGTGGTATAAGCGATAGAGTAGTTCTTCTGCGGTTAAGCCAAATAACTCTTCATCTTTCACGGTTTCAGTTAAAGTGGCTAAATGTTCAAAATCTTCAGGCGTCCCCGTGCCATCTGGCATAATTTGGAGCAACATTCCGCTAGCCACCGCTTTGCCTTCATATTCACCAGTGCGAATCACTAAATGCGTTTGCAACTGCTCAGAATGCACGAAATAATCTTCTAAACATTCGCGAATCGTTGGTTTATCTAAGCCGATCACACCTTGATAGCGTTCGCCATCGGTTGGAATGATAGAAATCACTAACACACCATTGCCGATCATTTCGTGTAAAGTGGCTGTTTCTGCCACTTCTTCCCCTACGCGTGCTAATGCACGTAATTGCTGTTGCTCATTGCCATTTACTACTGCTAATTTTAACGGACCATCGCCTTGAATTTGCACGGTAATAGTACCTTCAAATTTCATTGTGGCAGTTAAAAGGCTGGTTGCGACCAACATTTCGCCCAATAAATTTTGTACTGCGGTTGGGTAGTGATGGGTATTTAATGTTTCGGTAAAAGTATCATTTAAGCGTACCCATTCGCCACGCACTGCACGGTTTTGGAATAAGTAGCGATAGAGTTTATCGTTGTCTTGTTTGTACATAATGTTCCTTAAAATAAAAAAGCCCCTTACATAAAGGGGAATGTATATTGCACACAATATGGAGGTACTTTTGCAAATTACAAGATATGGTCTTTAAATTTGACTAATTCTCGGCGTTCTTTCTTATTCGGGCGACGATCAGGATGTGGCATTGAAAGGGCATTTGCCTTGCGAGCAAACGTAATCGCCTCACGCTGTTTCACGCTTTTTTCAGTTTCTTGGTAAAGCAGTTGTGCTTCTGGTGCTCCTCGGCGTTGATCGCTTAAGGCGGTAACAATAATTTCTTTTTCTTCATTACCTTGACGTAATTTGATTGTCGCACCTATTTCAACCGTTTTGCTAACTTTGGCTCGCTGACCGTTGTAGTGCACCTTTCCGCCCTCAATCATTGCTTTGGCAATCGAACGCGTTTTGTAAAAACGTGCTGCCCAAAGCCATTTATCAAGGCGCACTTCGTTATCTGATTGATTTTCGGTCTTTTTCTTCATTGTTTGATTGCTTAATTTTTCTAAGGTTTTCAGTATATCAGCCTCTATCTTTTATGGACACTTTTTGTTATATTTTTATCGGTATAAACCATTAAAAAGGAGAAAAATATGGCATTGACTACACAATCTCTCGCCAAGTTTGGCTTAACTGCATTATCGGCATTTATTTTAACCGCTTGTGGAAGTAGTGGTGGCGGAAATAATAGTTCAGCACCTGCTGAAAATCTAGCACCACAAGTACAACAGCCTTCTAAACAGCAACAATCAAATCAACCTGCTCAAACAGTAAAATCTCAGCAATCTACAGAAACTCAAAAACCAGTTCAGCCTAAAATTGAACCAAAACCAGAGAAACCCAAAGTAAATACAAGTGGCACAGGAGCTTATAGTTTCATTAATGAAATAGAAGGCAATGTTTCAGGTTTTGAAAAAGACATTCCTATCTATTCTTTAACCAGTTTCAATATGAATACGATTGATATTGATGGCATAAAAATTGAAATTCCGTCTGATGAATACCTAAACAATACTTGGGCAAGTTTTTCTAAAAAAGGGGAAACAAAAGATAAAGATAGAGAAGTAAACGTCTGTTGTGAAAAAAACTCAGATGTCCGTTTTGGTATTATTAGTTCTGTTGATTCGGAGGATATCCCAACCTATATGTTCTATAACGGTAATCCAACTCAAGTAATGCCAACAAGAAAAGCAATATATTCGGGGGATGTGATCTTTATGGGCGATTTTGATGGTAAGGATGATAATAAAATTGGATACCCAGTAGGAAAATCAGAATTTACTGTCAATTTCGGAGAGAAAAAACTCTCAGGCTCGTTAACAACACCGAACCAAAAAGTGATTAATATCAATGCTGATATTATCAACAATGCATTCGTTGGATCAGCAACATCAAACCACTTTAAAGCTGATGCAAAAGTTGAAGTGCAGGGTAAATTCTTTGGTGAAAACGCTAAAGAGTTAGGCGGTATTGCTGAATCTCACGATAACCATTTTGGTGCAGCATTTGGTGCTAAAAAGCAAGGGACTGTACTATATAACGACTAAAAATCCCATTTAGTTTAGAATAAACCAATGAGAAAAAGTCGCTTAAGTCAGGCATAAACAAAATAAACTCATTGAACTGTTTGTCGCAGGTGTCACAGCAAGAACAGCCAGTGAATTGGTTAATGTAAACAAAAATACAGCCGCTTATTACTTTCATTGATTACGCTTACTCATCTATCAAACAAGCCCATGTTTTAGAAAATTTTGCTGAAAATCATAACCACATAAACGGAATTGAGAATTTTTGGAATCAAGCAAAACGTCATTTACGAAATTTTAATGGCATTCCTAAATAGCATTTAGAGCTGTATTTAAAGAAATGTAAATGGCGTTTTAACAACAGTGAAATAAAATCTCAAATTTCCATTTTAAAACAATTAGTTAAGGGGCCGGTTATCTAGTAAAGCCCCCAAAATTTTTTTACCAACTCTTTACATTGAGTATAAGAGTTATTATCATTTATATCATTTCCTATACCTCCTACTTTCTTATTCGGATATTTTAGTTTTTTATAATCTAACATTTCCTCACACGAAAACAATCACACTTATGAAACACATAGCATCTAAACTCGCCCTCGTACGGTGATCATAAAATTCAACTGAACGTTTTAATTAGCATAATAGCTTACAAGCGGTCAGCTTTTCTCAAATTTTGACCAAATTGGTTAAGGATAATGTATGAAATCTATAAAAATGAAACTTTCACCTTTACGCCTTGCTATGCTTACAGCATTAGTAAGCAATGCAATGGCAGAAGAGCAATCACTCGAACTTGCCCCGATTGTAGTAACCGCTTCAGGAGCTGTACAAGAATTGCGTGATGCACCTGCAAGCATTAGTGTAATCAGCCAAGCACAGCTAAAAAAACACCCTGCCAATCGTTTAGAAAATGCACTCCAAGATATTCCAGGGGTAAATGTAAGTGGCAGTAATGCGAATAAATCAGACATTTCTATTCGTGGTCTACCTGCCGATTACACTTTAATTATGGTAGATGGACACCGCCAAAATACGCGTGAATCTCGTCCAAATGGTAATGGTGGATTTGAAGGAGCATTCATTCCGCCTGTGAGTGCAATTGAACGTATTGAGGTCGTGCGTGGACCAATGTCTTCGCTTTATGGTTCTGATGCAATGGGTGGTGTCGTCAATATCATTACTAAAAATGCGACAAAAGAATGGACTGGCTCATTTTCTAGCGGTTTTACCGTTCACGATAAATCTGAATTTGGTGATGGCTATCACGGCGATTTCTTTGTTTCAGGTCCGCTAATTAGCAATGTATTAGGGTTACAAGTTTATGGTGGCGGTAACTATCGTCAAGAAGATCTTCTCATTGGGGCATCAAACAAAAACAAAGATGGTAACCTTAACGCCAAATTAACCTTTACCCCTGTGGATAAACAAACCTTTATCTTTGAAGCAGGTCGTCATCGCCTATCTAAAGATGAAACCCCAGGAAAAACCATTGATTTAACCACAACACGTGGGGCTTCAGTAACAAAAAACAGCCCAAGCACTACCCGTGCAACCCGCAACCATTGGTCTTTCACTCACCAAGCAGATTGGGATTTTATGACCTCAGAACTTAGCTTCTCGCAAGAAGTGGCTAAACGTGAGGTGATGGTGAATGATGTGATGAACAGCCGTAAGCCAGAAATCAAAAATAATGTATTTGATGCGAAATTTATGTTGCCACTTTCTAACAATTTCTTCGTCTTTGGTGGACAAGTACAACAAGCAAAATTACAAGATGATTCTGTGACAAAAGTGCAAACTAGAACATTACCAAATGGCAAAAAGGCATCAAAAGTGATGTTTGAAAACAGCAAAAATAGCATCAAGCAATCGGCATTCTTCTTAGAAGATCGCATTGATATTGGTGAACATCTTTTGCTTACTCTCGGCTCTCGCTTTGAAAACCACGAAAAATATGGCACACATTGGACGCCTAGAGCTTATGCGATCTACCACTTCAATGATAACTTTACCTTTAAAGCTGGGGTAGCTAAAGCCTTTAAAGCACCAAGCATTCGTGAAATCAGTGAAAGCTATGTAACCTCTACCGAAGCTGGTGCAGGTGTCATTTATGGGAATAAGAATCTCAAACCTGAAACGAGTGTAAACCAAGAGGTTGCTTTCGCTTACAGCAATAATAACGGCTATAGTTCAAGCATTACCTTGTTTAATACTGATTTCAGAAATAAATTAACTAGCCACTACACTGGTAAGGCTGATCCTGTAACAGGGGCTAAATTGTATGAATATGCCAATGTAGGACGTGCAAATGTGAAAGGGGTAGAAATTGCTGCCCATATTCCTTTCAACGAACATTGGAATGCGGATTTAAGCTATACTTACCAACACTCTAAACGCCAATCTGATGAAGATGTCTCTGCCTCTAAAGTTAGTTTGCGCGGTTTACCGTTGGATAACACACCAAAACATTCTGCTAGTGCGAAGCTAAATTGGGACATGAGCGATGCGTTCACAGCCTATACTCGTGTGGCATATAAAGGCAAACAAATTTGGGCAAATCCACGTAATGGCGATAATAAAAATCCATTCCGTACCCGCAAGGCTTACACTACTGTTGATTTAGGTGCAACTTATCAATTTAACCCGAATGTTGCCCTTACTATGGCAGTGTTAAATATCGGCAATCATATTGGAGAGCGTGTGAACACCAATGGGGGCAGCTGGACAGTAGAAGATGGCCGCCGTTTATGGACTAACCTTAACGTTACCTTTTAATCAGTTGGGAATTAGCAACATTTAGGCTTTCTAAATGTTGCTGAGCATTTTATGCCGCGATATTTTCTTTACTTTTGGTTGGGCTTGTTATTAATAGCAAAAAGCTATGCCGAGCCTGATTTCACCATTGCAAAACTTAGCTCTAAAATGACCGCTTATTATCATATCCACCAACAAGATATGCACTTTGAAAATAAGGCTTATCGCTTATTTATTGCCGAGCCGAAGCAGCAATCTAAGCCTTTATCCGTGCTTTACCTGCTTGATGGCAATGCACATTTTCCATTGGCGGTAAATGCGGTAAATCCTGATTTACCGCTTCCGCTGATTGTAGGCATCGGCTATGTTTCCGATAATGCTTATTCGATTAATGAACGTCGCCGAGATTACACTTTCTCGGTTCAAGACGAAACCTTCAAAAATGGCGGCGGTGCTGCCGATTTTCTACGTTTTATTCAAACCGAAGTAAAGCCTTATATTGAACAACATTATCGTATTCATAACAAAAAACAGCACTTCTTTGGGCACTCTTTTGGCGGACTTTTTGGGCTTTATATTCTATTCCATCAACCTAATTTATTTCAGTATTACACTCTTGCCAGCCCATCGCTTTGGTGGGGAAAGGGTGAATTTTTACCTAAAAAGAGTGATTGGATTGCACATAAACCAGAGCATATTTTAATTACTCTTGGTGAGTATGAAGAGTTTCCAGAAAAAGATCCGCAAATAACATCTGAACAGAAACAACGCATTCAGCAACGCCAACAAATACGCCCATTTAATGCAGAGCAGTTGAGCGAAAAATTAAAATCACAGGGTAATAATGCTCACTTTCTTTGGATTTTAAATAAAAATCACGGGAACTCGATACCCGAAGCAATCAAATATAGTGTAGAGCTCATCCAAAAATGAAAAAGGCTGGAACCTTATATGTTGAGGTTTTAGCCTATATTCAGAGAAATATTGCTTATTGTATGGCGAATTTCTATCCTAAGAAAATCCCCAAACTAAATAGCAAATTGGTGATTAACGCCAAGCCTGCCATCTGCCCTAAAATTGGGCGGAGTTCGATAGGGTCTTGATGGCGATATACAAATAAACCGTGTTTCACCAAAAGTGGCACAGCAAGTAAAAACAGATAATTGTACCAATGCTCAAAATTGCATATTGCAAAAATCAGGTAAGAAACGACCGCTAGTGCTAATAGAATCGCGTGGTAAATACGTCCGTTTTTCGAGCCAATGCGTACGATAAGGGTGTTTTTCCCCGCTTTACGGTCTTGGTTAATATCACGGAGATTATTGATGTTAAGCACGGCAACCGAAAGCAAACCACAACCAAAGGCAGGGATAAAAATCATCGCAGGCAAGCTGTGAGCTTGCAGATAGAACACACCAATAACCGCAACAAAACCGAAGAAAATCAGCACGAATAAATCACCCAAGCCCAAGTAGCCATAGGCTTTTTTGCCGACCGTGTAGGTAATCGCGGCAACAATCGAAATCACGCCTAATCCTAAGAAGACCAAAAGATCTTCAATTCCTTCATAAGCGTAGAAACTTAGTGCTGCCCCCGAAATAAAAGAAAGCACGCTTAATATAATCACTGCCATTTTGAGCTGTTCGCCCGTAATTGCCCCGTGCTGGATCGCACGCAGTGGACCAATTCGCTCAGCGGTATCGGAGCCTTTTACGTGGTCGCCGTAGTCGTTCGCAAAATTAGAGAGTACTTGCAATAAAATGGTGGTAATAAAGGCAAGTAGAGTGGCGATCAAATCAAATTTGCCTGCCCAATAAGCGAGTGCTGAGCCGATAATAATAGAAGCCAACGCAAGCGGTAAAGTTTTCGGGCGAGCCGTGCTAAACCAGATGGCAAAGGTGGAATTTTTGTTCATTTTGGTGGTTTCGTTTAGAATAGATAAAAGAAAAACGTAGTTTAGCAAAAAAGAGAAATGATGTGTAATCTAATCAGTTTAAGCCCTGTAGCGGTGGTTGAAAGCCCGTATGACGAGAAATTTTCCGTGCCTCGCCAGCCTAATTTAGTGCAAGAAGGTAAGGGCATTTTACGCCTACTTCCGCCTTACAACACGCCCGATGCAGTGCGAGGAATTGAGCAATTTAGCCATTTATGGCTGATTTTTCAATTTCACCAGATCCCCGAACGTGAATGGCACGCGACCGTTCGCCCACCGCGTTTAGGCGGCAATGAACGGGTCGGTGTGTTTGCCTCACGAGCCACGTATCGCCCTAATCCTCTTGGGTTGTCTAAAGTAAAATTAGAACGGGTTGAATGCAAAGATGGCGAAGTGTTGTTACATTTTGGCAGCGTTGATTTGGTGAATGGCACCCCTATCTTCGACATCAAGCCCTATATTCACTACGCCGACAGTGAACCTGAAGCCGTTTCTGGCTTTGCCCAAGAAAAACCGCAAGCAAAATTAAGCGTTACATTTCTGCCTGAAGCGGAACAAGCGGTCAAAAAAGCTAAAAATTTTGCAAAGTTTGGCATAAATCAACCGCTTGCGTTTATTCACGAGGTAATTGCGCAAGACCCACGCCCTGCTTATCAACAAGGGAAAAAGTCAGATCGGATTTATGGGATGAATTTGGCGGGCTATAACGTGCGATGGAAAATTGATGAGCAAGATTTCACGAAAGCTGTAGTAATTGGCATGGATGAAGGGAACTTTTGAGAACGATGATTTTCTAACTTGGACTTTAAATATAAACAGGATTTAAAAATGAATTTGAAAAAACTCTTTATTATTTTACCGCTTGTAGGTGCAAGCTTTAGCGTTTCAGCAGAAGGATTAAGTGAAACCAAGCAAGCAACTACTTTCCAATTCACAACGGAAGTGAGCCGCACGGTGGAAAAAGATTTAATGGAAGTCAACCTTTACAGTCGTAAGCTAGGTAAATCGCTGAATAGCCTTAAAAATGAAGTATCAGCGAATTTAAATAAAGTATTAGACATTGCAAAACAATACCCTGACATTGAGGTGCAAGCAGATGGTATTTTAAACCGAGTGAACTACAACGATAAAGGTAAAGTGGATGGCTGGGTGGCGGAAGGTTACATCAACCTTAAAAGCAAAAATTTCGCTTCTATCGAAAAAGTGTTGGAAAACTTAGGAAACGATGTGGCGATTAACAATATCGGCTTTAGCGTTTCACCAGAAACGATGAAAGCGTTAGAAGATGAGATGACATTAGCGGTCATTAAACAATTTCAACATAAAGCGGAAGTGGTACAAAAAGGCTTGAATGCCAAAAGCTATCAGCTTGTAGATGTGCAACTGAATACGCCAAATGGGGAGGGGAACCGCTATGATATTCGCCCAATGATGGCAATGGCAAAATCAGCAAGTTATGCGACAGAAGAGATGCCATTGGAAGCAGGTAAAGAGACCATTTCAGCAACGGCTTCTGGGCGTGTGGAATTTAAGTAAGGTAAAATAAGGACGTGAATTTAAGTTCACGTCCTTCGTTTTATTTTTATTATTTAGTTAATAAATCCAACGCTTCTTGATATTTCGCAACCGTTTTCTCAATCACTTCTTGTGGAATTTTCGGTGCTGGTGCTTGTTTGTTCCAACCGCTGTTTTCTAGCCAGTCACGCACAAATTGCTTATCGAAAGATGGTGGGTTTGTGCCCTCTTTGTAGTTTTCTGCTGCCCAGAAACGGCTAGAATCTGGCGTGAGTACTTCATCCATCAAAGTTAATACACCATTCTCATCTAAACCAAATTCAAATTTGGTGTCGCAGATAATAATGCCTTTTGTTAACGCATATTCAGCCGCTTTAGTGTAAAGTGCAAGTGCCGCCTCTTTTACTTGTTTAGCTAATGCTTTCCCGATTTGACGTTCGCACTCTTCATAGCTGATATTGATGTCGTGATCGCCCACTTCCGCTTTGCTTGATGGTGTGAAAATCGGTTCTGGTAATTTGCTTGCTTCCACCAAGCCTTCGGGCAAGGCTAAACCACAAATCGTGCCCGTTTTTTTATAATCTTTTAAGCCAGAACCGGTTAAATAACCACGCACGATAGACTCAATTTTTACAGGAGTTAAGCGTTTACACACTACCGCACGATATTGGATTGCTTCAGCTTCTTCTTTTGGTAACACATCAAATACAGAATCGCCCGTGAAGTGATTAGGCATAATATCGGCTAATTTGTTAAACCAGAAATTCGAAATTTGGGTTAAGATTTCGCCTTTGTGCGGAATCGGCTCATCTAAGATAACATCAAAGGCAGACAGGCGATCCGTTGCCACCATAAGCATACGTTTGTCGTCAATCTCGTATAAATCACGCACTTTGCCAGAGTAGATTTTTTTTAAGCTGATTTGCATTTTGAGGTCCTATTTGAAGTGAATGTAAAAAATTGGTCAAATTATACCGCTTTACGCAAACGATTGCGAAGAATTTTAATAATATTAAAAGTTGATGCATAATAAAAAAGTCTAGCAAACGCTAGACTTTTTCTTTTGGTGTAACTAAACCTCAATTCCAAACTTCTCTTTCATTAACGCTTGGAAATCAGTGCAACCGCCAACGTGAACGTTATCTAAGAAAATTTGTGGCACGGTTTCAACTGGCTTGCCAACACGTGGCACTAAATCTTCTTTGGTAATCCCTTCTTCAGGCATATTCACAAATTTAAAATCGAAATCAGCTAATTCTGATTTCATTTTTTCTGCTAATGCTTTTGCACGAATGCAATATGGGCAAGTTAAACGCCCATAAATTTCAACAAACATCGTTACCTCTCTGTTTTTCCTTGTTGTAAGTAACAGCATCTTACTCTTTGTAAGCGGTTAAATCTATCTCTTGATCTGCAAATTTTTCTAATTCGGCTTGGTGACTAATATAAACCACCGATGATTGCGGTAAATGTTGCTTAATCAAACCAAACATCGCTTGTGCCGACTCGCTGTCAAGGCTAGAAGTCGCTTCATCCAGATAAATCACTTCAGGCTTATTGAGCAAAATACGAGCAAAAGCAATACGTTGTTGCTCGCCGCCTGAGAAAACGTGATGCCAAGCCTGCTGCTCTTGCAAACGATTTTGCCACTGGCTCAATCCCACATTTGCCAGTACCTGATTCATCTCCTCATCTGAATAAATTTGATGCTCGGGATAACTCAACACATCAGCAAGCTTACCTTCATTTAAGTAACTGCGTTGCGGCACAAGCAAACTCTTACCTTTCGGCACCTTGTATTCGCCATCAAAATAATCCCAAATACCACTGAGTAAACGTAGGAAAGTCGATTTACCTAAACCGCTTTTTCCTTTCAAGCGAACCCATTTTTGTCCATCAATGGCAAGCGATAAATGGCTAAACAGGCGGTCATTTTCTGGGGTATAAATTGCAAGTTCTTGCATATCCAGCAATTTATCTGAGCTTTCTACTTCTGATTTGATCAGCTGTTCAAGCTCATTCATTTCACGTTGCAATTGGCTCAAACGGCTAATCGAAGCCGACCATTTTGGCAAGCTAGAATAGGCAAAAATAAACCAGCTAAAAGCGTCAATCACCACGCTAAATGCGGTGCGAATCTGCATAATGCCCCCAAAGGTAATCGTCTTAGTGGCTAAAAGCGGGATTGAAAAAATCACGGGCAACAAAAGTGAAAAGCGGTCGTAGCCTACGGTAAAGAAACCTAGCTGTTTTTCTTTATCCATCAAAGCACGCCAGTTGGTTACAATTGCTTTAAATTCTGCAAAAAGAGAGGCTTTTTCGACCGATTCCCCTTTATACAACGCAATCTGTTCGGCATTTTCCTGCTTACGTACAAGGCTAGCACGGAAGTTCGCCTCGAATTGTTGTTGATGGTAATTCAACTTGTGCAATTTTCGCCCGATTAAATGGGTAATAATCGTGCCTAATACGGCATAAATCATCGCTACCCAAACTAAGTAACCTTCTACGACAAAACTCTTGCCAAATAGGGTAAATTCAGGCGATTTTGCCAAATTCCACAACACCATAAAGAAGGCCCAAAGCTGGATAATGTTGAAAATCAACGAAAGCGTCAGTTCAATGGTATACTCAATAAAAATGCTAATGTCTTCCGCAATACGTTGGTCGGGGTTGTCCATTTTCTTGCGATGCGCTAAGCGGTAATAGATCTGCTTAGAAAGCCATTTTTCCAAGAACTGCTTGGTCATAAATTCACGCCAGCGAATAATCAACAACTTCCGTAACCAAGTGCGGTAAACGTTAATCACGATAAAAATGGAGATGTAAATAAAGTACTCGTTCAAAAGCGTGTAGGATTTCTCGATTTCAAAGTTAGAAAGGGCATCATAAAAGCCTTTCGACCAGTTGGAAATTTGTACGTTGAGGTAAGTAATCACTGAGCCGATGCCGATCACGACACCTGCAATCAGCCATGCCAACCAGTTGGATTTTCTGCCCCAATAGGGTTTGCTAAGGGAATAAAAGTTTTTGAGGAATTGTTTCATATTAAAATTTTAGGGTTTGTATTCCTAATTCCTCCGTTTTTTATTCTACCAAATCGCCCCTCCCCCTCTTTGCTAAAGAAGAGAGCTCTAAAAATCAAATTTTAATTATCTAACTTCAACATCATTGAGATCAAAATATCCAATGTTTGTGTTTACAGAAAGAAAATCCCCCTCTTTAGCAAAGAGCGGTAGGGGAGATTTGACAGTAGTAATTAACGAAGAAATTAGTTTTTTCTACACTAATCTGAGTTATCTCTTCGGCGTTGTAATAAACACCTTCTCATTATTGGTGTTATATATCTCTTTTGCCATCGCTTTCACATTCTCAAGTGTAATGCCATCAGCAAGGCTTTGCATATCTGTGAGATATTGCGGATTGCCTGTGTAGTTTTCGCTTAAAATTAAACGTGCCAACCACGTTCTTGGTTCTTGCAAGTGGTCTTTTTCTGCCGTGACAAACTGTGCTTTCGCCATTTTTACATCTTCTTCAGTGATCTGCTCTGGCAAAGCATCAAACACCACACGGGCTTGCCCAATGAGCTTATCCGCATTATCAGGATTTGCGACAAAAGAGAGCTCACTTTCGATGCGATCAGTTTCAGGATTGAGCGAGCTTTCAAAGCGCAAGCTGTAAATACCCAATTCCTTATCTCTTAACGCCATTTTGAGCTTGTTTGTGGCAATATTGCGTAAGATAGAGACTAAAACTGCGTCTTTTCCTTGCCATTGATGTGAGCTAAATGCCCACATTTTTACATCGGATTTCGGCTCTAAATTCATCGCAAAGCTAGCAACCGCCTTGCCTTCCGTTGGTAAAACTTGGGAAGAATCGAACCGCTTGCTGCGTGGGAAATCGCTTAAAAATTGCGTTACCAAGCCTTTCATTTCGTCTTCATTCATATCATTCATGAAATAATAAGTGGTTGGAGCTTGAAGCATTTTTGCCCACTCTTCATTAAGAGATTTGTCGGTTAATTGTTCCAGCGAATCTTTGTTTGGCAGAATATCATCCACTTTCTCTTGGTTGTAACGCAATATTGAAATTGCTTTTAAGCGTTCATTTTCGCTGTTTTTACCATTTTGTGTTGCTATCATTTTTCCAAGCGTTTTTTTGGTTTCATCCAAACCGTCTTTCACTTTGGTTTCCGCTTGATAAGCGTAGAACAGACGCAAGAAATCCGCCAATTTCGCATTTTCTACCGAACCATCAAAGATCAATTTAGTCGCTGTCTGCTTAAGAGAAATACTGACTTTGTTCAGTTCTTTCCAATGTTTCAACTGTTCAGGTTCCCAATCAAGCGGTGCATTTTGTGCAATTAATTGAAATGCCACTTGGCTTTGCCATTCGCCTAGCCCCTTCGCTTTAAAGCCCGCTGAACTTTGAGCTTGGAAGTAAGTTTTATCTTTCGCAAGCGGAGATTTTAACCAAACCACTTTATCACCGTTTGAAAGCGTCCAATGTTGCACATTTTGTGCATCAAATTTTTCTACATTCGTGATTGAGCCTTTGGCTTGCACGTTTTCAAGCGACATTGGCACAATCTCTTTCTCTTTTTGTGGTGCAGAAATTTCCGCTTTTTGTGCCTCTTCTTGCAACTGAGCCACTTGAGTTTTGCTGATTTCGAGCTTGGTATCACGCGGTGGCTGATATTGAACAATACGATCTTTCGCCTCAAGCCATTGCTGAATACGAGCGTTTACTTCCGCCGCTGTGATTTTTTTCAGCATCGGTTCAGATAAATTAGCAATTTCAGGCTGAGTCAGAAAAGGTTTATTGAGTAATGTAGTGTCTACCATCGCTTGTACCCAGCGGGAAAACTCGCGGTCGCCATCGTGTTTTTTGGCATTCTCAATTTGAGCTTGAATCGGTGCTTTCTGTTTTGCTAATTCCTCTTCTGTAATAGGGAAGCGTTTGAGGCGTTCGATCTCTTCGAAAATCTGTTTCAACCCTTGCAGATGCCCAGTCGGTTCAACGGTTGCAAATAAACCAAGAGCCGTAGTTTGCGTACCGATGTCAGATTTTCTTGGCATTACCGCTGAAACACCTTTTGGTAATATTTCCGATTGGTTGCGTAAACGTTGCACAATGCTAGCAAGTGCTAAACGATCTAACAAGCGTTGATAACGTCCATCATCCGTTTGAGCACGGCTCGCACCATCGTCAAAACGCAAAATATAAGCCACTTGGCTTACACTACTACGTGGGTCTTGCAGTTTGTTGATCTGTAAATGATCCGTTAAGGTTGGGTTTAAATAATCCCGCACAGGCGTGTTTTTCTTCTCTACTTTGCCAAAATAGCGGTCGATTTCTTCCTTCGCTTTGCTAGGATCCACATCACCCACCACCAACAAATTCATATTGTTTGGTGCGTACCACGTTTGGTAGAACTGCTGTAACTGGGTGGCAGGCATTGAGTTGATGCTCTGCTCTGTGCCAATCACGCGATGGCGGGCATAACGCGAATTCGCACGTACGGAGGCGGTACGTTGTTCGTTCATTGTTGCTCCAACGCTTAAACCTTGACGCCACTCTTCTAAGATAATTTTGCGTTCATCATCCAAATCTGCTTGGGTTAATTTTGCCCCAAACAGTATTTGCGACAAAGCATCAAAACTTTTCGACAGCCCTACCGTGTTCGGTGGGGTCATCATATAAGTGGTGCTATCGGAAGTAGTTACCGCATTATAGTTTTTACCACGTACCCATTTTTGTTCGTGTAAATAGGGCATCAAGCCGTTCGGGTGAGCGTTTGTACCACGGAAAACAAGGCGCTCGACCATATGTGCCACACCCGCTTGATCGTCATTTTCATCGACTGATCCTGCATTCACCCGCATTCTGATTTCGATATGCCCTTTTTCATCGTGCAGGGGAAGAATGGTGTATTTCAAACCATTATCTAATTGACCTTGAACGGGAGCAGATTTTTCCGCCACCGCAAAATTTGAAGCGATTAACAACGCTAAAGTTGTGAGAGCAAAACGCATGATTTTTCCTTATGTTTTTGCCTAAAAAGAAAAGCCTCTCGCCTGAATTTCTTAACCAAACGAGAGGAGAAATATAAGCGGTGAAATTTTAGCAGATATTTGCAAATGCTTTGAGAAATTTCACCGCTTGTTGAGGATTATCAGTTATAGGTTGCCTCTAACCAGAAGTTGCACCCCATTTTACGTGTATATCTTAAGTTCTCACCAATTCCTTCACGTAATTTGTTTGCTAGAATACTTGCTGCATAATAACGCCCTGCACCACCCAAGATACGCGTACTTTGGTCGCCAAAGAGATCATTAGATGCAGAAACGTGGTGGAAAATCGTATTGCCTGTGTAATTATTATAATCAATTCGCAAACTCCCCATCATTTCTAACCGCTTCCATTGCATTTTACTTGATTCTACAAAGGTTTGAAGGAGCAAAACCAATTTTACATTCCGACCTACACTCAGGGGAATGGCATTCAACAAAGTATGTCGAGGAAGAGAAATGGTTTAGATAACAGTGCGATGGAGAGCTTCTTTGGACGATTAAAAACGGAATGTTATTATGGCAAACGATTTGAGACGTTCGAACAGCTGGAAAAAACGATTCATGAGTACATTCATTATTACAACCATGAGCGTATTCAGGGGAAGCTAAAAGGACTGAGCCCTGTGAATAACAGAACTCAGTCCTTGAACTAAATAAGTCTAACTTTTTGGAGGCAGATCATTTAATACGGATATTTGTCTCCTTGTAAATTATTATTAGAATCTCACCGCTTACGCTAATTCAGCACGTAATTTTTTGGTTACATCCACCATCACTTTTAGTTGGTCAATAGTTTCTGTCCAACCACGTGTTTTTAAACCGCAGTCTGGGTTTACCCATAAACGTTCTTTTGGAATTACTTTTAACGCTTTGCGTAATAAGTGTTCAATTTCACCTGCGGTTGGTACACGTGGACTGTGGATATCATACACACCTGGACCGATGTCATTCGGGTAGTTGAATTTCACGAAGGCATCTAATAATTCCATATCTGAACGTGAAGTTTCGATAGTAATCACGTCCGCATCTAATGCAGCAATCGCAGGTAAGATATCGTTAAACTCGGAATAACACATGTGAGTGTGAATTTGCGTATCATCTTGCACGCCCATTGAGCTTAAACGGAATGCTTCGCCTGCCCATTGTAAGTATGCATCCCAATCTGCACGTTTAAGTGGTAAACCTTCACGAATAGCAGGTTCATCGATTTGAATGACTTTAATGCCCGCAGCTTCTAAATCTAACACTTCATCAGATAATGCCACGCCGATTTGTTTACATACGGTTGAACGAGGAATATCGTTACGCACGAATGACCATTGTAAAATAGTCACAGGGCCTGTGAGCATTCCTTTCATTACACGGTTTGTGAGGCTTTGTGCATATTGAGACCAACGTACTGTCATTGGCTCTGGGCGAGTGACATCGCCGTAAATTACTGGTGGTTTCACACAACGTGAACCGTAGCTTTGTACCCAACCAAATTTAGTGAATGCGAAACCATCTAATAATTCCCCAAAGTATTCCACCATGTCGTTACGTTCTGCTTCGCCGTGAACTAACACATCTAAATCTAATTCTTCTTGGCGACGTACCACATATTCGATTTCTTTTTTCATTGCTGCTTCGTAATCTTCAAGAGATAACTCGCCTTTTTTGAAACTTGCACGGGCGTGACGAATTTCAGTCGTTTGTGGGAATGAACCAATGTTTGTGGTTGGCAGAAGCGGTAAATTTAACCAGGCATTTTGCTTAACGATACGTTCTGCAAATGGCGATTTACGTTGATCCGCACCTTTTGGTAAGTTTGCTAAACGTTCTGCCACTTCAGGACGATGAATTTCTTTTGACGTTGCACGTGCATCTGCTGCTGCTTGGCTTGCATCTAATGCCGCTTGTACAGACGCTCTACCATGATTTAACGCTTGTTTTAATACATTTAATTCTTCTACTTTTTGTAGTGTGAAAGATAACCAGCTATAAAGTGCAGGATTTTTCTCTTTTAATTGTACTTCCACTTCTAAATCAAATGGGGTGTGCAATAATGAACAGCTTGGTGCAATCCATAAACGCTCGCCTAATTTTGCTTTTAATGGCTCTAATACATCTAATACTTTGTTTAAGTTTGCACGCCAGATATTACGGCCTTCAATCACGCCAGCTGATAACACTTTGCTGTAATCTTCAAAGGTGGCAAGTTGTTCTGGTGCACGCACTAAATCTAAATGCAAGCCTGCAACAGGTAAGGCTTTTAATAACTCAGCGTGTTCTACAACGGAACCAAAATAAGTGGCTAGCAATAATTTTGCGTTCACTTTGCTTAATTCAGCGTAAACAGATTTATAGGCTTCAACCCATTCTGCAGGTAAATCTAATGCTAATGCAGGTTCATCAATTTGAATCCACTCTGCTCCTTCAGCCACTAATGCATTTAAGATTTCAACATAAACAGGCACTAATTGATTTAATAAATCGAAACGGTTAAATGTTTCGCCTTTTTCTTTACCTAACCATAAGAATGTTAATGGACCAACAATCACAGGTTTGAAATTTAAACCTAAAGCTTTTGCTTCACGGATTTGGTTTACATAATGTGCTGGATTAGCTTTGAAAGCGGTCGATTTTTGGAACTCAGGCACAAGATAGTGATAGTTCGTATCAAACCATTTGGTCATTTCAATTGCGAATTGATCTTTGTTACCACGTGCAAGTTGGAAATATTGATCAAGGGTTAAATTTTGGTTATCAAAACCAAAACGAGCAGGAATTGCCCCTGTTGCCACTTGTAAATCTAAAATATGATCGTAGAACGTGAAATCGCCCACTGCAACGAAATCCGCATTGGCAGCCGCTTGATGTTTCCAGTTTTTTTCACGCAACGCTTTCGCTAAATCTAATAAATCTTGTTCGGCTAATTCTTTACGCCAATAACGTTCTTGTGCAAATTTTAATTCACGTTTTGCCCCTACACGAGGAAAGCCTAAAATATGTGATGTTGTCATAATGTACTCCTACTATTTTAAATGGGATTTATTTAGACGTTTAGCCGTCTAAACTGCTTGGTTCACATCTTCTAACTTTTTTGTACATTATGCAACTTCATAATTTTCTAATTCATTATGAATGTTTTTAATGTTGTTTAATTGATTGTTTTTTGAAGTAGATGGTATTTCAAGCACTATGCGTGGCTCAGCAGACAATACTTTCCGCGATCCGCAAAGTATGCCCGACCTTGCAGTGATTGGTGGGGGCGTAAATGCACAAAGCGATGTAGAGAGCTTAAGCGGCATCCGTCAAGGTCGTATGTAATGTTATGAGTGATAGTGCGAATCGGAAATTGTTTTTCCTTTAAAAGAACAGGTAAAAAATAGTTTTCTTGAATTGATTCGATAGCTTTCAATCGTTAAAACCTTTTTGTAAGATATTTACGAAATTTATTTCAACCTAATGATTACCTATTTATTTTACAAGGAGTTTCCTATGAGTTCTTCAAAATGCCCTTTTGCGCATACCAACCTTACCATGGGCAACGGTGCACCTGTTGCAGATAACCAAAACAGCTTAACAGCTGGTCCACGTGGCCCATTACTTGCACAAGATTTGTGGCTTAATGAAAAATTAGCTGATTTCGTGCGTGAAGTGATTCCTGAGCGTCGTATGCATGCAAAAGGCTCTGGTGCATTCGGTACCTTTACTGTCACACACGATATTACGAAATATACGCGTGCAAAAATTTTCAGTGAAGTGGGTAAAAAAACAGAAATGTTTGCACGCTTTACCACTGTTGCGGGTGAACGTGGTGCGGCTGATGCAGAGCGTGATATCCGTGGCTTTGCGTTAAAATTCTACACTGAAGAAGGCAACTGGGACTTAGTGGGTAACAATACGCCAGTGTTCTTCTTACGTGATCCACGTAAATTCCCAGATTTAAATAAAGCAGTAAAACGCGATCCTCGCACTAATATGCGTTCAGCAACTAACAACTGGGATTTCTGGACATTATTACCAGAAGCATTACACCAAGTAACCGTTGTAATGAGTGATCGTGGTATTCCTGCAAGCTACCGCCATATGCATGGTTATGGTTCACATACTTACAGTTTCTGGAATGAAGCGGGCGAACGTTTCTGGGTAAAATTCCACTTCCACACACAACAAGGCATTAAAAACTTAACCGATGCGGAAGCGGCAGCCGTGATTGCAAACGACCGCGAAAGTCACCAACGTGATTTATACGAAGCAATTGAACGTGGCGACTTCCCGAAATGGACGCTATTCGTACAAATTATGCCAGAAGCAGATGCGGAAAAAGTGCCTTATCATCCATTCGACTTGACAAAAGTATGGCCGAAAAAAGATTATCCGTTAATTGAAGTGGGTGAATTTGAACTTAACCGTAACCCAGAAAACTTCTTTGCTGATGTAGAACAATCTGCTTTTGCACCAAGCAATTTAGTTCCAGGTATCGGCGCAAGCCCAGATAAAATGTTACAAGCTCGTTTATTCAACTATGCGGATGCACAACGTTACCGTTTAGGTGTGAACTATCGTCAAATCCCTGTAAACCGTCCACGTTGCCCTGTTCATAGCAACCAACGTGATGGTCAAGGTCGTGTAGATGGCAACTACGGTAGCTTACCGCACTACGAGCCAAACAGCTTCAGCCAATGGCAACAACAACCAGACTTTGCTGAACCACCACTTCGTATCAACGGAGATGCAGCACACTGGGATTATCGTAACGACGATAACGATTACTTCAGCCAACCGCGTGCATTATTTAACTTAATGAGCGCAGAGCAAAAACAAGCGTTATTCAACAACACTGCAGCTGCAATGGGCGATGCACCTGATTTCATTAAATATCGCCACATCCGTAACTGCCACTGGTGTGATCCTGCATATGGTGAAGGCGTTGCGAAGGCATTAGGATTAACAGTTGAAGATGCATTAAAAGCTCGTGATACTGATCCTGCTTTAGGACAAGGTGGATTGTTGTAATCTTTACTTTTAGCTAACAATTAGATAGAAAAAACGGCAGTTTCTCATCAGAGAAACTGCCTTTTTGTTTATTATGCTTTGTCTGCTATGGTGCTTTATTGCAATGGAAACAATACCGGCACCAACAACACCGTGGCGAACATGACGATAATTGTAAATGGCACGCCAATCTTCACAAAATCGCCAAATCGATAGCCCGCAGGACCAATCACCATGGTATTCACAGGCGAGGAAATCGGGGTCATAAATGCAGCAGAAGAAGCAATTGCCACTACCATCACTAAAGCAGTTGGTGAATAGCCGAGTTGTTTAGCAATTTCAATTGCAATCGGTGCCATTAAAATTGAGGTGGCAGTGTTGGAGATAAAGAGCCCAACCACTGCGGTTAAGGCGAATAAGCCAAGCAAAATAAAGAATGAGCTGGTACTCTCGCCCCCAGTCATTTGGATAAACTCTTCCACCATCAAACTGACCCCGCCTGTTTTTTGCATTGCAATCGAAAATGGCATCATTCCGACAATTAGGATAAGGCTTGGGATATGAATCGAAGCATAGGCTGATTTCATATCAATGCAACGGAATTTACCGAGCAATAGGCAGCCAATCAGGGCTGCAATTACGTTTGGCACAATACCCGTTACCATTAGCAGAACCATTACGAATACAGAAAAAATCGCATGCGGTGCTTGACTGGCTGCTGGCACAGCTTGCTTGCTCTCTTTTGGCAGTGTGAGCAAGAAGAAATCTTTGCGGTTATTTACCAACATCTCGATTTTCGACCAAATCCCAATCACCAGCAAAATATCGCCAGATTTCAGTGTTTCATTCAACAAGTTATCTTGCAAAATAGTTTTATCGCGTTTAATCCCGATAATACTTACGCCATAACGTGAGCGAAAACCAAGCTCGTTAATGCTCCGTCCCACACTTTCAGTTTCAGGTTTAACGGCGAGTTCAGCCATTCCAACTGATTTTGCATGTGTAGAAAAATAGCTGCCTTTTAGCTCAATATGTTGCAGTTTGAACTGTTCGCACAACGCTTCAAATTCCACTTCACTGATGCCAATATCCATTAGTAGAATATCTTTTTTCTGCAACTGCGTATTACCAAAGGCGGCAAGCGTAAGGTGGCTAAAATTCTTAAAACGTTGCACCGCAATCACATTCATTTGATAGAGCGAACGCAGTTTAAGTTCATCAATTGTTTTACCGATGAAAGGCGAATCTGCCGCCAAAATCACCATCTTGGCACGCCCGTTAAGCTGATATTCCTCAATTAGTTTTTCCATAGAATCATCGCTATGATTGGGAGAGCTAGGGGCGATTTTGTCATCATTTAACCAATGACGAGCCACGAGCATATAAGCAATCGCTAAAACCAGCACTACAATGCCAATCGGCGTAAAACTGAAAAAGTGAAAGCCTTTGTAGCCTTCTTTGATTAGCTCGGAATGGGTAACAAGATTCGGTGCAGTGGCAATTAATGTCATCATACCGCTAATCAAACCTGCCATACTGAGTGGCATCATCAGGCGACGCGGAGAAATGTTCATTCCAGAACAAATCGCTAGCACTACAGGAATGAAGATCGCGACAATGCCTGTTGAGCTCATAAAAGATCCAAGCAAGCCAATTGAAAGCATTAACAGCACCAATAGCTTGGTCTCGCTTGCACCTGCCATCCTCATCAGCCAATCGCTGATCATATTTGCCACACCTGTCCGAGCTAGCCCCTCACCAATAATATAGAGCAAGGCAAGCAAGACGATATTTGGATCGCCTAAGCCTGCAAAAATTTCTTCGGTGGTCAAAATACCGCTTAAACCGAAGCCGAGCATTACAAGGAGTGCTACGGTGTCCATCCGTAATTTATTCTGAATAAACAAGGCAATCGCCATGCCAAGCAGGGCTAACACGAAGTAAAGAGGTGGAAAATGGTTGGAAATATTTTCGATAAAGGCGGTCATAGCGGTCTCAAATTTAGCAATCTTTGCTGAAAATTATACCGCTTGTTGTGGAAATTGACGGCAAGATTGCTCAAAAAAATTAAGATTTTTTCCGATGGGCTCGCGGATGGGCTTGGTCATACACATGAGCCAGATGTTGGAAATCCAAATGGGTATAAATTTGGGTCGTTGAAAGGCTACTGTGTCCAAGTAGTTCTTGTACCGCACGCAAATCGCCTGAGCCTTCCAACATATGCGTTGCAAATGAGTGGCGGAGTTTATGCGGATTAAGATGGGTTTCCAGACCCTGTTTTTTGCCCCACTTTTCCATAATCAGCTGAATGGAACGGTGCGATAATCGCCCACCGCGTTGGTTCAGAAAAATGGCATTATCTTTAGGTGCAAATCCACCACGTACAGCAAGCCAAGCTTCTAACGCTTGTTTGGCTTTTGAACCCACAGGCACGATTCGCTCTTTGTTTCCTTTTCCCAACAAACGTACCTCGTCCGCTTGTAAATCGAGCTTATCTAAATCTAAGCCTTGCAATTCAGACAACCGCAAACCTGAGCTATACATCAGCTCCATCATCGCCAAATCGCGTTTTTCCAGCGGTGAATTTGCCTCCACATTTAGCAATTGAGAAAGTTGTTCCGCTTCCACATTTTTTGGCAAGTGTTTCGGCTGCTTTGGTGCTTTTATACCTACCGCAGGGTTCACGCTGATTTCCCCCATTTTTAAAAGATAGGCAAACCATTGACGCAACACGACCAACCTCAAGCCAATACTTTTGGCACTCAACCCTTGTTTATGGCTTTGGCTTAACACCCAACGTACGGTTGAGCTATCCACATCCGACCAAGATTTGACTTGCTCACGATCAAGTAATTCACAAATAGCAAATAATTGGCGCTGATAATTTTTGAGTGTATGGGGACTGACCTGTTTTTGAAGGCGGAGGAAGTCCCAGTAAGGGGAAGTTTGTTGGAATAAAGGATTTGTTGTGCTTGACATAATGTTATTTAAAAGATTACTTCGCCCCTATGTTTGTAGAGGAGACTGTTGCAAAGTAATGGGGGAGGGATTGTAACGGAGTTGCAAAAAATGAGCCAAATTAGACCGCTTGTTTTCCCTCCCTCCGCAGAGGGAAGGTTAATTACGCCAGATTCAATTGCCCAATCTTCACGCCCACATTACCCAATGCAACAGGGCTTAAATATTGACCTAAGAATTCAAACAATTCATCTAAATCAGTAAATTGACGTTGTACTTTCACATCATCTTCCACTTTACGCACGAATTCATAAGTCGCTTTACCGTTCTCAATTTTTGCTTCAAGCGTAAGATAAACAGTTTCGAAAAAATGGTTTACATTGCCTTCCTCACCTGGATCACTCACGCGAACATTCCAGTTATTGCTAAATAAAATTTCAGTTTTTGACATTGTGTTTTCCTTACTTATTTGAGGGTAAATGAAAGGGCAATTTTCATTGCCCTTTGTGTTTTTATTGTAAGACAGAAATATCCGCCACTTGTAAGAACAAGCCTTGTAACGTGTTTAAAATCGCTAAGCGGTTTTGGCGTAATGCTGGATCTTCAG
>ERZ841116.133-NODE-133-length-64056-cov-10.448040_pt1 | contig 64056 bp, 62 predicted proteins | sample MGYA00519875_ERZ841116 | MGnify/ENA primary metagenome ERZ841116 (study PRJEB31850, sample SAMEA3708889) | human gut metagenome | biome: human gut; feature: human-associated habitat; material: faeces | place: China | collected 2014 ... | reverse complement strand
TCATTTTTGTTTACAATAAAATTATGTTTAAGAAAAATTTTTATAAATGGTTTAAAGCCGCTTTAGCTATTATTTCAATTATTCTGCTTGTGTTAGATTTTGCGGCAATAATTGATATTAATAGTAGGAATAGTAAGTGGTTTTGGCTAAATAACCTTATTTTAATTATTTTGGCAATAGATTACTTTTCTCGGCTCTATCTTGCAAAAAATAAGAAAGTATTTTTTAGAAATAATATTTTTGAGCTGCTAGCAATTATTCCCGTTGGTCTTGCCTTTAGTTGGATGAAACTGGCTCAGTTGGGAGATATTGGTTTATATTTTAGACTATTACGTTTAATCCGGTTGGCTGGTCTAGTGGGGATGCTAAAAGATATCTTACACACTCATGGTATTTTATATGTAATATACTTTAGTATTGCCTTTTTGATGTTAGGATCAGTTGCAATTTCGATTACTGAGCATGTTTCACTTGATCAAGCATTCTGGTGGGCCGTAACTACTGCAAGTACTGTCGGTTATGGAGATATTTCTAAACACACGATTTCACCGCAATCTTTACTGGGAAAATTAGTGATTTTAGCAATGATTCTGATTGGAGTAGGAGTAATGGGAATCGTTACTAGTTCGCTTACTGCTTATCTGATGAGAAGAAATGAAGGTAAAATCAGTATTAAAGACAAGAATGCTGATTTGACCTTAATTTTAGATAAATTAGACCGGCTAGAAGATCAAAATAAAATGCTTGCTGAGCAAAATCAAAGCTTACAAAAACAAATCCAAGAATTAAAAGAAAATCGTCCTCCTCGAGAGTGGGATAAACTTAAAGAATGGATTGAAAAGAAAAAAGACAAAAATTAAAGCGTAAATTCAAAAATGAATTTACGCTTTTTTACATCTTCAAATAAAAATGTAGAATAATCATGAATAGAAGATAACAACCAGCAATAATAATGATAACCCAACCGGCGGTTAACCAAAATCTTGCCCAGGTTTGTCTATTTGTTGAAAGAACACGACCAAAAACTGCTTGATTGCCTTTTATTCTAAATCCTACCCATAAACAGATAATTCCAATAATAATTGCTAAAATAAATATAGGAATAGAAATCATCATTCTATCTCTTCCTTTCTGTAACATTCTAATTATAAGGCTTTATGGAAAAAAACAAAGCAGAATTGATAAACTATAAATAGAAATTAAAGAAGCGAGAATAATTATGACAAAAAAGAATCAAATGTATTTTGCGGCTAATCCTGATGCCAAGCATGATGAACACTTAGTTGACTATCATATTGATGATATAGATTTAAAATTTACAACTGACGCAGGTGTTTTTTCAAAATTAAGAGTTGATTATGGCTCCGGCGTTTTAATAAAGGCAATGAAAAACGTTGATTTTCCAAAAGATGGAATCTTAGATGTTGGAACTGGTTATGGTCCGATGGGATTATTTGCGGCTAAGTTTTGGCCTGATCAAGAAGTTGATATGGTAGATGTAAATGAGCGTGCCTTGGACTTAGCTAAAAGAAATGCACAGTTCAATCGAATTGATAATGTAAATATTTATCAGTCAGATATTTATGAACAAGTGGATAAAAAATATGGGCTAATTATTACTAATCCACCAATTCGTGCTGGTAAAAAGGTAGTCGACCAAATTTTAACTGAAGCAAAAGACCATCTAGTAGAAAATGGCGTCTTACTGGTAGTAATTCAGAAGAAACAAGGTGCACCTAGTGCCAAGAAATTAATGACAAAGATATACGGAAATTGTGAGATTCTAGTTCGTGATAAGGGTTACTACATTTTAATGAGTACAAATAATTAAAAAAATAACAATAAAGGTTTATAATGAAAGCGAATACAAAGTAGAGAATAATACTTTGAAAGAAGTGAATTCATTATGAAACTGTTTATTAACATTATTTTAGTCTTGATTGTTTTAGCTGGTCTTGGTGGAATGATTTATTTATCGATTGATGGTGATCGTTTCTTAGGCGCAGCTGGGTTAGCGATGCTTTATTTCATTGGATCAATCGGCTATTTTGTTAACTGTTATACGATTAAAAAACGTGGTCGTATTTAAATAGAAGGGGTCAAAGGATCTTTTTTATTTTTACTTGTTATCCTATACATGAATATGTTTTATGATGAATTTATTTAATTGAGCTGACTAATTTAGCCAGCTTTTTTTAGTTATAAAGGGTATTATATTTACAAATACTAGTACTTATAAGCTCAAACATAGGAAGAGATGAGAAGATGAAAATAAGAGAAGCTCTTCGAAAAGAAAGATTGGCTCAGCATAAAACACAAGCCGCTTGGATTAAAAATATACCTATGTCTGTTTCTCACTATTCAGAAATAGAAACAGGTTATGCTAAAAATGGAAAAGAAGCAGATATTGATAGTGAAAAATTAATTTTACTTCTTAAATCTAATCATGTAGATATAATAAAATTTTTTGAGTCAGTCAATGGCTCATACAAAATTGATGAACGTGCAAGGATGATAGAGAATATTTCTAATCAATTATCGGTTGCTTTTAATAATAATGATTTAGAAAAAGTCGAGAAAATTACTCATGAATTGGAAAATATGCCTGCTGTTCCAAAAATTACATATTATCGGGCTGTATTAATCATGGCTTATTTAAAGGATGAAATGACTTCAATGGATAATGCAACTCGAACAAAAATTAATCAATATATTTATCAAAAAGATAATTGGGTTACAGATAACGAGGCATTAACAATTTTTGGTAACTCTATGCCTATTTCTGATCCAGGCATTTTGATTGCTAGAATGGGAAAAGTATTACGCTACTATAAAAATTTAGAAAATTGTCCAGCTACTTTTCAACGGAGAGTATCCACAGTTTGTATTAATTATTTATACACGGCGCTTTGTATTAGAAAAATTGATAAATATGTGTCAGAAACAATGGCTCTTATTCGTACATTGCCTTTTGATGATAGGTTTGGATTAAAGATTCTCATTACTCAATATTTTGAAGATATGAGAAAGGGAGATAAAAAATCTATGCAGCAATTAAAAGATGTTCTGAGACATGCAGGTCTAACGAAACTTGCAAATCGATTACAGAATGAAAGCTGATATAAAAATAATTCGAAATATCGAAATTTAATTGCTGATGACGATACTTTCTTAGTAACATATAGTCAATCTAAAATAATTAATCGATAAGTTTAGTGTAAGGAGGGTAAATATGAAGAAATTTAAAATAGGAGTTATTTCACTTCTGACTGTACTGGTAATAGCAATTATCGGAGTTTTGACTGTTCATACGTCTACTACTGATCGTTTAAATCCATTGGTTAGTGAAACAGTTAGTTATGCTAAGGTTCCAAAAAACACTCAGAATTACAAACAAGTAACGATCATTAACCCAAAGGATGGTAAAACTAGAGCTTATAAAATAAAACAAGTGGGTGGTTATGATCCAAATCAGGAATATATTAAGATCCATCATAAGGGCCAATATGTAAAATCAATTTCATATATTACAAAAAATCAGTTTTATAACCAACAATAAAAATTTTTAGCTAGCAGGTCGCTAGCTTTTTTCTTTTTGTTAGAATATAAGCAGAAATTAAAGAGGAAGATATATGTTAACTAAAGAGCAAAAAGAAAAATACATGCACCTAGCCTTTGAACAGGCAAAAAAGGCTGAAGAACAAGGTGAAGTACCAATTGGTGCAGTTGTTGTGGATAAAGATGGCAATGTGATTGGTGAAGGATATAATAGACGCGAGCTTGATGAAGATGCGACGCAACATGCCGAAATGATTGCTATTAGACAAGCTTGTAAAAAATTAAATTCCTGGCGTCTAGTCGACTGCAGTTTGTTTATTACACTTGAACCCTGTCCAATGTGCAGCGGTGCCATCATTAATTCAAGATTGGCTGAAGTTTATTATGGTGCTTTTGATCCAAAAGCTGGAGCAGCAGGCAGTGTCATTGACTTATTTAAGGTGGAAAAATTTAATCACCATCCTAAAATTTATGGCGGTTTATTTAGGGATCAAGCAGCCCAAATGCTAAAAGATTTTTTCCGTGAAATTAGACGTAAACAAAAGCAAGATAAATAGTGGAAAAATAAATCAAAATACTGTATTATAGTTTGTGGGCAATGTCCGACCTCCAAATTGTGTCAGGACCGGAAGGTAGCAGCACTAAGGTTGCTTGGGCATGTGCCTTTTTTTGAGAATTTAAACAGCTCTTAGCTCGTTTGAGCTAGGAGTTTTTTTGATAAAGGAAGTGCAAAATGGCTTATCAAGCGCTATATCGTAAATGGCGTCCGCGAACTTTTGATGGAGTCGTAGGGCAAACAGCGATTACTGATACATTAAAAAATGCAATCAAGCGTGGCAAGATATCACATGCTTTTCTATTCGCAGGACCACGTGGTACTGGTAAAACATCATGTGCTAAAATTTTTGCCAAGGCCTTAAATTGTACTAATCTGCAAGACGGAGAGCCATGTAATGAATGTGAAAACTGTCTTGCAGCAGATCAAGGAACAATGAATGATATTATCGAAATCGATGCTGCATCTAACAATGGTGTTGATGAAATTCGAGATATCAGAGATAAAGTAAAATACGCCCCAACACAGGGTAAATATAAAGTCTACATCATCGATGAGGTTCATATGCTTTCAATGGGTGCCTTCAATGCCTTGCTTAAGACGTTAGAAGAGCCACCAGAGCACGTAGTCTTTATCTTAGCTACTACTGAACTTCAAAAAGTTCCAGCAACTATTATTTCCAGAACCCAGCGCTACAACTTCAAGCGGATTGATCAACATGATTTAATTGCTCGTATGACCTATATTCTTGGCCAAGAAAAAATTGACTTTGAAGAAAAGGCCCTTGAAGTAATTGCTCAAGTAGCTGATGGTGGAATGCGTGACAGTTTAAGTATCTTGGATCAGATTTTATCTTATGATCAAGATAAGGTTAAGTACGAAGATGCTTTAAGAATAACTGGTTATGCGGCTCAAGAAAAAATTGAACAAGTATTATTAAATTTACTTAATGGCGAAACTTCAGCAGCTCTTGAAATAGTTCATGCACTTTTGCAGGACGGAGCATCAACTAAGAATATTTTAGATGAGTTGATTAGTTTAACTGTTAAAGGGATGCTGGCAATTAAGAGTAATAAGGAAGAAACTTTTTTAACTGAGAATTATGCTTCCGAATTAGCTAAAATTCCAGAAGAAAAATTCTACTCACTTGTGCAAGCAGCTAATAATGCCTTAAATGACTTGCGCTACACTAACCAGCAACAAATCCCGCTTGATGTATTTGTAGTTCAAGTAACTCAAGCTCCAGTAAAAGCTGATAGTACACCTCAACAAGCTGAAGCAATTTCGTCAGATGTTGTTCAAACTCTAAAAAATCAAATTGACACTTTAAGTAAGCAAGTTGCGGAATTGAAAAATAGGCAGGCACCTGCTAGAAGTACTACTTCAGACTTTTCTGGCACAATTAAAACTGAAACTAAGTCGCAAATTAGGCGCCTTGCCGATAAAGAAAATAAACCAGAACAAAAGCCGAAAAGAAGAAAGGCTAGTTCTAATAACCAAGCGGCTCAAGAAAATAACCGCCGGCAGGTATATCATGTGCTTGAAAATGCCACTAAGGAAGACCTAAATACAGTAAAAGATATTTGGCCAGACTTACTGTCTACTCTAAAAGTATCTCAAAGAGCTGTAATGGAAGTTTTAGATCCTGTGGCTGCAAGTCACGAGCAAATTGTTTTAAAATGTAAGTATGAATTATGGTTTGAGCGAGCAAATCAAGACGGAGATCTAATTTCTCAACTTGAAACTGAAATTGCGAAGCTAACAAAGCATAATTATAGTATTGTTTTAGTTGCAGATTCTTCATGGTTGAAAGTACGGCATGATTTTGTGACAAGTCATAAAGAAGAGTTACTTGCTAAAAAATTTCAAAGACTAGAAAAATCTGAACAAGAAGCAAATGGTAATCAGATAGATCCTCAAGCAAAAAAAGAAGTCATTGATAAGGCTAAAGAATTGTTTGGAGATCTAGCACAGATTAAAGATTAAGGAGAGAAAACTATGGGTAAGAGACCTAATTTTGGTGGTATGGGCATGGGTAACATGCAAGGTTTAATTAAGCAAGCTAAGAAGATGCAACAACAAATGGAAGCTGAACAAGCAAATTTAGCTACTCAAGAATTTGTTGGTAAGTCTGCAGATGACATGGTAGTTGCTACTTTTAGCGGCGACCGTAAACTAAAAGACTTGAAGATTAATAAGGAAGCAATCGATCCAGATGATCCAGATATGCTTCAAGATCTTGTTATCGATGCTGTAAACAAGGGAATCAAGGCAGTAGATGATGCTACTCAAGCATCAATGGGCAAATACACTAAAGGTTTGATGTAAGATGCAATATCCATTACCAATTGCCCGTTTAATTGATAATTACATGAAGCTGCCTGGTATTGGTGAAAAAACAGCAACACGTTTAGCCTTTTACACAATGGACATGCCGGAAGATGACGTGGAAGACTTTTCTAAGTCATTAATGCAAGTAAAAGAAAATCTTCATTCTTGTTCTATTTGTGGGAATATTACTGAAAGTGATCCATGTGAAATTTGCCGCGATCAAAACCGTGACCGTTCAACGATAATGGTAGTTGAGCAGCCAAAAGATGTCATGGCTTTTGAGGAAATGGGCGAATATAATGGCTTGTACCATGTCTTACATGGAGTCTTGTCCCCAATGGATGGAGTAGGCCCAGAAGAAATTAACATTAAAAGTTTAATTACCAGACTTCAAAAACAAGATGAAGTTAAAGAAGTTATTCTTGCCCTAAACTCCAGCCCAGAAGGTGAAGCAACTGCTATGTATCTAGCTAAGCTGATTAAGCCAGCTGGCTTAAAGGTAACGCGTCTTGCTGCTGGTTTAGCCGTAGGTAGCGATATTGAATACGCCAACTCAATTACTTTGAAGCGCGCTGTTCAAGGGAGAACAGATCTATGATTGGAAAAAGGAACAAAGTTAAAAAAGCAGGCGACGAACGATTACTAAGAATTGTTGCTCAACTGCAAAGACAACTTGCTGAACAAAAAGTTTTCGATCAAACGACAATTGATTATTCATTTGATAATCGAGTTTTAAATAAAATTCTCCATGCAAAATTTATTTTTTTGTATGAAGAAGCAAGAAGAAGAAACACTAAATCTAGTAGCTCATCAAGCGTTATTACTAGATAATGTAGTCCACTGCGGTGGACTTTTTTTGTGGAAAAATAAATAATATTGAAAAAACAAGTCTGTCTTTCTTTTTTCTTTTACAGTACAATGCCAAGTGGGGGTAGACATGAGAGGATATTTAATTACATTTGAAGGCCCAGATGGGGCAGGAAAAACTACAGTTATTAACGAAATGATTAAGCAATTACCGCAAAGTTTACAAGAACGGACTCTTGTCACGCGTGAGCCAGGTGGATCTAAAATTTCAGAAAATATCAGAACAATTATTTTAGACCCAGAAAATAAAGAAATGGACGATCGAACTGAGGCTTTGCTTTATGCAGCCCAAAGAAGTCAGCATGTGAGTGAAGTGATTCGTCCAGCCTTAGCAGCGGGTAAGGTCGTCTTATCAGATAGATTCATTGATAGTTCACTTGCTTACCAAGGTGTAGGTAGAAATCTAGGCATTGAAGAAGTAAAGCAAATTAATGATTTCGGAACTGGCGGACTTGAGCCTGATTTAACCATCTTCTTAGACCTAGATCCAGCTGTTGGTTTAGCTAGAATTGAAAAAGAGCGCGCTGGTCAAGAAGATCGACTTGAACAAGAAAAAATTGACTTCCATAATAAGGTCTATGCTGGTTATCGTGAATTACTTGAACGCTATCCTGATCGAATTAAAAAAGTAGATGCTAATTTGCCGATCAAGGATGTTGCAGCTAATAGTGTTAAAATAATAAGAAAACAATTACCTGATATTTTTATGTAAGGATTTGGTAAGAATGAAACTTGTTTTAGCAATTGTACAGGATAAAGATGCAGATACCCTAGCAAAAGAATTTATTCAAAATGATGTTCGTGCAACTAAATTAGCTACCAGCGGTGGCTTTTTGAGAGCAGGGAATACAACTTTTATCGTGGGTATTGAAGATGACCGCGTAAATGAAGTATTAGAAATCATTAAAAAGAGCTCCCATACTAGAGAACAATATGTCTCGAATATGAACATGGATGCTGCAGGCACTTCCATGCTTGGAAAACCAGTTCAAGTTACTGTTGGCGGAGCGACTGTCTTTGTATTACCAGTTGAGGAATTTAAGCACTTTTAATGATTGATTTAAAAAATATCGGCCAAAAGCAGGCTGATCTTTTAAGGGATGCATATTTAAATAAAAAAGTTGCCCATAGTTACTTGTTTGTCGATCCCATGCAAAAGAAGGGAATAAATACAGCTTACTGGCTGGCCTGCCTTTTTAATTGCTTGGGAGAAGATAAGCCAGACGGAACTTGTAACAATTGCCAGAGAATCTTAGATGGAAATCATCCAGATGTCTTCTTAGTAAAACTAGAAGGTAAGCAAACTCTCTCAATTGATCAGATTCGTCCTTTAAAAGAAGAACTTGCTAAAAGCCCTGTTGAAGGAAATCGCCGCTTTTTTATAATTGAAAATGCGGAAAAATTAACTTTAGCTGCAAGCAACGCCTTGCTTAATTTATTAGAAGAACCAGTAGCGCCGGTCGTTACCATTCTGATCACAAATAATGAAAATCAAATTTTACCAACCGTTAAATCTAGAACCCAGATTCTTAATTTCTCTGATGAAAAGATTGACAGTAAAAGAGCACAATTACTTGAATATGGCTTAACAGATGAAGAAATTGATGATCTAGGCGATACAAGTAAGCTTGAGGAAGAGAGCAAGTACTTGTTTCAAGAATTATTAGAACGTAATGATTTAGCCTTGGTGCGTGTGAATCAGATTAGCAGTCTTGCTACTAAGCCGGCGAGTCAAAAGTTTGTTTTTTATCAGCTTAAGACTTTGGCTATGAAGAGCTTAGAAGCTGGTAAAAAGTTAAGGGAAAGTGCATCTTTATTAGAGTTATTAATGACTTGTGATAAGATGCGAGCTAGTAATGTTAGTTTCCACAATACATTAGATTATTTAGTATTGAGTTTTGAACGGTAGGTGTTTTTGAGTGGATCCATTTTCACAATTGTCACAATTACAGCACAATCTTCAGGCAATGACAAAAACTGTTGCCGGTCTGGAAAATGACATGCTTGAAGTATTGAAAGAAAATACAGAATTAAAAGTTGAAAACCAACTATTAAGAGAAAAGATTAGTAAGCTAGATGCAAATAAAGAACCAGCTGAGAATAAGTCGCAAGCTGGTTTGAAGTCACTGAGAAATATTTACGATTCTGGTTACCATATCTGCAATATGTACTATGGTTCTCACCGTGAATCAGGTGAAGATTGCATGTTCTGCTTAGATATTTTAGATAATTTTGTAAATCACGGACAAAAGAGTAGGGGATAAAAATTATGCAAGTGCAGAGTAGTTTTAATGAAAAAGATAAGGGACGTCTGTATCTTGTCCCTACTCCAATTGGAAATTTAGAAGATATTACTTTAAGAGCTAAAAGAATTCTAACTGAAGCTGATTATATCGCAGCTGAAGATACCAGAACTAGTGGGATCTTGCTTGAAAAGATTGGCGTTCATAATAAGATGATTTCTTTTCATAAGTATAATTCTAAAGAACGGGCACCAGAGTTAATTAAGCTGCTTAAGGAAGGAAAGACAATTGCTGAGATTTCTGATGCTGGGATGCCAGTAATCTCAGACCCAGGTTATGTCTTGGTGCAAGAATGTATCAAAAATGATATTCCTGTTGTCTCTCTTCCTGGTCCTTCAGCTTTTGCGACTGCCCTAATTGCTTCTGGCTTTGATGCACAACCCTTTACTTATTATGGTTTTTTACCGCGTAAGAGCAGTGAGCAAAAGAAGTACTTTGAAATGATGAATACTTCGCGTGCTACTTCAATCTTTTATGAAGCACCGCATCGCTTGAAGAAGACCTTGAAGACTTTAGCTGAAGTAATTAAGCCAGATCGAAAAATTGCCTTGGCTCGTGAATTAACCAAGATTCATGAAGAATATATCAGAGGATCAATCAGTGAAATTAATGAATACTTCACTGAAAACGATCCACGAGGTGAATTTGTAGTTTTAGTTTCTCCGAATGAAGAGGAAGAAAAGCAACTTTCTTGGGATGAATTAATTAAGCAAGTAGCTGACCGAGTAGAGGCTGGAGAAAGTAAAAAAGATGCCATTAAGTCAGTTGCTAAGGCAAATAAGGTTTCAAAGAATGAACTTTATGACAAATACCATCAAAATTAAGCACGAGGATTAAGATGGAAAAGATTTTTAAAGAAGAGCACCAAGTTAGCTATGGTGATTGTGATGAAACAGGAAAAATTCAACTTCCTCATTTAATTGAGCATTTTATGCAGGTTTCAAATGATCAATTAACAGCAGGTGGTGCTGGGATTCATGATTTACTAAAGCAAAATCTAGGCTGGGTTGTAGTTGAGTATCATCTTGATATTGATCGCTTGCCTGAAGCTGGTGAAAAAATTACTGTTACTACCAACGGTAGTGGATATAATCGCTTTTTTGAATACAGAGATTTTGGTATAATTGATTCTACTAACAAAAAGATAGTGGACGTCAAAAGCCAATGGGTAATTTTAGATTTGAAAAATCGTAAAATTACTGAAGCAGATGATCAAATGATGCAGAAATTTGGAAATCCATACTTGAAACATATGCCGCGCTTTAAGAGATTACGTCCCTTAAAAGAATATCGCTCAAGTAAAAAATATACTGTTAGATATTATGATTTAGATACAAACCATCATTTAACTAATAGTATTTATTTTGATTGGATGATTGATACCTTGCCAAGAGAGTTCTTGAATTCTCATACTGTTAAGAGTATTGATATTTCATTTAAAAAAGAAGTTCAATACGGAGATCAAGCACTAGCAGAAGTAGAGCTTGATCAAGATATATTGACTTCGTATCATTTGATTTCTAATCAGGGTGAGGCGTCTGCCTTGGCTGAAATTAATTGGAAAGAAAATTAAAGGCATGACTTGTTGTTAGTACAGTCGTGCTTTTTTTGAAAGGTAGGGATGCCAATGAAGACAGGAATAAAGAAATTAGATTTGCAGGGGTTAGTTACCCTAGCACTTTTTGTAGCAATGGATATTGTGCTTGAGAAGATATCTTTTGGTCCATCAACCTTAAAGGTAGGTTTAGGATTTATTGGAAGTGCATTGCTTGCTTATTATTTTGGTCCCTTGTGGGGCGGAATTGGGGCTTTAGTTAGTGACTTGTTGCGGTCAGCGATTTTTGGAATTGAGGGAGGGTTCTTCCCAGGCTTTACGCTGTCAGCAATTGTTGGTGTGGTAATTTACGCCCTCTTCTTATATCAAAAACCAATTAAGTGGTGGCGTATTATTGCTGCAACCTTATTAGTTACCTTAGTGGTTAATGTCTTAATGAATACTTACTGGATTCATCTATTATATGGCTTAGATTTAAGAGCAGCATTTCTACAAAGAATTCTAAAAGAGTTGATCACTCCTTGGATTCAAATTGTCGTTCTTTACGTGATTTTAAATGCTCTTCAACGTGTTAAAATAAGAAGGTAATTTCGATAATAATAAGGATAGAATTTAAATGAAAATATTAAGTATTACTACTGCAACCAATCATTTGAGCGTGGCTTTGAATGATGGAGATAAAATTTTGGAAAAGAACGAAGAAGATCATCGAAATCATAGTGAACATTTAGATCCTTTAATTAATGAATTGTTGAAGGAAAATGATCTTACTTTAAAAGATATTGATCGTTTTGCAGTTGCAGAAGGTCCTGGTTCTTATACTGGTTTAAGAATTGGAATTACTACTGCGAAGATGTTTGCTTCTATTTTAAATAAAGACTTAGTTGGGGTATCAACTTTAGCTGCATTAGCTAATGGTGCAAGCGATGGCTTAATCGTGAGTGAATTAGATGCTCGTAACAAGAATTTCTTTGCTGGTGTTTATCGTAAGGCTGATGGCAAGTTAGAGAATCTAGTTCCTGACGGTCACTATCATTTAGATGACTTGATGAATAAGGTGAAAGATCTTGGCTTATCTGAACAAGTTATCTTTGTCGGTAGCCCAATTGAAAAATACCAAGATGAAATTAAGGACTTACTTGGTTCAGACAATTTCACTCAAGATGCTGGAGACAACCAAATTCATGCTGGTGAAATTGGAAAGTTAGCTCTTAATAAAGAAGCAGTAGATCCTGATAAGATGGTGCCAAAATATTTGAGACGTACGCAAGCTGAAATGGACTGGCATAATAAGACTGGAAAGGCATTTGGCCCTGATAGCGACTATGTTGAAGAAGTTTAGTTTATTTTTTCATCCGGTAGAAATCGACCTCAGCTTTACGCCCTTTGCATTAAGGCTAGATAATGAAACTTATCAGATTATGAAGGCTAGCGATGAGAATATTGCGGACTTGTTAGGTTTAGAGCAAGAAGTGTATTTTGGACGGACGCCTTGGAGTCGATTCTCTTTTAAGAGTGAATTAAAGAAGCATGCTAATTCCTTGTACTTGGTAGTTTATCAAGGCTCAACTTTGGTGGGCTTTGTGGGGATGAGAATGCAGGCTCAAGAAGGTCATATTACCAATATTGCGGTAAAGCCTACCTATCAACGAAGAGGAATTGGTGAGTTCTTGCTCAGAACCATGATTGGGATTGCTCAGAAAAATCGCGCAGTTCAGATGACTTTAGAGGTACGCAGCGATAACTATAATGCTCAAAGTTTATATCGTAAGTTAGGCTTTAAGGATAACTTTATCCGGAAGAACTACTATACTATTGAACAAGCAGATGCGATTAGCATGATTAAGGAATTGACAGATTAAGAATAGGAAGAGATAAAGTGACTAAAAAAGATGTTCGAATTTTAGCATTTGAAAGTTCATGTGATGAAACTTCAACTGCTGTGATTAAAAATGGTCGTGAAATCGAAAGCTTAATTGTAGCTACTCAAATTAAAAGTCATCAACGCTTTGGTGGGGTTGTGCCAGAAGTAGCAAGTCGTCACCATATTGAAGTAATTACGCAGATTACTAAGGAAGCTTTGGATGAAGCAAATGCGACTTGGGATGATATTGATGCAATTGCGGTCACCTATGGACCAGGTCTAGTTGGTGCACTTTTGATTGGTGTTAGTGCAGCAAAAGCTGCTTCAATGGCAACTGGAATTCCGTTAATTGGCGTTGACCACATTATGGGCCACATTATGGCAGCGCAATTAAAGGATGAGATTGAATATCCAGCTCTTGCCTTGCAGGTGTCTGGTGGACATACTGAGATTGTCTTGATGAAGGATCCGATTCACTTTGAAATTGTGGGTGATACGAGGGATGATGCAGCTGGTGAAGCCTATGATAAGATTGGCCGCGTTTTAGGTGTTAATTACCCAGCAGGTAAGACCATTGATGAATGGGCACATAAGGGGAAAGATACCTTCCACTTCCCAAGAGCAATGATGGAAGATGATGACTATGACTTCTCCTTCTCAGGTCTTAAGAGTGCCTTCATTAATACTTGCCACCATGCAGACCAAATTCATGAAGAACTTGATAAGTATGACCTAGCTGCAAGTTTCCAAGCTTCAGTTGTTGATGTGTTAAGTCACAAGACAATTAGAGCAATTAAGGAATATAAGCCGAAGACCTTTATTCTAGGCGGCGGGGTCGCCGCAAACCACGGCTTACGGGATAGATTAGCAGAAGAGATTGAAAAGCTACCTGCTGATATTAAGCCGAAGGTAATTTTGCCTGACTTGAAGCTTTGTGGAGATAATGCAGCTATGATTGGGGCAGCTGCTTATAACTTGTATCAAGCAGGTAAGTTTAGTGATGTGAACTTAAATGCAGATCCATCACTTGAGTTGCCATATGCAGAGAGTATGTTGAAGTAAGAGCTAGACAATGCACAAGAGTGAATAGTTAACAGAATAAGTTATTTTATAAAGAACCAAATGATGTTGAAGAACAATGTTTTTCTTCGATGTCGTTTGGTTTTTTTGCTTTGTTCGTAAAACAACTTGACAAAATAAAAAATGGGGGGGGTAAACTAGGCTTGTATCTACCTTTTAGATCGAAACCAGTTATTTAATTTTATTCGGAGGAGTAAGAATGAAAAGTAAAAATAGTAAGTTAATGTATGTCTCCGCTGCAGTACTTGCGGCTGGTGCAGTAGCTGGCGTTAATACTCAAAATGCTCATGCGGCTGAAGTTCAAAAGCAAGCTGATAAGAATGCAGCACAAAAGACAATTGATCAAAATCAAAAAGATTTGACTCAAACTCAAGATCAATTAAATAAAGCTCAAGCAGAGCATGATGATGCTGTTCGTAAAACTTCCGATGCTCAAGCAAATGTTTTAACTGCAGATTCAAATAATCAATCAGCTCAAAATGTTTTAGCTAATGCTCAAGATCAATTAAAGACTGCTCAAGATGCGCAAGCTAAAGCTCAAGCAAATTATGATGCTTCTTATGAGAATAATTTTAAGTCTGCACAAAATGATGTAAATAAAGCAAATGCTGATGTTCAAAGTACTCAAGAACAAATCAATGTTCAAAATACTAAACAAGCAGAAGCTTTAAATAATCGTCAGGGTCAAGAAGACGCATTAAAGACTAATACTGAAACTTTGAACAAGACTAATGAAGAAATTAGTAAGACTCAAGGTCAAGTGCAGCAAGCTCAAAAGATTTATGATGCTGTTAATAAAGAATATCAACCAGTTAAAGCCGAATTAGATAAGCAAGCAAAAGACGCGCAAGAAGCTCAAAAGGTAGCACAAGAAAATGCTAAAGAATTAACTCAAGCCCAAAACGACTTAAAGACTGCACAAGATACCGCAAATAAAGCGGCAGAAACTATTAACAATGCACAAGCAAAATTAAATAGCGATACTGACGCATTAAACAGTGCAAAGAGCGAATTGAGTTCAAAGCAAAAACAAGCTAACGACTTAACCAGTCAAAGAGATCAAGTATCAAAAGATTTGCAAGCAGCACAAAATAAGATGAATACTGCAAAAGCAGAATTAGATGCCGATAAAAATGCAGTAGTCAATACTATGGTCATGCCACAAGTTTATAAAGATACCATGAGAAAATGGAACGGTAAAGACTTAAGCAAGCAATCCGATATGGATCAATACACAAAAGAAATGGCTGCCGCAAGTTGGATTGGCTGGACGCAAAACGAATACAAGCATAATGAAGCTGAAAAGAATCATATGGTTGATTTAAAGCATATGTCAAGAGCTGACCAAATCGAATTGAACAAGTTTGGTATTGATTTAATCAATCAATTAAGACGTCAAATTGGGGTAGACCCATGGACATTTAATGAATCAGCCTTAGATTTTGCAAATGCAATTGCAGATAGATATGTCAAAGATGACTGGGATTCTGATGCAAATCATCATGATAGTGAAGCAATCAATGAATTAGCACATAAATATGGATTAAGATATGCCGTTTCACGTAAGGATGGTACATATGGTAAGGATAGCCAATATTATGAAGATTTAATGACAGATCGATTCGGACAAACAGAAATACCATTTGAACAAGCCAAAGCTAATGCTGATAAATTTGGTAACCCATATCATTACAGCGATCAGTATTTAGCATATAGCTTCAATAACACATATACACATTCAAAAGATGATTATAATAATCGATTAGACGATATGGATCATTTAAAGAAGCAGGTGTACAATGCGGTTAAGCGTTTTGTATTTGATTATCAAGAATGGCTACACGCTGATAGTATTTTGTCACAAGAAATGTTTAGTGATGCGGCTAAAGGTAAAACATATGCCGCAATCAGCTTTAGTGCAAAGCCAACACCCGATCATTGGGAATTTGATGACTTGCAATTACACTTCATCAATGTTCATGAATCTAATGTGTTGGATCCAAAAGTATTCAATGTGAATGCAAATATTCCATTAACTGATGACAAGAGTGAATTGAAAAAGCAATATACTGATAACTTAGTTTTGGTAAATACCTTAACTCCTAAGAAATCAAACTTAGATAACCAAATTAACGGTTTAACCAACGACATTAAAGGACTTAATACTCGCATTAGTGATTTAACTAAGTCAATTAGCGATACTAACAAGACTCTTACAGACGCAAAAGCAACTAAGGCAGATGCAGACAAGAAGATTGCAGCTCTACCAGGTCGCGTTCAAGAATTGAAGGATAAACAAGCATCCCTTGATAAAGCTCAATCTAAGGCAGAATCTGATTTAGCTACTTACCAAGCTAAGAATAAAGATCTTCTTGCTCAATTTAACGCTGCTAAATCTAACTTAGATAAGTTAACAGCTAAGTTGAATGACCTTAACAGTGCAAAGAGTAAGGCCGAAAGTGCAGTAGCAGAAAGTAAAGCTAACTTAGACAAAGTAACAAGTGAATTATCAGCTATTTCTTCTCGTTTAGATGAATTGAAAGCTAAGTTATCAACTGCTAAAACTACTAAAGAACAAGCTGATGCTAACTTAGCTAAGGCTAAAGCTGCATATGATGAATATGTAAGCACCCATAAAGATGTAATTGATAACTTGAACAACGCAAATGCTGAATTAGCAGCTAAGACTAAAGCTTATAACGAAGCAAAAGAAGACGCTGCTAAGACTGATAAGGAATACCAAGCTGCTCAAGATGAATTAACTAAGTTAAACAATCATATTGAAGACTTATCAACAGCTATCACTAACTATGAATCTAAGATCAAGCAATTAAATACTACAATCAACAAGCAAAAGGCAGACCAAAAACGTGCTTCCCTTGATGCTCAAATCAACAAGGCTTTAGATAATGTTGCAGCTCCTAAGCATACTGCTACTACAACTACTAGTGTTCAAGCTGGTACTTCTAGCTTAGTAGCTCCAGCAGCTGTTGTATCTACTACTCAAAGAAGTGAAGTCTTAACTAACACTGTAGTAAGATCAAATAATGCATCTGTTTTAAGCCCTCAAACTAAGAAGTTAGTTGCCCAAGCTAATGCATCTAAGAATTCATTACCACAAACTGGTGCTAACGATAAGCTTAGCGTATTTGCTGCTTTAGCAGGATTGTCTTTAGCATCCCTAGGCCTAGGCTCTTTAGTAGGCGACAAGAAGAGAAAGCGTAACTAGTCTTTTTATGGAAGAGAGAGAAGTTCTAAAGCGTCTTGGGTTTAAAGAAGAAAAAGAGTTAGCTTCGATTGAACAACTGCAAGACTACAATATAAGTTATGCAGAAGACGACGAAAACTATTTTAATCTTTCTGATAAAGACGGAAAAAAGCCAGATAAAATTGTAAAGTCTTTTTTAGCGCATCATGATCTCATTTCACCTGTCCTCCATTATGCTTATGGTCGGATAATAATTACTGGTTGGCGAGCATGCCTGGATGGTGGAGTAGAGTATGGACGTAATGGCGTTCGACATGATAAATCTTGGATAAAAGAAAGATATGAGGCTAGAGAAAACATATCAAGTACTAATGAAGCCAAACATGATTCAGGTAATAAAGCTAAGAGTATACATGTTGATTTGTTTATGAGCAACTTCCCACGTAGTGTTATAAAGGATAAGGAACTTTCAAAAGCAAACCTAAGAAAATCATATCCTATAGATGCTGGACATGTTTTAGCTAAACTAACTAATCTAACTCCTCTTATTAGTGATTATCTGGGTAGTAATCAAAATTCTGATAATATTAATACTTATCCACAGTTTAAAAGTGCTAATGAGAAAGATTGTAAAAATGACCATGATTATGGACAGTTGCATTTTGAAAGGGAAGCCCTAAGCAATTTACCATGTTACTACGAAGCAGAGGCCATTATCCGAGACTGGAATGATGTAGTGCCGATTGGTACAAGAATTAGAATGATTGACGCTACTAATTTCAAGGAACATTTTCATGTCTTTATTCCAAATATTGTTTATGAGAATACTTCTTCAAATTATATTTTAAGCGATGATAATAAGGTAAAGAATTATCGCGCCTTCTTTAAAGGAGGTGATCTAAACAGTCTAAAATGGAAATAGGCTGTTAACTCCAAAGAATAAATAACAGTTTGATTTTTTATTAGGGTGAAAGCTCTAATCCACTTATCTTTTATTTTATTTTTACATAAAATATCGTTTAACATTTTTCATCGAAAACAAGCAACTGAATGGTTGCTTGTTTTTTTGTGGTTAATAACAAAAAAGACCTTATTCTGCCTATGAATAAGGAATATTGTTATAATAAGAAGTGAAAGATCAATAATCTTGAGGAGGAAATTTATTATGAAAGATGAAGTTCAAGCTCCACAAGAGGAAACTCCTAACACTTATTGGCGTTGGCTAGTAGAGTCATGGCGCTATCCTCTCGGCCACAACCTAGGGGAAAAGTGGTACGGAGTCGTTACCTTATTAGGTGAAGATATTGTATTATTCATTGGTTTAGCTATTACTAGTAATTATATTGCTAATATGTTTGATATTACGCTGATCCATCATGCATCAGGTTTTACCTTCTGGTCAATCGTAATTCTGTTCTGTGTTCAAATTATTACGATTCTTTGTTCCATGGTTGGTCACTTGTTCGTGTTCGGTAGTACCGGTGGCTTTTGGCAGTATGTCAACAAGGTTGCACAAGTAACTAACTGGAATTTCTGGATTGTAATTTGTGCATTCTTCTTCTTAATCCTAAGCTTAAGTTCAGGCTTGCTTGGATTTGGAGAAGCCTTAGTTTGGATCTTCTATGCACTGTTTTCTTTAGGCTCATTCTTACTGGTTGTTTGTCCTGATCCAGGAACCGAAAAGATGATCCACGATCCATTCTGGGGTGCAGTAATTTACCTAGTAATGATTGTTGTCATCTATGCTATTATTTGGGGATTAGCCTTCAGCATTATGATCAACTTGTAGAAATATTAAAAAAGATGTTGTTTAATCAACGCGTAGTGCGAAGATTAAGCGACATCTTTTTTGTTGTGGGGGTTATTTGTCAGTTATATTTTTAACGTTTGGGAGCATATAACTTCTGAAAATCCATTTGAATTCTTAAGGCCTCGTAGATTGGTTTTCCACCTAAGAGATCTAAAACGAAATAAGCAATAAAAGTTGCCACGAGCATTGGAAAGATCTGTTCAACTGAGCCAACCATTTCTGTTAGCAGGGTTAAAGCAGTAAAGGGTGCTTTTTCAATAGCACCAAAGTAAGCACACATGGAGGTAACAATAATAATGCCATAGCAACGCTTTGGAGCAATTCCGTAGTGAATCATAATCACGGCGAAGATAACACCTAGTAAGGCTCCTAAAACAAGAATTGGCATAAAAATACCGCCAGGAACTGAGGCACCATATGAGATCATTGAAAAAATAAAGCGAACAATAAACCAAATAAGTGGCAACAAAATTAAACTTAGCATCCCAGTTTGGATATTTTTCATAAAGGTTGGTTCAAAAAGACCAGAGATAAAATCGTGAGAACCGCCAAGCAGCTTCGCATTCCAAAGGCCAATTGGAATTACTAAGATTAGCGGAATAATACTGTGGTAGATTTTAGGGATGATAGTAAGTTTTGAATAAATGGGTTTAAGGCTTAAGAGGCAGTATTGGTAGAAATAAGCAAGTAAGCCCAAAAGACCTCCCATTAAGATTACAAACCAATAAGAAGTTAAAGGTAAAGACTTATCTAAGGGAAGATAAAGGCAGGGAGTAGTGCCAAAAAAGCATAATGTCATTAGGTCAGATGTCATTGCAGCAGCTAGAGCAGTTAGGCATTCTTTCGGATCAAAACTAAAGGTTATTTCTTCTACTAAGAAGAAGACCCCAGCTAATGGAGCTGAGAAAGCTGCACTTAAGCCAGCAGCAATCCCGCATCCCTGGAGTCTCTTAAGATCTTCATCATCGGCATGAAAAAGATTCTGACCAAAAGCTTGTCCAACCATAGCGCCCATTTGAATACAAGGACCTTCTCGTCCAAGAAAAAGTCCCGGACAAATTGCTAAAAGCCCCCCAACAAACTTACGCCACAAGATGCTCCACCAATTCATTTTATTTTCATCAAGCATTATGGCTTCAACTTGAGGAACACCTGAACCAGTAATATTGTTGAGGACTGGTTTAATAACTTGAGCAAGAATCAGACAAATTATCACGGTCCCAAGCAGGTAAGGAACAAGATAGATCGGCTTTTGACGCATTAAAGGATAGATAAAAAATAGAAATTTCATTGTGTGGTCAATAATCCATCGGAAAGTCCCAACAATTAGGCCAGTAATTAATCCAATGATAATTCCTTGCAAAAAGATAAAGAAAAAATTTGATGTAAATGGTTTGGCTAAAACTTGTTTGGCCGTTTTAATCATTTTCTGCCAGCTTTCTAAAGGTTGTGATAAGCCTAGTTTACATCAAATTAATAAGCCCAAAATAAAAATAACGATAGCGTTTTACTATCGTTATTTCTGAATATTAATATTTTGTGGTCTATCTTAGTTTTATTACTTATCTCCATCAAAAATAGAAGATTTAACAATAACATAGTCTACTACTCTGATTGCACTTAGATCTTTTCCACCAGCATAAGAAATTGAAGACTGGAGATCTTCTTGCATCTCACGTAAGGTATCTTTAATTGAGCCACGGTATGGAACTAACATTTGCTTACCTTCGACATTGCGGTAGGCACCTTTTTGAACTTCAGAAGCTGAACCCCAGTATTGCTTATAACGTTTACCGTCAATAGTAATTAAGTTACCAGGGGATTCCTCATGACCAGCAAAGAGTGAGCCAATCATAACCATTGAAGCACCGAAGCGAACCGACTTAGCGATGTCACCATTATGGCGAATTCCGCCGTCGGCAATTAAAGGCTTTCTAGCGGCTTTAGAACACATTCTAAGCGCTGCTAATTGCCAGCCACCAGTACCAAAGCCGGTCTTAAGCTTTGTGATGCAGGCTCTACCAGGTCCAACGCCAACCTTAGTTGCGTCAGCTCCGGCATTTTCTAATTCACGAACTGCTTCAGGAGTAGCAATATTACCAGCCGTTAAGAAGGTATCAGGTAATTTTTCCTTAATATACTTGATCATTTTAATTACATAGTCAGAATGACCATGTGCCACATCAATTGTTGTATATTCTGGAATAATGTTTTCCTTAGCAAGATAGTCGATGAAGTCATATTCGCTATCCTTAATTCCAACTGAAATTGAAGCAAATAATCCCTTATCATGCATCATCTTAATGAAGTCAGCACGTTTTTCTGGGTAAAAACGGTGCATAACATAATAGTAGCCATTTTCTGCAAGCCAAATGGCTAAATCCTCGTCAATAACACTTTCCATGTTTGCAGGAACAACTGGGATTTTAAATGTTCGACTTCCAAATTTAACTCCTGTATCAGCCTCGCTGCGGCTCTTAATAATACATTTATTAGGTACAAGTTGGATGTCATCATAATCGAAAGCTTCCATACTAAAATAATTGCTCATTTAATTTACCTCGTGCTCTTTAAAAACTACATGAGTTAATATACGGGTGAAGTTAGTCAAAGTCAAGAATAAAAATGAATATTTATTTTATTGATTATTAAAAATGTTCGGAAATCAATTGACTATTAAGATATAGATTGTTAAACTAGTCTTCGGTTTTAAGAAAATGATTTTTATGAGGTGAAATCAAATGACAGCAATAGCAGTTGTAGGTAGTCAATGGGGCGACGAAGGAAAGGGTAAAATTACTGATTTCTTAAGTAAAGAAGCAGCAATGGCTGTTCGTTCAAATGGTGGTAATAATGCCGGCCATACAATTGAAATCGGTGATAAGACTTTCAAAATGCGCCTAATTCCATCTGGAATTTTTGCTGCTAAGAAGGGTGCTGTAATTGGTAATGGTGTAGTTATCAATCCAGAAGTAATGTTCGGAGAATTAGATAACCTTGAAAAAGAAGGTATCGACATTAGCGGCTTGAAGATTTCTAACCGCGCACACATTATTATGCCTTACCACATTTTACAAGATACTTATCAAGAAGAAGCAAAGGGTGACAAGAAGATCGGAACTACCAAGAATGGTATCGGTCCTTGTTACATGGACAAGGCTTCAAGAACTGGTATCCGTGTTTGTGATTTACTTGAAAGAGATACTTTTGAAGAGAAGTTACGTACTAATTTAGCTGAAAAGAATGCTTTATTCACTAAGGTTTACGGTAAGCCTGAACTTAAATTTGAAGACATCTTTGAAAAGTACCTTGAATACGGTCAAAAGATGAAGAAATACGTTACTGACACTTCAGTAGTTGTAAATGATGCTTTAGACAACGACGAAAAAGTTCTTTTTGAAGGTGCACAAGGAGTAATGCTTGATATTGATGAAGGTACTTACCCATACGTAACTTCTTCAAACACTATTTCAGGTGGAATTGCTTCTGGTATCGGTATGGGCGCTAACCGCTTAGATACTGTTATTGGTGTCTGCAAGGCTTACACTACTCGTGTTGGTGAAGGACCTTTCCCAACTGAATTATTAGATGAAGTTGGTGATCGCATTCGTGAAACTGCTCATGAATACGGTACTGTTACTGGTCGTCCACGTCGTGTCGGTTGGTTTGATTCAGTTGCTCTTCGTCACGCTAAGCGTGTTGCTGGTATCAACGCTTTAAGTTTGAACTTATTAGATGTCTTTTCTGGTTTTGACAAGATTAAGATTGCCACTGCTTACGAACTTGATGGTGAAAAGATCGACTACTACCCAGCAAGTTTGAAGGAATTATACAGATGTAAGCCAGTTTACGAAGAACTTCCTGCATGGGAAGAAGATATTACCAATGTAAAAACTTGGGAAGATTTACCAGAAAACGCTAAGAAGTTCTTGAACCGCGTTTCTGAATTAGTAGGTGTTCCTTTAGTTACTGTTTCAGTTGGTCCTGACCGTGAACAAACTATTGTTTTGAAGAATCCTTGGGAAAAATAATTTATGTTAGAACGTTATACTCGTCCAGAAATGGGCAAAATTTGGTCCTTAGAAAATAAATACGCTGCTTGGTTAAAGGTAGAAATTGCTGCAACTAACGCTTGGGCAGAACTTGGCGAAGTGCCAGAAGCCGATGCTAAGAAGATTGCAGACAATGCTTCTTTTACTGTTGAGCGTGTTTCAGAACTTGAAGCCATTACCCACCATGATGTGGTTGCTTTTACGAGAACAGTTTCTGAAAGCTTGGGTGAAGAGAAGAAGTGGGTTCACTTCGGCTTAACTTCAACTGATGTTGTGGATACTGCACAAGGTTATATCTTAAAGCAAGCTAATGAGATCATTTTGAAAGACTTAGAGGCTTTAAAAGAAACTATTGCCGAAAAAGCTAAGAAATACAAATACACTGTTGAAATGGGCCGTACTCACGGTGTTCAAGCAGAACCAACTACTTTTGGTTTGAAGCTTGTTCGCTGGTATGCCGAGATTAACCGTGACATTGAACGCTTTAAAGTAGCAGCTAAAGATGTAGAGTCTGGCAAGATTTCTGGTGCTGTTGGTACCTTTGCTAATGTGCCGCCAGCAGTTGAAACTAGCGTTTTAAAGCAATTAGGTCTAACTCAGCAACCTGTAACTAGTCAAGTTTTACCAAGAGATTTACATGCGTACTACATTGCTACAATTGCCTTAATTGCAACCAGTATTGAAAATTGGGCTACTGAAATTCGTGGTTTGCAAAGAAGTGAAATTCACGAAGTTGAAGAACACTTTAGAGCTGGCCAAAAGGGCTCTTCTGCAATGCCTCATAAGCATAATCCAATTGGTTCTGAGAACTTATCTGGTATGGCGAGAGTAATGCGTGGCTACATGGTACCAGCTTATGAAGATGTAGCTTTATGGCATGAAAGAGATATTTCTCATTCAAGTGCTGAACGTGTGATTTTACCTGATGCAACCATTGGAATTGACTACATGTTGAACCGTTTCAACCGCATCTTAACCAACTTAGATGTTTTCCCAGAAACAATGCTTAAGAATATGGATCGCACTTATGGTTTGATCTATTCACAACGTGTGCTTTTGAAGTTAATTGATGAAGCAGGTTTATCACGTGAAAAGGCCTATGACATGGTGCAAAAGCTTGCTAATAAGTCTTGGCAAGAACAAACTTCATTTAGAAAGTTAATTGAAGACAGTGAAGTTATGAATTACTTGTCTGAAGAAGATCTAGACGATGCTTTTGATTATCACTATCACTTGAAGCATGTTGATGAAATTTTTGAAAAGTGCGGCTTAGATTAAGATAGAAGTAAGAACGTTTTGTTAGATATAATTGTGTCTGACAAGGCGTTTTTTGTTTGGGAGGAATCATGAAAGCTGAACATTCTGCAGGTGCTATTATCTGGCGTAAAAATAATGAAGAAATCCAATATTTACTAATTCAAAGTCAACCTTATAAACAATTCAAGAGTGCTTGGGCATTTTCTAAGGGACATCTTGAAGCAGGTGAGACAGAACGGGATGCTGCAAGGAGGGAAGTATTTGAAGAAGTAGGCTTAAAGCCTGAATTTGATTTTGATTTTCACGAGAGTTATTCATACAAGGTCACTAGCGAAATTGAAAAGACAGTAACTCTATTTTTAGCAGAATATAAAGCTGGTCAAAAAATAAAGCGACAAGAAAGTGAAATTAGGTCGACTGACTGGTTAAATTATAGAGATGCGCAAGATAGAATTAGAAAACAGAACTTTAAAGAATTTAAATTTGAAGATTTATCAGCAATTTTGGCTAAGGCTAATACTTATTTGCTTGAACATGAATAAAAAGTCGTTTTGATTGAACGACTTTTTATTTTTGCTAAAATTAAAATTTTTTATATAGATAAATGAATTTGAATAGAATGTTAATGAATTTGAATATAAATAGAGGCTTAATGATAAGAACTATATAGTATTTATAAAACCAAAACGGAGATGAGAAAAAATGATGATAGATATAGTGCTAATCCTAATAATATTGGGCATTATTTTGTTAATAAGTAAAAAACGGCCACAACGAATTTGGCTCTTGCTAGCAATTATTTTTATAGGATTTAGTATAGCAAATTTTATGTTGGTCTACTTTTCAAAAGATAATTGGGATTTAGCTTTATATGCAATCAGTTTTTATAGTTTGATTTTTGGTTTAATATTTTTAATTGTTTTTTTAGTTAAAAGAAGGAATAAAAAATAATGAAAATAAAAAATTATCTTGTCATTGCAGCTGCTAGTTTAGGATTATCTTTAATTTATTCTAATCAGGTTCAAGCGGATGAAATGCCACCAACTAATCAACAATCAGTAAATAATAATCTATCTCAAACTGATATAAATGAATTAGATAAATATGTTAGTGTAGAAAATAATACATTTGTACTAAATGTTCCTGAAAATTCTAATATTTCTTCTGAAAAAGTACAAATGGCACGACAAGAAATTGAGAGTGTAAACAATAGTATTAAAAATAATAATCTTTTAAAGGAAAAATATATCTTTCTGATATGTAGAAAATTCGTATTCTTCTACATATTTCCATGTTTTGTATAGCAGTAGCATGGCAATTAGAATCATATAATAATGCTCATAGAAATAGTAAAATTTATATGGATATTAATTGGGCCTATGTCCCTTCGTTTGGAACGTGGTAAAAAGAGAGGATGAAAATAATCATCCTCTTTTCTATTGAAAAAATAGATGATATCCTAAGATTTATTTTAGAAAGTTTGAGTAGTTATAATGTTTGCTCTTTTCACTTATTTGCTATTTCTATTTTCCTATAGTTATCAGTTATTAATATTTTATAAATTAAATCAATATAGACTAGGTAGTATAAAGGATATACTAAAAATTATAATAATTTTAGTGATTAGTATAATTATTCTAGATTTTATAATTGGGCAAGCTATTTTTTTGATTTTAGTAATATTTTTTTATAGTAAGAAAAGTCAGTTAAGTAAAATAGTTAGTACAATTTTATTTGCTAATTTGATTACTTATGCGGCTGATTTGTTTATACGATTAATTGGACTGTCATTTCCAATAATTACATCGTATTTTGTGCCAATAGCAGTTACTTATTATGTTTTGGTTTATTTTTTAATTAAAAGAGTAAAATTATACCAATTATTCATTAAAGAAAAAAACTATCTTCTTCTTGGATTAATTGTTTATGCATTTATAGCGCTCCATATAATTGGCTTAATAAGTATGAAAGCAAATCAAGATTTAACTGGAATTTTAATTACTGCGCTCCTTTTATTTATTCAATTTTTGTTTATGATATATGCATTCTATATTCAGAATAAGTTATTTGATAGACGATTAGAGGATAGACTTAATAAAGAAAGAGAAAATAACCTCAAGTCATATTTGAAAAACTTGGAATATAGTGAAGAAAAATTACGCAGATTTAAACATGATTATCGAAATATGTTAATAAGCTTGCGTAATGCTATTAAAGAAGATGATAATGATATATTAATTAATAAGTTAGACAGATATTCAGAAAATGAATTAGATCAAGAAAATTTTGAAGAATACAAAGATTTGATAAGAGTAAAGGATCTGCAAGTTAAAAGTATTTTGATTAGCAAAATAAATGAAATTGATAGAAATAATATAAAATTTAGTTTTGAATGTGCCACTAAGATTGATAATTTAGATAAACTAGTTAATCCTTTTGATTTAAGTAGAATTATTGGAATTGCTTTTGATAATGCAATTGAAGAAAGTAAAAATAATCAAATTGGTGAAATAAATGCATATATATTTCAAAATGGAAAAACATTTACTTTTGAGATTAGAAATAAAATAAAAAATATTCCTCAACTGTCTAAAATTCAACAAACTGGTTTTTCTACTAAGAAGAATCATCAAGGATTAGGACTTTCAAATATTAATCAATTAAAACAAAAATATCCTACATTATTTGTAAATTACCGAATAAATAATAATTGGTTTATTTTTACTTTAAATATAGTTGGAGTAGATGAATAATAGATGAGAACTTTTAAAATCGCTATTTGTGAAGATGATAGAGATCAAAATGAACATATTAATTATATGATTAAAAAATCATGTATATTTTTATCTAGTGAACATCAAAAATTTGAGATAAGTAACACTTTTTATTCCTATGAGTCAATATTTCAGTTTATTAATTCTAGCTCTAAACTTCCTGACATTTATTTTTTAGATATTCAATTGAGTTCGAAACCAGATGATAAAAATGGAATTGAATTAGCAAATTTAATACGTAACAAGCAGAAGACCGCACAGATTATATTTATAACTACTCATGATGAATTAGCCTTATTAACTTTTGAATATCAAATAGAAGCATTGGATTATATTGTAAAAAGTAATGAAGAAGCTAAAATTCAAACTAAAATAACACAAGATTTAGAAAAATCAGCTTATAAATTAGAAGAATTTCTTGAAAAGAAAAATAATATTTTTACTTATCAAATAGGTAATAATTTTTATAGAGTAAATACAGACGACATTTATTATATTTCTACTACGCCATTTCCGCATAGATTGAAAATTATTGCTAAAAATGAGATTAGTGAATTTACGGGTGATATTAAGAATATACAAGATAAAATACCCGGTTTTATTAAAGTTTCTCAATCTTATTTAGTTAATATGAAAAATATTACAAGTATAAATTTGAAGAAGAGATTGATTCTCTTTCCTACTGGTGAAGAAATTCAATTTGCATTTAGTGCAAAAAGAAAAATTAAAGAATATTTGATGGCTGATTAATAATTTAGGAGTGTGCGATAAGATAAAAATAAAAAGGGTCAAATTCCATATTTAATGTCTTAAGTTAATGATATTACTATTTGGATAGGATGCCTTTTTATTTTTGCTATTTTTAACTAAAATAAATTTGAAGACAGATATTACAGAAAGTGTAAGTAAAAATGTCAGAACCAAATTATCCACATCTAGATAAAAATAAGCCTTATCCGTTAGCTGGAATCTTGGTAATAGATTTTACCCATGTCTTATCCGGTCCAACTTGTAGTAGAATGCTCGCCCTAGGGCCACACAGAATTGGTAATAGACATCCCGATATATATCCCTTCGACACCTTTGACTGTCAAGATCAACCAATTGCAATTTGCTGCGGCAATGATCATTTATGGGGATTATTAGCTAAGGCCTTAGGTCATGAAGAGTGGATTAATCAAGCTGATTTTAAGACTAATGACTTGCGTGAAAAGAACTGGCAAAAGGTTAAGGCAGTAATGCAAAATGTACTTAAAACTAAATCGGCTACTGAATGGAACGAGATTTTGCATAAAGCAGGGGTGCCAGCTGGTTTGGTACTTAATGTAGATAAAACGAGAAGACTTGATCAAATTATTGATCGCGGGATGGTTAAAACTCTACCAGACGGCAATGAAGTCCTGGGTTCTCCTTTGAAATATGGAACTTGGAATTCATATGGCTTGCAAAAAGATGCACCAAAATTGAATGAACAAGGTGAACAAATTCGAAAAGAGTTTGAGTAAAATAGGACAGATAATTCTGATTAAAAATATGAGGAATTAACAACCAAAAGTAACTAATTAACACGAGTCAAATGAATCATCTAGGTAAAGAATTCAGTTTTCTGAATTCTTTTTTTGTTATAAAATTAACAAAAAATAAATAAAAGTAAATAAGGAGATGAGATTATGAAAATTGGACAGGCATTAAAAGAAGAACGTCAAAAATTAGGCTTAACTCAGGAACAGATGATAAAGGGCATTATTAATAAGGGTCATTATTCAAAAATAGAGCGTGGATTAGAAAATATTTCAATTGATACTTTATTTAGAATTATTTTGAAACACCATATTGATATCAGTGATTTTTTTAATAAAGTTAAGTATGATTACTATACGTCTGAAGATAAAAAAGCTGAAGAATTGAAGCAAAAGATGTTGCATGCTTTTAATAACAATCAAAGGGAAAAAATAGGAATTTATTTAAATGAAATCCTAGATTTAAAAGAGCATCAACTTTTTAAATATCGAACAATAATTGCTATTGCTTCTTTAGAAAATAGCTTATCTGACTTAAGTTTAGCCTTTAAAAATAAAATAGTTACTAGATTTTTAGAACATGAAAATTGGGTGGAAAATATCGGTGCATTACAATTATTTTCTGATTGCATGAAGATATTTTCTTTAGAGCAAGTAGACTATTTTCTTGGTCAATTATTAAAACATTATCAAAAGAATTCTTGTTCTGAGAGTATGAGGGAAAGAGTAGCAATTATTTGTAATAATTATCTTTGTTATTGCTATAAGCAAAAATTAAACGGAGATAATATTGAAGCTGCATTAGATTATTTAGCGAGCTTAGAAACAACTACTCATTTTTTGCTTTATCGAATTTGTCATGAGTTATATTTTAATTTATTTAGTGGAAATACAGAAGAAGCAGTTCAAATAAAAAAATTGCTGATGAAATGTGGATATCAAGATTGTATGGAATATTGGCAAATTTAGTTGTGTATAGCACAACATAATGAATAAAAACTGAAAAAGCTGTGATAATTATAAACAACAAATGATAAATATAAATTTATTATTTGTGTAAATATTTCTAGATAGGAAAAGTGAGCTATGAAAAATAAAAAACTATTTGTGGCTACTTTTGTAGCATTATTGCTTTTCGTTGGTGGAGGAGCATGGTTTTATCATAATCAGACCACGGTTCCTGAGGAATGGGTTGGTCAAAGCCTAATGACTTTAGAAAAAGAAGATAATAGGTTAAGTAATTCTTTTTATTTAATGTTTGATAAAAATACTGCTTATATTGCCACACGCTTAGGTGGCAATGAAGAGAGCAGGTCATCAAAATTAAGTAAAGATATTTTAAATGCCTTTTCGAAGAATGGAAATACTCGACCACAAGCTGGTGAATGGGTGAAATTAGGACGGGTTAAAACTGAGCGATTGAAAGATGGCTATAAAATTAAAACAAGGAAAGTAACCTTTGATTTAAAAAAGGCTTCTAATGGAGCATACCAAAGTCAAGATGGTACTTACTGGCAATTTGTCCCTAAAAAGGTGGTGGAAAATAAACAATAAAAATGGACATTAGCGATATTAATATTAACCGTATACAAAAATATGCCTGATTAGACCAAGATAGATCTAATTAGGCATATTTTTTATGTTTAATTATTGTTTCCAGCTAGCATCAAATTTTTGCTTGGCAGTCTGAATAGCTGGATTAATATTTTTCTTCTTTTTAGCATCAGCTAAGATTGCTTGCATACTTGCTTGAACTTGGTCATAAGCAGGTGTGGCATTCTTAGTTACTGGTAAGAAGTACAAGTCTTTAGTAGTCTCAGCCAAGATTGCTGGTACTTTACTTGTATTAAGTGACTTGTAAGCTTGTGAGTTTAGGACTTGCGTATTAACTGGCATATAGCCGGTAGTTTTAGTCCAGTAGAATTGTTCTTTCTTACTGGTCAAGAATTTTAGATACTTGAAGGCAGCTGACTTTTGTCTAGCGCTAGCCTGGTTAAACATATAAATATCAGTTCCTTGTTGCGCATTAACCTTGCTTGGACGAGGGGCAATGCCAAATTGATATTCTTTCTTCAAGCCTTGTTTTAGATATGCTTCATTAGCAGTTGAACCGATAAACATTGCTACCTTACCAGAATTAAATGGGGTAGACATATATTTTTCAGTACCAGCTTGCATGAAGTAGCCCTTACGAACCCCATCAGCGTAGTAGTCAATTACTTCTTTTGAATCTTTACCAGAAAAGTTAATCTTCTTAGTAAAGTTGATGCCTTTTTCCTTCATCCCCAACATATAGTAATTGTTTAAAGCATCAAAACCAGCCCCAGTTACTTGATGGTCACTCTTTTGATAGATCTTTTCAGAAGCAGACTTAAGCTCGCCCATTGTTTGCGGAACTTTGAGATTATATTGATCTAGTAAAGTCTTATTATAGAAAAGTACTTCAACTGACTTATTGAATGGGACTCCGTATTGAGTATTGTTAATTTTTGCGCCGTTCCAAAGTGCTTGCTTAATATTACTTTTAGCATAGGAGCCCCAGCCAAGGTCATCATTTTTAACATAAGGAGTGAGGTCAACTAGCATTTTTTGCTTAGCGGCATTATACAACCATCCTGGATAAGCCTGGGTGATAGTCGGCAAATTATCAGGTGATTGCATTGTTGAGGAAAGCTTAGACTGAAGATCCGCATAATTACCGCCTTGGCTTTCAAGCTTGATCTTGATTTTTGGATTTTCTTTTTCAAAGTCCGCAGTCATCTTCTTGAGGGCTTTTTCAGAAGAACCGGTTAATGAATACCAAAAAGTTACCGTAGTATTCTTGGTAATCTTAGTCGGAATTTTGCTACTAGACTCCTTAGTTTGGGTCTTAGAGCATCCAACTGCTAAAAGTGCCGTTCCAATTGCGGCAAGAGTTAACATCTTTTTTCTAAATTTCATTTTTCTTCTCCCGTCAATTCATTTTGACAGGTACTATTTTAACATGAATTTAAAATTAGCCGAAAATTTTTAAAATAATAAAAAACCATCCCTCATCGGATGGTCAAAAATTATTCAAATTCATCTAGTGCTTCTAAAGCATTTTCCCAGTCAGTATTTGCTTGATCTAGTTGCTCTTGAACAGCAGATAATTTTTCTTGAAGAGGTCCAAGCTTTTCAAAAGAAGCAGCAATATCTGGATTAGCCATTTCAGTTTGAATCTCTTGTTCTTCATTTTCTAATTTTTCAATTCTAGCTTCTGCATCACTAACAGCGCGTTCTAACTTACGTTTTTGTGAATCACGAGCCTTTTGCTCTTGATAGGAAAGTTTACCCTGATTTTGATTAGCACTAGTAGTACTTTCAGTTTGTTCAGCTTTTGCTTCTTGAACAGCAGCAGCTTGTTTAGCTTTTTCATCTAAGTAGTAAGAATAATTACCATTGTAGATCTTAGCGTGACCATCGCGAACTGAAATAATCTTATTAGCTAACTCGTTAATAAAGTAACGGTCGTGAGAAACAAAGAGTAGGGTACCGTCATAATTATCTAAAGCTTGTTCAAGCACTTCTTTTGCTTCAATATCTAAGTGGTTAGTTGGCTCGTCCATTAGCAAGAAGTTGTCTTTTTCAAGAGACAAAACAGTTAAGGTTAAACGAGCTTTTTGTCCACCAGATAATTGGCCAACTGTCTTATCAATATCTTCAGCAGTAAATAAGAAGGAAGCTAAGATTGAGCGAACTTCTTTTTCTGGCATTGTCTTGTGACGATCCCAAATTGTATCAAGAACTGTCTTTGAAGGATCAAGACTTTGAAGTTCTTGGTCGTAGTAACCAATATCTAAGCTAGCACCATACTTAATTGAACCATCTTTAGGCTCGAGTTTTTTCATAATTGTTTTAAGCAGGGTAGACTTACCAATTCCGTTTGGTCCGATAATTGCAACACGGTCATTTTTATTAACTTGAAAATCAATGTCAGAAACCATTGTTTTATCTGGATAACCGATAGTTAAGTCTTTGGCAATTAAGACTTCTTTTCCTGAAGGACGGTCACTAGTAAAGTTAATACGAACTTTTTGCTTGTGCTTAGGTGGCTTAATTCGCTCCATCTTGTCTAAAGCCTTACGTCTACTTTGAGCACGTTTAGTAGTAGAAGCACGAACTAAGTTCTTTTGAATGAACTCTTCTTCTTTTTTGATTTTTTCTTGTTGCTTCTCATAGGCAGCTTCTTGCTGACTATCCATCAATTCACGTTCTTTAACGTATTGACTATAGTTACCCTTAAAAGTAGTTAGTTTTCCAAAGTTTAATTCAAAGATTTGGTTAGCTAAGTGATCTAAGAAGTACTGGTCGTGAGAAACAGTAATAATTGCGCCTTGATAGTTCTTTAAGAATGCTTCTAACCAATCTAAAGTATCTAAGTCAAGATAGTTAGTAGGTTCGTCTAGTAAGAGAACTGGTGGCTTTTGCAACAGTAATTTCACAAAAGCAAGACGTGTTTTTTCACCACCAGAAAGAGTTCTGATGACTTTCTGCCAAGTATTTTCTTTAAAATTGAAACCATTAAGAATGCTCTTAATTTCAGCTTGATAAGTAAAGCCGCCTTCTTGTTCAAAGTCATAGGCAAGCTGGTCATAGCGCTTGAGCAGGTCTTCATCTTCGGGATGTTCAGCAATTTGTTCCTGCATTTTAGTGATGCGCTTATTCTTTTCAATTAAGTTATCAAAGACAGTAAGCATTTCATCCCAGATAGTCTTATCTTCATCTAGGGCATTTTCCTGGGCGATATAGCCAACTTTTAATCCCTTATTAATGGTAAATTGGCCACTAGTTGGTTCTTGCTGGCCAGTCATAATCTTTAATAAGGTAGTTTTTCCTGCTCCGTTAGGACCAACCAGACCGATTCTGGCATTATCAGGAACAGAAAAAGAAATGTTACTGAAAATAGTATTGCCTCCAAAACGTTGTTCGAGGTCTTGAGCTTGTGCAATAATCATAGTTTGTTCTCCTAGAACTTATTTTAACATAGCAAATGTTTTAAATTTTATGAAAATATTATCTTTGTGAAAATTGTTTCTTGATTTATCCTTGAAGAATGCCTATTATTAGTTTGATTAGTAAATATTTCACATTTTTATTTTATGAAAGAAAGAGGCCTCTTATGGATGAAATTAAGATTCCTAAGGCTACTGCTAGACGCTTGCCACTTTATTACCGCTATTTAATTTTTTTGAATGATGAAGGAAAAGAAAAAGTATCTTCAACTGAATTAGCTGAAGCTGTTCAGGTAGACAGTGCTTCAATTCGTCGAGACTTTTCTTATTTTGGTGCTTTAGGTAAGCGTGGCTATGGTTATGACGTTAAGAACTTACTTAATTTCTTTAAAAAGATTTTAAATCAAGATACCTTAACCAATGTTGCCTTGGTTGGTGTTGGTAACATGGGTCATGCGCTTTTAAATTATAACTTTAAGCGTACTAATAATATCAGAATTAGTGCCGCTTTTGACATTAATCCTGAAATTACTGGGACAATTATGTCAGGTGTGCCCGTTTATGACATGAGTGAGATGAAGAAGCAATTGCGTGAACAACAGATCACCATTGCTATTCTCTGTGTTCCCCAAACTGCCGCCCAAAAGACAGCTAATGAAATGTTTGATGCTGGAATTAAGGGAATTATGAACTTCACGCCGCTTCGTTTATCTGCTCCATCTAGTGTTCGGGTTCAAAATGTTGACTTGGCAACTGAATTGCAAACTTTAATTTACTTTTTGGATTCAGATAAAGATAAGAACAAAAAATAATTTACTATAATATAGTCCTTTTACACAAGTTTAGGTAGGCTTGTGTATTTTTTTGTATCAAGTTAGAAATAATTTTAAGATATATGAGCATAGAAATTTAAATATAAAGAAATGAGGTATATAGAATGATTAAAAAGATTGCAGTATATTGCGGAGCACGGGAAGGCAATCGTCCTGAATATGCGAAAGCTGCTTATAATTTTGGTAAGAAAATGGCCGACCACCAAATTGAATTAGTCTATGGTGGCGGAAAGTTCGGCTTAATGCGAGCAGTTGCAGACGGTGTTTTAGAAAATGGTGGTGTCGTCCACGGCATTATTACTGAAGAATTAAAGGATCGCGGAGCTGCTTACGACGAAATACAGGATTTTCGTGTAGTGCCTAATATGGATAAGCGAAAAGATACCATGATGAATCTAGCAGATGGAATGGTAGCTTTACCTGGAAGTATTGGAACTTTAGAAGAAATAAGTCAGGCCATTTCTTGGACTGCAATTGGTGACAATGCCAAGCCAGTAGCTTTTTATAATTATGAAGGTTTCTATGATTATCTAGATAAGCTCCTTAAGCGAATGAATCAAGATGATTTTTTGGAGAATATCTATTTAGATGCAATTTATTTTGGAACCGATTTTGATAAAATTCTGCAGTTTATGGAAGATTATCAGGCTCCGGCTTATCGGCAGTATTGATGTGTTTTAAGCCTAAGAAGGTAGCGCAAATGACAAAGAAAATTTTACTTTCCTGCGCTGGCGGTTTTTCAACATCTCTTTTAGTTAACAGAATGAAAGAAGCTGCTGAGGCAGAAGGCAAAGATTATAAAATTAAAGCAGTATCGGCAGCACAAATTGAAGGTATCTGTGAGCAAGATGCACCAGACTGCATTTTAATTGGACCGCAAATTAGCTATATGATCGATCAATTGAAAGAAATTGCGAACAAGCATCATGTTCCCTTAGAGGTGATTGGGATGCAGGATTACGGCACCATGAATGGGAAGAATGTCATTGCGCAGGCTGAGAGATTGTTTAAGTAGCCACAAGTTATATTTATATAGGTCCTCAATTATTTGGGGGCTTTTTTTCTTTGACAATATACACTAGAATAAAAATAAAGCGCTATCATAGCTAGTGCATAGGTTGGAGAACTAGAATGGCTACCAATAAAGAAAAAATATATAAGTATATTCAAAAACAGTTTTTAAAAGATCAAGAAGATGGTGATGATAAAGGAGTCGATACTGAAGAAATCGTAGATTATTTGAATATTAAGCGATCAAATGCGAGTGCCTTACTTAATCAATTAGTAAAAGAGAATTTACTTGAAAAAACGACTACCAGACCAGTTCATTATCATTTATCATATAAAATTTGTCATAATGCTTTTGATGATGTAGTTGGAAGTAACAATAGCTTAGCCGAATCTATCAGGCAAGCAAAAGCTGCAATAAACTTTCCTGGCGGAGCGTTGCCAATTCACATTGTGGCAACACCTGGTAGTGGAACTACTTATTTTTCTAAGATAATTATCAAATACGCAAAAGATCAGAAAATAATTCCTGCAGATGCTACCTATCATGAAATAAATTGTCTTTTACTAGAGGATAAACCACAGCAGTTGAATGAAGAATTATTTGGTAAAGATGATAATATTGGTCTCCTTCAAAGATATAAAAATAGCGTTGTGATAATTAATCACTATGAAAAATTGGATTCGGCTCAAATATATAGAATTAATCACATTTTAGATGAGTATAAGAATCAAAATAATAATTTGATAATTTTATCTACTGTACCTACAAACGAAAATAAAATAAATATTCCAATTCAAATTAAACTGCCCCTATTCAATGAAAGACCTTTATCGGAAAAATTGACAATCATTGAAATGATGTTTGAAAAGCAAGCTAAAAATTCAGGTAAGCCAATTATTGTAGGTTCAGATTTAGTTTTAGGACTTGCTAAACATGTGTATGATCGTGGTTTTAAATCTTTAAGTAAACTAATTACTCTTGCAAGTGCAAAAGCATATTTAAGATCACTAGATAATAATGAATCTTCCATAAATATTAATCATGGAGATTTGCCAGATACTTTTGTCTTTAATAAAACTTTAGATGTTAAAGATTTCCAAGAAGCTGAAGAATTAATTAATAATCGTGAGAGATTCATTTTCAAAGGTAATATTAAAGAGAATACTAACGATATAGAACGTAGATATGAAGAAAAATTATATAAGACACTAAATAATAAATATCAAAACTTATCACAAGAAGGATTAAGTCCAGAAAAAATTCAAAGAATTGTATTTACTAGAGTAGAAAAGCTTTTCAATGAATACGGATTTAAGAGAAGGGCAGATAATAATCCAAGAAATGCTGAAACTTTGCAAGAACTGAGTAAAATTGTTCCTCAAAATATAATTAACCTAACCAGTAAATTTTTAACTAAGGCATCTAAAAAGTTAGACCGAAAATTTAATCATAGTATTTTTTATGGTTTGTGTTTACACATTAATTCAGTAATTAATTTAGGAACTAGTAGTCATCAAGAGATATCTGATCTAAAAATTATAAAAATTCGAGAGACGTATCCTAAAGAATATGATCTAACGCATGCTTTTGCAGCACAATTAAACGAATATTTACATTACTCTTTTGATGAGGAACAAATAATTAATTTGCTAATGTTTCTAATTGAGCCTAAACAGACTAAGGAACATCCAGTTGTACTGTATGCAATGCATGGAAAAGGCGCAGCACATTGTTTAAGTGAGGTTACAAATAAACTAAATGATACATATAATTCTTTTGCCTATGATATGCAATTAAACAAGAGTCTGGATGAAGTTTATAGCGAATTACGGTCTTTGGTTCTAAAAATTAATCGTGGACAAGGGATTATTGTGATATATGATATGGGGTCATTTAAAGATATTTTTAATAGGATAATCGATGAGACCAACATTCCAATTCGTTTGATAAATATTCCTATTACCTTGGTAGGACTTGAAGTGACGCGACGGGCTTTAAATGCAACAAATATTGATGATATTTATCATGATGTATTGTCTAATTTGCAAACTTGGAATAACAATACCGCTAATAATAAACAGAATATGATTATTACCTTATGTCACACAGGTGAAGGTGGAGCTGTTCAACTAAAGGATTATATTGAACAATATTCTCATTTACAGTTTGTAGTTAAAGCGATGAGTATATCTGATAGGGATGTATTAGCTAAGAACGTACAAGATCTGAGAAAAATCTACAACATTAGATCATTTATTGGAACTTATAACCCAAATTTATTTGGGATTCCATTTATATCTATTACCAAAGTGTTTGAAAATAGTCATAAAGATCTAGATAAAATTTTAAGTTTTATTCCCGTTCATTCTAATTCATCTACATACGATAGAATTTATGATTATTACAATGAAGAACTTAAATATACACCGGTAGATAAATTAAAGGAAACTATGCCACAAGTTTTGGATTCTTTGAATGAACAATACGAGCTAAATGAGGATCAACGTATTGGAGTATTTACTCATATTGTTGGAATTATTGAAAATGCTCTCTCAGGCAAACCTAGACAACAGATAGATATAAATGTTCAAAAAATGCGAGCACTAGAGTCAGATTTTGCATATTTAGAAAAGGTACTTGCACCGGTGGAGAAAAAATTTAATATGGTTTTCAATAATAGTGATTTATATACTATTGCTGCTATATTGAAAAAATTATAGAAAGAAAAAAGATAGCTTATTCAACATGATGTTGATTGAACTATCTTTTTTCTTTGAATTTTTGTACACCATTAGCTAACTTATTAAGTTCTTCTTGTGCACTTCTGTGATACATAAAATCATAAAATAAATTAGCTAGTTTATTATGTTGCTCAGGATCATAAGTTTGAATATCTTCAGTTAAAGTGATTTTACAACCCTTATTTGTATCCTTAGTTGCATAATCAGCAGTAACCACTTCTCCTAAACTAGTAAAAGTTGCAGAATAGATCTTATTACGCTCGAATTTATTGATAACAACTTTAGTGTTTATAGTTCCATCTCTTCCCTTTAGAGCGTAGCGGGTTCCAGCTGCGATTTTTACATTTTTATTGTTATTTCGTGCTTTTTTGATTTCTTTAGTCAATGAATCCTCTATATAGTCAAAGAAATCATTAGCTGAAAAATCAAATGTTCTAATAATTTTCACCATACTTAAAGTATAAGCGGAAATATAAAAAATAAAAGAACACAAAAAAATTTGGAAATGATTAAAAAATATAAACAGAAAAATGTTGGCTATACACTAATCGAAAAAATCAAAACTATAAATATACACTATTTACTAAATAAGTTTTGAAAAGTGATTAGTGTATATTTTAGCTATTTAAAAGTTAAAAATAATAGTTTCCTGTATACACAAAATTTTTTTGCTAATTTGTGTATATTATGAAAGCGCTTTATTATAAAACTGTAAGTTAAATAGAGGAGAGATAAAAGATGGAAGCAGTAAATTCAAAAGCTGAAGACATCGCAATGGCTATTATCGCAAATTCAGGTGATGGAAGATCAAAAGCTTTTAATGCGTTGACTGAAGCTGAAAATGGAAACTTTGATAAAGCGGAACAACTAATTAAGGAATCAAGTGAGGCAATTGGTAAAGCACACGATGTGCAAACTCAAATGCTAATTGATGAAGCAAACGGAAAAAAGACTGAGTTCAGTATTTTAACTATCCATGCTCAAGATCACTTTATGACAAGTTTATTAGCAAATGATTTGATTAAACACATGATTAAAATGCAAGAAGAAATTAATAGCTTAAAGGAGGAAAAATAATTATGAAATACAATATTTTACTTTTATGTGCAGGTGGTATGTCAACAAGTATCTTAATGAAAAAGTTGGATAAATACGCTTCAGAGAATCATATTGATGTAAATATTAAAGCAACTGGTTTATCTTCAGATTCTTATGTCGAAGAGGCTAAAAATTTTGATGTGATTCTAATGGGACCACAAGTATCCTACAGAATTGATGAAGTTAGAAAAGCAACGCAGATGCCAGTAGAAGCAATTCCTCCTACAGATTATGCGTTAGGAAATGCAAAAAAGATTTTTGCAATAGCTAAAAAACTTGAGGATGAGAAGTAGATGTCACTCATAGGAGGAGAAAAATGGATAAGCTTTTTAATAGTAAATTCATGCAGACCCTACAGAAGTGGGGACAAGATTTAGGAAAAAATAAATTTGTTTCTTCACTTCAATCAGGAATGATGGCATTAATGGGAGTTTTAATGGTGGGAGCCATTTTCCAAATTATTCAAAGTGTATTGGGCCCATCAATGCTGAAGGCCATATCAGCAACTAGCCCATGGTATGCATATTTAAATATCCCATATCAATTCACGATGAATTCTATTGCTTTATGGGTAGTGGCATTAATGTCCTTCCAATATGCACGAAAATTAGATTTAACAAGTCCCTTAATTTCAATGCTTGATGCATTAGTAGTATTTATGGCAGTATGTGCACCAATTTCTACTGATAAAGCAGGTGTTATAAGTTTGAATTCAACCTATTTATCGGCTCAAGGGATGTTTATCGGATTTTTAGTAGTTTTTGTAGTGATTCAAATTGAACATTTTTGTTACACCAAAAATATAAGAATAAAAATGCCAGACGTTGTCCCACAATTTTTACAAGATGGTTTTGCAGCTATTATTCCTTTACTGATTGAATTAGTAGTATTTCTTGCAGTTCACATTATTGTTGTATCTGTAACAGCTGGAAAATATACTTTAGCTTCTGGTTTTATGGCATTAATTTCTACACCATTAAATGCTTTAGTATCAACTCCTGGTATGTTTGTATTAGTCTTTATAGCCTTACTTTTATGGACATTTGGTATTCATGGTTCTCTAATAGTAGGTTCAATATTAATGCCAATTACTATTCAAGCAATTGGTGTGAACGCTGCTCTTCATGCTTCAGGCAAAGCCTTACAATTTAATGCTGTATTTTTGATGAATGCTATGTCAGTTGTAGGTGGTACTGGTAACACATTCCCACTCGTATTAATGGGATTAAAAGCAAAATCTAAACAAATTAAAGCCGTATCAAAGGTCTCATTAATTCCAGGATGGTTTAACATTAATGAACCTGTTACATTTGGTATGCCAATTATGTATAACCCAATATTAGCAATTCCATACATTTTGAACGTAATGGTAGTAATGATATTAACTCTAATTGGTTATAAGATCGGATTACTAGTTCCTGCATGGATTCCAGTTATTGCTAACTTACCAATTGGATTTATGGATTTCTTACAAACATTATCTTGGAAGAATATTGTGTGGGACTATCTAATGATTATTCCATCAGCTCTAATTTGGTTCCCATTCTTTAAAGTTTATGACAAACAGCTTTATGCACAAGAACAACAAAAGGCTAAAGAAGAGCAAGAAGAATCAGATGAAGAAACTGCCGATAGTTCAACTACTATGGCTTAATAAAAGATGTATCTAAAGGAGAATAATAATGACTAAATTTCCAAAGAACTTTTTATGGGGCGGCGCTACAGCAGCCAATCAAGTTGAAGGTGGATATAATGAAGGCGGTAAAGGACTATCGGTAACTGATGTTACTACGGCTGGTAGCTTAGAAGAACCGAGATATTTAACCTATACTTTGAATGGAAAAAAGGGAAAAGTTGCTGGTATGTTTGCTAGTTCTCTTCCTGATGGAGCCAAGGGAGAAATATTTGAAGATGAATATTATCCAAATCATACGGCAGTAGACTTTTATCACCACTATAAAGAAGACATCAAGTTATTCGCAGAAATGGGCTTTAAGGTATATAGAATGTCGATAGCTTGGTCTAGAATTTTTCCAAATGGCGAAGAAGAAGAGCCAAATCAAGAAGGATTAGAATTTTATAGAAATGTTTTTAAGGAATTAAAGAAGTATAATATTGAGCCTTTAGTAACTATTTCTCACTATGAAGATCCGCTTTATTTGGGACAAAAGTACCATGATTGGCAAGATCGTAAGATGATTGATAATTACGTTAAATATGCTACAACCTTGTTTAAAGAATATAAGGGATTAGTAAAATACTGGCTAACTTTTAATGAAATTAATTCGACAATCGCATTTTTAGAATTTATGGGTGATAAGATCACTGATGAGGATGCACAGCGCGCATATCAAAAATTACATTATCAATTTGTAGCTAGTGCTCGTGCAGTAAAAGCTGCTCATGAAATTGATCCAGATTATGTTGTTGGTTGTATGATCGCTGGCTCTGTCTCCTATCCAGGTACTCCAGATCCAAAAGATATATTAGAAAATAGACATAGTTGGGAAAAGAACGCATTTTATTGCGGAGATGTTCAATGTAAAGGTGAATATCCAACTTTCGCAAAGCGTTTGTGGGATGAATATAATGTAAAACTAGATATTACAGATCAAGATCGCAAAGACCTTAAAGAAGGAACTGTAGATATGTATACCTTCTCTTACTATTCAACTAGTTTAGTAACCAGCCACAAAGTTGGGGACGAAGGTAAAGGTAATTTTGCAATGGGACAAAAGAATCCTTACTTGAATTATTCTGAGTGGGGATGGTCAACTGATCCAACGGGATTACAATATTATCTAGAAGTTATTTATGATAGATATCACTTACCAATTATGGTTGTTGAAAATGGGTTAGGTGCTATTGATAAGGTTGAAGATGGTAAAATTCATGATCCATATCGTATCGATTATCTTCGTCAGCATATTCAGGCAATGAAGAAAGCTATTAAAGATGGAGTAGATCTACGTGGCTATACCACTTGGGGCTGTATCGATTTAGTTAGTGCAGGTACTGGGCAAATGAGTAAACGCTATGGCTTTATTTACGTAGATCGTGATGATAAAGGAGAAGGTAGTTTGAAGAGAACGCCAAAAGATTCATTTTACTGGTATAAAAAAGTAATTGCTTCTAATGGTGAAGATTTAGAAAACTAAAATTAGATAGCAAAAAAGTCTTTAGAGTGAAAACTCTAAGGACTTTTTTTGACCACTTAGAACTATAAAATGACCGCTTAGTTAATTTCACTAGATTTTAATCTTACATTCATGTTTAATATAATTATCGAAAATGAAACAAGGAAGTGAGAATTGTGAAAGTTAAGCTTGAACTTGATCCAGATCAGAAGGAAACAGAAATAACCATTCATGCTGGTCAGTTAACACCTGAAATAGAAAGAATTTATCAACAACTTCAAATGGATTCAGATCATCCTGACCAAATTGAAGGAATGATGGACAACACTTCCTACTATTTAAGTATTAATGATATTTTGTTTTTTGAAACAGATGCTAAGCAAGTAATGGCGCATACGACTAGGAATGCATATTTTGTTAAATATAAATTATATGAATTAGAAAACTTATTAGGTGGACAGTTCATGCGAATATCAAAATCGACAATTTTAAATTTAGATCAGATTTATGCTATTACAAAATCGATCTCTAATTGTCAGATTAAATTTCATGATTCATATAAGACAGTCTATGTTTCTAGACGATATTATCGAGATTTAAATGATAGATTAAAAGAGAGAAGGGCATTATCATGAGAAAGGCCAGTTTTGGAAGGATTCTTTGGGGCTTAGGCCTGCTTGCAGCAGCAGCGTTTTTAGTTTTAGACCAGTTGCATTTAATTCCAGTAGAGTTAGGATTCTGGACAATTTTTTGGACTGTGGTATTTGCGGCAACATTAATTACTTCCTTAATTAATAGAAGTTTAGGTGGAACAATTTTTTCAATTGCATTTTTATTAATTATCTATGCAAAGCCTCTTCACATTGAAAGTATTGTTCCTTGGACAGTGCTTTTAGCAGCATTTTTAGTTTGGGGAGGTTTAAGATTAATCTTCAAAAAAAGTTGGAAGCCAACTGTAATTATTAATGGTGAAAAAGTCAGTACTAATTGGTCTGACTTAAAGGCACCTCATAAATTTAAGGCTGAACATGTATTTTCTGATACAACAAGTTCAGATAATGGTGACAATATTGTAATTAGCGAAAAAATGTCTTCTACTTCACGTTATGTTCATTCACAGCATTTAGAGACAGTGACGATAAATGTTTCAATGGGAGACGTTAATGTCTACCTTGATTCAGCAAAACCAGCTGGGGATGAAGTGATTGCTAATGTAAATATGTCAATGGGAGATTTAACCTTCTACATTCCAACGTCTTGGCGAGTAGACAATCAATTAAATCAAGGTTTTAATGATATTACTATTGATGGTGATCAACCAGCAGAGGGACCAACTTTAGTGCTTCAAGGCCGCGCTAATATGGGAGATATTACTGTTAAGAGAGTTTAAAATATCCTTGTTTCAATTTGAAGAAAAAATAAAAAAGAAGTAAACTATTTATAGCAAAAAAAGAGAGCTACTGCCAATAGCTCTCTCAAAGCACAAGCCGCTAAAATACGGTGGCTATGATATGATAACAAACTAAAAGCCGCTATCAACTCAGCCAAAAGTTATTGAGCGGCTTTTAATTTGCTCTATTTTCTCTTCCACAAGTCGTGGATAGACTTTATCAGTCTTTTTACAGCTTGCGCCAACTTGTCTGCATCGTTTACTAGTTTTATTAAAGCTAGAACAATACAGTCCAAGAGACCAATAAAGGTAAGGACAGCACCAAAAAAGGCTGTCATAAAGCAAAGTGTACCTCCCTTCAGTAAGACTCTGTACAATAGTAATTACACCATTGGCATCATCCCCTCAAACGAAAGTACCACCGCATATTTAACTTTTTGTGCTTGTTTAATTTTATCAAAAAATTACCAAAATTAATCTACATTTATGAGTAAATTAGCACTTTTTAGCACTCTGGCGACAAAAGTGCTAATTTTTGCGTCTAAATACTTGCTTTTCTTTTATAAACAATGTACTATCGTAATTGTAAGTTAGCACTTATAATATATGAGTGCTAAGTAATATAATTATAGATTTAAATTATGTACAGGAGGGACTAACGTGTTACAACCAATCGGTGATCGCGTGATCGTTAAAGTAAAAGACGAAGAAGAAGAAAAAGTTGGAGGCATTGTCCTGGCTTCTAACGCTAAAGAAAAGCCTCAAATGGGCGAAATTATTGCCGTAGGAAATGGTAAGCGCAACGCAAATGGCGACTTAATTCCTATGTCAGTTGCAAAAGGTGAAACTGTATTCTTTGATAAATACTCTGGCACTAACTTGAAGTACGAAGGCGAAAAGTACTTAGTTCTTCGTGAAAGCGACTTATTAGCTGTCGTTAAGTAATAAAATTTGAAATAAAAGGTGGCATATAATATGGCTAAAGAGATTAAATTTTCTGAAAATGCAAGACACTCATTATTAAAAGGTGTTGATAAATTAGCAGATACTGTTAAGACAACTTTAGGACCTAAGGGTAGAAATGTTGTTTTGGAAAAGAGTTATGGTGCTCCTGACATTACTAACGATGGTGTTACTATCGCCAAGAGTATTGAATTAGAAAACCATTTTGAAAACATGGGTGCAAAGCTTGTTTCTGAAGCTGCACAAAAGACTAACGACATTGCTGGTGACGGTACTACTACTGCTACTGTTTTAACTCAAGCAATCGTTCGTGAAGGTATGAAGAACGTTACTGCTGGTGCAAACCCTGTTGGTATTCGTCGCGGTATTGAAACTGCTACTAAGGCAGCTGTTGACGAATTACACAAGATTAGCCACAAGGTAAGTACTAAGGACGAAATTGCTCAAGTTGCTTCTGTTTCATCAGCTTCAACTGAAGTTGGTAACTTAATCGCTGACGCAATGGAAAAAGTTGGTCACGATGGTGTTATTACTATTGAAGAATCAAAGGGTATTGATACTGAACTTTCAGTAGTTGAAGGTATGCAATTCGATCGTGGTTACTTATCACAATACATGGTAACTGACAATGACAAGATGGAAGCAGACTTAGACAACCCTTACATTTTGATTACTGACAAGAAGATTTCTAACATTCAAGATATCTTGCCATTATTACAAGAAATCGTTCAACAAGGTAAGAGCTTATTAATCATTGCTGATGATGTTGATGGTGAAGCTCTTCCAACTCTTGTTTTGAACAAGATCCGTGGTACTTTCAACGTTGTTGCTGTTAAGGCTCCTGGCTTTGGTGACCGTCGTAAGGCAATGCTTGAAGATATCGCTATCTTAACTGGTGGTACTGTAATTTCTTCAGACTTAGGTCTTGAATTAAAGGACACTAAGATTGATCAATTAGGTAAGGCTGGCAAGGTTACTGTAACCAAGGATTCAACCACTATTGTTGAAGGTGCTGGTTCTAAGGAAGCTATTGCAGAACGTGTAGATCAAATCAAGAAGCAAATTGCTGACACTACTTCAGACTTTGACCGTGAAAAGTTACAAGAACGTCTTGCTAAACTTGCTGGTGGTGTTGCTGTCATCAAGGTTGGTGCTGCTACTGAAACTGAATTAAAGGAAAGAAAGTACAGAATCGAAGACGCTTTGAACGCAACCCGTGCCGCTGTTGAAGAAGGTTACGTTGCTGGTGGTGGTACTGCATTAGTTGATGTTATGAAGTCCATCCAAGGCACTGTTAAGGGTGACAGCGAAGATGCAGAAACTGGTGTTAAGATTGTTATGAAAGCTTTAGGCGCTCCTGTACGTCAAATTGCTGAAAACGCTGGTAAAGATGGTGCTGTTATCTTAGACCACTTAGAACATGAAGACCCAGAAGTTGGTTACAATGCTGCAACTAACAAGTGGGAAAACATGGTTAAGGCTGGTATTATCGACCCAACTAAGGTAACTCGTTCAGCACTTCAAAATGCTGCTTCAATTGCTGCCTTGTTATTAACTACTGAAGCTGTTGTTGCTGACGCTCCAGAAGATGACAAGAACCAAGCTCCTGCAGCTCCAAACCCAGGTATGGGTATGGGAATGTAATTTAGAAACTAATTACATTTACTAATTTAATAGATTGATAAAACACTCCATGATTTTTGATGATCATGGAGTGTTTTTGTGTAGTAGAGTATAATGCCTTAATAAAAAATTAAGCTGTAATTTTTTTATTAAGAAAGAAGATGACAGTGATGACCATTGGCGAAGCTTTAAAAGAAACTAGAAAAAATCTAGGATTATCTCAGACCGAGATGGCATATCCTATTCTAACGAAATCTTATTATTCTAAAATTGAACGAGGAATCCATGAGATTAATGCCAATGATTTAATTAAGATTTTAGAAATGCATGATGTTGATATTAGTGAATTTCTAGTAAAATGCGGGGTTAAGGATAATAGAATTGATAAAGAATATTGGGGAGAGCAGTTAAGCCAGGCATACTATGATCAAGACTTGAATAAGGTTAAAGAACTAGAATTAGAAATACCAAATATTAAAACAGATAACTATACTAAAGATCTTTTAAAATCAATGATTATTCTGAATAAGGCAAATTTATACGGGAGTATAGATACTTTACCTGATGAAATAAAAAAACATGTTAAATCTCTAATTTTCAAAGCAGAAAATTGGAATAAAGAAAATCTCAGTTTATTCTCAATCAGTCTTCCTTTATGGTCAGATCAAGAACTGAAACCAATAGTAACCTCTCTTTTGAAAAAATATGTTAATATTGAAAACTTTCCACGAGAGATGCAAATTTTAGTCTCTTCAATAATGGTTAATTATCTGTCCCTATTGATTCGATCATCATCACAAAATTTAGACTTAGTAGAAGATATATTCATTTTATTAGACAATTTACCAGTAAAACCATTAAATTGCTTTAGAAAAATAATGAGAAATTTTTATCGAGCATATTTTCAAGGCGATGAGGAAAAAATACAGGATATCCTAGACTTTTTTACTAACAATGATATGAATAAAATTTCTGAAATTTTAAAGGTGTCAATTTAGACACTTTTTATTTTGCACTAAAGATGTGAGTAAAATGATAAATATAAAAAATAATTGCCTGGAAATATAATCATTTTCATAATCAGATTTATATGGATTTGAATTAGAACATGACATATAGTTTTCATATTTTACAATAATGGAATGAGTTACGTATGAATAATCAATTTCAATTTTATCTTATAATACTATCAATAATCGTAAGTTTTATTCTCTATTATATTATTCGACCAAGAATTCCAATTTTATACGAAGCGTTAGTATGTACGTATGTGACTTTATTTTGTCTGTATTTAGTAATACAAGGGGAATACATACTATTAATCGGTGTAGTTATTTTTACTGTATTGTCTATTTACTATTGGAAAAAATATTATACTAAAAAAAGTAACTAATTCTTTAAATAGAAAATTCTATATTAATTAATACATTATTAATAAAAAATGGATTTATATAGTATAATCTAATAAAAATATTAAATAAGGAGGATCAAATTATGCCGACAGTAGTATTAAATGCTCATCAAAATTTACAAGACAATAAATAAATAGGTGAGCGGAGAATAATTACAATTCATTTTGTTGAATCCGTTCATCAAGGAGGACAAAATGAATCACGTTAAAAAATTAAATCAGTACTTCAAAGAATTAGCTAGAACTTATCATTTATTCTTTAAATCAGCACCTCTAATTGCGACTTTGGTTTTATTATTAGCGCCGTTGCAAGCGGTAGTTCCGTTAATTGCCGTAGCAGCTGGACAAAAGGTAATTGATCAAGTTACTAATCATTCACCCTTTATGAAAATGATCATTGTATGGATTGTAGCGACTGCGTTTCAACAGTTTTTACCATCTTTATCAACAATGGTGCAGGGAATTTTAACTGATAAATTAACAGGTTTCATTAACATTAGTTTGATGAAAAAATCTGAAGATTTACAGTCAATTAGGATTTTTGACGACAGTAAATACTTTGATGATTTACAAATGCTTCGAGATGATGCAAGCTGGCGTCCAGTTAATTTGATTGTTTTTGGAGTATCAGTTTTGCAGTCGTTTCTAACGTTAGCTTTTATGTTAGTGTACTTGGCTCGTTATAATTGGTGGCTGGCGCTTTTATTATTAGTTGTAATGGTGCCGCAAAGTATTTCTTATTACCGTATTCAGCAGCAATCATTTGAGACAATGGTTGAAAGAAGCAAAAATGCGAGATACTTACATTACTATAGCAGTTTGTTGTTAGACCGCAGGGATGCTAAAGAAGTTCGACTTTTTAATATGTTTCCTAAAATTATTGAAAAGTATATGACTTTATTTGAGCAGACTAAAAGGGATGTAAATCAAATTCGTAAAAAGCAACTCGCTGTTAGTTCATTATTTGTTCTTCTAACTGTTGGAGTGTTTGGTTACGGCTTTTATTGGTTTACTAACTCGGTAAGAACGGGTGCTCTAGAAGCTGGCGTTTTGTTAATGTTTGTTTCTGTAATTGGCTATATCTCCATAAGTATGGCACGTGTAGTGGAAGATAGCAGCCTGCTCTATGATTCTTTACTGTGGATTGAAAAGTACTTTAATTTTCTTGAATATCACGATGATTTTGAAAATGGAAATCAAGAATTTCCAGATGAGTTTAAGAAGATTGAAGTTAAGGATCTTTCATTTACATACCCATTTTCTGATGACGAAGTTTTACACAATGTTAGTTTTTCAGTAAATAGCGGCGAAAAGATCGCAATTGTTGGTGAAAATGGATCAGGAAAATCTACTTTAGTAAAGTTGTTAATGCGATTTTATGACCCGACTACTGGAGCTATTTCGATTGATGATGATTTAAAAGATTTTAATATTTTTGACTTACATAAAAATTTATCAGCTACTTTTCAAGATTTTTCTCGTTTTAAGTTAACGCTTAAAGAAAATGTGATTACGGGATATTCATTTAACAAAGAGCGAATAAATAATGTTTTGAAAGCAGCAGGCTTAGAGAATTTGCTGGCAAATGATCATCTACAACTAGGCACGGTTCTAGCTAAAGATTTTGAAAATGGAACTGACTTATCTGGTGGTCAATGGCAGAAGATTGCTTTAGCACGAGACTTATATGCAGATGGAAAAATTGAATTTTTAGATGAACCGACAGCAGCGTTAGATGCTAAGAGTGAAGCAGAAATTTATGAGCGATTTTTAAGAGAAAACAACCAAAAGACGATATTCTTTGTTACGCACAGATTATCTGCAGTTAAGTTTGCTGATAAAGTACTCTTTCTTGATAGTGGAAAAGTTAGCGGCTTTGATACTCATGCTAATTTATTGAATAAAAATGCAAAATATCAAGAAATGTATAACTTACAGAAAAATGCATATATTTAATGTTAGAAAAATTCTTCATGCAATTAGGCATGGAGAATTTTTTTGCGCCTCAAGAGTTAACATTTTTAAGTGATTTTTACGTTATAATAGAACATAGGTTTTTGGAAGAAAGGATATTTGGTAACGAATGGCAAAAAAAGATACAACACCGATGATGAAGCAATATTACGAAATTAAGGAACAATATCCCGATGCGTTTTTGTTTTATCGTGTGGGTGATTTCTATGAATTATTTGAAGATGATGCAATCAAAGGTGCACAAATTTTGGAATTAACCTTAACTCATCGTTCAAATAAAACTAAAAATCCAATTCCAATGGCAGGCGTGCCTCATTTAGCTGTGGATACTTACGTTAATACTTTGGTAGAAAAGGGATATAAAGTAGCCCTTTGTGAACAACTTGAAGATCCGAAAAAAGCTAAAGGGATGGTTAAACGCGGAATTATTCAATTAATTACGCCAGGTACCATGATGCAAGAGCGGCCAGATCAAGCAAAAGACAGCAACTATTTAACTTCTGTTATTTCTACAAATTCTGGCTTTGGTTTAGCCTACAGTGACTTATCCACTGGGGAAACTTTTTCCACTCATCTGGCTGACTTTGAAGAAGTAGCAAACGAATTATTGTCACTTCAAACACGAGAAGTTGTGTATAACGGCCACTTAACTGACTTAAATAAGGACTTTTTGAAGAAGGCTAATATTACTGTTTCTGAACCTGTTGAAGTTAAAGGTGAACATGCAGAAATTTCTTATGTAGCTCAGAATTTAACTGATGACGCTGAAATTAAAGCTACTAAGCAATTAGTTGCATATCTTCTTTCAACCCAAAAGCGTAGTTTAGCCCACCTGCAAGTTGCTCAAAGCTACGAACCAACGCAATACTTACAGATGTCTCACACGGTTCAAACTAATTTAGAGTTAATTAAGTCAGCTAAAACATCTAAGAAGATGGGTTCTTTATTTTGGCTTTTAGATAAGACTAGTACTGCCATGGGTGGACGTTTGTTAAAGTCCTGGATTGAACGACCACTTCTTTCAGTTACAGAAATTACACGTCGTCAAGAAATGGTTCAAGCCCTTCTTGATGATTACTTTACCCGTGAAAAAGTTATCGACAGCTTAAAGGGTGTGTATGACTTAGAAAGATTAACAGGTCGAATTGCTTTTGGTTCAGTTAATGCACGTGAAATGCTTCAATTAGCGCATTCTTTAGGTGCAATTCCTGAAATTTTGAATGCACTGCTTGAAACAAGTAATCCACATCTGCAAAACTATGCTAAACAAATTGACCCACTAAAAGGAATTCATGACCTAATCGTCAACACCATTGTGGATAATCCACCACTTCCAACCACTGAAGGTGGGTTAATTAGAGAAGGTGTTTCAGAACAATTAGATCGCTACCGAGATGCCATGAATAATGGTAAGAAGTGGCTATCTGAAATGGAGAGTCATGAACGTGAAGTAACTGGAATCAATAATCTAAAAGTTGGTTATAACAAAGTCTTTGGCTACTATATTGAAGTTACAAATTCGAATAAGAGTAAGGTGCCAACTGATCGCTACACTAGAAAGCAGACCCTAACTAATGCAGAACGTTATATTACGCCTGACTTAAAGGAACATGAAGCTTTAATTTTAGAAGCTGAAGCAAAATCAACTGGTCTAGAATATGACTTATTTGTAAAGCTGAGAGAAGATGTTAAAAAGTACATCCCTGCCTTGCAAAAATTAGCTAAACAAATCGCAAGTTTAGATGTTTTAACTAATTTTGCGACAGTCAGTGAACAAAATAATTATGTTCGTCCTAACTTTGTGACTGATAAGCAAGAAATCAATGTAGTCAATGGACGCCACCCAGTTGTTGAGCAAGTTATGACTGCAGGTAGCTATATTCCAAATGACGTGAAGATGGATCAAGATACTAATATTTTCTTGATTACCGGACCAAATATGTCTGGTAAATCAACCTATATGCGTCAGATGGCGTTAATTGCAATCATGGCACAGATTGGTTCTTTTGTTCCAGCCGATAGTGCAACCTTACCAATTTTTGACCAAATCTTTACCCGAATTGGTGCAGCAGATGATTTGATTTCTGGTCAGAGTACTTTTATGGTAGAAATGAGCGAAGCAAACGACGCTTTGCAACATGCAACTAAGCGATCGCTAGTTTTGTTTGATGAAATTGGCCGAGGTACAGCTACTTATGATGGAATGGCACTTGCTGGTGCAATTGTTAAGTACCTTCATGACAAAGTTGGCGCAAAAACTTTATTTGCTACACACTATCATGAATTAACTGATTTAGATCAAACTCTCAAGCACTTGAAGAATATTCACGTAGGAGCAACAGAAGAAAATGGAAAGTTAATTTTCTTACACAAGATTCTTCCAGGACCTGCCGATCAATCTTATGGTATTCATGTTGCTCAATTAGCAGGTTTACCACACAAGGTTTTGCGTGAAGCAACAACAATGCTTAAGCGGTTAGAAAAGCAAGGCGCTAGTGAACTGCAACCAGCTAGTGAACAACTTGATCTCTTTGTTCCTGAAGAAGCGAGTGCACCAGCAATTTCAGATGATGAAAAAGATGTATTAGATGAGATTCAAAATGTGTATCTTGCTGACAAGACACCGCTCCAAGTGATGGAATTAGTGGCTCAATGGCAGCAGGAATTGAAAGATAAGGACTGAGAATCATGAGTAAAATTCATGAACTGTCACCTGAACTAACTAATCAGATTGCAGCTGGTGAAGTTATTGAAAGACCAGCGAGTGTTGTAAAAGAATTATGTGAAAATTCTCTTGATGCAGGAAGCAAGAGAATCAGAATTGACTTTATTGATGCTGGGTTAAAGCAAATTACAGTTCAAGATAATGGTAGCGGAATTGCTAAAGATCAAATTGATTTAGCCTTTACTCGTCACGCAACTAGTAAGATTGCAACTGAACGAGACCTATTTAATATTTCTACTTTAGGATTTCGCGGAGAAGCTTTAGCATCAATTGCAGCTGTTTCTCATGTAGAAGTAACGACAAGTAATGATAATTTAGGTGGCGTACGGGCAATTTTTTCAGGTAGTGAAAAGAAGCTTCAAGAAGATGCAGCTTCGCCTAAAGGAACCAAAATTACAGTTAGCGACTTATTTTTTAATACGCCAGCTCGTTTAAAATATTTGCGCTCTGAAAGAACTGAAATTTTAAAGATTGTTGATATTGTTAACCGTTTAGCTTTAGGACATCCAGATGTTTCGTTTACGTTAACCAATAATGGGAAAGTCTTGTTAAAGACCAATGGACGTGATGATTTAAGGCAAGATATAGCTAATATTTATGGTCGGCAGCTTGCTGAAAAAATGGACATCCTTAAGGGAAAGAGCCCAGACTTTGAGATTAGCGGCTTAATTTCTGATCCTAATACTACTCGTTCAAATCGTAACTTTATTTCCTTATTATTAAATGGACGCTATATCAAAAACTACCGTTTAACCCAAGCAATTATGGCTGGCTATGGCAATAAATTAAGACCGCGTCGTTATCCGATTGCAGTAGTAAAGATTGAGCTTGACCCTCTTTTAGTTGATGTCAATGTTCACCCAACTAAGCAAGAAGTGCGTTTGTCAAAGGAACAGGAGTTAGAGCGTCTGTTAACTACTAGTATTTCTGAAGCACTCGAGCAAAATAATCAGATTGATTCAGGGTTAAATAATTTATTAGCGCCTAAAAAATCAACTAATATTGATCAATTGAAATTCAACTTAAATAAAGATGTAGTTAATACTGCTCGTCCTGTTGAATTTACTCCGCAAGTTGAACCTGACCAAAGCGCTGAAGTGCATGAAACTGCTGCTAATTTTGTTAACTTAGATCAGGTGCGTAATGATGATAAATATGTGATTACGTCAACGTGGGATGACAACGTAAATCAACAAGTACAATTGAGTCCTTTTGATGAAGAAAAGGATATGCAAGGAAAAGATGATAGTATTATCTCATCTGGAGATGAAATTTTAGCTAATAATCTACCTGAATTGACTTATATGGGACAAACTAAGTCTTACTTGATTGCTCACCATGAGGAAGATCTGTATTTAATTGATCAGGTTAACGCATATCGCCGTTTAGCTTATGATCAAATTCTTCAAGATTTAAATAGTGAAAATATTTCTCAGCAAGGTCTTCTTAGTCCCTTAATTTTGGACTTTAGCAATGTTGATTATTTGAAATTAAAAGAAAATCTAGAAAATCTTCAAGAATTTGGCTTATTTTTAGAAGATTTTGGTCAAAATAGCCTGATCTTGAGAACATATCCTATGTGGCTTCAGCCCGATGTTGAAAAAAATGTCCGGATGATTTTGGACTTATATTTAAATCAAACTGAGCATGATATTTCTAAGCTTAAAGCGCAAATTGCTGGCGAAATAACTATGCGTCAAAGTGCTAGAAGAAGAATGCTCAATCCAGTTGAAGCACAAGAGTTGTTAAAAGAATTAAGAAATAGTAGTGATCCTTATCAAGATTTTGAAGGAAAAATAATTATTATCCAGTTAAGCGAAAATGATCTTAACAAGATGTTTAAAAAAGATGAGTAGGTAAAATGTTTGAATATCTCAAGGGAATAGTAACAAAAATTGATCCAGCTTATATCGTTCTAGATGTAAACGGAGTTGGCTATAAGATTCTTTGTCCCACTCCTTATAGTTATGATGAAAATCAACCTGCAACAATTTACGTTGAGCAAGTTGTAAGAGATACCGGAATTACTTTGTATGGTTTTTTGTCTTTAGAAGATAAAGAATTATTTTTAAAATTATTAAGTGTTTCAGGAATTGGACCTAAGTCTGCTGTGGCAATTATGGCTGCTGAAGATACTGATTCTTTGGCTAGTGCAATTCAAAATGGTGAAGTAAAATACCTCACTCGTTTCCCAGGAGTAGGAAAAAAGACTGCTTCCCAGATTGTCTTAGACTTGAAGGGAAAACTAGGCGACTATGTAAAAAAATCAACTGCTGCTGCCGATCTTACTCCAAGTCTGCAAGATGCTTTACTTGCCTTAGTAGCACTTGGTTATACCCAAAAAGAAGTTGATCGAATTACGCCAAAATTAGCAAAATTACCTGAAAATACTGCTGATGGTTACGTTAAAGAAGCATTAGCTTTACTACTTAAGAAATAAAATTTAGAAATTAATTGATGATAGGGAAGTGAAAGATGTGAACGAGGAAGAACGAATTATAGGAGCAGAAAGCAGTGAAGAAGATGAAACAATCGAATTATCGCTGCGTCCGCAACTACTTGCTCAATATATTGGACAAGATAAAGTTAAGAGCGAGATGAAAATCTACATTAAAGCAGCAAAACAACGTGATGAAGCTTTAGATCATGTTCTTTTGTATGGACCTCCTGGATTAGGTAAGACTACTTTGGCTTTTGTAATTGCTAATGAAATGGGGGTTCATTTAAAGAGTACATCCGGACCAGCAATTGAAAAGGCTGGTGACTTAGTAGCGCTACTTTCAGAATTAAATCCGGGAGATGTTCTATTCATTGATGAGATTCACCGTTTAGCAAAACCTGTGGAAGAAGTTCTCTATTCAGCAATGGAAGATTTTTATATCGACATTGTTGTTGGAGAAGGTCAAACAACACATGCAGTCCATGTACCGCTACCTCCTTTTACCTTAATTGGAGCAACCACTAGAGCAGGTCAACTGTCTGCTCCGCTAAGAGATCGTTTTGGAATTATTGAACACATGCAGTACTATTCTGTTGAAGATTTAGAAAAAATAATTCAAAGATCTAGTGTAGTCTTTAATACAAAGATTGATCCTGAAGCAGCAATTGAATTAGCACGTCGCTCTCGAGGAACGCCTCGTGTTGCTAACCGCTTGCTTAAACGTGTTCGTGATTTTGCTGAAGTAAAGGGTGAAGAAGCTATTTCTTTAGTAACAACTAAGCATTCACTTCATTTGTTAGAAGTTGACGATGAAGGGTTAGATCAGACCGACCGGAAACTTTTAAGAATGATGATTGAAAACTATGGCGGCGGTCCAGTTGGAATTAAGACAATTGCAGCTAATGTAGGGGAAGATACAGATACAATTGAAGAAGTATATGAACCGTACTTACTGCAAAAAGGTTTTATTACTCGAACTCCTCGAGGCAGAAGCGTTACACAAAAAGCTTATCTGCAATTAGGTTATCCACCAAAAGATGAAAAGTAAGTTTTTAGTTAAGCTAAAAATACGGTATAATTATTACTTGAAAGTTAATTAATAAAAACAATGAGGTGTAATACTTTGAATACATTTTTCTTAGCACAAAGTGCTGCCGGTATGAATAATATTTTTATGATCATTGCAATGATTGCAATTTTTGTTTTCTTCTATTTCTCAATGATCAAGCCACAAAAAAAGCAACAACAAGAACGTATGAAGATGATGTCTGAACTTAAAAAGGGCGATCAAGTAATTATGGTTGATGGCCTTCATGGTAAAGTTGATTCAATTAATGATAGTGATAAGACTGTCGTTATTGATGCAGACGGAATCTTTTTAACATTTGAAAGAATGGCTATTCGTCGTGTTCTTCCAACTGCTGCAGCTCCTGCACAAGACCTTAAGTCTAATGAAGCTAAAGAAGAAAAAGTTGAAACTGAAGAAAAGACTGTTGAAAAAGACAGTAAGCCAGAAGAAAAAGCTACTGATACAACTGAAAACACTAATTCAGAAGATAAATAAAAAACGTCCGCAAGGACGTTTTTTATTTTTTTATTGTCATGACTAGTATTGTAAAATAGAATTGGTAAAGTTAATTTTTATTAAGTAGGTAGTTAGAATGAAAAATATTCCAGTTGTTATGATTATTTTTGGTGGCTCCGGAGATTTAGCTCATAGAAAGCTTTATCCAGCCTTATTTAATTTGTATCAAAAAGGTTTAATTCATGATCATTTTGCTGTAATTGGTACAGCTAGAAGACCTTGGAGCCATGAATATTTGCAAGAACAAGTAGTTGAAGCTGTTAAAGAAAGCTGTGACAACTTTGATGAAAAAGAAGCAAAAGAATTCGCTTCACATTTTTATTACCAGTCTCACGATGTAACTGATATTGGCCACTACATTGCCTTAAAGGAATTAGCAGCTAAACTTGATGAAAAATATCAAGCAGAAGGAAATCGAATTTTCTACATGGCTATGGCACCAAGATTTTTTGGTACAATTGCTACTCACATTAATGATCAAAAATTGCTTGGTAGCGGCTTTAACCGTTTAGTAATTGAAAAGCCATTTGGTCATGATTTAGCTTCAGCAGAAAAGTTAAACCGAGAAATTGGCGAAAGTTTTGATGAAGAGTCGGTATATCGAATTGACCACTATCTTGGAAAAGAAATGGTTCAAAATATTATGCCTCTAAGAATGACTAATCCAATTGTTAAGAATATCTGGAATAATGACTATATTGCAAATATGCAAGTAACTTTGGCAGAAAGTCTGGGAGTAGGAACTCGTGGTGGTTACTACGAAACATCTGGCGCTTTACGTGATATGGTTCAAAACCATATTTTTCAAATTATTACACTTTTAGCTATGCCTGAGCCTAAAGGACTTGATTCAGACCATATTCACCAAGCTAAACAAGAATTATTAGATAGCCTAGTAATTCCAACTCCAGAAATGGTTAAAAAGCATTTCTCACGGGGGCAATATTTGGCTGATGATAATGAAGTAGAATATTTAAAGGCTGATCAAGTTGCACCAGACTCTAAAGTGGAAACATTTGTAGCTGGAGAAGTTAAATTCAAAAAGGGCCCAGTAGCTGATGTGCCAATTTACTTTAGAACTGGTAAGAAAATGAAGGATAAGGTTTCTCGCATTGATATTGTTCTTCACCATATGAATAATTTATACGGTAGTGCACATTCAAATAATATCTCAATTATTATTGATCCGATTAGTGAAATCTATTTTACAATTAATGGAAAGAAGATTACCTCTGCAGGGTTAAGAAGAGAAAACCTTAGTTATAAGTTTTCTAAGGAAGAAATGGAGCAAGTTCCAGATGGCTACGAACGGTTGCTTCATGATGTGTTTGTAGCAGATAGAACTAACTTTACTCATTGGTCAGAATTGAAGCAATATTGGAAGTTCGTTGATGCAGTTGAAGATGCTTGGCAAGATGAAAATAAAGATGTTAAGCAACTTGAACAATATCCAAGTGGTAAGTTCGGTACGGAATCAAGTAATCATATTTTTGAAAAAGATAGCGAGCACTGGATTTACCGTTAATGGATTTACTGCCTAAAAACAATACGAGTCGTAAGATTATTCATATTGATATGGATGCTTTCTATGCTTCAGTAGAAATGCGGAATAATCCATCAATTAGAAATAAAGCTGTCTTAATTGGTGGAGATCCGAAGAAAAATAAGGGCCATGGGGTTGTAGCGACAGCGAATTATATTGCCCGACGTTATGGAGCTCATTCAGCGATGCCGACGGCTAAGGCGGTAAGATTAATACCAGCAGAGAAGTTGGTAATTATTCAACCAAATTTTGAAAAATATCGTGCTGTATCAGCTGAAATTCATCAATTGATGCATAAGATAACTGATCGGGTAGAATCTGTTGCGTTAGATGAAGCATATTTAGATGTTACTGAAAATAAGCTTAATTTAACCGATCCAGTTCGTATTGCTGCTTTACTTCAGGAACGAATCTATCAAAGAATTGGTTTGACTAGTTCATTTGGTGTCTCTTATAACAAGTTTTTAGCTAAGATGGGCTCAGAATATGCCAAGCCTTTTGGGAGAACTGTAATTAAACCAGAAGGTGCTCGCGATTTTTTAGCAAAACAACCAATAAAGAACTTCCCGGGTATTGGACCAAAGACCCAAGAAAAACTGGCAGAGATGGAGGTTTATACCGGAGCTGATCTAAGAAAAATTCCAACCGATATTTTAATTAAAAAATTTAATCGAATGGGTTATCTTATGGCTCAGCATGCTCATGGTATTGACTTAAGAGATGTAGTGACTGATTCGGAAAGAAATCGAAAATCAATTGGGATTGAACGTACTTTTAATCAAAATTTATTTGATGAAAATACTGCCTTAACAAAATTGCGGTCATATAGTAGAGAACTTGAAAAAAGTTTAAAGGAGCGCCACTTTCTTGCAAATTGTGTTGTCTTAAAAGTACGCGATGCTAATTTTAAGACAATTACTAAAAGAAGGAAGCTAAAGCAGGGCACTAATGATAAAATTGTTATCTACGATACTGGGCGTGCCTTGTTTGCAACAGAAAAAAGCATGCTTTCGACTGGAATACGGCTTTTAGGTCTTACTGTTACTGATTTTGAAGAGCATCCCGTTGAGAATATATCGCTAGAAATTTTTGATAATGAGTAATGATAAAATAAAAAGAAAAGTTTAGGAGAGAGAATTAATGGCAACTTTTGATGAAATTTATGAAAAGATAAAAGAATATCCAACAATTATTTTGCACCGTCATACTAGCCCAGATCCAGACGCAATTGGTTCTCAAGCTGGTTTGGCTAGATCTTTGAGATTGGCTTTCCCTGATAAAAAGATCCTTTGTGCTGGTGAAAATGATGAAGGTGACTTAATTTGGATTAACAAGATGGATGAAGTTAAGCCAGAAGACTACAAGGGTGCTTTAGTTATTACAACAGATACTGCCAATACGCCTCGTATTTCTAATAAAAACTATGACAAGGGAGATCTTTTAATTAAGATTGACCACCACCCAGATGTAGATCCATACGCAGATATGAGCTACGTTGATCCAGATGCACCAGCTGCTTCTGAGATTATTTTTGATTTCTTAAAAGCAGAGAACTTACCAATTACTAAGGAAGTCGCAGCAGCTTTATATGCAGGTATTGTAGGTGATACTGGAAGATTTATGTATCCTGAAACTTCAGCTCATACTTTTGATGTTGCAGCTGAATTAACTAAAACTGGGATTAATATTACCGATATTGCTAGAGAAATTGCGGATGTTACTTTTGATGAAGCAAAATTACAAGCTTGGGCAATGGATAAGATGGAAATTGATCCAGTTGGAGCAGCTTACACAATTTTGATGCAAGATGATTTGAAGAAGATGGGGTTAACTGACGATCAAGCAAATGTTGCTGTTTCAACTCCTGGTCGAATTAAAGATGTTTTAGCTTGGAATGTATTTGTAGAAAAGCCAGATGGAACTTTCCGCGTTCATTATCGTTCAAAGGGCCCGGTTATTAATCATTTAGCCGAACAGCACGATGGTGGAGGTCATGCCCTAGCATCTGGAGCTAATGCAAAAGACATGGATGAAGTAAAACAAGTCTTTAATGAAGTAGTAGAAGTAACAAAGAAGTATAAAGAAGAACATGGCACAAACAAGTAGTATATTTCAAAATGAAAAAATCCGGCCAGAACTACAAGCCGGATTAGAAAAAATTAATTTTAAGAAACCGACTAAAGTACAGTCTTCGGTTATTCCGGCACTTTTAAATAAAAAGAATGTTGTAGTGCAAGCTGCAACGGGATCAGGAAAGACTCATGCTTATTTAATTCCAATTTTGAATATGATTGATGAGAGCGCACCTGTAACACAAGCAATTGTTACTGCACCTAGTCGTGAATTGGCTAATCAATTGTATAAAGTTGCGCGTCAGTTAAGGGATGCTAGTGGTTTAAATATTTCAATTGAATATTTAGGCGGCGGAAATGACCGTAATCGCCAAATTGAAAAGGCTGAAAGTAGAGCTCCACAATTAATTATTGCAACCCCTGGTCGTTTACATGATTTTGCATCTAAAAAGTTTATTAACTTGGAGAATGTAAAGGCCTTTATTATTGACGAAGCTGATATGACTTTAGACATGGGCTTTTTAGGTCAAATGGATGAAATTATGTCTAAGCTGGACAAAAAAGCAGTCTTAGGTGCATTTTCAGCTACAATACCAGTTAAGCTCGAAAACTTTTTAAGAAAGTACATGTCAAAGCCAGAATTTATCGTTATTGACAATCCGGCAATTATTGCGCCAACGATTCAAAATGATTTAATTGACGTAGGTTCAAGAGACAAGAAATCAATTTTGTATAAGTTATTAACAATGGGACAGCCATATTTAGCCCTTGTTTTTGCTAATACGAAAAAGACTGTTGATGAATTAACGGACTACCTTGAAGAACAAGGCCTTAAAGTAGCAAAAATTCATGGTGGAATTACTGAACGCGAACGAAAGAGAATTATTCGTCAAGTTAGAGAGGGACAATATCAATACGTCGTAGCTAGTGACTTAGCTGCTCGTGGAATTGATGTACCCGGTGTTAGCTTAGTTGTTAACTATGAAATTCCAAAAGATTTAGAATTTGTAATTCACCGAATTGGTCGAACAGGCAGAAACGGGCTTGAAGGACATGCCATTACCTTAATCTATGATGATGAAATGAGTCAGATTGAGGACTTAGAAAAATTGGGTATTCATTTTGACTTTAAAGATCTTAGAAATGGTGAATTAGTTGAAAGAACTCACTATCACAGAAGAGATAATCGTCAAACGCGCAACCATAAACTTGATAACCGGATGATCGGTATGGTTAAGAAAACCAAGAAAAAAGTAAAGCCAGGCTACAAGAAGAAGATTAAACAGGCCATTCAAAAAGATCGTCAGCAAAAACGTAAGCTTGAAGAACGTCATCAAATTCGAAAAGCAAAGCGTAAACGTAAGCGTGAACGTGAGCAAGCACGTAGTAATTTTGACAACTAGAAAATTTGTAGTAAAATAAAGCACGTTTAGGACATATTATTAAAGTATTTTCTTCAAAGAGAGGACTGCTTGGTGAGAAGGTCTAGAAAATATTTAGTAATGCTACCTAAGATAATTAGAGAAATAAATATTTAAAGAGGTAACAAACACTGTTGCAATCAAGGTGGTACCGCGCTGGGAGCGTCCTTGTTTTATGCAATAGTGTTTTTTATATTTGTAGGAGAACTTTTTATGAAACAATTGACTAGTTCACAAGTACGTCAAATGTTCTTGGACTTTTTTAAAGAGCATGGCCACATGGTTATGCAAAGTGCATCATTAATTCCACAAGATGATCCAACCTTGTTATGGATTAACTCTGGTGTTGCTACAATGAAGAAATACTTTGATGGTTCTGTTGTGCCTAAGAATCACCGAATTACTTCTTCTCAAAAATCAATTAGAACTAACGATATTGAGAATGTTGGTAAAACCGCTCGTCACCAAACTTTCTTTGAAATGCTTGGTAACTTCTCAGTTGGGGATTACTTTAAAAAAGAAGTTATTCCTTGGGCTTGGGAATTTTTAACTAGTCCAAAATGGTTAGGTCTTGATCCAGATAAGCTTTATGTAACTGTTTACCCTAAGGATACTGAAGCATACCACATGTGGCACGATGTTGTTGGTTTACCTGAAGACCATATTGTTAAGCTAGAAGATAACTTCTGGGATATTGGTGAAGGTCCATGTGGTCCTGACTCAGAAATTTTCTACGATCGTGGTCAAGAAAATAACGATGTGGCTGAAGATGATCCAGAAAACTTCCCAGGTGGGGAAAACGCGCGCTACCTTGAAATTTGGAATATCGTATTTTCACAATTTAACCACTTACCAAATGGTAAATATGTTGACCAACCACATAAAAACATTGATACCGGTATGGGATTAGAACGTGTAGTATCAATTATTCAAGATGCTCCAACTAACTTCGAAACTGACTTATTCATGCCAATCATTAAGGAAACTGAAAAGTTAAGTGATGGCAAGAAGTATGCCGCAAATAAAGAAGATGATGTTGCATTTAAGATTATTGCTGACCATGTTCGTGCAGTAAGTTTTGCTATTGCTGACGGTGCACTTCCTTCAAACTCAGGACGTGGATATGTTTTACGTCGTTTAATTAGACGTGCTGACTTAAACGGTCAACGTTTAGGTATTAAAGATGCATTCTTGTACAAATTAGTGCCTGTAGTTGGCGAAATTATGAAGAGCCACTATCCAGAAGTTGTTGACCAACAAGCATTCATTCAAAAAGTAATTAAGAATGAAGAAGAAAGATTCCAAGTAACTCTTTCATCTGGTCTAAACTTACTTGATAATATCATTGCTGAAGCTAAGAAGAGCGATGATAAGACTATTTCTGGTAAAGATGCCTTCAAGTTATTCGATACTTACGGCTTCCCATATGAATTAACTTTTGAAGCTGCTCAAGATGCAGGTCTTAAGATTGATAAAAAGGGCTTTGATGAAGAAATGAAAGCTCAAAAGGAACGTGCTCGTAAAGCTCGTGGTAACTTGCAATCAATGGGTTCACAAGATGTTACTTTGATGAATATCAAAGATAAGAGTGAATTTGAATACGGCACTTTAGAAGAAAAACATGCCAAATTAATTGATATTGTTGTTGATGACAAGTTAGTTGATAAGGCAGATGGTGAACATGCAACTTTAATCTTTGATAAAACTCCATTTTACGCAGAGCGTGGTGGACAAGTTGCTGACCACGGTGAAATTTTGAACCAAAATGGTGAATTAGTTGCTCGTGTAACTGATGTACAACATGCACCAAATGATCAAAACTTGCACTTTGTAGATGTTATTTTGCCACTTGAAAAGGGACAAGAGTATGTCTTGAAAGTTGATCAAAAACGTCGTCGCGGCTTAAAGCATAACCATACTGCTACTCACTTATTGCATGCAGCTTTACGTGAAGTTTTAGGTACTCATACTCACCAAGCTGGCTCTTTAGTTGAACCAGATTACTTACGTTTTGACTTTACAAGCTTAGAGCCAATGACTAAGAAAGAAATTGCTAGTGTTGAAAAGTTAGTTAACGAAAAGATTTGGGAAGAAATTCCAGTCAAGACCACTGTTACTGACCCAGATACTGGTTTAAAGATGGGCGCTTTAGCATTATTTGGTGAAAAATATGGTGACACAGTTCGTGTTGTTCAAATCGATGACTTCTCCACTGAATTTTGTGGTGGTACACACTGTGAAAATACTGATCAAATCGGAATGCTTAAGATTGTTTCTGAGTCTGCTGTTGGTGCTGGTACTCGTAGAATTATTGCTGTTACTGGTCCAGAAGCTTACAAGTATGTAACAGACCGTGACGAAATCTTGAAAGAAGTTCAAG
>ERZ841116.132-NODE-132-length-65022-cov-9.602952_pt1 | contig 65022 bp, 67 predicted proteins | sample MGYA00519875_ERZ841116 | MGnify/ENA primary metagenome ERZ841116 (study PRJEB31850, sample SAMEA3708889) | human gut metagenome | biome: human gut; feature: human-associated habitat; material: faeces | place: China | collected 2014 ... | reverse complement strand
TACTTACATTCAGAAGTTATCCACATTTTTTAAAATATTATAATATCCTTAAGCGCAAAAAAGGATGTAAATAAGCTTATTTACATCCTTATAATATTTATTTTGGAAATACTTCAAATACACCTATAGCTTTGCAAAGTAGCTCTGGTATTAATAAATATTTTTCCTGTTCTCCATCTAATACCTTTAATACTTCAAATTTTATTTTTAATATTGTATCATTAAAAGCGATAATTTGACCTACTATATCTACATGATCTCCACAAACTAAAGGCTTTATAAGTTCTAGTTCCTCATATTCTTTTAATACACCTTTATGACCTTCATTTCTTATAAGTAGCTCTTCTGCTATATCATCAAATATTTCTATAATCCTACAAGTACCTATGTACTGATCGTAATCTATATCCTTTTCTTTAAGCTTTATTCTCATTGTAACTTTCATATATACCCCTCCCCTTATTACTTATTATTAAATATATGCGATTTATTTAAAATATATTATATCTAAAACCTTCTAGTATCTTTTGTATTTAAAGGCTAAATTTCGTATATTTTAACTTGTATAAAGCTAATAAAATATATAATAATTTATTTATATAGTCTATAAAATTTTACATTTTACATATAATAATTACTGTGGTAAATATTATATGTATGAGGTGCTATATATGAATTTAAATCTTAAGTCATGTAGAAATAAAAATAAGAATAAATTAATGAAAAAAATTAATTTTTTTCAAGATAACATTAACTATGACGATATAATGTCTTATGGTGATAATTCATACGAAGATAATTATGATGAAATTATACTAAATGATGATATTTTTATAGACGCTGACGAGAAATTTAATGAAGATTTCTATAAAGATGATACACTATTTTATTAAAATATAAATATTAAAGTACATAAATACCCCTATAGTTAATTTACTATAGGGGTATTTATCTTAAAAATTATGCATTTTCAAACATCTGTATAGCATCTATTCTAGTTAAATAGATAGCCTCATTTAGCGATCCTATATACTTAGCGTACTTTACAACTTTTTCTTTTATAAATTCTATATCTGTATCATTTTTTAGGCAATCATCAATATATTCATCCATTAATTGATTTTTATATGGTTTTAAATCATAACCTAAGTAATCAGCTAACCTTTCTATCTCTCTATTAAAGTCCCCATCTTCTTTTACTAAATACTCATAAACATCCATTCTATAAGGATTTAAAGTTATAATCTGATTTACTACCATAGTACCATCTACTCTATTTATAAATCCGTCCTTATAATTATTGAATAAAGCACTTGATTTTTTTATATTTTCTTCATCTATTTTTGAAGATACTATTTCTATATCATTTTTTATAAGTGCATCTATTACTGCATTATGTATGTTAAAACAGTCATTGTATATATATTGTGATAGATTTTCTATTAAAGGCTTAAGAGATGATTTTGTCATGTAATTATTTTTTTTACTTTTTGTTTTGGTTTGTTTTATAGTGTTATTAAACATTCTTTGATAATTTAGGTATTTTTCACAATAACATTCTTTAAATGTATTAATATCTATAGTTATAAGGTTATAACCTACTAATGTTTCAACACCTTTTTTTATAGTACTTTCTATATTATACATTCCGATTTCTAGTGACTTTTCCGATAAGTCTTTTAACGTTAATATATTATTTAGACAATAATTTTTAAAATTATCACGTGCATATTCTGCTTGATTTTTAAATGATTTCCTTATACTATTGTAGTTATCCGTTTTTTCATCAAATTCTACTATAGCACCATTTATATCAAATGTAACCATATTTTGTCCCCCTAGCTTATCCCTAATTTTTCCCTATATTTATAATTTGATAACAATGCTTATTTTCCTTCTAAATTATGTTCAAAAGTACAAAAAATATTGGCAAAAGTACTTTATATAACAATTTAGCTACATTTATTTTATATCTTTATCGTCTTTATAAATCTTACAGGATCACTTGCAAACTCTTCAAAAGAATTATCAGTAAATATAACCCCCTCTCCTAAGAACCTTTTATATCTCTCTTCCTCCTTTCTTTTTGAATCTTCTCTTTTCCCTTCATAACTATTAAATACCATAAATTTTAAAGGAGCTTTTTTTCTACTAGTTTGAACTCGTTTTATCATATACTTTATATGTATATCTGCATCAGAAAAAGAGTATCCACAAAAAATAAGTAAGTCACTTTCTCTTAAAGTTTTTTCTACTTCTCTCCAAACTGTTGATACAAATACATTAGTCATATTTTTAAAATAAGTAGGAGGTATTATAATAGGTATTGTAATTTCATCACAGGCTAAACATTTAGCTTCGTCTATATTATCTAAAAGCCTCATTATTCCACCTTCATAAGGTGTTATTGTTAGACTGTTACATACTGGACAGTATAGCCAATTTAGCGAACCATGTATTTTATAAAGTTTAACAATTGGAGACTGTGGCTTTTTCCAACTGTGTCTAAAATCAAAATTTGTAAAATCAACTCCATAATCAAGCATTATAGGATTATCTTTTTTATATAATCCTGCTATTGTATTATCTATATGTATATCATAGTTTGCACTTATAAATGTAGTATCTTTTAATAGATCTTCTTTTAATAAATTATCTATCAATAATTTGTGGTAGTAGTTATTAGTTTTCTCACAATTATGTAATGACTTAGCCATAAGTAATATAAGATACTGTCTTAAAATACGTATACTATCACTTTTTTTATGCAAATTTTCAAGTCCAAAGTTTTTAAATGATTCTCTTCTTTGCTCTGCTAAGTCTATAAGACCTAATACTTCTTCAAATGTTGGAAATGATATTTTATCTATACCATCATTTATTATATCTATATTAAACATATCTTTAAAAAACTTATGTAGTTCTATGTTCATTTCACTTTTATAATCTTTTTGTGTTAAAGATTTAAAATATTCAACAAATAGTTGACTTTGAATAGGGCAGTGTTCTGCTGCTGAAGCTCCTGCACCTAAAAATATTGCTATTTTCATTTTATCCTCCAGTTCTTTCTTTATTAATATTGTTATTTATATTCATATATAATTATATTTTCTACAATATATATAATTTACTTTGCTTAAGCTACGTGTCGGCTAAACACTTCTTTTCATATGTTATACACAATATTTTATCCTACATAATTTCATTATATGTAAAAAAGACTCTATCTAAAAACAGATAGAATCTTTTTTACTTTTACTTTCTTTATATATTAATTATATTAAAGAAAATACATCTGAAACATTTTCATCATTTTCTATTTCATTACGTTCACCACAATAAGGACATAATATGCAAGGTTTACTATCTTTTGGTGTTACAACTCTTAATTTTTGTCCCTCTTGAATTTCTGCATGTTTACCGCATCTAACACAGTCAAACTCAACTAATTTATTTGCTTTGGCGCTTTTAGCCATAGAAAAACTCATATCACCATCTCCGAACATTTAATTATTTTTAATAGTAATTAATTTTTCTTATATATTTCTAAAAAATATTTTTCTTATATTGAATATACTTACTTTGAAGTAATTCCATTTTATCTTTCATTATTAATTGAAGCTCTGATGCTAGTTCTAATTCATTATTATCTAATGCTTCTATTATTTGAGTAAATAAAGACTTTCTTACTAAATTATCTTTCATTAATTCAAGTTTTATATTATTTATATCATTATATACAACTTCATCTAAAGCATCCATATCATCTATTGTATGCATTTTTTTGCATCCTCTTATTATATCCATATTGTCTTGTATAATCCTATTTCTCAATTCTTTCATCCATCTGTCTATAGCCCCTACTTTAAATGAATTTATAATATCATCAGTAAATACATCATTATCTTTTAATACTTCAACTTTTTCAATATATTTATCTAAATTTAACATATTTTCATAAACTGTAGCTGGTGATTTTCCAAATAATTTTTCTCTTTCATCTTGAGTGTAGCATTCAAATACATTTTCTTCATCTCTATATTTTCTATCTTTCTCTAAATAAAAACTAGTTTCACCTGCATCTTTAGATATTTCTTTTTCTAATTCTTTTGAATCTAAATTACTAACTGCTACTGCTTTTATACCATCTACTACTGCTTGATAAATACTTGCTAAAACTAAATACGTATTTGATAATGGATTTGGAGCTCTTAACTCAAATCTAGTAGCTAGTGGATTATCTATATCTCTTATAAGTCCTATTAATACTGATCTATTTCTTGATGGGACTTCATAATTTTTACCAAGTGAAGTAACTATACATACCGGTGCTTCAAATCCTGGTACTAATCTATTTAGTGCATCATTTGAATCTGTTACAAATGGGTTTAATACTTCATAGTTTTTAAGTATTCCCATTAATGCTCCATACCCTATTTCACTCATAAAATCACTGTTCATATCTTTTGGTGAGAATAAATTTTTAACTTTTCCATCTTTTAATTTTGCACTTATTCCTATATGAGTGTGTTCTCCACTTCCAGCTACTCTATTAAGTGGCTTAGCTTTAAAAGTCACATTAAGACCAAAGCTTTTAAATACCTCTTCAACTATATCTCTTATTACTATCTCATTGTCTGCAGTTTGAATTGCACTTGAATATTTCCAGTCTATTTCTAATTGTTCCATTGCATGATTAGTTTTACCGTCTATACTTATTGAACTTGCTATACCACCAACTTCTTTATGACCCATTTCAGGTTCTACGCCTAACTCTTGAAGTATTATAAGAGTTCTTTCTAATGCACTTCTTATAGTACCTTGAGTTTTTTTCCAGTATTGCTCTTTTAAACTTTGAGATACATATAATTTATCTAAATCTGCTTTATCTTCTGGTGTGCTTACCCAGAATTCTAGCTCGGTTGCTGATGTTATATTTATCTTTTCTATATCATCCACACTATCTATATCTACATGATTTAAAAGATTAGGGTATTTTTTTAATAAATCAATTAAAGTATTTTCTAAATTATTTGTTGCTCTTTGTAGTATTCCTCTTGAACATACCTTTTTATTATTGTGTATTAAGAAAGAAGGTATTTTAAGTGTACCAACAGGTAAGTTAGTTTCATAATCAGTTAGCTCAGTATTATAATCGATATACCAATTTACATCTAAGTCAGGAAGTAAATCAACTTTAGCATTATTTAATGTTGCAATTTCATGAAGTTCTACACTTGAACCATCTGTTTGTATTCCTCTATATAAAAAGTCATCTATATCTTTTTTAAATAATTCTACAGGTATTTTTTCATCAGTTGCATTACCACCTAAATCTACCCCCATTAAAGATACAAACTTTATTTGTTTGTTTAAATTTAGTATTTGAACTATTTTTGCACTATTATGATCCTCTTTTTTTATCACTCTCAATAATCCCATAGTAATACCCCCTATTTATATATCTAGTTTTACATTATATTCATTTAACCAAGTTTCTAACTGAATTAAATAAGCTATTACTTGAGGTCCTGTCATAAGTTGACCAAACCAAGGTTTAGTAAAGCTTCTACCTTGAGTATTTATCATATTAATAACAGCTTCTTTGTCTACTATTTGAAAAAGCTTAGCATTTGGATCTTGAGCTATATCATTTAGCATTTTACATACTGCTTTAGTGTATATTGGATTATGAGTTTTTGGATATGGACTTTTCTTTCTGTCTATTATCTCATCTGGAAGTAGGGTTCTCATAGACTCTCTTAAAAGTCCTTTTTCACGACCATGTAATAGTTTCATATCTGCAGGTATGTTATAAGCATATTCAACTAATGTTTTATCTGCATAAGGTACTCTTCCTTCTAAACTATTTGCCATAGTCATTCTATCTTTTCTATTTAATAAAGTTATCATAAACCATTTTAAGTTTAGATAAGTTAACTCTCTCATTCTTTCATCTCTTTTGCTTTCGCCTTTTACCTTTGGAACTTTTTTTATACTATCTTGACACATTTGTTTTGCATATTCTTCTATAGGTAAATCCGCTATACTTTTTGCTAATATATTTTTTCTATGATTTAATGAATCTTGCCATGGAAACATTTCTATATTTTCATAATCTTTAGTATACCAAGGATATCCACCAAATACCTCATCAGCACACTCTCCAGATAAAACAACTGTAGCATGTTTTCTTACTTCTTTAGAAAATAAATAAAGCGATGAATCTATATCTGCCATTAAAGGTAAATCAGATGCTAATGTAGCTTCTTTTAAATAATTTGCAAGTATTGTATTATCTAGTATTACATTATGGTGATTACTTTTAATATAATCTGCCATTTTTACAACCCAATAAGCATCACTATTTGGTTGGAATTCATTAGCTTTAAAATATTTTTCATTATCAGTGTAATCAATTGAAAATGTATTTAATTTTTCTTTATTATCTCTTTCAAAAGCCTTAGCCGCTATATAGGATATAAAACTTGAATCAAGTCCACCAGATAAGAAAGTACAAACAGGTACATCACTAACAAGTTGTCTTTCTATTGCATCTACTAATAATTCTCTTAAATGCTTTGTAGTTTGACCTAAATCTTCTGTGTGCTCTTTTGCTTCTAGCTCCCAATACTGTCTTAATTTTATTCCATTTTCATTGTATGTTAAACAATATGCAGGAGGTACTTCTTTTATATCTTTAAATATTCCTGATCCTAGACTTCTTTGAGGGCTTATAGCCATCATCTCTAAAATACCTTCTTTATCAACAATAGAATCAACATCTGGATGTTTTAATAATGCTTTAATTTCAGATCCAAATATTAATGAATCCCCCTTAAATGAATAAAATAAAGGTTTAACCCCTAATGGATCCCTTACTAAAAATAATTCTTTTTTATAATCATCCCATATAGCAAATGCATATATACCATCAATTTTATTTACACAATCTTGACCATACTCTATATATGAAGTTAAAAGTACTTCTGTATCAGAATATGAGTTAAATGTATACCCTTTATCTAATAAATCACGTCTTACAACCTCTGTATTATATAGTTCCCCATTGTATACTATAGTATATTTTCTATCACCTAAATACTTATCCATAGGTTGAAGTCCACCTGTTGGGTCCACTATAGCTAACCTTCTATGTCCAAGTATTGCATTATCATATACTTTTATTCCATATGAATCTGGACCTCTAAATACTAGAGTATCTCTCATGTCTTCTACTATATTGTAATAGGGCTTTATATCTTTTTTAAGATTAACCCATCCAACTATTCCACACATACATTCCACTCCTTTATTGATATATCCTATCATATGTTATTTAAAATAATAAGGTGTATACATTAACCATAAAAATAAAAAAATATATATAGTAAAATTAATTTTATTAAGTTTTTTTATCAAAAACAAAAAAAGATGAAGTTTTTTCTTCATCTTTAATCAATTACTTTATAAAGTTAATTACAAATGCATAATCATAGTCTTTATACTGACCATACTTTATCATACCTAGTACAGCTAATACAAAGTATGCTATTGAAACTATTGGAGTTAAAAGCGCTCCTATTAAAACAATTATTGATAATCCTGCTATTATTTCATATATTACAAAAGATATATGAAAGTTTAATAACTTTCTTCCATTTTCTCTTATATAGTCAGATTCTTTACTTAAGTCTTTCCATACAAAGTATGATACTATAAATCCAACTAAGTTAAAAACAAGTATAGCTCCAGCCATTATTAACATTATCAGATTTTCTCTTGACATAGAATTTCTGTAGTTATCCATCTAAATTCCTCCAATTAAAATTCATATAAATATAATATAAATTTGCATTACATGTTATTATACTATATTTATATAAATAATGCTATAGAATAGATAAGATTAAAATCTAATTATTAATATAATTTTTTATTATATTTTTCACCTTAGGTACTACATGGCTTCCTGCTGTTTTACCGTTTAAATCTTGTATAATCATCGATATAGCTATTTTAGGTTCATCCAGATTTACTGCTACAAACCATCCTTTTTCACTACCATCTGTATCATCTTTACTTTTTTTAATTTCTGCTGTACCAGTTTTTCCTATTAAGTTTACTCCATTTATCTTTCCTAAATTCCCGGTTCCGTCTTCATCATTTATAACTGCTCCAAAACAACTAATTAACTCTTCTAAATTTTCTTTATTTATAGCTTTACTATATACTTTTGGCTCTTTATTTTCACTTATTACAAGTCTCGGCTTCATTATATCACCATTATTAGAAAGTGCCGAGTAAGACATAGCTACATCAAGTGGAGTCATAAGTACCTCTCCTTGCCCATAACCAGTATCAGCTAATAGCATTTCACTTTCTATTTTAGAGTTATTAGATATTTGTGATTTATCCATAGGATATTCAAATTCTAAATTTTCTCCTATACCAAATTTCTTTGCTCCTTCTATAAATTTATCTGCGCCTATTTTAATAGCTAAGTCTGCAAAGTATATGTTATCAGAGTATTTAGTGGCATCATATAAATTAACTGATCTTCCTGGGTCTTTTACTCTAGTAACATAATAATCTCCCCAATTACTACTTTTTTGCCAATTAACCCCTTTAACATCAATTGTATAATTTGGATTTAATACCTTTTCATCTAACCCTATTGATGCTGTTATAAGTTTCATAGTTGATCCTGGTGAGTATGCATTATTAAATCTATTTTCATTATGAGCATATTCACTTTCTTTCCACTTATTAGATATTGTTTTAGTTATATATGTAACCTTTGTATTAGAGTTATAAGATGGAGAACTTACCATAGCTAATACCTCTCCCGTTTGAGGATGTAATGCCACAGATGCTCCTTTTTCATTATTCATTTGTGCATATATATTTTCTTGAAGTTTAGAGTCTATTGATAGCTTTATATTTTCTCCATTTATAGGTTCTGTTTTTGCTAATGTTATTTTTTCTTCTCCTCTTTTTATAAATATATGCACACCATCTCTTGCTCTTAATTTATCTTCATAAACTTGTTCTAATCCTGATTTTCCTATTTTACTTTGTGAGTTATAATCTTTACCTTTATATTTTTCTAATTCTTCCTTAGTTATATTATCAGTGTATCCAATCAGACAACCTAATGCCTCACTATTTTGATATACTCTAGAATCTACCTCATCTATAATTACACCTTCTATAGTTTTTAATAAATCAATTTTTTCATTTTCATATTGAGATATCTTTAATATTGGTATTTTATGATCTGGATTTTGATTTTCTATTTTTTCACTTATTTTATCCATGCTTACATCTAGTACCTCTGCAAACTTAGCTAAGTTTTCATCTTTATTTGCTGTAAAAACACTAGGATGTATACTTACTTGATAAGCTTTACCATCATAAGCTAACTTATTATTATCTCTATCTAATATTTGTCCTCTAACAGCTTTATCAACCTCTACCCCTATTTTATCATCTTTAGTCATAGGAGGAAGTATTAAACTTTCATTCCAATTTATTTTATAGTTTTTATCTTCTTTAACTATATCTACCTTTATATCTTCAAATTTCAATTTTCCTGCTAGAGTATTCATTGTAATTGATATAGGTATCTGAGTCTTGCTATTTATTTCTCCAATTGAAATCTTTATATCATTTGCGCCTATACCCGAATATATGCTAGAGTACCTTTTTATAAATTCTTCCTTAGAGATATATTCTTTTGACTTTTTTGAAATATTATCATATAGTGCTTCATAGTTACCTTCATTTAATATCTTTTCATAATTTTTAACTAAAGATTGTGCCTCATTGTTTTTGCTGCACCCTGATAAAACAAAAGTTGATAGTATAAGTATGCTTAAAAGTAAAATTACTTTTTTTAAAAATTTATTCATGTTTATCCCCCCATATATTTATTTAAAATATTTACTTTTTATTTTGTTAACTTCATAAGTATCTAGTGATAATGCTTTTCCAATATTACCATCTAACATATGCCATACATAGTTATGAACTAATACACCATTTTCAAAATCTCCATTTTTCCATTTGCTAAGCTCATAATGTAAATAGTCTCTTGCTTCTTCATCTCCTATATTCTTTAATGAATTTAGTGCAATATCTATAGTTTTAGGATTTATATCAATACTCCCATTCTTTCTTCCATCTATAGGATTTATGATTTTATTACTCATTCTATGTATAAAATCAACTACACCATATTGTGTATTTATTTCACTTATCTCAAGTACTTTTTCACTATTTTCTAATTCATTACCTAAACCTATAATTTCTGTATTATCATTCTCTACTTTATATTTAGTGGGTTTAACAAACTTTACTTTATTTTCATCATCTACAACTGCCCTAGGTATTATTTTATCAACTCCTATATATGATGCTATTTCATCTACATGTAATAAATTATTTATATTCTCTAATACATTCATAATTGGTGGAATATTATAAGCTAATGCTGGATTATATATTCCAATTGATAATAAAAGGGCTATACATGCTGCTAATTTTGATATAATCTTTTTATTCTTTTCTTTTTTAATATCTTCTTCTGCTTTGTCTATTGCTTCTTTAATTATAAGGTTTTTATCAAATTCAAACTTTATATTATTTATTTTTTCTTTATCTATGTAAAATTTTTCTATTTCTTTATCTATTTCTTTATCTATTTCTTCTATAGTTATGCTATCTATATCAACAAATTCATCATATATATTTTCATCTATTGAATTATACTGTTGTTTCTTTATAAATTTACTCATTGAAATATCCCTCCTTTAACATTTTTTTCATATCCTTGAGAGCCTTTCTTAAATGAGTTTTAATTGTGTTCACAGGACGGTCTAATATTTTAGATATATCTTCTATTTTTAAGTCATCAATATATCTAAGAATAACTGCATCTTTATATTTATCCTCTAGTTCATCTATTGCATTATATAGATCAATTTTTATCTCTATCTTATCTTCAATTACAACTTCTTTTACATAAGAAGTCTCATCAAGTTCTAAATCTACCATCCCTTTATTTCTTAAATAATCATTTGCTACATTTATAAGTATTCTACTTAACCATGTCTTAAAATACTGTGGTTCTTTTAAACTTCTTATATTTCTATAAGCCTTGTATATAGTTTCTTGAACTATCTCTTTAACATCTTCTTCGTATTTACATCTTATATAAGCTTCTCTACATAACCTATCAAAGTAGATATCCATAAGCTTTTCAAAAGCTTGCCTATCCCCTTTAGTGGCTCTTTTAACTAAAAATACTTCCTCCATCTTATCTCCTTCCAACATTTTATTCTATCTGTTAGACTTTATAATTTAATAAAAGGTTTTAAATATTTTTTATTTTTTTGTTTTTTAATAAAACTTTTAGATAATACTCTTTTCTATACTATTAATTTTACAATAAATATATAAATCCACCTATATTCTTAAAATTTTTTACGTATATGGAAATTATATCATGAAAAATTTGTGGATAACCTATGAATATAAGTAATATCAATAACTTTATAAAAGTAAAAAATGATATTTTGAAATGATTCGCCCACGCAGTGGCTCAAGCAACGGATGTATCCGTAGCGTGAGCAAGGATATATCGTTGGCGAAATGAGCGAAGCGAATTTTTTATTATATTGACAACGTAAAAAGCTACTCACAATTGAGTAGCTTTTTGCGTTTACTTATATAGGTTTTAATCATTTTTATAATAATCTTACCTATTTTTAATATATTCTTGAATTTCTTCTAAGTTTGCATATGAGGCTATAGCACCTTTTTTAGTTGTACTATATGCAGCATAATGATTAGCAAATAATAAATAATCTCTTATAGTATCACAACTTAACTTATCTATACCATCAAGATCAACTTCATTTTCTAATAACTTAAATAAAAATGCTCCAATAAATGAATCTCCTGCACCTGTTGTATCAACAACTTCAACTACATTACCTTCTATGCTAACTACTTTATCTTTAGTATATATTTCTGCTCCATCTTTACCTTTTGTAAAAATAACCATTTTTACGCTTCCATTAAATAGTACTTCTTTAGCATCTTCAATATTATTAAATCCTGTTATAAACTCTAATTCTTCATCTGATATTTTAACTATATGTGCAAAAGGTAAAAATTCAAGTATCGCTTTTCTACATTCATCTTCACTATTCCATAATGGTAATCTTACATTTGGATCAAAACTTATAATACTATTATTATCTATAGCACAATCTATTGCTTTTTTATGCGCTTCTTTCATTGGACAATCTATTAAATCTACAGAACAAAAATGTAAGCTATGACAATCATTAAACCACTCTTTATTTATTTCACTTTCATTTAACAACATATCCGCACTTGGATTTCTATAAAATGAAAAATCTCTATTTCCATCTTCTTTTAAAGAAACAAATGCAAGTCCAGTATTTGCTTTATTTGTCCTTAATACATAACTTGTATCAACATTAACTTTATTAAGTTCATCTATAATATAATCTCCAAATGCATCTTCACCTAGTTGTGAAATAAAATTAGATTTTCCTCCTAATTTACTAACTACTGCAGCTACATTAGCAGGTGCACCTCCTGCTACTCTTTCAAATCCAACTACTTCTTTTAAACTACAGCCCTTTTTATTGGGTATAAAGTCAATTAATGCTTCTCCTATAGTTATTATTTTTTTCATAATTTCCTCCGTTAATATCCCTATATTACAATATTTATTTCATTATTATACATTTATTACTTTTGTTCTTGCAATTATATCATGTAAGGCCTTACCATCTTCTCTCTTGCCCATAACATAATTTGAAACTAATACTAAAATAATACCGATAAAAGGTATAGTATAAATTACTTTACATAATTCTCTTACAATAATATGTACTAAACTTGGATTGTTATAATTATCTGTAACTATCTTCATTCCCATCATATATTTACCAAAATGATATCCTTTAAATATAACTGGTACTAGTATTAAATATATTGTAAATATTAAACTCCCAATGCTTAAGGCAAATGTAGAGTCTTTTCCTATATTTATAAAAATCCCTACTATCAATGCATAAATACCGACATTATCTATTAATAATGCCAATATTCTTGATGATATTTTAGTTTTCAATTTTATAGGCCTCCATTTCATAAATACAAATGCTACCTTTTAAATTTTCTCCACTAAGCTTTATTCCTACATTATCTTTAGTTGGATAGAATCTAGTAGTAAATACTTCTTCTCCATTATTAATAAATATTTCAATAGACGATGTATCACACAGTACTCTAAAGTTATTTAATTTATCTAAGCTAACACTTCTGTTAGTTCTTCCATAACCTCCCTGTGTAAAAGATAATGTAAATAATTGTTTTTCTCTATCATAACTTAAATTTACACAATTTTTTATAATACTTTCAAGTTTATCACATTTTTCTAAATTAACAATCATATCAAATGTATCGTATGCATCTTCATTTATATTTGAATTTATTTCAATATATTTTTTATCTTTTCTTAACTTATTAATTTCCTCTACTGGATTTTGTATTAACTTATTATTTTTAATTTTAAGTTCTCTTGGTATAGTTAATGCATGCTGCCAACCATAATCTGTAGTTGGATTAGAATATAAATCCTCTATATCTGGAAGTCCCATCCATCCTATTAATATTCTTCTTCCTTTTGAATCTTCAAATGTTTGAGGGGCATAAAAGTCAAATCCTCTATCTAATTCTTCAAAATCCCTTAATTTATAATTATTAGTTTTATAATCTCCATCTATTATGTAGTATCCACTTTGATAAATATTATTATATTTTATACCTTCAGCATCTATTCCCTGTGGAGATATTAATAATATATTTTTTCCGTCTACATTAAATAAATCTGGACATTCCCACATATAACCAAACTTACTTTCACTTTTTATAATATTGATTACATTCCAGTTTATCATATCATCGCTTTCAAATAATAATACTTGACCTATATCATCTTTATCTCTAGCGCCTTGTACCATATAAAATTTATTATTTTCCATCCAAACTTTTGGGTCTCTAACATGACAAGTCATATTTTCTGGATAATCATCATTAGTCATTATTAATTTTTTATTTGTAAAAGTTTTTCCATCTTCACTTACTAAAAGAACTGTATTATGTCCTCTTCCAGATGAAATATAATCATGTTCTCCTACGTGCTTTACATTTCCAGTATAAAATATATTCATTTTTCCATTATGTACTATAGTCGAACCTGAATACGCTCCATGACAATCAAAAGGTTGGTCTGCAAATATTTCTGTACCATTATTTTTATAATTAATAAAATCTTTGCTAGTATAATGTCCCCAAAGCTTTATGCCTCCATTTGCATCAAATGGAGAGTACTGATAAAAGATATGATATTCACCATTAAATTCACAAAGTCCATTTGGATCATTTAACCATCCAACTGGTGGCATTAAGTGAAACTTTAATCTCCAGTAGTCTTTATTAACTCTTTCTTTTTCATTTTTTTCTATAAAGTTTACTAATTTTTTTAAATCTCTATTTAAAGCGTTCATTATTTCCTCCAATCATTATCTATAGCGATATTTTATATATATAATAAGGTGACAATATAATTTGCCACCTTATTGTAAAATTATTTAGATTCATCCCATCCCAATAATAATGTTGTAAAGAATGCAACCCCTAACGCTATTGCAAACATTATTATATAATTAATAGGTGAATGTAAATGTAATAGTATTCCAAATATTCCTGTAACTCCTGTTCCTGTAGCTCCAAGTCCAACTATTGACGCATATAATCCTCCTGCTGCTCCACCTAAAGCTGCCCCTATAAAAGGTTTTATATATCTTAAGTTTATTCCAAATATTGCTGGCTCTGTTATACCCAACATTGCACTTAATGCTGCTGGGAATGCTAATGATTTTAATTTTTTATTTTTAGTTTTTACACCTACTGCAAGTGTTGCACCACCTTGTGCTATATTTGCAGCTGATGCTATTGGCAACCAATATGTATATCCATAATTGGCAATTTGACCCATATCTATTATCGAATACATATGATGAATACCTGTAACAACTGTAGTTGCATATATTCCACCAATTATAAACCCACCTATCCCAAATGGTAATTGAACTATTTGTTGAACTCCAGTCAATAAAGAATTTTCTAAGAAAACAAATACTGGTCCAACTAATGTAAGAGTTAAATATCCAGTTATAAATACTGTAACTAATGGTGTTACGAATAAATCAATCATTTCTGGAACTATCTTATGAAGTTTATTTTCTATAAAGCTCATTATATAAACTGCTATTACTATTGGTATTATATGACCTTGATAAGCAACCATAGGAATCTCGTATAGTCCAAACCATACCGATTGATTTCTAAGAACACCTTCACTAGCTACAGTCCATGCATTTTGTAAATCTGGGTGTAACATAATCATAGCTATAACTGCACCTAAGAATTGATTTCCACCAAATACCTTTGCACTACTAAATCCAATAAGTATCGGTAAGAATATGTATGCTGCATTACTAAACATAGTTAAAAATACATACCATGATGCACTTGTATCTATTGCTAAATAACCATTATTTACACAGAAATTTATAGATTCCGTAAGTCCCATCATAAGACCTCCAGCTACTATTGCTGGTATAATAGGAACAAAAACATCACCTAAAGTCTTTATTATCTTTTTAAACTTATTATCATTTGCACTAGCTGCTTGTTTCAATTCTTCTTTTGATACTTCACCTTGACCAGTAAGTTGTGCAAATTCTTCATATACTTTATTTACTACACCTGTACCAAATATTATTTGAAGCTGTCCAGATGCAAAGAAAACTCCCTTTACCCCATCAATATTTTCTATAGCTTCTTTATTTACTTTTTCATTAGATTTAATTACTAATCTAAGTCTTGTTGCGCAATGAGCTGCTGATACTATATTTTCACTTGTACCAATTTCATTTATTATTTGTTGTGCTATTTCTTTATAATTTGATTTTTCTACTTTATTATTACCCATGTATATTCCTCCTTCCTAAATTATGTAATCGATTACACATTTTGCACATAATATGTAATCGATTACATATATATTAATTTAAGTATATATTATTTTTTTATTATAAGCAAGCATTTTCCTTATATTTTATAAATATATAAAAAAAGAAAATATACTTATCGTATACTTTCTCTCTTTATATATTTATATCCTAATTTTATTTTATCTATATCTTTATTATCATATTTCATTTTATTTATAATAATTTTAGCAGCTTCTATACCACTGATCTTATAATAATAATGTACAGTACTCAATTTAGGTGTTACAACTTTAGATACTTTTGAATCTCCTATAGAAACTATCGAAACATCCTCTGGTATTTTTATTCCTTGTGACTTTAGATATTCCATTGCTCCTATAGCTATATTATCTGTTACACAAAATATTCCATCAATATTTTTATTTTTAGAGATTAAATCCTTACAACTTTCATATCCTGACTCTGAAGAAAAATCTCCAATTCTTATATACTCATTATTAAGGTTAATTTTATTATTTTTTAATGCATCAATATATCCTTGTTTTCTTTCTTTTCCAACAGCTATATCTTCTTCTCCTACACCTATAAATCCTATTTGACTACACTTACTTTTGATTAATTCATCTACCACAAAATAAGCTGCATCATAATCATCATGATATACACAAGAATAGTTTTCTATATTTTGTCCAATAATAACTATTGGAATTTTTAAATTTTCAATTATTTCTAAATGTCTATTACTAATTGTCTTAGCTAAAAATATTATTCCATCTACTTCATTATTTTTAAATATATTTAAATAATCTATTTCTTTTTCTATATCTAAATCTGTATTTCCTAAAAGTACATTATATCCATCTTTTTTTAATTCTGTACTAATACCATCTACAATTCTACTAATTGTAGATGAACTTATTTTAGGTAATATAACTCCTATTAAATTTGTTTTTTTTGTTCTTAATGTCTGTGCAAAAGATGATGGTACATAACCAGTTTCATCAATTATCTTCTGTATTTTTTTTCTATTTTTTTCGCTAACATATCCATTATTTAAATATCTAGATATTGTTGTTCTAGATACACCTGCTAACTCTGCTATTTTATTTATATTCATATATATTTATCATCCTAATATCAATTTATATATATATTGATTCATATTATATAACTACTGAGAAATTATTTAATACATTTTACTTTTATCTATTAATTTTTTATAAACATTTTTCATATACTCTTCATTAGTTAAGTCTAATACCTTATCTATATCAACCCACTTAACACCACTATTTTCATCTTCTTTAACAACTAACTCTTCATTTTCATCTGCTTCTAAAATATATGCTACTGATAAATGAAGATGACTTGCTACATACTTTCCTCTTTTTATATGAGCATTTACTGGTAGTATATCAATTGAGCATATATCATTTGTTATAGGTCTAGCTTCTTTTATACCTGTTTCTTCTTTAGCTTCCTTTATAGATACTTTAATTAAATCACTATCACCATCAGCATGTCCACCAGTCCATCCCCATGAGTTATATATATTATGATGTATCATTAAAACCTTAGTTCTTAACTTATTTACTATAAATCCAGAACTTGTTATATGTGCTATTTCATTATCTCTAACTAAAACATCATCATTTTTGTTTATAAAGTCTAATATAATTTCTTTATCTTTTTTCTCTTGTTCATCAACAGGATTATATTTTTCTATTTGTTTTATCCATTCCATATTTTGCCCCCTACATATTAAGGGACTATAACTTTTAAACTTTTAGTCATAATCCCTAATTTATTTAAATATTAAAGTTTTACACTTTAGTTTACATAATTTTATTCTTGTTAATATATTTGAATCTTAATTATTAACTCTATATTGCTTAATATATTATTTAGTATAATTATATTAAAGCTTGTACAATCTTATTCTATATTTTATAAAAAATTCGCTTCTCTTGAGCGACGTGTCGGCGAAACACTTCATGTCGCCAACGATATATCCTTGCTACCGCTACGGATACATCCATTGCTCAAAAAATTATTTTGACTTTTTCATATACTCTATAGCTTTTAATGTTCCCATCTTAGAATGGTCAAAAGTAAGTCCACCTTGGAAGTATACATTATATGGTGGCTTTATAGGAGCATCTGCACTAAGTTCTATAGAAGAACCTTGAACAAAAGCACCTGCAGCCATTATAACTTCACTGTCATATCCAGGCATTGCCCAAGGAACTGGCTTAACGTATGAATCAACAGGAGCTGCAGCTTGAGCACCTTGACAGAATGCTATAACTTCTTCAGCATTTTTAAGTCTTACTATTTGTATTATATCACTTCTTACATCATCGTATTTTGGAAGTACTTCATATCCCATTTTTTCAAACATTCTAGCACAGTATATTGCACCCATTAAAGCTTGAGAAACTACATATGGAGCCATAAAGAATCCTTGTAATACATTTCTAGTTGTACCAAATGTTAAACCACATTCTTTACCTATACCTGGAGTTGTAAGTCTATATGATATAAGTTCTACTAAATCAGCTCTACCAGCTACATATCCTCCAGTTAAAGCAAGTCCACCACCTGGATTTTTGATAAGTGATCCAGCCATTATATCAACACCAACTTCTGTTGGCTCTTTAGTCTCTATAAATTCTCCATAACAGTTATCAACCATAACTATAACATCTTCTTTAACAGATTTTGCTACATCTACTATTTCTTTTATATCAGCTATTGTAAGAGACTTTCTCCAAGAATATCCCTTAGACCTTTGTATAAATACCATTTTAGTTTTATCATTTATCTTTTCTTTGACTCCTTCTAAATCAACATCTCCATTTTCTAAGAAATCAACTTGATTATATATAACACCAAATTCTTTTAAAGATCCTTTTTCTTCTCTTATTCCTATAACACCTTCTAATGTATCATATGGTTTACCTGTAACTGATAATATTTCATCACCTGGTCTAAGTATTCCTTGTAAGCAAAGAGTTAAAGCATGAGTTCCATTAACTATTATAGGTCTAACTAATGCATCTTCAGCTCCAAATACATTTGCATATATTTCTTCTACTTTTTCACGACCTAAATCATTATAACCATATCCTGTTGTCCAGTTAAAATGGTTATCACTTAAATTAGCTTCTTGCATAGCTTTTAATACTTTATATTGATTATATTCTCTTATTTCTTTTATTTCATCAAATTTGTGTTTTATATCATTCATTACTTCTTCAGATAATTTAAATGTTTCGTCATCTAAACCGTAAAATCCTTTTAATAATTCTTTAGTTTCTTGTAACATAATATCCACCTGTCTTTTTAATTTTATCCTTAAAATTCTATCATAGTATGTATTTATAGTCAATTTCTAGAGAATTAACTATAATTTACTTATTTACATTTTGTTATTTTAGTATCTATAATGGTTGCATCTGCAAATCTTTCTAATAATTTTTTTGAATATTCTATGTATCTTTCTAGATTTTCATCTTCTTCAAAAGCTATTATATTCATTAATATATGAGTTGTATCATTTGTTATCATCGCTTTTATAGAATCTGATGTAGTGCTACCAAATTTACCATCTTCATCTTCAAATACAGGTAAGTTTTCTAAGTTTATACTACCTCTTCCTATTCCATCATACCTTTCATTTTCTTCACCTACTGTAAAAGTTATACTTCCTTTTACTTTATCTAAGTCGTAAGTCCCTACTGAATAACAAGTATGTAGTGATATTAGATTATTTATATCTACTATATTATTAACTATATATAAGTCATTTCCTTTAACTACTCTTTTGACTAATGATTCTGATGATAATCTATATCTACTTGGATCTTTACCTAATTTTTTATAAGCATTTCTTGACGATAGTATGTTTTTTAGTTTTATTACTTCATCAAATTTTATAGTTTCTTTTATTTCTTCACATTTTTTATTTATTAATTCTAATAGTTCTTTATCTGATTCTTTTGTTTTCACTTTAGCTTCTATTGAGGCTATATGTACATTTACTTTATCGCTTAATTTTTTATCTATGTTTATATTTATCATATGAATTCTCCATCTATACGTTTCAATATAACTTAAAAGTTAATACCTTTTTATAAAATGATTTTAATATCTTTTATTTTATCACTATTTTTTATACCTTTAAATAGGTGACTATTCTTTATTTTTATACATTTATTAAATAAAAAATAAATAGGGTATGTATACCATATGCATATCCTATTTATTTTTTTAATAATTACATATAAAATTTTATAATCATTGCTCACTTTTATAAGATAATATAGAAGATACAAATATAGTAAGACATATAAAGCTTGTAAGTGAAATTACCATACTCATAAATTTTGCTACTGGCGATATTGGACATATGTCACCATATCCTATAGTAGAAAATGTAATTATAGTATAATAAAATAAATCATAATATGTAGGATTGTTTGTATACACTCCTATATCACCACTATCTATAAAGCACACTCCTAAATATAAACTAAAAATAACCATAATTAGCAAAATTATAGCTACTATACTTACATCAGTAAATTTTATTTTTGAACCATTTTCAATTTCTACTTCTATAATTTTTGGACTCCTAATTACCCTTATTAATACTTTTAAATTTAAAATATAACTTATACCTACTCCAACTAAACCAATCTTGTAAATTTCACTAAACTTATTTGGAAATAATACTAAAATCGTCATATACGTACTAATTATAAAATAACTTATCAATAAATCTGTCTTTGTATTTTTATCTTCTATTTTATATAAATATTTATAAATCTTTTTACTAGAATATGATATGTATCCTACTATAAAATATAAAATTATAAATATTATTAAATAAGTAGATATTTTCACAGCTACTATGTAATTATCACTTACGTATTTATAGACTTCTTCAAATAAACGTCTCACTATAGCAAATACTACAAATACTTGTGAAATAATAAAAATTATTAGTTGCCATATTTTAAACTCTGATTTTTTTCCTTTAAAAAAATCAATATATTGTTTGTTTATATTATAAATTAATGATTTTAGTTTTTTTAATATTTCTAAATTTACTCTTTTGTAAGAAATCATAATTATAGAAAATATGGTAATTGCTAAAGTTAAAATATTTATCATATAATCACCCAAATTTCTTTTTTCTTATGTTTCCCATTTATTAATAACAATATAAGTACATCAGTATCAGTAGTCCATTGCTAACTCTTTCCTACTATCTTGCAAATTGACCATATATCAGTAATTTGTACTTTTGTAAGTACTTGAAGACCCATTGAAACTAATATTTGAAGTTCTGTTATATCATTAGTAGAACGTGTTATCAAACTTGAAGTTGAGAATTTATTTATCTCTGCCATTGAAAAGTCTTCTAATTATTAAAGTTTATAAAGGTTCTACTTTTACAATATTTCTTCCTCATAATAAAAGTGTAGATAATTTATAGTTATCTACACTTTTTAATTTAAGATATTTTATATTTTAAAATGCACCCTTAACTTTTGGTGTTCTTTTTCTCTTTACCATATCATCATCTATATTTAAATTTTCCTTATTTTCTTCTTTCTTTCTTTTTTTCTTTAAAAACTCTATAACCTCAGCTAATAATGCAAAGTTCCCACCAGTTGAAATAACCTCATTTATGTTATCAGTTGTTTCACCCATGCTAATCTACCTCTCTTATTTGATATTTACTAATCTCTATTAATATGTGTTAAAAAGTATCACATATAAAAAATTCGCTTCGCTCATGTCGCCAACGACTTCGTCCGTTGCTCAAAATCTTTTTTACGCTCAAAACCAGTCGATTGATATTACTTACATTCAGAAGTTATCCACATTTTTTAAGTATTATAATATCCTTAAGCGTAAAAAATATATGTAATATTTTTACAATAATATTATATATTAAAAAGATTAACTAAATGTGAATTTTAAATGAATTTATGGTAAATTTTTATATTAAATTATATATTAAAAAGATTATTTCTTTATTTAAATTCTTGTTAAAGTATTTTTCTATACATACCTACTAGTATTTTCTTTTTATTTATATTTTTATTTTTGTTTTTATTTTTGTTTTTATTTTTCTTTTTCCCCATACCCTTACTAAAATTTATTTACTATTTTAGCATGGGTATAGATACACTATCTATAGTGGTATTTATTTTCTACAATAAATGTTAAATAACTTATTTATCTATAATTAATTTAAGAATGTTACTAATGAAAATAGCTTTTCTAAAAATTATTAATACCCAAAATACCCCGTCGTATTTCACGACGGGGGGTAATAACTTTATAGTACACATCATAATTTTACTATAATTTATTTAATTTGTTTTTATTTATCTAATACTTCCTTTAATGCCTCATATGAGAAATCAATTATCTCTGCACAACTTACTTTATTTCTTTTAAGGTCTGCACATATTTCAGAATTAAATTTTCCTCTTACTCTACTCATTAATTCTCTAGCATAACCTCTAGCTTCATTTGTTTGACCATTATTTTCTCTTCCTTTTATATATCCTACTATCATAGCTGCCGCATTTACAGCTCCACATAAACTTCCCACTGTCATACCAGTACCCATTGCACTCCCAAGTGATACTGGTATATCTGTGTTATGTTCTTCGTTATATGATTTTATTAGTGCTTCTGCACAATTATATCCTTGACTATGGTAAACTGATGGTTTTGTCATTTTAACATCCTCTCTTCAATCTATATTTTATCATTATAATACAATCATTATATACTTTATTCTGTAACTATATCACATAAACTAAAGTTGTCATATATGCAAAATTATATTGTATTTTTAAATATTTTTATCATTTTATTATTAAGCTAGAGTGATAGTTATTTATTATATTTAAAATGATTTCTTCATTAAGATTATCTATAAATACAGTACTATATTCAACATCTACTTTTTCATCTAACCAAATTGAATATAACTCTATAGGCTTTATTAATTTAATATCTTTTATATAATCTAATAATTGTTTCGCTCTTTTATTATCCAAACTACATAATACTTGATATATAAATTCTTTATCTGTATAAAAACGTACATCATCTAAAATATTTTCTTCCTTACGTACACAAAGATTATACATATCATCTTCACTTTCAAAATATAGTATTTCGCTATTTGGATCTAACTCATCCCAAGAACAAAAACACGGTGGCTTTATTCCTTTTAATTTTGCTTCTATAGGTGTTATTATTTGTTCATTTGTTAAATCTACTTCAGGTATTTCAAAATCTGAAGCTATAAATATGTATTTACTCATTAAACTCTCCCTATTATATTCTTATATGAAATTTTCTTTTTTCATATTCTAATACTTATAACCTACATCTCAATTATACTATTTTTATATAGAAATAATAAAGTTACAGTATATATTTTTTAAAATAAAGGATATGACATTTAATGCCATATCCTTATATTTATTTATTATTTTTAATTTCTTTTTGAATTTTCTTTAAAGCTTTCTTAGATCCTCTAGCTATATCTTTTTCTAGCTTTCTTTCTTCAAAGCTTACAAACAAGCTATTTAAATCATATCCTACAGGATATAAATCCTTAGCTTTTAAGCTAAGTTCTATTCTTTTAATATTTACTTTTATAAATTCCTCTTTATAAAGAACTTCTACATTATTGTATTTATCAATAGTTTTATAAACTATTCCATAGTCATCATAGTCTAATAATTTAACCTTATCTCCTATTTCTAAGTTAGGTAAATTTTTTAAAACTTCTTCCTCTTCTATAGGTTTTATATATATTTTAGACTCACTTATTAAATCAAAATCATAATTTTTATCACTCATATAACTTTTAGCTTTGTTTAAAACTTTATCCTTAATACCCATCTTTTTAGAAATAAATAATGCATTACTATCTTCAGATTTACCTATAGTAAGCTTATACATAGGTTCTAGAGTATCTTTATCAAACATCATACCTGCATTTTCAAAATGAGGATGATTAGTTGCAAACTTCTTTATTTCTCCATAGTGAGTAGACGCTACTATTATACAGCTCATTTTATAAAACTCTTCTAATATCGCTATTGCTAAGCTTGCACCTTCATTAGGTTCTGTTCCTGAGCCTATTTCATCAAATAATACTAATGTTTTATTATTAGATTTGCTCATTATATCTGCAATATTTTTTATATGAGATGAAAAAGTACTTAAAGCATTTTCTATACTTTGATTATCACCTATATCAACAAATACTTTTTCAAATACACTAATTTCTGTATCTTCACTTGCACATATATCAAAACCGCATTGAGTCATAAGTGTTAACAATCCTACTGTTTTTAATGTTACAGTTTTTCCACCAGCATTTGGACCTGTGATTATTAAACTTCTGTAGTCTTTTCCTACTTCAAAATTAAGTGGTACTACATTTTTTGTAAGTAGCGGATGTTTTCCATTTACTATTTTTATATAACCATTGTTATTTAACTTTGGTGTTACTGCCTTATTTGCTTGGCTATATTTAGCTTTCGCAAATACCATATCGTATTCTGATATTATTTCCATATTTAACTTTATATTTTGTATTTTTTCATATATAAGCTCTGTCAAATATGAAAGTATCTTATACTCTTCTACTGATTCTTCTGATTTTAAAGTAATAAGTTCTAAGCTATACTTTGATATACTACTTGGTTCTATAAATACAGTAGTTCCTTTTGCTGAAGTATCTAATACTATTCCATCTACTTCATTTTTATAAGAAGCTTTTATTGGTATTACATATCTATCATCTCTTTTACTAATGATAAATTCTTGAATATATTTTTTATTAGCACTAGATGTTATGAATTTATTTAATCTCTCTTTAATTCTTCCTTCTGTTATTTCTATACTTCTTCTGATTTTTTTTAATTCTTTACTAGCTTCTGAATCTACTTTATTGTTTTTTATACAATATTTTATTTCTTCTTCTATGTTTACACACTCACAAATATTTAGTGCATATGAACTAAGTTTAGGTGAATAAAACTCTTTGTCTCTCATAAAGGATTTTATTTTTCTACAACCTCTTAAAAAATCTTCTACAGAAATAAGTTCATTTGGCTCTAGTATCATTCCTTTTTCCACTTTTTCTATAATAGGATTTATATTAAATAAACCTTCTAGTGGTATATGGTTGCTATTTTCTAATATTTTTCTTGCTTCTTTATTTTCATTTAATCTTCTTTTTACTATATTAAAATTCCCACTTGGATTAGTTTTTTCTATCAGTTCTTTTCCTAGTGAACTTACACAATAATTCTTTATTAATTCTTTTACTTCATTTAGTTGTAATTTTTCAAATGTATTTATATTCATATTTTTCTCCTTTATTTATCAGTCTATTGTTAATATTAAAGACTTCTTGATAAATAAGGATTACTAACTTTAGCGACTCCTTATTTATTAAGAAGTCCTACTACGGTCTCACTATATTTAAATTTTTTCAAAAAATTCTCTCCTTCCAATTAAATATGTTTCTATTTTATTATCCCATATAAATTTAGGCTTTTCAAATATTTATTAAACTCTTCCTCTAATTCACATTAATTACATATACATTTAAGTTTTGTTTAAGATTAATTTTCTATAATCATATCAGAAAGATATTCATAAACAAATAGGAGGAAGTAAAAATGGCTATAAAAGCATTTAAACGTTTTGAAAAAAAATTCATTATAACAAAAGATCAATATGATAGATTACTCCCAATACTTTCAAATTATATGAACTTAGATAAATATTGTAAACTAGGTGAAAACTATAATATTTATAATATATATTACGACACACTTAATAATGATGTGATTAGACACTCTATTTCTAAACCTTACTACAAAGAAAAACTTAGACTTAGAAGTTACGATATTCCAACTAGCTTAAATGATAAAGTATTTTTAGAACTAAAAAAGAAAATAAATGGAATAGTTAATAAAAGAAGAGTTGTAATGACTTTAGGTGAGGTTTATGAATTTTTAGAAAATGGCAAAAAACCCTGCTTTGATGATTATGAAAATAAACAAGTTATAAAAGAAATAGAATATTACTTAAGTAAAAATAAAGTATATCCAAATGTTTATATAGGATATTCTCGTAAAGCATTCTTTGGAAAAGAAGATAAAGAGTTTAGAATAACTTTTGATTCTCAAATAACTGCAAGACGTGATGATTTATACTTAAGCTCTGGTTTTTTTGGTCATGATATTTTAGGGGAAAATAAATATTTAATGGAAGTTAAATTTTTAGGTTCTATTCCAGTATGGTTTACTAAAATTCTTTCTGATTTAGAAATATACAATACTCATTATTCAAAATATGGGAATGAATATATGATGTATTGTTTAGAAAATAAAAATAACAATATAAAAAGGAGTTCAAAAGTATGTTAGAAACAATAATTTCATCAACAACAGGAGAATCATTTACTCTTGTAAATGCATTAATAGTAATTTTTGCATCAATATTATTAGGGATAATAATTAGCTGTGTTTATATTAAAACTAGTTCAAAAAATGGATATAATTCAGGATTTTCACTTACATTAATTATGTTACCTGTAATAATATCAATTATTATACTTTTAGTAGGTAACAATGTTGCTAGAGCATTTAGTTTAGCTGGGGCATTTTCTATAATTCGTTTTAGAAGTGCACCTGGAGATCCAAAAGATATCGCTTATGTATTCTTCACTTTAGCAGTTGGATTAACCTGTGGTATGGGGTACATTGGTTACGCAGTAATATTTACTGTTATTTTATCTGCTTTAATGTTTATACTAGACATAATTAATTTTGGTACACCTAAAGGTAAATCTATGCAACTTAAGATAACAGTTCCAGAAGATTTAAACTATGAAGGTGTATTTGAAGAAGTTTTAAATGAGTTTGCTACTTCTTATGCTATTGAAAGAGTAAGAACTAGAGACTTTGGTGCATTATTTGAATTATATTATAGAGTTAATTTAAAACCTGATGCTGATCAAAAGAAATTCTTAGATGAACTAAGATGTAGAAATGGAAATTTAAATATAAATCTTACTATGGCTGGATTTGAAGATAAAGCCTACAATTAAAATTAAATCTTTCTCCCACTTTATATAGTCCCTTAGGTTTAAGGGACTTTTTATGTAAAATCAAAATTATTATCTTACAAAGTATTGCTAGATAGGTTAAGCTATATATAGATTATTAATAGTAAAAATAGTTTTGAACAACTGATTTATCCAAAATACTTCGCCAACACGTTGCTCAAAGCGTTAGCAAGGATACATCGTTGGCGAAATTAGCAAAGCGAATTTTAATTTTAATTTAAGGTTTCTATGGTAAAATTTAATTAGTAGTACATAATAAGATAAGTCGTTTAAAAAGGAGATTAATTATGAAACTATTATTAGTAGAAGATGAAAAACAGCTTTCTGAAGCTTTACAACAAATACTTATAAAAAATAAATATACTGTAGATGCAGTATATAACGGTGATGAAGGTCTTGACTATGCTTTAACAGGTGTATATGATGTAATAATTTTAGATATAATGTTACCTAAACTAAATGGTATTGAAATACTTAAAATGATAAGAAAAAGAAAAATATCTACTCCAGTTATATTACTTACTGCCAAAGGTAGTGTTGAAGATAGAATTTTAGGGCTAGATTCTGGTGCAGATGATTATTTACCAAAACCATTCTCTCCAGATGAATTATTAGCTAGATTAAGAGCCTTAACTAGAAGAAATGGAGATTTTATAAATGAAAATATATTAGAATTCTCTGATATAAAATTAAATTTATCTACTTACGATATGGAGGTTAATGATAATTCTATAACTCTAACACAAAAAGAATTTGAGATATTAAAATATTTTATGCAAAGACCAAAGTTAGTTGTTAGTAAAGATGATTTAATAACTAAGCTTTGGGGATTTGATTCTGATATTGAACATAATAATATTGAAGTTTATATTTCATTTTTAAGAAAAAAACTAGCTTATGTTGAATCAAATGTAAAGATAACTACTATACGACGAGTTGGATATAGATTGGAGTAATATTTATGTTTGATAAATTAAAATTAAGACTTATATCAATAAATATGGCCCTACTTACTACAGTTTTTATAGTTATATTTAGTGTTATATTTACTATAACAAGTAATAATATAAACAGAGAAATTAACGTTAATTTAAACGCTTTAATTCATGATTCAAAAAGACCTATACCCCACTCTGTTAATATTGTAGTAGAATTATCAAATAATGGAACTATAAAAAAACAATTTAAAAGCTATGAAGTTAGCACTAATAATGATACTTTACAAAGTGTTGTTAATAAAATTTTAGAAAGTGGTAAAGACTCTGGTAAAATAGATATTTCTAGTAATACCTATTCTTATCTAAAAGGCAATAGCAGATTTGGAACTAAAATTGCTTTTATGGAAAGAAGTCAGTATGACAATATGCTATTTCAACTTTTAAAGACTTTGGTTCTTATTGGATTTATTAGTTTAATAGTTTTACTATTTATTAGTATATACTTAACAAATAAATCTATAGTTCCAATAAAAGAAACTTTTGAAAAACAAAAGCAGTTTATAGCTGATGCATCACATGAATTAAAAACACCTTTAGCTATAATAAAAACTAATACTTCACTTGTTTTAAGCCATCCAGATGATACTATTAAGAATCAGTCTAAATGGATTAACTATATAAATTTACAAACTGATCGTATGTCAGAGCTTATAAGTGAGATGTTATCCCTTGCTAAAATGTATACTGCAGAAAATAAATTGCCTCTATCACCTATAAATATAAGTAAGATAGTTGAAAGTATGATTTTAATGTTTGATGCAGTTATATATGAAAACAATATAGAATTAGAAACTAATATAAGTAAAAATTTATTTATAAATGGTGATAAGGAAAGTTTAAAAAAACTATTTAGTATAATAATGGATAATGCTATAAAACATACTAATAAAAATGGTAATATTACTGTTTCATTATTTTCTGATAAAAATAAAGTTAAAATGATTATAAGAAATACTGGTGAAGGAATAGCACCTGAACATTTAGAAAGAATTTTTGAAAGATTTTATAGAGTTGATAGTTCTAGAGATAGAGAAACTGGGGGTTATGGATTAGGTCTATCTATTGCTAGTTCTATTGTAAAACAACACAAAGGTAAAATTTATGCAAAAAGTAATATTGGAGAATTTACTTCATTTATTGTTGAAATCCCACAACAATCTTCATTATAAAATTAAATACAAAGGAGCAATACAATCAATATTGCTCCTTTTATTTTATAAAATATTAATCAGATATTTCAAATCCAGCTTTTATTATACTTTCTCTTATTTCTTCTTTATGTTTCTCATCAAATGTTTCTATTGTTAACTCTACAGCTTGACTACCTAAACCATGTTTCGAACTTAATTTAGACATATTTGCACTAAGTATATTTGCATTTAAGTCAGTTAATATACGTGTAACTTCACTTAATCCACCTGGTCTATCTACTATATGAGTTCTAAAAGTATATCGTCTTCCACACTTAACTAATCCTGTGTCTATAACTCTATATAAAGTATTTATATCAATATTACCTCCAGATATTATACATACAACATTTTCATCTTTTTTAGGTATATATTTTCCAGACCAAATTGCAGCAGTAGATACAGCTCCTGAACCTTCAGAAGTTACTTTTTGATTTTCTAGTAAAAATAGCATGGCTTGAGCTATTTCATCTTCATCTACAACAATAATCTCATCTATAATATCTTTAATTATGCTAAAAGTTAAATTCCCTGGAGTTTTTACTGCTATTCCATCAGCTATAGTTACATCTTTAAATGCAGAAGTAACTTCTCCTTTTTCAAGTGATTCTTTCATAGATGGTATATTAGAAGTTTGAACTCCAACAATCTTTATACTAGGTTTTAGAGCTTTAGCAGCAGTTGCCACACCTGATATTATACCTCCACCACCGATTGGACAAACTATTGTATCTACATTTTCTAATTGTTCTAATATTTCAAGAGATATAGTTCCTTGACCTGCTATAACATACTCATCATTAAATGGATGAAGAAATGTTGCTCCTGTTTCTTTTTGTATTTCAATAGCTTTTGCATATGCATCGTCATATACTAAACCTGCTAAAACAACCTCTGCTCCATATCCTTTAGTAGCTGTAACCTTTGCTAAAGGTGCTGTTGAAGGCATTACTATAGTAGCCTTTATTCCATTCATTTTAGCTCCTAATGCAACTCCTTGTGCATGATTACCTGCACTTGAAGCTATAACTCCTTTTGCTTTTTCTTCATCAGTTAAATTAGCAATTTTATTACATGCCCCTCTTATTTTAAAAGATCCAGTTTTTTGGAGATTTTCGCATTTTAAGAATATATTTGCCCCTGTTTTTTCACTCATTTTTACGCTTTCTAATAAAGGAGTTTCTTTTATTACATCTTTTATAGTTTCTCTAGCTTCTTTTATCATATCTAAGGTAACTTTTTTCATATCTACTCTCCTTTGTTCTCTAAATACTAATAAAAATTTTTGTATCTTACTTTTATAGATTGTGCTTTTTTATATAAATAATAAGTTGTATATATTATATTCTTTTCAAATTTAAACCATATTATAAATTTTAAAGATATCCTTTTTATAAATATCTAATATAAAAAATAAAAATTTGCTTACCTTGAGCTACTGTGTATGTGAATTAATTCAAAATCATTTTTTACTTACAATAAATATATTTATATAACTAAGTTTAACTTGCTTATACGTAAAAATGCTATTGTATAAAAATTAAAACACTTTATACAATAGCATTTTTTAACTTATTGTTCAGTTATTTGACTATTTATTTGGTTATTAGTTTGACCATTGGTATTAAGTTGCATTTTATCTCCTTTACCTCCTGGTCTACCCCCTTGTCCTCCTTGACCTCTCATACTATTAGTTGATGCACCCTCTTGAGTAATATTAGTTATAGTGTTTGATGTAGTTTCACTTCCAACCTCTGTTCCTCCAGAATAATTTCCATCAGAATATAATCCGTCTTTAGCTTCTCCTTTTGCTGTTCCACCTACTGATACTGTATATTTAGTATTATCTTTAATATCTGGTGTTGAAACTATTACTGATGAATAATTCTTTAATGGAGCGTAAGTTAATATGTTCTTCCCATCAGATGATTTAACATTAACTACAGTATTAGCTTCTTGCGATGTTAAGTTTAGATTTAATATTTTTTGAGATGATGAATCACTAGGCATTTGTGCCATACCTGAACTTCCAGCAGCTACTAGTATACCTCCACTTATATCAAATGTTCCATCATAATCTAAACTTCCGTTACCATCATTAGTTGGACCATTTACTAATACAGTACCTCCTGACATCTTTATGTTTCCATTGGCATCTATTCCATCACCACTAGCATCTACATATACATATCCACCAGTAATATTTATTAAACCATTTCCTGATGAACTAAATTTATCATTTCCTGCCATACCTGTTTCTGTTGATATATCATTTCCACCTGCTGCATTTATTCCATCATCACTTGCTACAAGATGTATACTTCCATCATTTATATTTATAGTTGTACTTTCTATACCTTCATAAGATTTAGATATATTTATAGTTCCTCCATTAATGTCTAATTGAGTATCTGAATGTATACCGTCATCTCCAGAAGCTATTTCAAAAGTACCACCATTTATAATTGCATTGGCATTTGAGTGAATTGAATCATCTTCTGAATCTATATTAAAAGTTCCTCCGTCAATTATTATATTAGTTGTTGCTTTTAAAGCTTTCATACTAGTACTTTCATCTGTTGATGTATTAGTGCTAGTATTTGTATTTGAGTTTGTATCCTGATTATTTGATGGCTGTTTCATATCTTGTGGCATCTCTGGTCTTTCACCCTGTGTTTGTCCATCTGGTAGTTGTGGTGGTTGTCCACCTTGAGTTTGTCCATCAGGTAATGCTGGCGCTTCTCCTTGTGTTTGACCTTCTGGCATAGTTGGTCGTTCACCTTTGTTCATTCCATCTGGCATTGTTGGCTTTTCACCTTTTGTCATGCCATCAGGTCTTTGACCTAAAGATTGATTTGCCTTAGTGCTATTTTCACTTCCTCCACCTGTTTTTATTGTTATATAGCCATCGGCTACAAGTAATTCTGTTTCAGCTTGTATTCCATCTTGCTCTGAATTTATATTTATTTTTCCGCCTTCAATATATATATAACCTTTACTATCATCTGTTGTATTATCAGCTTTCATTCCATCGCCTTTTGAATTTATTGTTATATTTCCATCAGTTACATTTATACAATCTTTACCTTTTATACCATTATTTTTAGCATTTACAATTATATTACCACTTTGAATCTTTAAATCATCATTACTTGCTATACCATTGTTATAATTTGCATTTACTGTTAGTTTACCACTACCTATTATAGTCATATCATCTTTACTAAATATTGCTGCATTTGGATCATTACTTGATTCATCTTCAAAAACATAAGTTTCTCCATCAGTTATATTATTTTCAGTTCCTTCTGCTAAAGATATTATTGCTTTTTTAGCATTTTTTACATATATAGGAGCACTATTAGAACAGTTAATATCTGCTCCGTTTAAGATAAGGTATACCTTATCCTCTTTTCCTGCATCTATTATTATCTGCCCATCTTCAACTTTTCCACTTACACTATAAGTTCCTGCTTTTGTAATAGTTACTTTATTATTTGAAACTTCTGCCCCTTGACCTTCAATAGTTGTTTCAGTTCCTAGCTTTATATATGTATCTGGATCTGAAACACTTTCATTTTCTAAAGATTCTATGTTAATACTAGTTTTATTTGTATTACTTTGTAATTTTGTATTATCTTCATTTTTTGAACAAGCTGTTACTGTAACACATAGTGCTAATGCTGACAGCATGGCTACTAGCTTCTTATTCATAAAAAACCTCCTTAAGTTTTATTCTTCTTAATGATGATATAGTATCATTATTACCTTAAATAAAACTTAAAGAGTACTAAATTTTATACTGTAATTGATTATAGACCTTTAAATTTATTAAAACTTTTATCTAATCTATAGATATTAAAAATTCCTCAACTGATCTTGCTAATTGCTCAAACTCTTCACTTTGTATATTATGACCTACATTATCAAACCTTTTAATAAGTATACTTTGACTACTTAGATTATTTATATAATCTACTATATCTTCATTGCTTAATAAACTATTTTCTAACTTACCTTTTAATATAAGAGATGGACAAGTAATTTTTTTCAAATCCTCTCTAAAATCAACTTGCTCTGCTTCCTCTTCTATCTTTTTTAATACTTCATCACTTATAGAAACAGAATCACAGTGGCAATTATAAATTTCTATAGATTCTTCTGCCCATCCTCTAGACATCTCCTTATGCTGTGGTGGATATTCACTTATTATAATTCCTTTAAGTGTATCTGGATTTAAGACTGAATAACCTAATTCATAAGATACTCCTCTTGATATACCTAAAATACAAAACTCTTTTAAATCCAATTGTTTTATTACTACCTTTATATCTTCTATATGATTTTCTAATGTATATCCAGTATTTGGAGAGTCACTTATCCCCCTTCCTCTAAAAGATAATGCTACACACCTTCTATCAGTTATTTTATTTATAAGTTTTATATAATCCTTTGCACATTCGGATAATCCTGGGCATATTAATAGCGGTGTTTTCTTTGAATCTTTTACTCCATTATCTATGTAGTATATATTTACTCCTTTGTTATTAGCAAAACCTTCGATATATTCCATTACCCACACTCCCTTAAAATCTTATACATTTAATAAGTTATCTTGTTTTTATATTATTTATTACTAATACATAATATGTTTAACTAATTACTATTAATTATAATTTTATGATTTTATTTTATTATGATTTTTATAGGTGTTATATTTTCAAATTTATGTAAACGTAAAAAAGCCCTATTTAGGACTTTTTAGAATTTCTATTCATTAATGACTTTAATAACCTTAGCTGTTCCTTGTACTGGATCACTTTCCATAACACCTTCGTTAAATATAACTTCTACTGTCATTCCTAGTTCTAAGTCATTTATATTATAAAGTTTATCATTAGTTTTATTTTGAATTACAGTGTCTTTATTTATATTTACTATTGCCTTTGAATATTTAGTGTCCTCCTCTTTTTTTTCTTCTACATTTATAGTTGAACCTTCATTATCTATGTATATAGAGGTTATATCTCCTCTTATACCTATCATCTCTTCTGCTGAATTTGTTGAAGTACATCCTGCTATTAGTACAACCATAATAGCTAATATTGCAAAAACTTTTTTCATATAATTTCCTCCTTAGTTTATATACTTTATTTTATTTTTTATATTTTAAATTTAATTATACTAACAAACTAAAGAATCACTATGAATAATATCATAGTGATTCTTATAAAATAGTTTCTAATAATCTTTTATTTAGATGAATCCTCATTTTGCTTATTAACTATTAATGAAAAAGGTAATATTCCTGTTACTAAAATAACGAAAGCTTTTTTTACAAATTCACTTTTAGGTGATGGTATTTTTACTTTCATATTTTGTATCTCCTATATATTTTTTATATACGCTTTCTTTATATAATTCATATCTAATTATGTTAATATATATGTTATTTAAATATGTCCTATACATAAGTTACTTATAGATTGTTTTTATTTTCTAAGCACTTTTCAGGATTAATATATATAAGTTCCCATTTTCCATCTTTATTTTTTTTATAATCTGCTATTTTTATATCTACGCCATTAGTTAACTGGTAAAAAAGTACATAATACTCATTCTTATCTTTATCTTTAAAATATGCTTTTCTTTCATAACCATCATCTTTTACAACTACTTCTCCATCTACTAATGAGCACCATCCACCATATTCAATTTCAACAAGAGATTTTGCATCCCATGACCATCCATGATATGGAGCACATAAATAATTTTCGGGTGCATACATCATATCTTTTATTTTATATACTCTATCTTCTTTTTCCAAATAAATATATCCATAATAATATGCAAATACACCTTTTGGTTTATCTGTTCCTTCTATAACTTCTAACTCTACAAAATACTTTATGTCATTAGGTCTATTTTTATCTGGTGGAACTTCATTTAACTTAATCAAGTTTATATGCAATTGATTTTCAAAAGACTTAAAGTATTCTTTATACGATACCTTCTCTTTATATGATTTAGATAAAAAATTATAAGCTAAAGGATATGGTCCTTTAGTATCACCTAATGAGCCACATCCTGTTTGTGTATTATCCATAGGATTTGCAGCTTCTCTTAGTATACTAAAATAATTTATTATAGTATCTTTAGGAGTTTTTAATAATTCTTTGTTAAGCTTAATATCAGATGGATTTTTACCATAATCATCAATACTTATTAAATTTCTTTTAGTATTTAATATAGACATATTTGATGGTCTAAAAAATCTTTCTAGACTATATACATTATCTTCATTATCTACCTTAATATCTTCCTCTATCTTAGGTTCTTCTAAATAACGTCCTCCTAATATAAGATTATCTAGTTTATTTTCCTGTGAATTTATTACTAATGTGCTACTTATTAATATTATTGTTAAAAAACTTGTTAGTCTTCTTTTAAACATAATATACCTCTTTTATATTTTTTTATTAGTAATATGTTTAACAACTTTGCCTATAATATGCTAACTTTAACATTTTATTAATTTAAGATATACTAATTTATCTAATTAATAGTTTATTACTAGTAAGTATTTAGCTATTAGCTCCACAACTTAATAGTTACTTATTAAATATACATGATCTAAGTAAAAATATTAATCATATATATTTTTACCTTTCAAACGTTGTATAATTTTATTATTGTAAACTTACCAATATATTAAATAAATATTTATTTTATATAACAAAATAGGGATGTTTAAAATACTTAAATAAGTACTTTAAACATCCCTATCATTTAATTTACACTAGATTACAATAAACTTATTATATCCTTTTTTAATTTTATATAATCACTACTTCCAAATTCATATTTATGTTTATCTTCTAAAATAAACTCAGCCTTTATACTAGATGGCTTTTGTGATATTAAGTATATTCTATCAGATAAAGTTATAGCTTCTTCTATATCATGAGTTATAAGAATTATAGTTGAATTAAACTTTTCTCTAACATTAAGTAGCCATTTTTGCATGTTAGTTTTTGTTATAGAATCAAGTGCTCCAAAAGGTTCATCAAGTAACATTAAATCATTACTATTTATAAATGTTCTTAAAAAATTAGCCCTTTGCTTCATACCACCTGAAAGTTCACTTGGATATTTATCTTCATAACCTTCAAGCCCAAATTCTTTAAAATATGGTCTAACAATTTCTTGTGCATTTTTCTTATTTTCTTTATTTAATATTAAGGGTAAACTTACATTATCTATAATAGTTTTGTATGGTAATAATAAATCTTTTTGTTGCATATAACTTATTTTACCATCTATATAAACATTGCCATTATCCTTTTGAGTAAGATTTGTGATTATGTTAAATATAGTACTTTTACCACTTCCACTTGGGCCTAATATTGTTACTAATTCCCCTTCATTTACTTTTATATTTATATCTTCTAAAACTAACGTATTATTATAACTTTTACTAACATTACTTAAAATTAATTTTTCTTTATTGTGGTAAGAATTCATTTGTATATGCATCACTTGCTTTTAAATCCTTTTCTATTAAATTATATTCCTTTAAGAATTGTGTATAATTGTTCCATACACTATCCTTCATCTCTCCCCAGTATTTAGCATCAGATATATATTCTTTAGCTAAGTATTTTTGACTTTCTATTGCTAAATTTTCATCTATTTCTGGTGCGTGTTTAACTAATATCTTTGCTGCTTCTTCTGGATTTTCAACAGCATAATTATATCCTTTAGATGTTGCATTTAAAAACTTCTTAGCTAACTCTGGATTTTCATTTAATAACTTTTCATTAGATATTATAACTGGAGTATAATAATCTAACCTTTCATCTAAATCTCTAAGTTGTATATAGTTTAAGTCTACTCCCCTTTGTTTAGCTTCTATTCCTGTCCATCCTTCAAATATCCACATCATATCTACATTTTTATTCACTGCTGTAAAGAAATCATCTTCTCCAACATCTAATACTTTTAATTTTGAAAAGTCTTTATTTTCCTTTTTCATAACTGCATCAAGTATAGCATCCTCTGATGGTGATCCCCAACCACCGTAAGTTTTTCCTTCAAAATCTTTAGGTGAAGTTATATTTTTAGATTTAGGTGATGCAAAACCTGAAGTATTATGTTGTATTACTGTTGCTACTGCTTTTATTGGAAGTGGATCTTCACTTGTTTTAGCGTATGTAACCTCTTCTTGATAACTAATACCAAAATCAGCTTTTCCTGTTGCAACTAGTGTTGCAGCCCCTCCTTCTGAAGGCTGTACTATTTTTACATTTAATCCTTCATCTTTAAAATATCCATTTTCAAGTGCAACATATAATCCTGTATGGTTAGTATTTGGTGTCCAATCTAGTACCATAGTTACATCTTGTAAACCTTCACTACTTTTATCCTCTTTTTTAGAACATCCTGAAAGTATACTTAAACTAAGTGTACTTATTAACCCTAATGATACAATTTTTTTTAATTTCATCTCATTCTCCTTATTTATGTTTTATAATTATTTTTTTAGCTATGTTAACAAGTCCTACAAATATTAAGCTAAGTACAACGACTATTATAGTAGATGCAAATACTTTATCTAGTGCATATGCACTTTTTGCTCTTACCATATATACCCCTAGTCCCTTAGTTCCTCCTAACCACTCTGCAACTGTTGCTGCAACTACCATATATGTAACTGATATTTTAATCCCTGAAAATAGTTTATCAATTGACATTGGTAATTTTAAGTGTATAAAAGTTTGTAGTTTGCTACTTTTCATAGTTTTAAATAAGTTTAAATAATCTTTATCTATATTTTCTAATCCATCCACAAAACTTATAAGTATTGGGAAAAAACAAGTTAATGCAACCATTAAAATTTTAGGTAATGCTTCAAAACCAAACCAAATAATTAAAAGTGGCGCTATAGTTATTGTTGGTATAGTTTGAGAAACAACTAATATAGGATATAAGCACTTTCTTATTACACTTACAAAATCCATGATAATTCCTAATGTAAGTGCAACTAATAAAGCTAATATAAATCCTAAAATAGTTTCATACAACGTTACCAATGTATTATCAAATAAGTTTTGATAATCAGTTATAGATACTTTTATTATATCTATTGGTGTTGGAAGTATATATTGTGGAATATCTTTAATTTCAACAACAGCCTGCCAAACTATTATTATAGCTAGAAAAGTTAATATTGGATAAAGAGAGTCTTTAAACTTGTCTGTGATTTTTAAGTTTGTCATTTATTGTTAACCCTCCGAACTTTTCGTCTATCCTAACAGTTGTTATAACTCTTTCACATCCCAGTTCAAAAGGTAGTTTATGTGCTTTTTTTATTATTTCAAATACCTCATCAAATTCCCCTTCTACTGTTGTACTCATAGCACCTATTTCATAATTTAATCCACTATTTTGTATTATTTCTATACATGCATCTACTACTTTATACATTTCCTCTTCACCTTTGTAAGGTCTTAATGGTACTACTGCAATATCTGCTATTATCATATTTTTCCTCCTATCTTTTTATTTTTATATAAATAAGAATATATCTTATTTTAGCCTCAGTGCATTATTTTATTAGATTTATAATAAATAAAGGAGCTTGTCTCTAAATAGAATTCTAGAAATTCTAAAATATAGAGATAGCTCCTTTATTATAATCATATATAAATTAACAATATAATTAATAATTTCCCTACGTTGGCATTATCCAAATCAGGTTAAGGGTCGAGATATATTATCTCCTCTCAGCAAGCTAGCTCCCCTGCATATTATGTTTTATACTATGATTGTATCAGATATTTTTTTAATATCAACTAATTTTTTACAAATTTATTTATTTTTCATAATATTTGTCATAATAGTTTGAGAATTTAATTTAAATTCTTCAATATCTAATTTCTTTATTGTACATATATTTTCATATACATTTTTTATTTCATCAGGCATACCGTAAACCCCATTTACCCACTGAAGAGCTGTTGGACCATCAGTTTCTGCAAGTAATTTATTTACTGGTATTTCTTTTATTATATCTTTAGAGTGCTTTATATATCCTAAATCAACACTTCCTGTAAAATAGCATTTTGCATCTATTAATTTTTTTAGTGTATCTTTATCCCCAGAGTACCAATGTATTATAGTTTGAGGTGATACATTATATTTTTTGATTAGGTTTAGGATTAATTCTTCACAGCCTTTAGTATGTACATTTATATATTTATTATATTTTTTTGCACACTGTAAGAAGTATTCAAATACTTTTATTTGATACGGATATGTATATTTTTCTTCTACCCAATGAAAATCTAGTCCTATTTCTCCTATTAATGGAGTATTTTTTATATAGTCTTCAAACTTATCTAATTCTATATTATTTTTTACTCTCCATGGATGTATACCAAATATAGGCACTATATAATCACTTTTTTTAGAAATTTCTATGTTATTTAAATAACTTTCTTCATCCATTGAACATGCTATTGTCATTATCTTATTTAAATTTATACAATTTATTACACTATCTATTTCCTCATCTTTATAAAAGTCTATATGATTATGAAAGTCTATATACATCTTTACCTCGCTTATTATAATTAAACTATATTCTATTATAACATATTAAAATATTTATTTTATATTTACATCCTAACAAATTGATAGCTCTTATTTAACTATTAATACATATAATTACTAAATGATTTGATATAAAATTTAAAATTTACCATTAAGAAGATATTATAATAAAAGGTATTTTAACCTAACATATAGTAACTTTAACTATTTTTTAATATAAATCCATACGTAGCGAAACAGTACATATGGTTCTATATACTTTATATAAAAGATTAAAGTAGTATATCTTACTTTTAGAAAATACATTTACAATAATTATATACTATCACTATATATTTTATTATATAATATAATGAATACTTGAAGAGAGCTATTAAATTGAGGAGGTATAATTAATGAAAGTTTTTGCCCACAGAGGTGCTAGTGGTGACTATCCAGAAAATACTATTTTAGCTTTTGATAAAGCTTTAGCTCTTGATGTTTATGGTATTGAACTTGATGTTCACAAATCAAAAGATGGACATTTAGTCGTAATCCACGACGAAGATATTCAAAGAACATTTAAAGGGAAAGGTCTTGTGATGGACTATACTTTATCTGAGCTTAAAAAGTTTAATTGTAGAAAATTTGAGTTTATCGAAAATTTAAACTGTAAAATTCCTACACTAAGAGAAGTATTTGAACTTATAAAAAATACAGATATAATATTAAATATAGAAGCTAAAACAGATTTAATCCACTATGATTTAGAACAAGATGTAATTGATTTAATCAAAGAATATAACTTTGAAGAAAAAGTCTTAATATCAAGCTTTAATCACAAATGTATAAAGATATTTAAAGAATTAGATAATAACTTAAAATACGGTGCTCTTTATGACCATGAAAAAGACTATGCACCTGAAGCTAATGTTGTTGAACATGCTAAGAAATTAGGTGTTTATAGTATAAATATTTCTAGAGATTTAGTTACTGAAGAAATGGTAAACCTTGCCCATGAAAATGGACTAAAAGTATTTGTATACACTGTAAATACCCCTATAATAATGAGAAAAATGATTAACTATAATGTAGATGGTGTATTTTCAGATTACCCTGAGCTAATGAATGAAATCATAAAAGAATATTAATTGAGTTTTGTTAAGATTCATTTATTTTTGTGAGCTGTAAGTTATTATAGTAAGTAAATCTATAAATTACCACTTAATATATTAAAATTTGTATTATTATCTACAGTATACTTTGATATATAAGAAAAACTAAATATAAAATAAAGGAGTTATCTTAAAAAAACTCCTTTACTTTATATCATTTATATATCTTCTATACCTAATAGTTGCCAACTTTATCTTCATCGATTGTAATTGAATCACCAATTTAACAATTTAGCATACTTACCTTTAGTTATTTTATAATTTAAGTTTTAACATAAATATATAGATGCACAGCCATAATTAAAATTGCAGTTCTTCCATTAATCTGTTATATTCTTTCATTTTATACCCAACAGTATCATGTGTGTGAGAGTCTGAACCTAAAATAGTTTTAACATTATAATCTCTAACAAGTTTTAATAAATAACCATCAATATAAGCCTCATTGCAATATGGCTTTCTATATCCTGATACATTAAAATCTAATTCATAATCTTTAGATTTCACAATCCTTACTATCTCTTCTAACTTTTCATTACCACTATAGTCATATGGATAAATTTTATTATACTTTCTAACTAAATTTAAATGGCCTATTCTTCTTGGCTTATATCTTCCTAAGTCACTATTTACAGCCATTTTAACAGTATCATAGTATTTATAGTAAACGTTTTCTATTGAGCCTAATAAATCAACTAACTCGCCAAACTTTTCTGGACTATAGTCTATTAAATGATATTCATCATTTATTTTTATCATATGCACAGATAATATAGAATCATCTATATATTCACCATACTTATCCAACATTTCTTTTATCTCTTTTTCATATCCTTCTATGTAGTCAACTTCAACACCTATATTTATCTTAATATTATGCTTATATTTTTCCTTAAGCTCTTTTAATTCATTAAAATAAGCTAATAAATGCTCTTCACTCATTGCACTATCATTTTCTGGTGAAGGATCCTTGAAATTTTTAGGAAGAGGAAAATGTTCGGTAAAAGTCATTACCATAACTCCAACTTCTATTGCTTTTTTTATATACTGTTCAAATCTGTCACTACTTCCATGCGGACAATAAGGTGAATGGATATGTCCATCTCTCATAAAATACCCCCTATACTGCCAAGACTAACTTTTTAATCTTAGCAACTTGATTTAAATATATTATATCTTTTTTAACTACGTCTGGCATCACTTATTTACTCTTTGTAAAGCTCCACCCTTAATTATATTATCTACTATATATTATTATGTTTAATAGTGATACTTATTTTTATTAATTAAACATTACTATATTAACTCGTTGTGCTAGTTAAATATATTTACTGAAAATACTATATTCTAACAATCTATATTTTTATAATTAAAATACTTTTTTATATGGTAATTTCAATATGTTTAATAAAATAACTATCACAACATATTAATTACTAATAAACTCTTTTCTGTATTTTTTAAAATAAATCTAATTGCACATATATTCCATTATGTGTATTATATAAATAAACATTACATTAAACATAATGGAAATAGGTTTCTCTCACGTTAACGTAATCGTATATTCAATAAATACTTAGATATTGTTATTTATTGAATATAAAATCTAATATTGCTAGATTAAGAAAGGGGTTTACCTTATGAGAAAAAAATATATTGTTCCTACTTTACTTATTATTTTTGCTTTTGCTTTGTTAGTAGGAAGTATCCTAATGTTTATAGATTCTTTAAAAGATTCAGCAACTAACTTAAGTATTGATTCTTTGGCACCATTTAATGAGGTGATTCACGCTCCAGATAGCTATAGAATACTTGATTTTGACAAATGGAGTGAAGATGGATCTCCTGCTAAGGTATCGCAAGTAGAAAATTCTCACATATCTGTTATAGAAGATAAAATTGAGTCAGTTCAAAAAATAACAGATATTTTAAATGAAAAAACATTTACACCTATTTTAAAAGAAGAATTCGATATTAATTATAGTGATTCAAACCATATAGTTAAATTCTGGCTTTCAACATATATTGATCCCGAGGATTCAAAGGTAGACTTTTATCCTTATAACGTATTTATAGATACAGATCTTAATTTATATGTAGAAACTGCAAAAAAAGGTGATCTTAGGTATTTAAAAAGTTCTATAACTGAAGATGAATATAGATTTATTGAAGATTCGTATAATGCTTTATTTAAAGAAAAAGAAGTAGCTTAGGCTACTTCTTTCAGATTGTAGACAAAATATCAATTTTACATAAATTAAAAATGGCTATTTTGTCTACAATCTGCAGGAATGAAAAATCATTCCTGTATAAAGTCTAACTTTGGGTTCTCAGTACACATCCATTGTCAATTTTGTATACACTTATTGACATTTATCCCTTATTTATGCAATATAAGTAATGATGTCAATAAATAAAATGAAATTAATGGGGGAATTTTGAGATGAAAAAAATAATTAAAACTTCTTTACTATTATCGATAATAGTACTATCATTAAGTACTATTGGATGTAGCGATATAGACAGTCAAGATAAAAATAATCCTGAAATAAATAATAAAGAAAAACAAGAGATATCTCTTGCAGATATACTTAATAGGGATAATGTAACTCTAAATGAACTAGAAAACGTATCTCCTACTTTTGATGAGTTAAAAAATGCTGCAATAAATTATCTTGGCAAAGATTCTGAATCAGATACTAAGTCTAATTATGTAATATATGCTAATGATTACATAGAAGTACCAATTAGTTTACAAGGTACTTTCCCTGATATATCAGAACTTAACGAAGATGAAATCAATAATGATATAAAAAAGGTGAAGTATTTAAATGCTTTTTATAACTTTATTAAAAATGAATATAGTAACTTCATCACAACAAATTTAACAAAAGAAAATGTATTGGATGATTTTAATAAACTTGAGATGAAATATAAAGAATTTATACATAGATCTTATATAGAAGGTAAATCAGAGCAATCTATGATGGCTTATTTTGATATGACTATAGCAGTTCATAAAGAAGGGATCTATGTCCGTGATTTAATAGATATCAACAAAAACAAAAAAAATAAATCAGAAAGAAAAAGTATTCTTGATGAAATCAATAAAAGTCATTCAGAGGTTAGATCAAATAATGATATAAAACTTCAAAATTATTATAAAAATATTATAGAAAAAGTATCATAAAAATTTAAATATATTATTTATATACATAGCAATAAAAATAATTAAAAATTAAATAAGAAACATAAGGTCTATCTTCGGTGAAACACAAAAATAAACCTTATATTTTTCTATTTATTGTTTTTTTAATTAACTCCGTTGTGCTAGTTAATTATAATTATTAATCATAAGTTCCTATTTTTATAAAAAGTCTTTAGTCCTACATATGTGATATAATATTATTAATCGTATAATCTATATAAAAGCAGATGAGAATTGTGGTATACAAAAATAATAGGTGTATTTTTTATAATTTTAATTGATTTATATATTTTTTAAGGGGGAATAAAATATGGATATTTTATTTAAAAATAGTTTTATATTAACTGAAAAACTTATTTTAGAATGCCGTGTAGCTTTTATTAGTAAATGGGATAAATTTTTTTCACTATTATTCTTATTTACATCATTATTTGGTTTTATTTATTCAGAAAGTAATTTAACCACTAAATTTATTTCTATATATCTTATGTTTATGTGTGTTTATCTAATATTTATCTTGCCTACATTAAGATCAAAAAAGATGTATAAGCGATATTTAGCTATTAATAATTATGAACAACTCCTTGAATCTGTTAATTTTTATAATGATATATTTGAAGTTATTTCATCAAACGGATCAAGAGTTTCCATCTCTTATAAAAACCTAAAAAAAATTTATAATAGAAATAATATGCTAATTTTTTTATGTAAAGAGGATATGTTAGTTTTTATAAAAAAAGATGGATTTGAACATGGAACATATAATGATTTTAAGAATTTTATATTATCTAAATCTAACTTGCGTTTTTAATTTTAGATAATATAAAATTAATACCCAAATAATACTATATTATAGATCAAATCTATAATATTAAAACAAGATAATTTCTATGTTACACAGAAATTATCTTGTTTTAGAATATACCATTTTTAAATTATCCTATTTTTACTAAATAAATTTCATAAAATAAGGTGCTGCTAATGGAGCTGCTAGTCCTCCTGTTTTTATAATAAAAGCAGACATTGCAACTACTGCTACTGCTGCAAATGCATCAGTAATTATAAATTCTTTCTCTACTTCATATATATCTGTTGGTCCAGCCTCAACAGGAACTTGAATTTTATTTGCTATCATTGCAGTTTCCCAAGCAACCTTATCTATATTAAATATCAATCTATAATATAATGTTCTTACAACTCCATCTGAATTTTCAACAGATGATGATGCCTCAAATGTTACCTCTACACCTAATGGTGAAAATTGAACTTTATATCTTAAATTAGGAGTTATATTTTGAACCAAAATTAATCTATTCATTAAGCTAGCGAAATTTTGACTTTTATCAAATTGAACTCCTACCGCATTAAATTTCCCTAAAATAGAGCTAGTAATATCAGTTCCAGCCATAGATAAATTTATAGTTTCTACTCCAGGACCTACAACTTTAGATGTCATAGATAATTCACAAGCTAATGTAATCTTAGGTATAAATGATAATAATGCCGCTCCCGTTCTTTGATTTAATTGCTCAATTTCAAGCCCTAAACCTTTAAATAAACCTTTATCTGTACCAAATTCAATCATTTCTTTTTCTATATCTATATCAATTAACTTATTAAAACCATTATCTAAGCCAGATACAGCAACCTTATCTATACTTAGTTTTCCAGCTCCACTTCCAATAACTAAGTCAACTGCAAATTGATCAAATGCCCAATCTTTAGGCATTACATATCCTAGATTACCACTAAATCCATATGATGATGATACAAATTTATTTTTAATAGATACCATACTACTTCTATCTAAGTTTAAACATACATTCCTACTTCCATAAACACCTATTTCATAAACAAATTCTTCCCTTGTAAATATATCAGTTATTCCTTTAAAATAATCTATAACATAATTTTCTATCTCTGATTGCTGCGGATCATAATCTACAGCAAAGTAAATTGTTGTTCCATGAGGTATTTTTAAACCTTTAGCTGCCTTTATAGCCTTTTCTGCTTGCTCAACTCCTTTTGCATAATTAAATGCTGAATTTGATGCTCCATACTCTTGGAATATAGGGAAAATAGATAATCCATTATCTATTATTAACTGAATTTCATCAAGAGTCATTTTTTTATCAAGTGTTCCACCTTCTACATTAGTTAAATACCTACCAACTATTTCATATCCTTCATTTTTTAATGTATTTATCTTATCTTGATCTAACCTTGTTGCTGTATCACACCCTTTAGCACTTCTTGATGTATCTCCATTACTACTTAACAATGATTTAATTACTGGATAGTCAATTACATTATTTATTTTAGGTATTAGTAAATCTTGTGAAAATTTAATAAGCTTAGATTCTAACTCCTTATCATATATAGATGTATTTACATTTACGCTATATCCATTACAAACAGTTGCATATCTAACTAACTTAACAAAATTATTACTATCTCCTAAATTCAAAGTTGGGCATTTAGAAATAGTGGTTGGACCCCATGAACCCGTTGCACTGCTTTTAGGTATTCCCATTTCTTTTTGAAGTCCATAAATTAACATTTTATTCATTTCTCTATCGTACAGGCCATTACAAGGACTTATTTGATAGTAATCATAGTAATCATAATTTAATTTTTGTTGTATTTCTCTAATCTCTGAAGTTCCACCTGGTAATAAAGTGAAAGCACTCATGTCTAGTAGAGCTTTCATAATATCTCTATTCATATTACCTGATGCATTTGGAAATCCCATATCTGCTTTTAATGATTTTACAGCCGAATAAGCTCCATTACCATATACACCATCAAATCCATTTGGATTATATCCTTTACAGTAAAGTCCTCCCTGTACTATATATACAAGGTTTCCTGTCGCTCCTTGATTTATATTTGGGCATAAATTATATGTTGTGGGTCCAAATGAATCACTTGTATTCTCTATACCTAATTCAATCTGCAAAGCTCTTCTTAAACCATAAATAGTTTTCCAGCCTGTTTTACCATTGGCTAAAACCCTATTAAATCTACCAGAAGCCTCATATTTACCATATGTCTCATTAAGCCAATTTTGAACTTTTAATACCATTAAATCCATTAATATCATCTCCTTATATTTTACTTAACTATAAAAAGTTATTTTTAGTGGAAATGTAAATCAATGAAATAGGTTATTTTTTATAGCATAGAAAGATACTCTACAGATATTATTAGAAATTACATTCTTCCAATTAAATATATACTCTAAAGCAAAATGATAATTATTACTGAGTATTACCCTGACACATAAATTAAAATAAAAAATATTACACTTCTAGAATTTATACAAATTTTGGTATAATAAAAATAGTTATTTAATTTTTTTGGGGAGGAAAAATAAAATATGAAGTCTATAAACAAAATAAATAAAAAAAAATACTATATAATATTTTTAACGGTTGTTGGTATAGTATCATTAGGTGGAACAATAGCGTATAAAAAATCTTATGATAGTTTTTTAGAGAATGCAAAGAATCAAACAATGAAAGAGCAAAATATAATACTATCTAGCTTTATAGGTAAAAATGAAAAAAAATTAATATATTGCTTAGAAACTTGGGGATATCAACTTTATTCAATCGGAGACAACTCAAAACTTTTCAAAAACGCTAAAGATCAATATCTATCATATAATATTTCTGAAATAGGTGAAGTTATAAGTATATATGATATTTATGGTCAAGCAGTAAATTTAAACGTACCTAAGGAATAGAAATATACAGGTTCATTATTATATAAATATTCTAACAAAAATAGGAAGGATTACTCCTTCCTGTTGATTTTATTACCAGTTACCTCTAACAAATCCAGTTGTTGGTTGAGACTCTATACCTGTAGATACAAACCATGCATTAGCTGCATTCCAGTCACCAGCAGGTGGAATAAATCCTGAAACATTTCCACTTGCAGAACTTTCATACCCAACTATTCTTATCCAATTTCTATAAGTAGAACCTACTGAGGCACCATTTTGTGCTAATACACGTTTACCATGAGGAGCACGCACTCCTATTTGATTAGCAGAACCATTATATATAGGAAGTCCTCCATTTGTAGAGTAATAAACCTTGTAACTACATCTCCATGTATTTATAAATTGAACTACCCCTATTCTCTTATTTGTCCATGGTATAAGTTTACCAGATGCAGTATCAGTATATTGATCTAAAAATCTTTCAATCATACCTCCACCTGGAGCACATAAAGATATTTTGTGTCTATTAACTTTTTTCCCACCATTTGTAGTTGTTCCTGTAGGACCTGTTATTATTGTAAAACTCTCTCTATTTGTAAGCTTTGCTGTATCTGGTTTATCATCAAATATACTCTTATATACTGGTAATACAAATGATGAGCTAGTACCATCTACTTTAAATAATTGAGGTAAAGAACCATGATATTTTACTCCATTAGGAGCCTCCCATTCAGGTGTTGTTGTTGAACTATAAGTTTGAACATCTTTAAACTCACCTATTTCTTCTACGACCAATTTAAGTATTCCATCATATTCATCATCTGTCATTTCTGCGAAGACATAATGTATTCCTTTTTCTCCATTCTGACCAACTATAACCTCCTCTTCATCTGCTATTTTTCCTACTTCTTTTAACTTCTTTATTAAGCATTTGTGAAATTTATCATCATACTCTAATTCTTCTGGAGTTTTTTCCTTATTTTCTTCTATTTCTGCTACTTTTAATAGTTCTTCTCTCTCTGCTAAGAACTGCTCAGGTTCACTTAAAAATCTTTCGTGTAACTCTTCAGCTTGATACTGTGTCAATCCAGTTTTTGGATCTTTAATTTCTGTCATAATAAAATCCCTCATTTCTTATCAAGTTTATTTTGTTTCTATCTATATAAAGAATACAAATATTAAAATGTAAACCTATATTTTAATATTTTTTATAGAATAATCTCTAATAAATTTTCAGTACTAAAATAAGCTATATAGTCCTAATTCATGGAATATATAGCTTATTTAGCATATCTAATTCTCTAATATTGCTCTGAGTTTTTTAAAGCCCTCATATTAATTACAATCAAATCTCTTTCTAAATAATACATTTTGAAATGCTTTTATATCTTCACCATGCATATGCGGACTTTTCAACTGTATAGTTCTGTTAAAATGCATATTTTCACCTCATATCTATTTCCTTATTTATAAAAAAACTTTTTCTATATTTTATAAACTTTAAATATGAATTTACTTGTGCTAATTGTCTGTTCTGTGTATGATATAAATAAAACTAATTCAACTTAAGGGGGACTATAGATGAATTTTTCATATGTTAACACTATTGAGGACTACGTGGAAGCAGATAAAATAACCAGAAGTATAAATACGTTATATAAATTTTTTGGAATTTTCTTGCCTTGGTTTATATTTTCTATGGTTGGAGTAGTATTATTTTTTGATATTAAGTCAAGCGGAGGTACTTTTGCTCAACTCTTATGTATTGTACTTACAATTCTAGTTGTTACATTGTATTATTGTTTTCGTTTACCTGAGAGAATGGATAAGGCTCAATCTAAAAAAATTCATTCAAGTGGTAAAATAAATAAGATGATTTCATTTGAGAGAGAACTTGTTTTGACTGAAGAAAAATTATTACTTTCTATTAAAGATCAAAAGGTAGAAATAAAACTTGATGATATTGGTTATGTTATAGAACGTGATAGTAAACTTTTTGTAATACATAGAAAGAAAAGTGTTGTGGCAATAATTCCAATTACTATATTCTCATCATCTATAGATAAGAGTGAATTTATTAGTAAGGTTACTAGTAAGGCAAAAAAATAAAGATAATAAAAAACTTCTAGTAGTTAAAAAGTTATACTCTAGAAGTTTTTTTATTATCTTATTATTCTATTCTCTTGTGTTATCACCTTCACGCATAAAACCTAATAATGGTACACCAATAAATCCTGATGATCCTAAGGTTGCTATTGCAGCTTGTCCTACTGTTGCTGCAAGCCCTATCATAAATATACCAGCTCCTATATACCCTAGCATCTTTATCCATTCAAGACTAGGTCCGTCTGTTGATGGCTCTGTCGTATACACATATACAGGAATTAACATAGGAGGTAAATGTAACCCATTCGGTTTTATTGTGATATATAATCTTTGATAAACTACTTTGTTTCTATTCTCTACAACTGGATCTGGAATTGTTATTGGTGCTTCTAGTGTAATTAATATTTTTATTGATTAAACATAAATATATTAACTCGTTGTGCTAGTTAAATATATTTACTGAAAATACTAGATTTTAACAAGCTATATTTTTATAATTAAAATACTTTATATAATAATTTCAATATGTTTAATAAAATAACTATACCAACAGATTATATTAAGTTATGTATGTATCTTATATATTTTCATATAATAAAGTATGAAAACATTATATAAAAAGGATTTATATAACTTCTAAAGAATTATATTTCTTAGGAAGTATTATACAATATAAAAGGAGTGATATCTATGGAAAGAAGTAATAAATATGACTTAACTTGTTCCCATTGCGGTGAATTTATTTCCATTAATAACATTCCAACTGATGAAAATATTATAAATGATTCTTCAGTTGGAGAAATTAAAATTAGTAATACATATACTGGATATGGTACAACTGGTTGCTATAATTCTATGGATGTTGAATTAACTTGTCCTCGTTGCCATTATACATTCAAAACTACTATAAGCAAAAACTCTGACCTATAAAAAAAGTAAGTATATTAATAAAATGAACCTTTTGTAACTGGCACTAGAAAAAAGTTAGAGTTAAAAAATTATCAAAAGCTGATTTCTGTATTGTATAGAAACCAGCTTTTTTGTTAGATTCTATGGATAACATTCATTATCGTAATAATCAACATAATTATCTATTAATATTTATAGTTTCAGTTACAATAGAGATAGATAAACTATTTAAAATATTATATGCTAATATTTCATTTATTGATAAATCTCCTATTTATAATTCTACAAAAGTCTTTTTAATCATATTATAACCATTCATTATTTAATATTTTATACAAAAAATCCTATATAAATATATACATTTTTTCTCGTGTCCACTATATAGACTCCATTTTAATATCTCTTTCTAATAAATTATTTATTTGCTTCGCTTGCTTTTATTATTTTTATCAATTCTTTAGTTTTATTTTTTAAATCTTCTAAGTATTTAGTTCTATTTTCATATTGAGCATAACCTAAAATTGATATCTGGTTAGGATCATATATTATTGAAGAATTTTGAAATTCTTCAAAACTTTCAATTTTTATATCAATTTTATTGTCTTTAATATATTTGATTATTTCCGTTGTATATAGTTCGATTTTTGCAAAATGTCTCCTATGTATTTTTTTAAAAGGAAGTCTTATAAAATACCCTATAACCCCTGCATCAACATAACCGTCAATATCCATTGCATTACAACATTTTTTTATATGAATTAATAATTTTTCACAATAATTAATTATACTATTAGAGCTCATTTTATTTTAATCCTTTCTTATATTGGAAAACCTTTTAATGTTATTTTATAGTTACTTACATATGTAGCGAACTCAAAATTATTGAATGTAAAACTACTTTGTCCACTATATGCTTATCCTTTATACCTATATTTGATAGACCCAGTATAACCTTAAAGCATTTTTACATAACTTTTAACTTTTTTTAAATTATATTCATTTCCTTTAATATGTACACATCTATTTATATTAGCCTCACCTTTTGCTAACATTATAGCAAAAGACAAGCAGCTTTGATATCTACACTTTTTACAATCTAACTTAGGTAAATATTTATAAATTTCTATTGGATCTACCTCATTATTTTCATAAAACACCTTTTTACTTTCTAAAAACATCTTCTCATCCCCCGCTTAACTAAATATTAAGTTTTTCAACTAAAAAAAGATGACTCCTTTATTATAAAAATCACCTTTTTATCTTATCTATTTTTCTTATTACCAAATTCCCACATTAATTATAGTATATAATGTTTCAGTAAAATTATCCATATAATTACCTGTAAAGATTGTATATTTTTCATTGTTGTCATTACTTTATTTATAGTGTAAGCTTAATTTTTATTTTAAAATTTCACATAATTTATCTATATATTAGTTGACATATTTAATTTTTAATAATATAATGTTAAATATTTTATTAGAAATAATTTCTACAAATTATAATTTAAACTAAATATTTCTGTATAATCTTATCTTATACAAGTGTTGAACACCCACTTAAAAAACCTTCAAGTGGGTGTTTTTATTATAATATAAATATTTTCCTAAGGAGGTACTAAATGATAACTAACACATTGTCAAACTACAAAAAAGACAAAGAGTTTTACATTCGTTTGTTTGTAATAACATTACCAATCGCAATGCAAAGCTTAATAACATCATCACTTAATATGTTAGACACTATGATGATAGGAAAAATTGGAGAATTAGAACTTGCATCAGTAGGCATAGCAAATCAATATTATTTCTTATTTTCTCTTCTTACTAATGCTATAGCAATAGGTTCTGGAGTTTTAATAGCCCAGCTATGGGGTAAAAAAGATACTATTAATATAAAAAGGACTTTATCTAGATCACTATTTTATAGTTTAGTTTTAACTATTGTATTTATGATTTTAGGACTTATAATGCCAAATAAGATAATGGCTATATTTAATAATGATCCTAATGTTATTAAAATCGGTGTTGATTATTTAAAAATAGTCGTAATAAGTTATTTATTTACTACCATTACATTTACTTTTGCCTCTGGCCTTAGAAGTATAGGCAATACTCGTCTTCCTATGTTGGGAAGTTTTATCGGACTTATAGTTAATGGAGTTTTAAATGCAATATTAATATTTGGTTTACTAGGTGCCCCTAAGATGGGTATAAAAGGAGCTGCTCTTGCTACTTTAATAGCTAGAATAGTTGAGTTCATAATAGTTGTTGGTGTCATTTACACTAAAGTTGATGTATTAAAATTAAGATTTAAAGATATGTTAGAATTACCTAAATCACTGTCTATAACGCTTAACAAAGTTACTTTACCTATACTTGCAAATGAAGCTTGCTGGGCATTGGGTAATATAACTTATACTGCAATATACGCAAGGATAGGTACTAGCGCTGCTGCATCTATTCAAATATGTTCTACTGTAATGAATTTATTTATGATAGTTACATTTGGTCTAGCTAATGCTGCCGTTGTTATAATAGGTAATGAAATAGGTGCAAATAGAGAAAGTGAAGCAATATCAGCTTCTAAAAAGATTTCATCATTATCATTTAAGATTTCTATACTATTGGCTATAGTACTTGCCTTTTTATCTAAGCCCATAGTTTCATTCTTTAATGTATCAGTTGAAGTTAAAATAGCATCTGAATACATCTTGTATGTTTATGCATTTATTTTGGTATTTAAAATTTATAATGCTGTTATGATAGTTGGTATATTAAGAGGTGGTGGAGATGCTACTTATGGCTCTATACTACAAGGACTTACTTTATGGTTAATAGGTATACCTTTAGCCGCTTTTGCAGCTTTTATCATTAAGTTACCTATATACTTTGTTGTTATGTTCGCCGCAGTTGAAGAAATTATCAAAGTTTTCTTTATGATGAAAAGATTTAAATCATTTAAATGGATTAAAAATATGGTTAACGATGAACAAAATGAAGTCTTAACTTAATTTATCCATATCAATTTTACTAACAACCTTATTTTTAAATGCACATATTTGATAATAAAAAATAGCTAACAGTATTAAGTTAAATACTTAATATTGTTAGCTAAACTTATATACTGGCAAAAAATTTATTATTATATACAACCGCAGGGTCATTTGGCTTTATAAAAGCTGCTTTTTCATTGTATTCTTTAGATTTTTTTATATCTCCAATTCTAAAATAACATAAGCAAAGTTGTATATATGGAGTAAAATTATAACAATCCAATAATATAAATCCACCTGATGTTTCATTTATTTTTCTAGTTAATGCTAATTCATACCAGAATATAGCTTGATTATATTGTTCTCTATCTAAAAAATATTTTCCTATATCACAACAAATTTCAGCTCTTGGTTCATCGAACTCGAAACTTCTAAAACAAGCATTAAGTGCTTTTTTACTCTCACTAATAGCATAATAACAATACGATAAATCCTGGCATGCATTTATACAGTTTTCTACCCATCCTTTACCTGAATCTAAGAAATTATTGAAAGTATTTATTGCATCTTCATATCTTTTGTTATAATAAAGTTCTCTTGCATAGTAAAATTGTTGTCTTGGATCTAACTCTTTTCCATTAGCTATCATATTTTCAAATATTCTTAAATTTCTTTTGGGATCATTATTCTTTAACTTTTTATGAGATATTGCCGCATCAGAGTATATTATATTTCCTTCTAAAGGTATTACCTCATGAATTTCCCCTATCCATCTAAATTTTTTACTTCTTTTAAAGATACGTTCTCTATAATATGAAAAAGTAACATTTCCGTCACTATCAAATGATGTATTATATTTCATCATTACCATATCTATAGATTTATCCATATTAATTTTTAGTTCTTTTATTTTTTCTTTATCTTTATCTAAAATTATATCATCTGCATCTAACCACATAATATAGTCTTTTGTAGCTTTAGAAAATGCATAATTTCTTGCTGCTGCAAAATCCTCTATCCACTTAAAATAATATAAATTTTTAGTATATTTTTTTACAATATCTCTTGTTTTATCTTCTGAACCTGTATCAACAACTATTATTTCATCAAATATATCACTTACACATTCTAAGCAACGTCCAATTACATCCTCTTCATTTTTGACAATCATACAAAGGCTTAAAGTATTAATATATATCTCCTCCATTTTAGCATATTATATAAATTCTATTTATTATATGCTAAGTCATTTATTTTCGTCTCTATCATTTAGCTTTTTTGAATTTTTTAAAGTAATTTTCTATTATTTGATTTATAATGTTGACAATTTATAATTTTTCCACTTTTTTATATTACTCTTTCATTTATACCTTACTTAGCAAATAATCCTTTTTAGAGTTTATAAATTTAAGTTTTAATATATCTATAAACAAGATAAGTCATAAGTCCTTTGTATATAAAATAATAATAAAATAGAGGAATGAAATATGAAAATTCATTCCTCTATTTATATAGTATTACGCATTATATTTAACATTGAGTATATTATTTAAGCTATAACATTAATTCCAAGTTCTTCATAAGTTTTTAACTTTTCTAAGTTTCTTTCATTTCCTTCTTCTTTTAAATGAATACATTTATTTATACTAGTCTCACCTTTTACAAATTTTGTAGCAAAAGCTAAACAAGTTTCACATCCACATTTTTTGCAATTTAATTTTGGTAAATATGTATAAATCTCTATTGGGCTTGGAAGCTTTCTAATTTCATAGTTAGGAGTTATTTTATCTCTATTTTTATCTACCTCATTTATTAAATCCTTTAAATAGTCCAAAACTTCAAATGCTTCTGTTTCATTTAATAGTTTTGCAACATTTATGCTATCTTCAAATATAGTTATAATTATCTGCTCCTTATTAAACACAAAAGTATTTGCTTTTTTATTATATATTCCTGTTTTTATATATGAGTTTAAATAAGGGAATATATCACTTATATTTTTATTTAAATTAGACATTATTCTTATTCTTTTTGAATCTGTTGTACATGGTTGAATAAAACTTAAATCAATACTTTCTAAATACAAACTAATTCCCCCTTAACTATTTTGTATATCATTTAATGCATAAACTAACTTATCTATATCATTAAATTCATTAAAGTATCCAATACCTACTCTTACTGTCCCTATATCTTTTGTTCCTATAAGTTCATGTGCATTTGGAGAACAATGAAGACCTGCTCTTAGCATTATATTATGTTTAATATCAAGATTATAAACTACTTTTTCTGCATTTATATTACCTATATTAAAAGATATAACTCCAACAATATCATTTTCATTTTGTGGACCGTAAATTTTGATATTTTTTACTTCTTTTAACCTTTTTAGCGCATAGGAAGTTAACTCTTTTTCTTTCTTATGTATTTTTTCTATGGTTTCACTATTTATAAATTTTATAGCTTCTCTCAGTCCTACTATACCACTTACATTTAAAGTTCCTGATTCTAATTTATTAGGATAATAATTAGGCTGATATTCATATTTTGAATCTCCACCTGTTCCGCCTACTTTAAGTGGATTTATATCATAATCACAATTTACTATAAGCCCCCCTGTTCCCATAGGACCAAATAAACTTTTATGTCCTGTAAATGCTAGTAAGTCTATATTATTTTCTTTTATATTTATATCTAAAACTCCTGCTGTTTGAGCTGTATCAACTAAAAATAATATATTATTTTTAGTTGCTATTTCTCCTATTTCCTTAATGGGTTGTATAGTTCCTAATACATTTGATGCATGAGTAAATACTATAAGCTTTGTATTTTCTTTTATGCTATATCTAACATCAATTGGATTTGTATACCCATATTCATCTGCTCTTACCTTAGTTATGTCTATATTTCTTTCTTTTTCTAATGTTTTTAAACATCTCCAAACTGCATTATGCTCTAAGCTGCTTGTAACTACATGGTCATGCTCTTTAAGAATTCCTCTTAGTGCTAAGTTTATAGATTCTGTAATATTTGATGTAAATATTACATTTTTAGGATTTTTAAAATTAAATAATTCCCCTATTAATTTTCTTGTTTCATATACTAAAAAATCTGATTTCATTGCCATTTTATAGGACCCTCTTCCTGAACTAGTCCCGTTATTTATCATAAATTCATATATAGATTTTGCTACTTGATTAGGTTTTGGATATGATGTTGCTGCATTATCTAAATAAATCCCCATTTAATCGCCCCTTAATTTTTAAATTTTCCTTAATTTAATTATATCACAAAAATAAGCTACTCTAATTAAGTAGCTTATTTTTAATACGATTCATTATTTTAATTTATAATTATATACTTTTAAAATTAATTTAGTTTAAGATATATTCTAACTCTATCTCTTCGTTTGATTTTAATTTTCTATAAGATTAAAATACATTTCTCCTTTTCCATAAATAATTATAGTATCTCCTTCTAGTAAATTTCCTACTGTCAATAAAGAAACATTCTCTTTTCCTTTACTTTCAACCTCTTCAGAATTAAATCTCTTAGAAAATCTCTCAATATTATTTTTATCGATAATATAAACATAAGACACAACATTAGGAGTGATTAATGAAAATTCATACTTACCTGGCTTTAGCTTTCCATTTTTTTCACTTACTAAATATTGTCCTTGTGGAAATATATTTGTATAATTAAGTGGCTGAAGTGCTGTTGCTGTATTACTTGAAGTAAATATAATCATTAATAATAAAATAATAGAAAATACTTTTTTCATATAACTTAACTCTCCTTTAAGATTAGTCTTATATATTTTGCTTATAAGTTATATTAAATATGCTTAAAAATAAATTTTTTCAATTTACTTAAATCACATTTTAAAAGTACTTAAAATTATTTAATACTAATCCCCATTAGTTTACTTAAATCTAGTGCCTGATTTGCTGAAAAAATTCCTCCATAAACATCTTTTAATCTTACTTCTATGCCATCTATATCACTATTTGTAAAATCTACATTATTTAAAGATGTTCCAGTAAATACTGATTTAGTTAAATTATTAGAATCTAATAATAGCGTTTCATTTTTTATCTCTTGGAAAACTGCAAAACTAAAATCTGAATTTTCAATACTTACACCTGAGAACTTTGAAAAAGCAAAATTTGAGTATCTTCCTAAACAGTTTTTAAATACTACACTTTTTAAAGTAGAATCATTAAAATTACATCCTGTTAATTTACAATTTATAAACTCTACTCTATATAAGCTACTATATGGAAAGTTTATATTTGACAAGTCACAGTTTTCAAATATAATATCTGTCATATCTATTCTTCTAAAATCACAATGTTCAAAGACTACATTTTTAAATATACATGAATTTAAACTTACAGATAAATTTTCAATTCCATCTATTGTAGTATTTTCTACTAAAGCTTCTTCTAATTTTTCATAATCTAATATTTCATTTATTGCATCATCACAATTATTTAAACTAATTGGCATTTTAGGCTTTTGTATTTTTATTTTTCTTATCATATAATTGTTGTCCATTCTTATATTTTAACAACTGTAAAAATCTATTCTCTGCTAATTTTTCATCTAAGGTTACATAATTTTAATACGGCTGCATCATTATAATACTATTTATTTACAAGTTCTTCAATAAATTTATAAATCTAATAATTTAAGTTTATGTTTTAATTATAATATATTACTTTACTTTAACTCCATATATAGTTCCATTTCTAGTTGCAACTACTAATACATTGTTAAAAACCGCAGGTGAACTTTCAATGTTTCCATTTAATAATACACTACTTTTTATATTCCCTTCTTTGCCATCTATTAAATGTAAGTATCCAGCACTATCACCTTGAATAATATATCCATTTCCATCCTTATCGTAAATATCAACAGGAGATGACCACATATAGTTATCAAATAATTTCTCCCATATTATTTCTCCATTTTCCTTATTTAAAGCAAACATGCCACCTTTGTTAAATCCATTGTATCTAGCTAAGGAAAATATGGCCATATTATCTATATTATTTTTTCCTACTACATTTGTTGCCATAAGTCCTCCATTAACTGCACTCTTACCAATTAATGATTCACATTCAAACTCTTTTTCCCAAATTACTTCACCTGTAAGTCCATCTATTTTCTTTATTTTACTAACTCCTCTTGTTCCTTGATGATCAACTTCATTACCACAGTATACATAAGGTTTATCATTTTCAATATCAATAGTAAGAGTTGCATCAATATCATCAAATCCATTTATAGACCATACTGGTTTTAAATTATTCAAATCAACACATTGAATAACTCCACCATTATCTGCAAAATAAGCTAAATTTGCATATGTAGCTACTGAATTTTCTATTCCTATCCTACCCCTACTAAAAGATGATGAAAAATTATATCTATTTATCTTTTGATCTATACTTATAGTATTATTATTTTTATCATAAGTTGTATTTAGCTTAATATTATATAACAGTCCATTTTCTCCTCCAACTACTACACTATCAGTAGCTGCATTTACAATAGCTGATGAATCAAATGCTGGCCACCCTCTACTTGCATATTTATCACTTCCATTTAGTTCATATAGCTTACATCCATCGATTAAACTATATATATTGAATCCAACTACTCCACTTTCATTTATTCCCTCTCCGACATATAATAGTGGAATCCCTCTAGGGTCAATGCTTAAACTTCCTTTAATAGGATTTCCAACCTTTATTTTATCTCTTGTAGCCTTACCAGAATTTAACTCTAAAAAATATATATTTCCATCAAGACTTCCATATATAACTTCTGTAAAATCTTCTTTACCTTTAAATTCATCATATATATTCATGCTTTCTCTCAATTCTTTTGGCCACTTAACTATAGCTGGTTGGCCAGTCCATCCAGCTCCTCCCCCCAAGAACTAGATGCTGTCCTAAATTCCCATAAAATTTCAAGCTCTTTATCATTTAAATCTGCATATCCAAAAGAAGGTGAGTTTCTAAGTGAATTTCCTCTAAATGTAAATATACCTTCCATATCTGAATATTTATTTTGAAATACTATTTCATTATCATGCTCAAACTCAAGTGTTGTTTTATATGACAATATGTCATCTTCTATGTATGATGTTTTAAATGAGGCTAAAACTTTTTCCTCCTCTACTTCTTTGACTTTTACCTCTTCTTTAACATTATTCTTTGTAGTTATCTTTGTACAACCTGTAATCCCTATACTTAAACTTAAACTTAAAATAAAACTCAAGTAACCCCTTTTCTTTTTGTTTATAGTCATAATCCCCCTCCGATATTTATTTACCTTTTTTTAATATATTAGACACTAAGTTTTTTTATCCCTTTTTATTTATATTGTAATAAAAAATAAATATATATAATAATTAACTACTTATTTGTCATTCTTTATTTTTTATAATTAATATATTAACTAACATAATATATTAATTTTCTCATATTAACCTTAGTATTATATAGGTAGCATATTTTATAAAGTTTGTTTACAATTATATTATTAATTAAATATTAAGATTGGAGAAATAGCATGCATTCAAAAAAAATTCCTATTATTAATAGCTCTAAAAATAAAAAGAAATTACCTAACTTTATATGGGCGATAATATTATCATTAATATTTATGTACGGTGGCTCACTTATGGGTTCACTGGCAACAGTTCCTTTGTTTTTAGCTTTAAGAAATATTCCTTTATTTTTCAATAACAAAGATTTATTATCATTATTAATTACTTTATTTTCATTTGCATTTATCTCATTACTAGTATTCTTTAGAGTAAAGGTAATAGAAAAAAGAAGTTTCTCATCTATTGGATTTAATAAAAATAATTGGCTAAAAAAATATTCACTTGGTTTTTTAATAGGTTTAGCTATGATGAGTATTATAGTGTTGATACTTTTCCCCTTTGGATATATAACTGTAGAGAAAAATCCTATTCAACCAGTTGGAATATCTGCTATAGCTAGTGTTTTAGTTATTTTATTTGGATGGATTATACAAGGTGCTACAGAAGAAATTGTAACAAGAGGATGGCTTCTAAATGTTTTAAGTACTAAGTACAATATAGGAGTTGGATTATTAATATCATCTACTCTATTTGGGCTTATGCATTTAACTAATCCTAATGTAAATTACATAGCTGTTATAAATATTATACTTGTTGGACTTTTTTACGGTCTTTATGTTATAAAGACTAATGATTTATGGGCTGTTTGTGGTATGCATAGTGCTTGGAACTTTGCTCAAGGAAATATATTTGGATTTAAAGTTAGTGGTTTAGATGTTTCTGTTGGAAGTTTAATAGATTTAAATTTAGTTGGAAGTGATTTTGTTACTGGTGGAATATTTGGTCCTGAGGCTGGAATTACAGCTACATTTATATTATTAGCATCCATTGGAATATTATTATTTATTGATAAAAAAAGATATTTTTCAAATAAACCTTTAAAATCATAAAATTTTTAATAAATTATATTTTAGTATTTTATATGCTGTATTTTACAAATGCTTTTTAGTATAATAAGTTTCATAACTAAAAACATATTTAAGTTATATGGGAGGAAGTCATTTTGTATAAAATCAATATTGAAAATACTATAATAAATTACTCTATAAATAAAAAATCAAATATAAAAAATATAACAATAAAAGTAAAGTACCCAAATACTGTAACTATTGTTTCACCTAAATCTGTTAATGATGAATTTATACATGATTTAGTTGAATCTAAAAGTAGATGGATTTTAAATAAACTAAATGAGTTTAAAAATAAAGAATCTGAGAATCCTCCTATTTTACTTGTAGACGGAGATAAAATTCCCTATCTTGGTAATTACTATACGTTAAATGTGTATAAGGAAAAAAGCATAATAAAATGTTCCCTAATTTTTAAGGAAGATAAATTTATAGCTAAGATTCCTTATAATATATCTAGTAATGATCAATATATTAAATTAAGAGAGCTTCTCGTAAATTGGTATCTAACTGAAGGAGGCAAATTAATAAAAGAAAGGATATCTATATATTCTAAAAAACTAAACCTATATCCTGAGTCTATAACTTTAAAAGAACAAAAAACTTCTTGGGGTACTTGCTCATCTATCGGAAATATATATATAAATTGGAAAATACTCTTAGCTCCTTTAGATATTATAGATTACGTTTTAGTACATGAACTATGTCATCTTAAACATATGAATCATTCAAAAGAATATTGGGCTCTAGTAGGTACTATATTCCCAAACTATAAGGCTAAAAGAAATTATCTTAAAGAGAATAGCTTAAAACTTAATATATAATAATTAATATAATCATTTTTTCCATTTACTAATATAATGTATTGTAAAATGGTGGGGTGATTTTTTGAAAAAACTTAATAAATATCATTTAGTTACTATTATTTTATCCTATGTGTATATAGTTTTAACTAGATATAATATGTTATCTGATTTTTATAATGGACTTTATCTAACACTACTATTTTTATTTATATTTATTATGTTATTAAATCATGATCATAACATTTAAAAAGTCTAGACAATAATTCTAGACTTTTTAAATATCATAACTATTTAATTCTTCTTCGCAAAATGCAACCTCTTTGATTGCCTTAATGACTCCATCATCATCATTAGTTTCAGCTATAAACCTTGCATTTTTTTTAACCTCTTCTTCAGCATTTTCCATAGCATAACTATAATAAGCGCTACTCATCATTTCTAAATCATTCATATGATCTCCAAATACCATAGTCTCATTATATCCTACATTAAATCTTTTCTGAAGTATATTTATTCCTTGTTTTTTAGTTCCACCTAACTTACATATATCAAAACAAGTACTTCCTGATTTAGTTATCATAAGCTTATCATTTAATTCACTTAAAGCTTCTAACGCTCTATTTATAATCTTTTCATTACCAAAAGTAGTTATTTTTAATATTTTATCCTCTACTTTTGTAATATCTCTAACATACTTTACCTTAAGTTTCCACTTTTTACCTACTATACATGGTATTATACTCTCACTATATACAGTGTCTTTAGAACAATATATAGTATTATATTTGGCTTTTTTTCTTATTATTTTAGCTACTTTATATACCATATTATGTTCTATATAATTTTCAAATATAACTTCATCTTTATAAGTTATATAGTTCCCATTATTTGATGCATATACTATATCTTCTTCAACATCTTTAAATATTTCCTTAAGAGAAAATATCTCTCTTCCACTTATTGCTACAAATACTATCCCTTTGTCATTAAGTTTTTTTAAAACACCATATAGACTTGGACTTAATTGTTTATTTGAATTAAGTAATGTTCCATCCATATCCGATGCTATTAATTTTATCATAATACATACCCCTTAGTATCTAATTTATACATATAGTTTATCATAAATTTAATTATAATTTAAGTATTTATTAAATTCATCAAATTTCAATTTAAATTTAGGTATACCTATATAATATGGAGCTATTTCATATAATCCAAAATATATAACTATACCATCTTCATCTATATAAAAAGGTTGATTTTCACTAATTCCTTTAAATCCCTCGTCACCTTTAAAGTAATTCTCTGGTTTATTATTTATTTCTTCTTTTATAAAGTTGTTAACTATTTCCTCATAGTCAACTCCTGGTTTAAACATATCCTTTAATGTCAATCTATCTCCTGTTAGTAAATTATAGTTATAAGCATCTAAATATGTCATACCATGAGCGCCACCAGTGAATTCATATTTTGTCATTACTATACTTATAATATTATTTCTGTCATAGGTTACCTCATTATTTATATAAACTTCATATTGATATTTGACATAGTCTTCATCAGATTTTGACAATTTTTCTGTATATAGCTTCTTATACGCTATAGCTTGTTTTTTTACACTATTTTTAAATTCCATAACATCTTCACATATTTCGTTATTTATATTAATAATTATCTCTCTATCATACATATCATGATATACATATTTATCATATAGTTTTAAGACTGGATAAGTTATATTGTATTTAAAAAACTCACTAGTTTTACATATATTTACTTGCGCTACATAAGAATAATTTGCTCGACTGTCCAAAATATCACCCCATTTTACAATCAATTTGTTTATTTATATTAATCATTTACAATATTTATAACTTTCTCCATATAAAATCAAGTTGTCAATTTTCTAGATTTATAAAGATTAAATTACTAGCTATAATTATAAGACTGAATAAGAATAAATATTTAATCTATTAAAATAAAGAGTCCTTCTTAATAAATAGAAAATTCTCTTTAATTATTTATATTAACCTTCTTTAAATCTAAATGTTAAATTATTTTTAAGTTTATATATCAAATTAACCTATAATAATAGATTAATATTCATTTTTCTTCATTTTTGTAACATTTTTTTACACAAAAGAATATATATAAGTATAGTTAATCTTATAAATATTAACTATTATATATATTCTTTTAAAGGAGGAAACTATTTTGGCTTCTTATACTCAAAAATCTAATAAATATTTTAATGATTGTTGTAAATGCAATGATCATCGCGATAACTGTTGTAAGTGCAACAATCATTGTGATGATCATTGCGATAACCGTTGTAAATGCTGTGTAGGTCCTAAAGGTGCTACTGGTCCTCAAGGTCCTGTTGGTCCTCAAGGCCCTGCTGGCGCTCAAGGTGCTACTGGTCCTCAAGGTCCTGCTGGTGCTCAAGGTCCTGCTGGTG
>ERZ841116.126-NODE-126-length-66864-cov-6.542756_pt1 | contig 66864 bp, 73 predicted proteins | sample MGYA00519875_ERZ841116 | MGnify/ENA primary metagenome ERZ841116 (study PRJEB31850, sample SAMEA3708889) | human gut metagenome | biome: human gut; feature: human-associated habitat; material: faeces | place: China | collected 2014 ... | reverse complement strand
TACTATATTTTTAAACACGTCAACTCGATTGCTTACGAGCTTCAGCAAGCACCACCAAATATATTTAGAAATCAATATATTGGCAAATGCAACATCGCTTGCTGAAGTTGTGTCTGACGTGGAAAATCAGACACACATATACATCACCCAAGCCTAGTCAAACGACTGGGCCTTTTGTATTATGTTATCGGTGATGTATATGAAAATTGTTTATGATTTCTTTGTGGCTCATTGGGATAAGGTGATACCAATAGTAATTTCAATAATAGCCTTAGTAATTTCAATTGCAGGTTGGATATCTCAATATAATTTTTCTAAAAAATACTCAAAGCAAACAGATATTGTTATATCTAATTCAATCTTATTAGCTCTATACGATATTGATTTGTTGATATTTAAGGTAAATCATGTTGATGATTCTAGATTTGATAAAGCACAATTACTATTTCAAATAGAAAGTCTTAAAGATAATTTGAGATTGGTAAAATCGATGAGGTTAGATCAGCTATCCGTGGATTCAACATTGAATTATCAAACATATTTAAAAGATTTGAGAGAAATAATTTATAAATTAGAAAGTGATATTGAAAAGTTTGGTAATGAGTTAGAAACAACCGATGATGAAACTGCTACGAGGATTCATTGGCGAAAAGCCATTCTTAAGTCTTTATTTGTTACTAGAAAAGAGCTAAAAAAAGATAGTCGATATATTAATGGAAATAAAAATATATTTGAGAAAAAATATCGTAAGGCATACGAATCTATGGATAATGAAGCCGAGTCTAAAGAAGCTACTAGTATTGTTGTGCCTGTTGATTTACTAAACCAATTTAAAAATAAAAAAGATAAATAATTCATTAGTCAGCCTAGCGCTGGCTTTTTTGTTTGGAGGAAGAATTCATGAAAGAGCTAAGTTATTATCAAATGCATCGATTAAAAATTACTGACTGGAGAGACGCACCTGATGAATACAATTACTGGGGTGCAGGTGATCCAATGGAAATAGATAAAGGTGACTTACAACATATGATGAAAGGCTTCCTTCTAAACTATTCCGACGATGGTGAATATGGTCATTATCTAAGACTATCAAAGGACGCTATTGAGTGGTTGAAAGGATTGACTGATGTATCAGACTAAACGTTTCGGCTTGGTAGCATCAAAGCAAGAGTACATGATGCTGTGCCGAGCTGATAGACATATGAAGCAAAAGAAAAAGCTGACAGGTCAACGCCTGCCGGCTTTTAAAGTACACAAAAATAAATAGTAAATTCTAGCAGAAAGATGGTGTGGTGATATGCGTACTCATGAATGTTGGCATCAAAGTTGTCATAGGTTATGTGAACCTGGTCATGACTATTGCTCAATACATGAAGCACAACATAAGCAAGAACAACTAGAACGGCTGGCTAAGTACCATAATACGGAACAATATCAGGAATACCACAAGCAATGGCAACGGGAGTACAACCATAACGAACGTGATCCAGTTGCTAATGCATTCTACCATTCAACACAATGGACCAAGATTCGTGATTACGTTAAGCAAAGAGATACGATGATTGATGGTTCCACAGGTAAAGCATTGAGTGATCATGACTACATTGTTGACCACATCATCCCGCGAAAGTATTGTGACAATCCACTTGATGCAAACAATCTTTGGTTACTATCAAGACGCCAACATAATCGCAAGACAATGATTGAACAAGCGATTGCTGATAAACCAAATGGAATCAATCAGCTGCGCCATATCAGTCGTGAAACATGGAAAAGATGGCTGAACGAAACAAAAAATCAAAAATAAATTTTTAAAATTTTGTGATAAAAAATATTTTTTTGAAAACATCCCCCGCCCCCTAGGAACCAAGATGAGCGCATCACATAGAACAAACGGGCGTTGAAAAAATCCGAGTTATTTTAGTTTTTGGGGTAGGGGGGTCAAACGTGTTGAGATAGCTCGAAAGCCGTCAATCACAGTCGAAACTACTCGAAATTAGGCACACTCTTACATGAAAGGAGGTAGAAAAGATGGCACGCAAGAATAAAATCACAGATGATGAAAAAGCCGAGAAATATCAGCGCAATCGTACCAAAAAATTGAAAGATAGTACGGCAGATTGGCAACAATTACAAAAAACAGCGCCGGTTTATCTTAGTAATCTTGCTAAAAAGATGTATTATTCGATTCTACCTGCTTTACAGAAGTCGGATGTGGTTAAACAGCCTGATTTAGCTGTGGTTGTTGCCTTATGTATGCAAGGCGACATTCTAAGGCAAGCTTATGAGGACATCAAGAAGCATGGCATTCAACAAGCAATTTACAAATCACCAATTTCTCCAACTGGTGAGGTTGGTGAACCAGAATTCCAAGGATATAAGAAAAATCCGGCTGTTACTACGTTGAGTGATGCGACTGCTAAAATTAAGCAGCTCTCATCTGAGCTAGGTTTAACTCCACAATCAAGAGCAACTTTGCTGAATGTTACTGATGGCCAAGACAAAGGCGATCCAATGGCCGAGATAGCTAAGTTGATAGGTGGTAAATCATGAAAGCATATGATTTTAATGAATCCGACAATTTAACAGAAGATTTGCTTACCGCCTATCGCTCTGAAAAACAAGCTGGTCACTATGAAACAATCAAAAAGAAGTATCAAGACCCAGGAACTCGATATTGTTTTGATGTACTTGAGGGAAAGTACCAAACATCAACCATGCTGAAACTTGCCGCTTTCCGTCAACTACAGGATTTAAGAAGAATTACTGAAGATGACAACTTCAAGTATGTATACGACTTGAAGCACGTTAACATCATTTTGAATTTTGCAAAGATTGTACCTGATGTTGATACTGGTAAGCCGGTTCCTTTGATGCTTTGGCAAAAAGCTATCCTTTCGTTGATGTTTGGCTGGCGTGACAACCTAGATAACAAGCGTTATGACCGGGTGATTGTTTCAGTGGCTCGGACTAATGGTAAGACTTATCTTTCAGCCATTATTTTGACCTATGCATTCATCATTGAATCTGCTGGCAAGTCTAACCAAGATATGGCATACATTGCTCCTGTTACTAGTCAGTCTAAGAAGGGATTTTCTTATCTGAAAACAACGATGGATCACTTTAGCGAGATACCGGCTTTCAAAGAGCTTTTTAAACGTAGTGATACTCATGTTCAAAATGACCAGATCATCGCTAAGAATCCGCAGAACGTTATTTTGCGGTTAAGCCATGAATCTGGTCGTTTTGATTCACGTCACTTTGTCATGGCCGTGCTTGATGAATCAGGCTCTGATGGTGCTAAGGGTAGTCCGGCCGCAATTGCACAGATTGCTCGTAACGTTGGACAGGTTTCATCAGGGATGATGCAAACAGGCGGTTCGATGTTTCAAATATCAACAGCCTATCCGAACCCAACGTCTTACTTCTATAAAGACGAACAAATGCTTAAGCGGATTATGTCCGACGATGAGAATCGAGACTTGGATAACTACCTTTGCTTAGTTTGGGAGCAAGATTCAGTAGCTGAAACGGAAAAGCCTGAAACATGGGAAAAGTCGAACCCCTTAATCTCTTTGAGTGAGGAAAAGAAGCAACAGATGATTCGTTCATTGATTAATGAACGGAATACTCATATGGCTGCAGGTAATATTCAAGAGTTCCAAAACAAGAACATGAATATTTGGCTGAAAACCAAAGCAAATACTTACCTCACGCTTTCTGATATTGAGAAGTCTGTTGTCCATGAACCACCGCTCAATATTAGGGGCAGAGAGGTGACTATTGGCTTCGATAAGTCTATGAAGGCTGATGATACCTCAGTATCTTTCGTTTTCCCATATCAAGCTCCTGACGGTAATTACAAGTGGTTTGTCTTGCAGCACTCATTTATTCCATTAGCTTTTTCACAGGGTTCCATTAATCTTAAGGAAAAACAGGATAACGTGAACTACCGTGAGGCTGAAAAACTCGGCTTTGCAGATATTACAAAAGATGCTTATGGATTCATTGATGATGGTTTTGTATTTAGCTGGATTACTGGCTTTGTTAAGCAACACGACCTCAAGGTTAAAGCCTTTTGTTTTGACTCCTGGCATGCAGACGAAGCTGTCACAATGTGGATTGACCAAAAGACAGACTGGTTAACTATTCCTGTACGTCAAGGTTCACTCTCTTTGAATAAGCCAACGTTAGCATTTCGACAAGCAATCGCTTCAGAAAAGATTCGTTGGTTAGACGACCCGTTAATCCGTTATAGCTTTAGCAACGCAATTCTGCTTAATGACAACAACGGGGTCAAGGTCGACAAAGATAACTCTAATGCCAAAATTGATATTGTCGATGCCACGATTGATGCTTTCTTTCGGGCACAGTATGACTTCGACGACGTTAATCTTGATAAAGAACAAAAAGATCCTTTTGCTAACATGACCCCTAACGAGCGAAAAAAGTACTGGGATAATTTCTCATTCTGAGGTGCAAAAATGAAAAACGTTTTATCAATAATCAGTTTAATCATAATTATGAGCGGGCTGGCTGCCTTTGTGGCCGGCTTTTTCATGCTGGCAAAGTGGCTGGGCTTCGTAATGCTGGGTGTAACCTTATATTTTATTGGTAGTTCTTTTAGTAACGCGATAGGAGGTGATTAGCAATGAGTGTATGGAATCCTTTTAAGGGTATTTTTCGTTCACGGACGTTAGCTAATGGCACGGGACCGTTGATGGTGTTCTCTGGAGGCAAGATCCAAACTCAATCTTCAATTGATGTTAACCAAGCCTTTAAGAATTCGGATGTCTTTACAGTCGTCGAGCGGATCAGCTCCGACATTGCCGCTTGCCGCTTTAACGGGCAACAATATCAAGCCTTATTAGACAATCCATTTCATTTAATGAATCCTTACGCCGGGTGGCAAGAAGTGCTGATTCAGCTTCTACTGAATGGTAATTCTTATGTTGTTATTCATCGGGATAAACAGAAGAAGGCTTCGTGGTTAGATCCAGTGCCCTCCGATGATGTAACCCTGACCCTACAGGACAATGCTACTGATATTATTTACCACGTTCACTATACTGATGAGCGAGTAGATAAGGATTATTTTAGCGCTGATGTTTTGCATTTTAAGCTGGTTACGCCAGGGATGGATGTAAACCAATATACAGGGGTTAGTCCGCTAATGGCGCTAGTTCCTGAATTAGGAATTCAAGATAACAGCAAGAAGTTGACCTTGACATCACTTATCCATGCGTTAGCACCAACTAATATCTATACAACGCCGAATGCCATTACTGAACCGGGAGCTAAGGATAAGATTCGTGAAGCCTTTGAAAAGGCTAACACTGGGGATAATGCTGGACGCGTCATGATTATGGATGCTGGTGCTAAGCTGGAAACAATCGATGTTACGCCCAACGTGGCTAAGCTGTTAGATAACGCGACGTTTTCGCAAACTCAGATTGCTAAGGCGTTTGGTATCCCAGACAGTTATCTAAATGGTCAAGGTGATCAACAATCATCAATTGAAATGATTCGGTCACTATACCAAAACGCCTTAACGATGTATATTCGGCCGATTGAATCAGAATTATCTTATAAGCTGGGAGCACCAGTTAAGCTGGATGTTACCAGTGCAATTGACGTTGATCACCAGAACGAGCTTAACAACATTGTTTCGCTGTCAAAGGCTAACCTTCTTTCACCACGTCAAGCGTTTGGTTTAATGTTGGCTAACGACATTATGCCGGGCCTAACGGTTGAAGGCTCAGACATTAACCTGTTGAATAAGAAGAACACGACGAAAGGAGGTGAGAATGCAAATGACAACCAAAACAACCAACCGTGATGTGCGGACGTTTACGGCTAATCATCTAACAATTAGGCGAGATGTTGAAAGTGGTACTCGGCAGTTGTCAGGGTATGCTGTGGCTTTTAACCAGCCTTCTCAGCCACTGCCGTTTACAGAATATATTAGCCCACATGCTTTTGATAACGTGGACTTTTCACAAGTACGGTTACTTTACGCTCATGATTTTAATAGCATTTTAGCTCGTGTAGATTCGGGGACTTTATCACTTAAGATTGATGATAAGGGCCTCTTTTTTGTTGCCGACATTCCTGGCACCACCTTAGGCAATGATGTTTACACCAATGTTGAGAATGGAAACATTAAAGGTTTATCTTTTAGTGCTCAGATTGATCCGAACAACGGCGACTCGTGGGAACAAGGCGCTGACGGCGTGGTGATTCATACTATTAATCACTTTGCCAGCTTAGCTGAAATTAGCTTAACGCCAATTCCAGCCTATACCGAAACTTCAGTTCAAGTAGCACGAGATTACAAGGAGGTCTTAAACAATATGAATACTGATTCTAGTGCAGTAGTACGATCACAAGCTCCTGCTTCAAGCAGTGCGGCTTCTGCTAAGCCAAGCTCTGCTTCCAGTGCTGACGTAGCTAAGCAAATTGCCGCATTAACGAATAAAGTGAATGAATTATTGAATAGTGCTCAGCCGGCAAATAGTACGGCTAAGCGCGACGACAACGTTGAAGAAGCAGACTCAGACGAAGTTGATCGGGCCAGTGCACCTGCTAATCCGGGTGACCCGACTTCATCAGCTAAGAGCGCTTCAACAGCTGTGGCTAATCCCGGTGATCCAACGTCTAACAAGAACGCTAGTCGGGCAGCCGAGCCAGCAAGTAATGTTACGCGTTCGGCTGAACCTGTTGCAGCTGTAAATGAAAACAAGGAAAATAATGAAAATGGAGATGATATTCAAATGTCAACTAAGTTGAACGATCCAAAAGAATCTATTACCCGTGACTTTGCTAACTTCTTAAAGACTGGTCAAGTTGCTGATTCTATCTCACGTGCCGATAACAATATTGGCCTTAATGCTGGTTCTGTTATTATTCCAGAAACAATTTTGACTCCAGAACATGAGCAACACCAATTCCCACGTTTGGGATCATTAGTACGGACAGTTAAGGTGTCAACTACTACTGGTAAGTTGCCTGTATTCCAAACCAGCTCTGACAAGCTATCTGTTCACACTGAATTCCAACCATCAGAACGGCATGCCGCTCCAGAAATTAAGCCGATTAACTGGGATTTGAAGACCTACACCGGTAACTATGCCTTCTCACAAGATTTAATTTCTGATTCCAGTTACAACTGGCAAAGCGAATTGTCCTCTCGCTTGCAAGAATTGAAGGACAACACCAATGATGATCTGATTATTAACGCACTGACTAATGGTGTAACTACTAAGACGGCAACTGATTTAATCTCAGACATTAAGACAGCCCTTAACGTTAACTTGAAGCCTCAAGACTCTCAAGCCGCTTCAATCGTGCTTAGCCAATCTGCTTTCAACGAGCTTGACCAAATGACTGACAAAGAAGGCCGTCCATTAGTACAACCAGATGTTACTAAGGGAACTGGTCAGTCTATTTTAGGTAAGACGGTCGTTGTAGTTGACGATCTGCTCTTCCCAGCGGCCAAGGCTGGGGATGCGAACATCATTGTTGCTCCACTTCAAAAGGCGGTTATTAACTTCCAAAACAACGAAATTACTGGACAATTCATTGACTCATACGATATTTGGTACAAGATCTTAGGTATTTACCTCCGTGAAGATGTTGTTCAAGCACGTAATGACTTAATTACGCTGATCACTTCCAGCAAGGCAACTGCTGGTGCTGCTTCTGCACCTGCACCTGCTGGCAAGTAACTAAGGGAGATGAGTAGCAATGACTGATGATGACTTCACTACCCGCCTGTTGACTGAGCTGAATCTAGATGATGTGGACGAAACTAAAGCTACGATAAATAGTCTGATAAAGCAGGCACGGGCGGTTCTGGTTAGCGCGATCAATTCAAACGTTGACCTGAAGGTTTATATGAACGACGACCTTTTCTTAGGTGCATTGGACGCGTTGACTACTCAGCTTTTTTACGATCGCACTTTAGAGAACAACTTCTCACTAGGTGTCCAGATGATGCTGGTTCAATTACAAGCCAAATATCTAAACGAGGAGGGGGACAGCAATGGTAATGCCTAAAACAGTTGAGTATTCTCCTTATTTGTTTAACGAAATTGCCGACTTTGGCGTTACTAAGACAGTCACCAATCCGTACAGTGGCGTTAATGAACCGAGCTTTGTTAAATCATTTAGTCTGCATGTCTTTCCTCAAAAGCGAACACTGGATATGCAGTATCGTGCACTTGGAACGTCCTACCAAAACGCAATCACCCTTGTGGTTCGTCACAATGCCAGGATCAATGATCAGCTCCATGTGAAGTACAAGGGTGAGGAGTATACAATCATCAATATTAGTTCTGATGATTCAGCTAATTATATGACTTATGATTTCTTGACTTTGCAAAATGTAAAGGAGCTGGGTGGCAATGGCTGATTTTGATGATCAGGTAATGGATTTTCTGCATCGAGTAAAGAAGCTGGTTCCAGATAAGGATGCCCAGCGGAAAATGACTAAAGAAGGGGCAGATGTTCTTCGTGATCGTTTGCAACAAGAAACACGTCACAAACACTATGATGAGAAACATTACATCCCCAAGAAGTATCGTGGCCGAAACATTAAACACCTTGCCGATTCGATTGCTTCGGATGACAAGAACATCAATGGTGAGGTTGACGGTAGTTCTTTAGTCGGTTTTCAAGGCGTCAAAGAATCTGGAGTTAACCATGCGAGGATAGCGCGCTTTATCAATGACGGCACCAAGAAGATGCGTGGCGACCACTTTGTTGAACACGCCCGTGAAGATAACGCTAAGGAAGTCTTTTCAGCCATTACTGAAAAATATCGAAAGGATGTTGAACCATGAAAATGCCAGTAATTCAAGTAAGAGATTTAATTGCTAGTCGTCATTTTCAGTGGATCGATCATCTCTCGACAACAAATGTTGAACCGGAATTTGTTAATGATACTAGCAAGACGGTTGTTTTAGTTACTGAATCAGATTTCCAGCCGGGATACTATGCAAATGCGACATTTAAGTTTATGCAGGTTGGCTGTGAGATTCAGATTTTTTACAAGTCAAAGACCAATTTTGATATAGCAAGCGCTGAGATTGAATTTCAGCGTTTTTTTGTTGCCAACGGTTGGCAGGTAGCCATCTCTCGTGAACACGTTTACGATCCCGACACTGGGCAGCTGACTAAGACAATTTATGTTGAGAAACAAGAACCAATTTTAGAAAAGAGGAATTAATTTATGCAAGGTACTTCATTTAAAGGTATCCGCTGGGTGGCCTTCGGCATTATTGACCCTACTACTGGGTTGATTGTTGCTGATGAAAAGAAGGGGTTATCCACGGATGGCGTCGTGTTAGTTGATGGCGATGGTCAAGGTGCCACTACTGCTAACATCACTGCTTTGGAAGAAGCTGGTCAACAGCAATATGCTAACGATGTAGTTAAGCGAATTACACATGGGACACCAACCCCACAGGTTGCCTTAACCATGTTGGATATGCCGCTTGATATTGGTGCGAAGATCAAGGGATACGTTACCGATGGCAAAGGGGGTTGGGTTTTAACCACCGGCCGGAAGCCAAACGTGGCTCTGATGATCTGCTCTTCTGACTACTGGGGCAATGCTGTCTTGGATTGCTTCGCTAACGGTGAGGTTATTGAACCATCTCACAACCACGCTACCAGCAACAAGAACGAGGCAGATTACAACTCAACCTACACTTATCAATCACTGTCCCCAATTAAGAACGATGTGTTCGTTGATCCGACAACCGGTACTCAACAGTCCTATAAGGAATATTCGTCCGGCGATCCTAACTTTGATGCAGCCGCTATGCTTGCTGAAGTGTTTGGTGGTTACAAGGATAGTGACAATAAAATCATTAACCGGATTAAAGGCGCTGGCACTACTAGCGCGGTAGCCAGCGGTCCATCTAATACACCACAGGCTTAGCTGTTAAGTAAAAAGGTCGCGTTAGAAATGCACAGTATGGCTTGCCACGCGGCTATTAAGGAGAGATAAGCAATGCATATTAATGGTAAGAAGGTTGGCTTTAATAAAGGATTTAACATCAAACCAACGGTTAAGACTTATACCAAGGCCAACAAGATGCTAATTGAAGTTTTGAAGATGTCAGCATCAGCCAATCGGTTAAATGCTGTTGACGTGGATAATCCACATTACACTGAATTTGTCATCAAATCGGTTGAGGACGAAGATAAATTAATGGAAGATGGTATTAAATTCCTTGTTGATCTTTTCAAACTTAACGAAAAGCAGGTTGAACACTTGGAAGAATCAATCCCTGATTCTAATGTTTTAGCGAACTATCTGAGTTATGTTATTCGGCGTATCAAGGGCCAGTCTGATGAGGAAATCGCCTTAGAAGACAAGAAAGCATCGGTTACGCAAAAGGAATCAGACCCAAAAAAATAGTTGGTGATTGCTTACAAGCAATTGATGATGTCAATAACGATATCGAAGACGTTGCATACATGGAAAAACGGTTGCTTCAAGATGGTGGGGTTCTACCGTCACAGATTGAAAATGAAAATATCTATGATTTGTTCCGAATTACTAAGGCCCGGAATCGTGAAGATCGACCGTTATCTTCATATGCGGCTCATACCAAGCTAAGAAGATTATCGAAGAAAGGAGGTAAATAAATGTCGGCGAATGATATTCAGGCAACTATGTCGACCAAGATTGAAGTTGACCAGCAACAAGCGGCCGATGAAGTTGAAAACTTAACTCATAAATTCAAAGACCTGACTGCCCAGTGGAAAGCTGAAGAATCCGTTGCTAAGGCTAGTGGTGATACTGTTGCGGCGGCAAAAGCACGCTATGAAGGGCTGTCACAAACTCTTGAGGTACAAAAGCAACGTGTACAAGCATTGCAACGTGAACGTGAAGCAATGCAGAACGAAATGCGCTCTAGTACCACTATCACTAAAGAGCAGACTGAAAGTCTTCAACGTCTTGACCGACAACTAGCAAGTGCAGCCGGTAAAGTTTCATCGCTAAACAATCAGCAGATGCGTGCTAAGCGATCATTTGAGTATGTTAGTTCTGGGCTGAAAGAGCTTCGCAATGAGTATTACACTAATAACCGAGCAATTGATTCTCATGTAGAGAAGCTTAAAGCTGAGGGAAATACAGCCGAAGCTCAGAAGGTTAAATTGGCTGGTCTAAAACAGTCGTTGGCAAATCTGGCTAAACAGCAGAGCGCTACTAAAAAATTAGCAGATGAAGCTGCCAAGTCTGAAGGCAAAAATTCTAACCTTTATCGTCGCCGGATCACTGATTACAACAAAGTCAGTGCGGCGATGATGCGGACAAGAAAACAAGCGTCAGAATTATCTCATTCTTTGAATCCACCACGAACGTCTGGCTGGGATTTATTCAAACGTAAGATCCTAGATGTAGACGGGGCAGAAAAGCAAGCCGCTCAAAACGCCCAACGTATTAAAGGTGTTTTTAGTGGAGCTTTTCTGGGCAATTTAACGGCTTCAGTCCTTCCCAGCTTACAGAATGAACTACAACAGATAACCACAAATGGTATGAAAGCCGCTCAAGCTGGCATGGCTATGCAGGCTCGCTGGAAAAACATTGGAGTGAGCGCTACTGGTATCAAACAGTTAAGCGACCAAGTTGCCCAGCTGAAAGCAAACACTAACTTAACTGCTCAATCTGTTAACGCTTTGCAGTCACGTTTTTACGGCATGACGCATAGTGTCAAGCAGACACAAATCCTGACTAAAGGGGTAGCAAGCTTAACCGATCAGCTAAAATTATCAGATAAGCAAGCGAACGCCTTTGCCGGCGGTCTGAGTCGGATTGAATCATCTGGCAAAGTAACCAGTAGTTCATTAGGGCGGTTAGAGAAACAAGCACCTGGATTAACGGCGGCGATGGCCAAGGCTTCTGGGCTGAGTCAGCAAAAGTTCAAAGAGCTAGTTGCCTCTGGTAAAATGACAACCGATCAATTTAACGGTTATCTAAAAACGGCTGCCAAGAACTATAACAAGAACTCAGCGGCGTTTGGTAAGTCAGCAGCAGGTGCTCAGCATAAGCTACGAGCTGAATGGACAACTACTCAAGCGGCACTGGCTAAGCCACTGGTTAAGGTTGAAGCTACTGGCCTGAGCCAGCTAAGCAAAGCACTGGAAAATAAGGATACCCAGCGAGGATTGGTTATCTTAGCTTCTGGTTTTGCAAAGTTAGCGGTCAATGCTGCTAAAGCGTTAGCTATCTTAGCCCGTCATCAAAAGGTGGTCATTGGATTAGGTGCTGCTTTCCTCGGTTTAGTCGGTACGTTAAAAGTATTGCGAAGCGTGGCAACTGTTATTACCACCTTCAAGACTCTTTCTGGAGCAATTAAGGCAGTAACAATTTCGCAAAAAGCGTTAAACCTAGTAATGAAGTCTAACGTCTTCATTTTGGTAGCTTCTGCGATTGCAGCCTTGGTAGTTGCACTGGTGCAGCTATACAAGCACAACAAGAAGTTCCGGGCCTTCGTGAATGGAATTGGTCGTGGCCTAAAGAATATGGCTAAGGGATTTGTTAAGACCGGTCGTAACATTCTTAAAGGTGCCACTAACCTACACAAGGAACTCTCTCGTGGTTGGAATAACTACTGGAAAGAGCAGGCACGCAAGCAACGTGCTCAACAGAAGCAGGAGGCCCGGTACCAAGCTCAACGCCGCAAGCAGGATCAGCAAGCCTGGAATGCTATGGAGCGGAATGCTGCCAGAGGCTGGAAGTCAATGGAGCGGAGTGCTTCTAACGGAGTAAAACGCGTCGGCAAATGGTATAGCAACATGAGCCGAACAACCGGTCGTGCTGTTCAGAACATGGCTCGTAATCACCCACGTACGTTTGGCAATATGTACAAGGTTATTCAGGATCGGACCAGAACATGGCATGACCTTGTCACAGGTCATTGGTCCCGATTAAGGGATGATACCGGTCGTCTAGCCAAGGATCAGTCGCGGGCTAATAAGGATATCTTTGAGGATATGTATAGTGCCATCAATAAGAAGACTGGTGGTTGGCTCGGCAAGGTCGTGGATTCCTGGAAGGACCACATGTCCCAGATTGGGGATGCTATTTCAGCCGGTAGGCAAAAAGCCGGAAGAGCGATGGCCGACCTGGCGAATGGTGTCTTGAAACCATTCAAGACGTTGATTGATGATATCCAAGGCGGTATTAACTGGGTTCTGGATAAGATTGGAGCCAGCAAGCTTGGGGGTTCTTGGTCTGCTGCCATTCCTACGTTTGCTACCGGGACAGCCGGTAATCGTGATGGCCTGAAGAAGTCAACGATCGGCATGGTCAATGATGGTGCCGGTTCACATTGGCGCGAATTGTATTCCTACAAGGGTCAAATAGGTGCGTTTCCTAATAAAAGGAACTTTATTACTTTCTTACCGAAGGAGATGTCAATCCTGAACGGCGAGGACAGTCATAAGCTGATGTCCGCAATTGGCCTGCCGAAGTTTGCCAACGGGGTTGGTGACTTCTTCAGTGGATTAAAGGACGATGCTGAAGACTGGATGGACAATGCTGAGAAGATCATGAAACACCCAGTTGAGTTTATGGAACATGCGTTTGCCAAGAAACTCAGTGGATTGAGTAGTGGGATCAAGTTTGCCCAGTCAATGATCATAAACGTCCCAATTTATATTGCTAAGCAGATGGCAGAATGGGTTAAGAAGCAATTCGCTGAATTAGATAATCCGGGTGGCGCTGGGGTTGACCGTTGGCGACCTTACATTGAGCGAGCAGCTAAAATGGAAGGTATCAATCTAACACCTACTATGATGCATAAAATGCTTACTCAAATTAATACTGAGTCCAAAGGTGACCCCAGAGCGATTGGTGGCACTGACGGTTTGGCAGATGGTCATGCAACAGGGCTACTCCAATTTAAACCTGGAACATTCCGTTCGTGGATTTGGCATGGCCATGGAAATATCATGAATGGGTTTGATCAAATTCTCGCTGCTTTCAACGCACTGCAACATGGTGGTGAAGGTGGCTGGGGATCCTTCGGTATTCCCGGACGTGGTTGGGCCAATGGTGGAAAGGTATTTCAACATGGTCTATATGAAGTTGCCGAACATAATAATCCAGAAATGATTATTCCACTTACTGCTTCTAAGCGGGGCCGTGCTTATCAGCTATTATCTGAAGTGATGGCCCAATTTAAGCATGAAGATGGACCCGCTCAGCCAACAAGAGATGACCAGTCCATCAGCCGAAAGGAATTCAGGTCGTTAGAATCGAAATTAGATCAACTCATTGGTGGAGTCCAACAGCTTGTTCAAGTCGGTCAGCAACAGATCAACGCCACAATCAATTCTGGCAATAAGTTTGGAATGAAAGCTAACCGGTCGGCGGCCTACACGGTAATGGCCAGAGACCAACGGTTAAATGATTTTATGAGTTATCGGAGGTGATCAAACTTGAGTGTAAGCAACCCAGAACTATATCTGAAGATTGGTGATCAAGACGAATTCAATATTGAGGATAAGGTGCAGGGGCTGACCTTCCTTGGGGATGATTCAACTCCGGCACTCGCCAACACCTACCAAGAGATTCCGGGGATAGACGGAAGCAAGCTTCAGTACACGACCTTCTCACGGTATCAGGTAGTTGCAAACTTCTGTCTCTTCTTTAGGGACTGGCAGGACTATAAGTTGGCCAAGCACCAGTTTTATCGACTTTTTACATCACGACAACAGATCAGAATGCGGACGGACGTTGAATCAGCGATCGTCCGTTTTGTTTACCCTAATCTTCCAGAGATCAAACCGGACCAGAACGGGTCACACTATGCGACGTTCAGTATGAGCTTCGATAACCCATCCGGTTTCCGCTACTCGCTTTATCGTAGCGATGGAACTTATAGTCATGACAACGATGGGGTGCAGTTTGGGATGAACCTTCATAACAACGAGGACCAGTACAACTATCACTTCACCACGAAGCAATTCAAGGTGTTTAATGCCAGTGATATTCCGATCGATCCATGGAAATATAAGTCAGACCTCCGAATCATTGTGAAGTTTAGTGGCCAGTCATTGAAACTGACCAACACGACGACTAATACCGAGTGGACATATAACAAGCCATCAAATGGTCAGGACACGATTATTCTGGACGGAATATTTACAACACTCAACGGGAACCCCGCAAGTGCCAATTCTGACTATGGGACGATCAGCCTAGCAACTGAATGGAACAACTTCACTGTCGACGGTGCGGACAGTGTGGATATCACCTTCAGTTTCCCGTTTGTCTATATCTGATGGTGACTGATAACAAGGTCAAGGTCAGGGGCGTCGGACGCACCGAAGTCGAGCCTCTGAACTGCATTGACCCTGACAGCTTCTATGTCGATTGGGAGATCAACTCCGCTTGGAGCATCCAATTTACAGCATACGATGATAGGTCGTTCGCCTACTCAATGCTAGATGCGCAGGCGTCGTTGTTTTTCGATGGACAGGAGTACATTATCAAGCAAGCCGAGCCAGATGCTAGTGGAAAAGTGAACACAATTGATGTCGTGGCCACCCACGTCTACTTCGAGCTATCACGGATCCGTAAGTACAAGACGTATATTGACCCGGCCGATGCTGACAAGCAAACCGACGTCAAGGTCTATGGAAGTACCCAGCAGGATGATGACGGTAGCGGCGGGGATGATAGTGGGAACGATGATGATCCAAATGCTCAAAAGACTGTAACTTCTACAACTAACGGGAACACTACGACCAAGACAACCGTCACCAAGACCGATGAAACTAAAGAGGATTCAGACGAGGACCAGGTTGAGTATCACATTGAGGATGTGCTGAAGCACTGGCTTGATGGGAACCAGCTTGGCTTTTCCTACCAAGTCATTGGCGATTTTCCAACCGCTCAACTTGAAGAGCTTGCTGATGGTAGTGGAACGGATATGCTGAGTAAAATTACAGAGGCGTGGCCGAATGCGGTGATCTATCCTGATAACCGAAACATCCGAGTCTATGCGCAGGACCAGTTCTACAAGGACTATGGTAACCGACTCGATTATGAGCACAATACGACTGAATTTAAGTGGTCCTACGACTCCACAAGCCTGACGAACGAAGTCATGTGCATCGGTGGTAAATACTCTATCGAAACGGAAGTTGATACTTCGACTTCTGGGGATGATAGTCATGGTTCTGGTGGTGCTGGCGCGGATAGGGTCGTCAACGACGCTAAACAGTACATCGGCGTTCCGTACGTGTGGGGCGGCGCCGGTGGTGCTCGTGGCGGTAACCCTTACAATGGTATGGATTGCTCCTCATTTGTCAGTCAGGTTTACAAAGACATGGGGATCAACATTCCTGCTTACACGGTAGCAATGGAGCCATATGGTCATGAGATTAGCCGTTCACAGGTACAGACCGGGGACATGGGCTTCTATGGCTCACACGGGGGCTCATATCATATCTGCATGGCGATCAACAATAGCACGATGATCTATGAACCAGCTCCTGGACAGTCGTGCAAGACTCAATCGATTGATTCTTATCCGCCAACGTGGTGGGAACGCAACGACCAGATGGCTTCCGTTGTGGCTGGTGACAGCGACGGTGGGGGTGACACCACATCGGAGAGCTCGTCCTCAACGTCCAGCGAGTATTACTACTTTGCACCGTTCATGTACCGTGACGAGGAGTCAATCAAGAAATACGGTGAATATCCGGCTGAGCCGTTTGAGGACGGCCGCTTCAGCGATAAGAACGCAATGATCGAAGCCGCTAAGGCTAAGATTCAACCACAACCAGCGCTATCGGTTGAAGTTACAACCTACAGCTACTTCAAGCCAATCGCTGGTGACATGATTCATCTCATGGTAAAGGAACAGTCGATTTGCACAAATGAAGCGGTTGTAGGGTTCAACTGGTACCCGTACAGTTCGTCCAACCCAACGTCTGTCACATTGAACAGTAATAGTCAGAATATTCTGGACTACCAGCACTCACGGCAGGTTGAATTATCCAATGCAATTGACACCGTGAAGAAAGACGCCCAGAAAAATATTGAAGTTGCTAATCAGGCCGACCTGGTTGGCGGAGATAAGCAGCTCTTTACTTGGCTGAAAGAATATGCGGGGTGATGTGATGAACGTTTGGAATTGGATTGATAATTTAGCACGTGGTTTGAAGAAGGTTGCCACCGAGTCACAACAGAACTATCAGCAGATCCACGCGTACGTTGACGGCCATGATAAGGAGACACTCAACCAGGTAGGTAATTTGGTTCACGATGCAATTAAATTGCGCTCACCTGGTGGGACCGTATATGAGATTACGGTTGATGATGATGGAAAACTCAATTCTAAGAAAGTCGGTGAGTAAATGGAGTTAGAAACAAAACTACCAGTGCCTGATAGAGAAACACGGAAAGTGATTGAAAATAATTTTGAACAGATTGAATTCACTTTAAGCCTTGTTGAATCGAAAACTGAGAAACTCCAAAAGGCACTTGGCCTAACTGACGATGACTTAAAGAACTTATGATTAATTTAAGGAGGTGAAATAATGCAAACATTGCCAAAATTAAAATCATATATCCCTATGGACTTGCTCCGAAGCCAAAACGAAACGATTGACATTACCGACAGCTTCAAAGGACGCGTTGGTGACGTCAATAGCTACATCAAACTTTGGATTTACTCTAACGGTATGGTTCAAGACTTGGACGGTTGGCGAATCATGTTTCAAGGGACCGATCCCGAACACAACGACTTCCGCACATATCTCAACTTCGCTGATGATCAAAAAATGGATAACATCAGGATTGGGAGGGTTACTTGCTATTTTGATGCGAACATTTTCCAAACAGAAGGACAATGGGAGCAAGCCTTTTTCAGCTTTATTGATCCAAATGGCAACGTTGTATCAACCGTCAATGTTATCTTGGAAGTTATGGACAATGGCATCTATGCCCGAATGGGTGTCCATGCGAAGTCAGTAATTGAAGAATTTCAAGAGCTTGTCAAGAAACTGTCTGACTTGGTAGACCAGGACTCACAGGAAGTCAACGACAAGGTCACTCAGTTAAAGTCTGATCTTGATACGCTCGGCGATTCAACTAAGAATGACTTCAACAACTGGTTGGCTAATTATAAGCAAGCCTTGCAAGATGCAATGGCGGAAGTGAACGACCCTAAGGACGGGTTGACGGTTCGCTACAGCTCACTGCTGGATATGACGAATCAAATTCAAGAGACACTTAAACAGGCGCAATTCCACGATCGGCCGTTTCAATTAAAGACGGTTGCGGACATGAAAGCCTACACGCCATTAATGGCTGGTGATGAGGTAATTACTCAGGGCTGGGATAACTACGATGATGGTCACGGGGCTTACTGGAATATCCGAGTCAAACACAAGGACGAAACACCAGACGAAGAGAATGTTATTAGCATTAACACTGATATGGGTTTAGTTGCGGAACGGAACTCATCATTGCTGAGTGCGGACAGCCTAGAAGACTTCCTGTATGGCTACACGATTGAGATTAAGCATAATCAATGCGAACACCCACTACGTCCAGCAGTGCTGTACTACGAGGACGCTATCGGAACTGAACGGGATGGCTTAGGAAAAACTAGTCATGGCTTTGGTCAGACGAATACCAAGTTAATTAATTGCATTGCGGAATACCCGGATGCAAACACGATTAAGGTCAAGATTCCACGGAACTTCTACTTAGATGCGGTACCGCACTATAAGTTTGGGGCTTGGTATTTGATTGATGGTAACCGGACGATCAAGGTTGACTTGGGAATGCCGATTGATGACGCTAAAGCCCAAGCAGGTGATGGAGAAGGTAATTCTTACTTATCACCGAATACGGGTTACTTCTCAAAGCCAACAAGTCCAACGGATTTGCGAGCTGTATATATTGATGAACACACACAACGATTATTATGGAGGGATTAGTTAATGAAATTCTATATTTATCAAGGAACTGGAACAGATGGCGAACTGAAGAAGATTGCCGAAGTTGAGAACAAGAAAGAATATACCGTTACTGGTTTAACGGCTAATTCAACTTATCGTTTCGCTGTTAGTTCTTACAATGGCTTACGAGAGAGTGCTAAGTCTAACGTGATTACGGTCAAGACGAGTGCTATTCCAGTTGCAGGTATTACTCTTGCTATCGATAAGACGGCACTGGAAGTTGGTCAAACCGCTAAGATTACCGTCACGATTACGCCGGCTAATGAAACCGATGGGGTGGTCGTACTAACTTCTTCAAATTCTGGTGTGGCCACAGTGGATAATGCTGGGAATGTACGAGCAGTTGCACCCGGCACAGCAACCATCACCGCGAAAATTGGTGAAAAGGTCTCTAATGTGATTAACTTAACGGTTTACGAAGCGCTGGTTAACGTGACCAACTTAGCCGCAAGTAATGTGACACCAAATTCGCTTGACCTAAGTTGGGACTGACAATGAATGCAGTATCGAATCAGAAACGGTGATCAATTAATTGGCACGGTGAACAACAAGCAGTATCAAGTAACGGGATTAACTCCCAACACTGCTTATAATTTGTCAGTGGTGTCCTTTAATGGCTTCCGTGAAAGTCCAAGGGCGAGCCTGACGGTTAAAACTCGCGGAATTCAAGTTAAGGTGCCAGTTAGCTTAACTGCTGGGGCAACGGTGTCATTAGTCTACCTTGAATATGCATTGGGATTAGTCCCTATTGGGACAGAACCCAAAGGCATGTTCGGTGGTGGCAATCGGCAGATTCTCCCAGCAAAAGTGGTTAGCTCGGCTAACGGGGTGAGCACGATTGAAATTACTAACAGTTTTAACTTGATGAGCGATGGCTTAACAATGAAACAACTACCAGACAAGAGCTTTGGAGTCTTTGAAGGCTACAAGGCTCTTTACTATAAGGGAAAGGAATGACAATTAATGGCAATAACAGCAGAAGATATTGCAAGCATCTTTACTGGTATGGACTTAGGTGCAGAAAAGATTGCTGGAAACTTTAACAAACTACTTGAAGAGAATATTGGTCAAGACAATCAATTAGACACGTTGAATAATAAGATAGACACGTTGAATAATGAGACACTGCAAGTTGGCAACTTTATCGGGAAAGATAATTCTGATCTTAATAATGTCAGTATGGGAGTGCATGGTTTTGGCTTTTGGGAAGACGGCAAGGTGCCAGCGAATAGTAATTGGCCTAAAACAATGCAAGGCAATCCTGGATGGGGCTACCTTATCCATCTGGGAACCGGCGATAACTTGAAAGTACAGTTGATCTGTGATAGTGGTGGCTGGATGTTCATGCGAATCTACGCGGGCACTGCATGGGATAAATGGACAATAGTACAAACTAAGTATGAACAATAAAGGAGAGGTGAAGTAAGATGAAAGCATATATGTACGATCAACATTACGGGTATCTATTATCGGAAATTGAAGTCGTTGATGCTAATAATTTACCGCCATATACGACAACGGTAGCGCCAGATCCAACTAAGAGCTATCAAAAGTTCAATGGTACTGAGTGGGTTGGCGGAATGGATAATGCAACATTCCAACAACAAGTAGCGGCATCAATCGCCCAGCAACAAGCTAACATTAAACCAAGTGAGGGCCAACAATTATTAATGGCTCAACAAGCCAATATTACTCAGTTGCAAAAGACGGTCATGGCGCAACAGGCGAACCTGACGCAAATGCAAAAGATGATTATGACCCAGCAGGCAACTATTACGGAATTAAAGAAAGGAAGTAACTAATTATGATGAGCACATTAGATATGCTAAAGATGTTTTGGAACGACTGGGGCAACCATGACCCACAATATTACAAGGTTTACGTTGGTATGGGAATTGACGCAAACCAGTATAAGGAACTGACTGGCGTTGATTACGTTGCCTAGATAGCTAACACATAGTCGCCGAGGAAATACACAATACATAAAGAAGCCCCGTTGCATTGGTAGCGAGGTTTTTATTATGGGCGGCTTTTAGAAAGAAGGTAAACAATGCATGCAGTTACTTACTGCACCTGTTCCTTATCATGAGCTTTACTTTATGCACTTTCAGAATATGGAAGATAACCGATTGATTTGGCTGTTCGTATGGGCAGTCATTATCGACATCATTACGGGCTTCGCTAAGAGCTTAGTTACTAAGAGAACAACTTCGACCAAGGGAACAACTGGTCTAATAAAACACGGGGTTTTAATCCTAGTTATTTTGACACTCTATCCAATGCTAGATGCTAACGGAATGCAGAGCGCAGGGGACGCTTTTGTTTCCTTCTACATTTTGTACTATGCAGTTTCCATTGTGGAGAACTGGGGTCAAATGGGGCTTCCATTACCTAGCTGGGTTAAACCTTATATCTATAAGTTAAGTGATGATTATAAGAAAGGACATGATAATGATGGTAAGTACAATCATTAACACAATTCCTGAATATGTGATAACAGCGGTCATCTCAACCGCTATTTTTTATGCCTTCAAATATGTAAAGGACCTAATCCATGCTAAAGCTTTGCACGCCAAGACAGCTCAGTCACGGGAACTATGGAGCTTCATTGAACAAGTATCAACAACAGCGGTTAACTCGCTGGTTAACGCTAAAATGACCGGAAACGACAAGTTTAACGAAGCTACTACCATCGTGCAGAATGCTTTGAATCAGCAAGGATTTAAGAACGTGGACATGAAGGCAATCGAAACGGCTGTCCAGTCTGCTTACGAAAAGTCTGATCTGACCGGCAACAAAGAAAGTAAGCAATTTCTTGACCCAAGGCCAATGACTTCTGTTAAAGACCGATTAGATAGTAAAGGAATCCCAGTCAATCAGAATGGAGATGAAGCCAATGGCAACTAAGAGCTATGGTGGAGATTACTCGAAATATCAACCATCTCTGTATAACAATACCGGTTCTGATAGCTTTGCTATTAGTCAAATCGGTGGTTCTGTGAATGGGTATATCTACGAACAAGCAACGTATAGTTCACATGCTCAACAGGCCAAGAGCAGAGGGTGGCACTTCCATACCTATATTTGGATGCAAACCGGTTCTAATCAAGGCCAGACACAGCAGATGTTAAATTACTTCTTGCCGCGTCTGCAACAGCCCAAGGGAGCCATTGTAGCGCTTGACTATGAGGCTGGGGCTTCTGACAATGTAGAGGCTAACACTGACAACATTCTAGCCGGTATGCGTCAAATCAAGAGCGCCGGTTATACGCCAATGTTATATTCCTACAAGCCTTATATGATGTCTCACGTCGATGTTAAACGGGTGCTTGCCGAATTTCCTAATTCCATTTGGGTTGCCGGCTATCAAACTGGTCTTTCTGTATGGCCAAACTACGGATATTTCCCTTCGATGAATGGAGTAGCTATTTGGCAATATAGCGATTACGGCGGTCAACAAGACTTAAACGTTGATTTAACAGGAATCACTTGGAACGGATATCGCACAGTTGATGGCTGGAACGGTGCCGATGACAAGTGGCAATATGTTGAAAATGGTCAAGTTGTCAAAAACGACTGGCGTAAAGTTGATGATCGCTGGTACCACTTTGACGAAAACGGCGATGTTCAAACGGCTTGGCAAAAGATCAATGGTCACTGGTACTACTTCGATACTAACCATGATGGTTACTTTGGGGCAGCACTAATCGGCTGGCAACAAATCAACAATCACTGGTACTACATGGATAAAGAAAACGCTTGGTGCCTGACAGGTTGGCAAGAAATTGATGGTAAGAAGTATTACTTCGACCCTGAGAATGCTTGGATGGTCACCGGTAAGCAAAGTATCGATGGTGTCGATTACGTCTTTGCAGATAGCGGTGCCTTAGAAAACACTGAACCAAAGAAAGAAGAAAAACCAAAGCCAACAACACCTAAAACTAGTGAAGGCGAATCTAAGCTTTCAGAAGCTGACAAAGAGGCAATTGAAAACGACTTGAAGCCATTCATCAAGGCGGAGGTTAAAGCACAACTAGAAGCACAAAAGTAAGAAGGATAGACAATGCCACAATACACAGATGCGGTTAAAGGGGCAATCTAATGCCTATACTGTACAAAGTGGCGACACCTTATCAGGAATCGCTTCATCTCACGGTACAACTTGGCAAGCATTAGCAAGCAAGAATAACATTGCGAACCCGAACATGATTTTTGTCGGTCAAACAATTCAATTATAGAAATCAATCCCTAGTGGTAGTTGCGTAATGCAATTGCTACTAGGGATTTTTTGTGCTTTATAACCGTTTATACACGTTGACACGTTGATGATACAAGTATATACTAAACAATGTGAGTATGCGTAACAGACGTCTACTTTCAAAGGAGGACTATAAATTGGTACAGGTACTTAAGCTAGGCAAGTGGGGTAATTCCAATGCTATTCGTCTTCCTAAGGGAATGTTAGAAAAAGTAGGAATTACTCCCACCGATCAAGAAGTTTCGGTTGATGTGACAACTGATTCTATCGTTATAAAGCCTAAAAAAGAAGAAAAAATGATTAATAAGTTGTTTGAGAACTATGACAGTAGTAAGCCTTATCCATTTGAAACGGTGGATAAGGGCGGTGCTGTTGGCGAAGAACTATATTAAATATTATTTGTGCGAGCGAATTAAGTAGCGTCTTAACACGAAAATATTTTAATTAGTGGAGGTAATGTTTAATGGCATTATCGGAATTACCCTATGGACGGGGAGATATAATTTTAGTGTCAAATGACCCGAAGCCAGATGACACTAATGAGCAAAAGGGAACTCGTCCTTGGCTGATTGTTAGTCAGAAGGAAGTTAATGAACATAGCCCATTTGCTTGGGGTATTCCATTTACGAGAACCGACAGGAGTTATTACCCTCTGGCATTTGATTGGACTCACGAGGGACCAGCCACAAAAACAATGGGAACCTTACTGTGTGATCAAATAGCAGCACTTGATGTAAGAAAAAGAAAGTGTAGACTATTAGAACATACAGAGGTTCCCTCAAGGGTTGATGATTTAATACAAGCCGTTCTGGGGTATAAATAAAAAAATCCATCAGGGATAACTGATGGCAATGACGATATACTAGACTTGACAGTTAAAGTATATCGTCTTTTTTTATTTCCGTAAAGCGAACAGCAGTTTATGATACAATGCAGGTAAGTTAATTTTGAGTGGAACAAAATAACCCGGCATCTCTTATGAGGTGTCGGGTTTTGTAAAGTGCAACAATCGTGCAACAACTTAAAAATTGCAGTAAACAGATAACAATTGCAAATATTAAAAATCAAGTTGCTTAGATAGTTAGAAACCGGTAAAAAATGGTGTATTATCCTGTACTCTCCTTAAGCAGCAAAGAGAACCCTTGATACATAAGGGTTCTCTTTTTTTGTACATCAAATCATCACTTTTTAATTTTTGTATGAAATAGAAGATGATATTTTATCCAAGATAACGATTAAACTCGCTATTTTGGGATTCCTTGTAAAAAAGAAAATTGCTCACACTTTACAAACCCATTAATTAAGAGTACAGTGTTTAATATTAAAAATTAATGAGAAAGGAGTGGGAAGATGGATGACCAAGCAAAAATTGCCTTATTACAAAAGGTAATTCAGTTTAATACCGTTAATGGCAATGAACAACCTTTGGCCGAATATTTGAAAGAGGTGCTTGCACAACATCATATTGATAGTCAATTGGTTAAGTTTGCGGATAATCGGACATGCTTAGTAGCTGAGATCGGTAATCAACCGGGAAAAGTGCTGGCTTTTGCAGGTCACATGGATACGGTAGCAACCGGTGATCCAGTAAAATGGAAATACCCGCCTTTCTCAGGAGAAATCGTCAATGGTAATATTTACGGTCGTGGCTCGGTGGACATGAAAGGCGGTCTAACAGCGATGGTCATTAGCTTAATTCAAATGAAGGAAGCAGGACTGCCCAAACATGGTAAAGTTCGTTTGCTCCTTTCGGTTGATGAAGAAGTTGGTGGTCAGGGATCGATGCTGTTAACGCAAAAAGGATACGCTGATGATTTGGATGCCATGGTCATGGGTGAGGCAAGCTCAAACCAGCTTGAGTATGCTCACTGTGGTTCGTTTGATTATGAAATTGAATCATTTGGTAAGACGGCGCACAGTTCACGTCCTGATTTAGGCATTAACGCGGTAGCAAATTTGGCCTGCTTTATTGATGGTGAACGAACTGCCTTTGCTGATGCTCAACCGAGTCCCGTTCTTGGTAAGGTGATTCACTCGGTAACTGTCTTCCACGGTGGTGAGCAGTTAAATTCGATTCCGGATTATGCTTACTTGAAGGGAAATGTGCGGACAGTTCCTGAATGTGATAATGAAGAGACGCAAGCACGATTGCAAAAGATTATTGATCAGCTGAATAAGCAGGGTGCTCAGCTACGCCTTAAAGTAGTTGCTAGCTTTGCGCCAGTCGTAACTGATCCTCATGATCCGTTCATCAATCTTGTTAGTGATGCGGTTGCGGCTACCAAGGGAAGTAAGCCAAAAGTGATTGTTTCTCACGGGGCAACCGATGCTTCTCGGTATTCGTTAGCTGAAAGGCCGTTTTCGTTTGTTGAGTATGGGCCAGGGGATGATCGCCAATCTCACCAGATTAATGAACACCTTTTAGTTGATGATTTTCTACAGGCACCGACGATTTATCAAAAGATTGCTGAAAAATTTCTAATTTAATTTTAATAATTTTATTGACTTTATAAGAAATCAGACTATAGTAATAATTAATATTTAAAAACGATCAACAGAATTAGTACTAGGAAAATTTGTTTAGAGAGTTAGCGATTGATGGAATGCTAACCAAATGACTCTAGGAAACACATCTGCTAGTTGAATTTCTGAAATGAGTAGGAATGACCGGGGAGCCCGTTATCGCCAAGAGTTTATTGATTGAACTTAGTAAGGCTGTTTTTGTGAAGAAGCAGTAATGACGAGGTGGGACCGCGGCAACGCCCTCGTTACCATTAATGTGGTAGCGAAGGCGTTTTTTGTTTAATCAACGAACTTAGTGAGTCGGTTATCGTGAGGTAATCGAAAAGTGGGGTGGAACCGCGCATTCGCGTCCTCTAAAGCAATGATGCTTTGGAGGGCTTTTTTTATTTAGGAGGGAAATAGTCATGAGAACACAACGATTTATTCGCGCACTAATTACATTAGCCATAATGATTGCTTTATTACCAATTGCTGGCTGCAAAAAGTCCGCTAACCCTAATTACCGTACTAATCACGTTGATCAATGGTCACGGATTAAGAAATCAGGCCAGCTCAATATCGGGGTTGATGATAGCTTTGTGCCAATGGACTTTCGCCAGAAAAACGGGAAACTAGTTGGCTATGACGTTGATCTTTCACGAGCAGTCTGCAAAGTGCTCGGGTTAAAGGCTAACTTTCAATCAATCGACTGGTCAATGAAAGAAACCGAATTAAAGAATGGAACAATTGATGTGATTTGGAATGGCTATACCGCAACTCCAGAACGGCAGAAAAAGGAAGCCTTTAGCCGGGTTTACGAACGTTCTGGACAGTCACTGGTTGTTAAAAAGAACTCGGGAATTAATAGCTTCAAGGATATGCAGGGGAAAAAGCTTGGTCTTCAAGAAGGCTCGACAGCTTTTACTGACTTCAATAAGTACCCACAGTTGCTAAAAAGGTATATTAGCGGGTCGCCAATCATCTATCAGGATAACAACTCTGCCTTTATGGATTTAAAAGCAGGACGGACACAAGGAGTTCTTGCCGGAACGATTTATGCTGGTTATTATGCGAAAAATTTAGCTAAGACTAACCAATATAAGCTCATTGGTGGTGATGTTTTTCCTCAGGATCGGGTTGCTGTGGGGATGCGAAAAGGTGATCGCACATTAGTAAGAAAGATTAATTATGCTCTTGGTGTTTTGCAAAAAGACGGGACTCTTCGAAAAATTAATGAAAAATGGTTAGGGATTGATTCTAATTATTTGGGATCTACGAAGGAGTTTCGGAATTAGTAGTAATTAAATTTTAAATCGTGCTTATACAAATAGAAAGTGGCTTGATCACAGAAAAATTCTGTAATCAAGCCGCTATTGTAATATTTAAAATTCTATGGAGACGCATCCGTAAAACTTAATTAAATAAATTGAACCCCACCGTCGATTTGGACTGCTTGACCGGTCATGTAGTCGGACTTGGCTGAAGCAAGGTAAGATACAAAGTTGGCAACATCTGATGGGTGCTCAACACGACCAAGAGCGATTCCGTCAATGGCGGCCTTTAGGTATTGACCCTTTTCACCGCCGTTTTCTTCCACCATCTTTTCGTCGATGAAGTCCCACATATCAGTACCAACGATACCAGGGCAATATGCATTAACGGTGATGTTAAACTTAGCTAATTCTTTAGCAGCAACTTGAGTTAAGCCACGGATAGCAAACTTAGTTGAAGAGTAGGCACCGAGTTGTTCATAACCGATATGTCCAGCAATACTTGAAGCGTTGATAATCTTACGAATTTTATCGCCATCATCTTGCTTCTTAAATTGTTCGGCAGCTGCTTGAATTCCAAAGAGAACACTGTCAACATTTGTTGCATAGATCTTATGGAAGTCTTCTGCAGATTCGTCAAGTAAGTTGCCAATTTGAGCAATCCCTGCATTATTAATGTAAGTATCAAGACGACCAAAGTTATCAACGGCTGTCTTAACAAGCATTTCGTGAGTACTCTTCTTGGAAACATCACCTGGCGCAGAAACAACCTTAAATCCCTTATCAGCTAATTCCTTAGTAGTTTTATCGGTTTCGTCTTTATGGTAGCCATTAATAACCATTGCATAGCCATCTTTACCGAGTTGTTCGGCAATTCCTTTACCAATTCCACGGCTACTACCAGTAATAACAGTGACTTTTTGTTCTTCAACCATACTAAGATCTCCTTTTGTGATTCACAGAGTATCAATCAACAAGTTTATTATTGCACAAAATAGTTAAAATGGATAGAAAGCGTTTTAAATTTGATGTTCTATTTGAGTTAATTGGGAGCTTTTCACGCTTCACTTTAAGATGATAATGCCAAATAAAGACGTCCATCGCTTAAACTATCTCTACATGAATCAACTTTTAAACAAAAACCCAAGCGTCACTTTTACCAACGCTTGGGTTCATTCTTAAATTAATTTTCATTCCGTAAGCTAGGAACCTCTTGATCATTATCCTTATTTGGGCTCCACCAGCCTTGCTTATTAATATAGTTGCTTGGTAAGCACATGAAAACCAACACAACGATTTCTAAAGCAGCCATCAGTCCTTCGCAAAATGCGTTATCAACATTTCCTAAAACAACTGAAAGGAGCCAAACGGCAAATAAAAACCAACCGGAGATACCAACATCCCGAATACGACGAACGGCAATCGAAATTGCAGGGAAGATATTAGCAAACCCGAAAACTCCCATGATAACTACGATGATTAGTACCATCCCCAGTCCTTGGGTTGTCCCGTTTACCAGGGAGCCAATTGATGAAACACCGGAAGCGGCTAGTAGAAGCCATAAAATAGCATAAATAATGACGTTCATTAACACTGCCCACCAGTAATCCGCCCGGGTTGAGGTGGCCTGGTATTTAAATGCGTTTTCCCAATAATATTTGTAAGCCTTTAACATAATTACATTCCTCCTAATCCGTATCTCTACTATATCGTATTAGTGGGGAATCTAATTATTATAAGAGCTTTCTCAAATCTTCATTTCACAGCATTCCACCTTCTTATAGGAAAGCACTGGAGCAGAAAAAGCTGTCACCTAGGTCAATCGATCTAAGTGACAGCTTATTTGGTATTAATGGCTAAAAACTGAGGATCTATTTTTATTGAGCAGTATATCCGCCGTCAGTAACAAATTCAGAACCAGTACTGAATGAAGAACGGTCAGAGGCGAGGAATACACACATATTGGCGATTTCATCTGCGTCACCGAGCCGACCCATTGGGTGTAATGCTTCAAGGCTGGTCCGCATTTCTGGGTAAGCGTCAACCATTGGTGTATGAGCATAACCAGGGTGAACAGAATTGATCCGAATTGGATAGTTCTTGTCACAGCAGTATAGGGCGGCAGACTTAGTGATTAGTCGAACGGCACCCTTAGCGGCGTTGTAAGAGAAGAGGTTTGGAATCCCGATTAATCCAGCGATTGAGCAGAGGTTAATGATTGATCCACCATTCTTCTTCATGTGCTTGATGGCATATTTTTGACCAAGCATAACCCCATCAAGGTCAACGGAAAGAATCTTGTGGAAGTCTTCCATCTTAACGTCTTCAGCATTATCGAACAGCAGGATTCCAGCGTTATTCAGCAAAACATTCACTGGGCCAAAAGTTTCTTCAGCTTTCTTAAATACTTCTGGCCATGAAGACTCATCGGAAACATCTTGCTTGATGAAAATGGCCTTATCACCAAATTGTTCAGCCTGCTTTTGCCCTTCAGCATCATCAACGTCAGTCATGACAACCTTGGCTCCTTCATCAATGAAGGCCTTGGTACTTGCAAGACCGAACCCCTTAGCCGCACCAGTTACAATTGCAATTTTGCCTTCTAGTTCACCCATAAAGAAACACCCTTTCTATATAAAAACCAACATTAATTTATTTGTAATCGCTTACATATTAATGTTATCACTAAATAATAGATAAAACAAACTTAATTGATGATAAAAGGTGATTAACCTTGTGACTTTATGGTTGGAACTCCTCTGTTGGCTAAGTCTTAATGTTAAGCAACTTATTTAATTGCATATTTATTTTGATATATTTAATATAATGTATTATTATTCATTAATAACGAATAATTTTAGTGCTATATGAATATCAGTTGTATGATATGATTTTATTGTAAACGATTATATTGACGGATATTTTTTAGGAGGGGTCATCATGGAAAAGCAGAAGCAAATTGATATTCTAGCGAAGTTAATCAGTATTAAGTCAGTAAACGATAACGAGAGTGAAGTGGCTGACTATATCGAATCACTTTTTGCGCCATATCAAGATCAGGGAGTTCAGATTGATCGGGTTCAATACGCTCCGGGACGAGATAATTTGGTAGTGACAATTGGTTCTGGTGACCAGATTTTGGGCTTCTCTGGTCATGAAGATGTGGTTTCTGCTGGGGATGAATCCGATTGGCAGACGGATCCATTCCAAGCAACGATAAAAGATGGCAATTTATATGGTCGTGGAGCTTCTGATATGAAGAGTGGGTTAGCTGCTTTAATTATCAGTATGCTGGAGATGCTCGAAGATAATTCAGTTCCCGGGAAAATTAGGTTACTTTGTACGGTTGGTGAAGAAACAGGTGAGTATGGTGCGGCCCAGCTCACTAAAGAAGGTTATGCGGATGGGTTAGCTGGTCTAATCATTGCTGAACCAGGGAATGATATGACTGAGATCGGTCACACGTCAAAGGGAATCATTGATTATATTGTTACCTCAGTTGGAAAACAGGCTCATAGTTCTCAACCGGAAAAGGGAATCAATGCAATTGATCACCTGATTGATTTTGCAACCCAGGTAAAGCCATTAATGGCTCAGTTTGATCAGGAAAACCCAATTTTGGGTAAGCTGACCCATGTTCAATCCGTTTTCCAGGGTGGTTCACAGATTAATTCCGTTCCTGATAAGGCAATTATTAAGGGAAATATTCGAACAATCCCTGAATACCCAAATAAAGTTGTCTTTGCTGCCTTAAATAATCTGGTAGAGAAGTTGAATCAGAAGGACGGCTACGATTTAAGTATTCGTTATAGTTTTCCGGAAGAAGCGATGCCGGGAGACAAGAATGCTCCATTAATTAAGCTGATGGAAAAGGTTCATGGTGAAATATTTAAGGATCGTTCTGTAAAGGCAATTGGCCAATCTGGAGCAAGTGATGGATCAGAATTCCTCCATGGAAAAGGTGACTTTGCAATTGCAGAAATTGGACCAGGAAACAATACGCAACACCAAACTGATGAATTCGTCAATGTTGAAACTTTTTATAAGTCAATCGAATTCTATAAACAAGTAGCTAAAGAATTCTTTGCAAAGTAGGTGAGCTTATGGAGAAAAAAGTACAGAAGAAGCATCGGTTTCATATGCCCTCGGCCTTTACAATTCTCTTCTTGTTGATTGCTTTAATCGCTATTTTGACCTGGATTATCCCGGCTGGGGAATACAAGGTTAATAGCGCGGGAAATATGATCTCTGGGACCTATCACACGGTTGCTAGTCACCCGCAAGGAATTTGGGACATCTTTATGGCACCAGTTATTGGAATGATTGGTGATAAGGCAACTACTGGTGCGATTGATATTGCCCTTTTTATTCTGGTTATTGGTGGCTTTCTGGGTGTCGTTAATAAGACTGGAGCCTTGGACGACGGTATTCGTTCCATTGTGGAAAATTCTAAGGGACACGAAAAACGGTTGATTATTGTCTTGACAATTATCTTTGCGATCGGTGGTTCAACTTATGGAATGGGTGAAGAAACCCTCGCATTTTTCCCGCTGATCGTTCCAATCATGATGGGAGTCGGCTATGATTCACTCGTTGCTGCTGGAATTATTCTGCTCGGAACTCGGGTTGGTGATTTAGCATCAACAGTTAACCCGTTCTCCACCGGAGTCGCTTCTGGTATCATTAAAATTTCTCCTGGATCAGGACTTGGTTCCCGGATCATCCTATTAATCATTGTTACCGCCTTAACGATTGCTTTCGTGTTACGTTATGCTGACAAGATCAAGAAGGATCCAACGAAGTCATTAGTTTATTCACAACGAAAAGAAGATATGAAGTTCTTTGAAGTTGATCAGCGGACGACAAAACCACAACCGTTAACTAAGGTTCAAAAACACGTCCTCTGGGTTTTTGCTTTAACGTTTATCATTATGATTGTGGGGTTGGTTCCTTGGACAAGTATTAATAAGTCCTGGACCTTCTTTGAAAGCTTTACTAAATGGCTAACCCAAATTCCGTTCTTCGGTGACTTTTTAGGTGCTGATATGACGGCATTGGGTAGTTGGTACTTTAACGAAATTACGATGCTGTTCTTATTTATGTCGGTCGTCATTATGTTTGTTGGTCACATTAAAGAAAATGAATTTATCAATTCCTTTATGAGCGGAATGAGTGATTTACTGAATGTTGCCATTATTGTTGCGGTTGCTCGGGGGATCCAGGTTGTTATGAATAACGGTAAGATTACCGGAACAATCCTTCATTGGGGTGAACTTTCTTTAGCGGGAATGCCTAAAGCTGCTTTCATTATCTTGGCCTTTGTCTTCTTTATTATTCTTTCGTTCCTGATCCCATCAAGTTCAGGCCTAGCCGCAGCAACGATGGGGATTATGGGCTCGTTGGCTCAATTTGCCCACGTTGACGGGAGTGTATTGGTTACTTCTTACCAGGCTGCTACGGGATTAATTACTGCAATTACACCGACTGCTGGAATGCTAGTTGGCGCTCTCGCTCTTTCACGGATCCCAATTACGATCTATTGGAAATGGGTCTATAAATTCATTCTGCTCCTATTCTTAGTAACTTGTGTTTACCTCGCAATCTTAACAGCACTTTAAAAGTAAAGCAGGCAAGTGATCGTCAGCCAATTCGATCCCTTGTCTGCTTTTAATTATTCAAATTGCTAAAATTCGCCTGGCTTAGCAATGTAATCATCAAGGCCATTTGGATTTCCAGACCACTTATATTTGTCATACCAGATTGAGTGCCTTTCTTCATCGAGCATTGCAATTGCTTCCATTTCATCCGCGTCTAATTCAAAATCATAGACATCGCGATTTTCTCGCATCCGTTCTTCATGAATCGATTTAGGGATAACGATGAAGCCTTGCTGAAGCTCCCAGCGAAGGATCACTTGTGCTGGTGACTTCCCATGCTCCTTAGCAATCTTATTAATCACTGGACTATTTAGTAGTTGACCATTGCCTAGCGGTGACCAAGCCTCTAATTGAATGTGATTATCCTGACAGAAAGCAACGGTATCCGGTTGGTGAATTCGTGGGTTGAACTCAATTTGGTTGACCATTGGCATGATATTAGCATGATCCATTAAATTTTGTAGGTGGTCAACGTCAAAGTTGCAAACACCAATTGCCCGCGCCTGACCATCGTTATAAATAGCCTCTAGTGCTCGCCAGCTTTCAATATATTTATTAAACACGGGCCAGTGAAGGAGCAGGAGATCAACATGGTCGGTTCCAAGCTTCTTTAATTGCTCATTAAAGGCATTCCGAAGCTTATCGAAGTCTCCTTGGTCCCCGTTGAAAATCTTGGTAGTAAGGAAAAGCTGCTTTTGCTCAATACCTGAGTCTTTAATTCCTTGACCAACCTGTTCTTCATTTCCGTATTGTTTAGCAGTATCAATTAACCGATAGTGATTTTTGATCGCGTCAGTAACGACTTTGGCGGTTTGATTAAACGGAATTTTCCAAACTCCAAAACCAATTTGCGGCATTTCAATCCCGTTATTTAGCTTGATTAATTTTTGTTGATTTTCATTCAACACTTTCACCTTCTTAGGTTAATTTTAGCAGTAATTGTTCTGGGTGATGCAAGTGAATTATATTTAACCGGTTTATTTCCATTGATAATTCTTTTGAGTAGCCCTTTTAAGGCCAATTACTTTCTTATTGCATTTAACTTTGATCGTTTCTGGATGACTACAATCATTTGACTGAACCGATCTGGTAAGAGCGAAGGCTTGATTACTGATGCTTGTCTTGTCGCTTTTGGTCATTTTTTGAAAACCCGGCTTGACTTGAATGATAATTGTTTTGCGATCAAGATAATAAATCCTCTGAATATATTTTGCATAATCATAATTTCCTGGATCGCTGTCGGCATAACTTTGATGGTCCCCAAGGTCTTCAGCAAGCTGGTGGTTGATATTTCTTAAAGGTTGTTGCTTAGCATTTGCATTGCCAATGTTTAGGATTAGACTAAAAGATAAGATTAATAAAATAATGAACGGGTTTTTATGCATAATATACTCCTTAGTTGCTTAGAATTGATAAAGGTGCGAGGTGCTTTTAATGAAAGATGAATTAACAATTTCCAAAATAACAACTGAAGTGGTCGAGGTACCTCTGGAACAGCCATTTATCACTCACCTTCATACGGTTAATGCAATCCACGCAATCCGAGTGAAGGTAACCTTGAAAAACGGCATGATTGGTACCGGTGCCGCAACTCCGAATGAAGTGGTTACGGGTGATAATATTGACACCCTTAAGATAATTATTGAAGAGGTGATTGCACCGCGACTAATTGGCTCTTCCTTGGCTAATGTTGAACCCCTGATGAAACGACTACATACTGCTGTGGTAGCAAATGGACCAGCAAAAGCTGCGGTTGATATTGCAATTTATGATCTGTTAACTCAAATCTACCATGTCTCACTTAATCATTTGCTTGGCGGAAGTAAGCAATCAATGGCGACCGACTATACTATCAGCATCGGTAAGCCAGCTGAAATGGTGGAACAGGCAAAGAAGACGGTTCAACGTGGGTTTACTGCACTAAAGATTAAACTTGGCGATCATTCCATTGACGAGGATGTGGAGAGTGTTAAACAAATCGCTCAAGCTGTCGGATCGGACGTTTCATTACGTCTTGATGTTAATCAAGGGTGGAGTTATAAGCAAGCCTTACGAGCTTTCAAAATGCTGGCTGACGCAAATTTAAACCTTGATTTTATTGAGCAGCCGCTTCCAGCAAATCAGTTACGTGATTTAGCCTTGCTCCGTCAGCAATCAACTATTCCGTTAATGCTGGATGAAAGTGTATTTACATCAGTGGATGCCTTACGGGTAATTAAAGCTGGAGCAGCAGATTATGTTAACATTAAGCTAATGAAGTGTGGAGGAATCTACGAAGCAACTAAGATTAATCAGTTGTGTGAAAGTGCAGGGATTCCGTGCATGGTTGGTAGTATGATTGAGGCTCCTGAAAGTATTGCCGCTGCGGCAGCCTTTGCTAACGCTCACGCTAATGTTCGCTTTATTGATCTTGACTCAGTTTATATGATTAAGAATGATCTCGATTTGGGCGACCTTAAGCGGGTTGGGATCCATTTATGGCATTCGTAATTTTAAACTTCCTGGCATTATTTTATGATGCTGGGATTTTTCATTTTCCACATTACGTCTAAATTCGTTATAATTAATGTATTATTTTTTTCGAGGTTAGACATGAGTAAAGTATATGCAGTTAGGAAGGGACGGCACCCGGGAATTTATCTTACCTGGCCAGAATGTCAGCAGGAAATTAATGGTTATCCGGGTGCGGTGTATAAGAGCTTTTCCAGTAAGTCGTTAGCTAGAGAATGGCTTGCTGGCGATGATAAAAGTCAAACCAAAGATCGTGATGGTAAGCTAAATGATCCAAATATCATTTACTTGTATACAGATGGTGGTTCACGCAATCACGGTAATAAGCCGGGGCAGCACGTTAAGCAAACAGATAAAGCGGCTTGGGCATTGCTGATCAGTAAAGGTAGTCAGCAATTTACCAAGACTGGTGGTGAGTTTGGCGCGACGAATAATCGGATGGAACTAATGGCGCTCCGGAATGCTCTCCAGATTTTAGTAAAGAACCGAAAACAAGAGGACCCAATTATTGCAGTTCTTGACTCACACTATGTCCTAGACCCGATCATGAAAGGCTGGCTTAATGGCTGGGCCCGTCGTGGTTGGCAGACTAGTAGTGGTTCACCAGTGGCTAATCAAGAGTTGTGGCAAGAGGTTATTCAATTACTACCACAGTTTAAGCAGCTACATTTTCAATGGACTAAGGGACATGCAAACAACCAAGGCAATGTTATTGTTGATCACTTATTAAACCAAACAATGGATCAAATGGGGGAAGAATAATGAAAATTGGAATTGATAAGATGGCATTTGCAACTACTGACGAGTATATTGATTTACGCGAGTTAGCTCGTGAACGGGGGGATGAGCCTGATAAGTACACGATTGGAATTGGTCAGGATCGGCAGGCAGTTGTTCCACCAACTCAAGATATTGTTACTTTAGGAGCAGCAGCAGCCAAGAAGCTTTTATCCGAAGGTGACAAAAAACATCTTTCCACTGTGATTGTTGCTACTGAATCAGGGATTGATAATTCTAAAGCAAGTGCCATTTATATCAAACATCTTTTGGGACTGGATGATTTTACTCGTGCAGTTGAATTAAAGGAAGCCTGTTATTCAGCAACGGCAGGGATTCAGTTTGCTAAGGGATTAGTTGCAATGAATCCTCAGTCGACAGTCTTAGTAATTGCAGCTGATATTGCTCGTTATGGGTTGAAAACACCTGGTGAGGTTACCCAAGGAGCTGGGGCAGTTGCAATGTTGATTTCTGCTGACCCTCACATCTTGGCTCTTGAGGATACTACGGTTTCATATACAAAGGATGTTATGGATTTTTGGCGGCCGCTTTACGCAACCGAAGCACATGTGGATGGCAAATACTCGACTAATGTTTACGTTGACTTTTTCCTCCAATGCTGGCAACGCTATCAACAAATGACCGGACGCCAATTAGATGATTTTGCTGCCTTAACTTTCCACTTGCCATTTACCAAGATGGGGAAGAAGGCGTTGGAAGCGCTTCTCAAGGACAATCAATCACCGGTTGCTAATAAATTGCGTGAGCAGCTGACCGCAAGTCAAAAGTACTGTCGTGAGGTAGGAAACCTCTATACTGGTTCACTTTACCTTGGAGTAATGTCACTCTTACAAAATGGTCTGGTTAATCCTGGGGACCGTATTGGTCTCTTTAGTTACGGTTCCGGAGCAGAAGGTGAATTCTACAGTGGGATTCTTCAGCCTCACTTTGAAAAATACTTGAGTGACGTTAAGGATGATCTAGCAAATCGTCATCAGGTTTCAATTGCTGAATATGAGAAGCAGTTCAATTCACAACTGGGGATGAACCCGGATGATGTTGAATTAGATTGGCAATCAGATCCAGCACCGTTTATATTAAAGGGTCAAAAGGAACACAAACGGATTTATCAGGAAAAGAAATAAAGTGTTACAATATAATTAACACAAACGGGGAGCTTGTATAACAGGCTGAGAGGAAGATGGGATCTTCGACCCATGGGACCTGATTTGGATAATGCCAACGGAGGGAATTCAGTTAAGAATTTTAAAATCGATCAGGTAGGTGCCTGGTCGATTTTTCTTTATCAAGATCAAGTTTCGCTAATCAATAAAAGGATGGTGAAACTGATGCAACATAAGACATCACTGGTAGAAAATGGAATGATTTGGTGCGGCGCGGGAATATCAATTGCAGAGATTTTGACAGGAACTTACTTAGCGCCATTGGGAATGGTTAAAGGAATAACAGCCATTATCTTAGGTCATTTAATTGGCTGTGGGTTGCTGTTCCTTGCTGGAATAATCGGTGGCCAGTTGCGGATTAGTGCGATGGAATCGGTAAAAATCAGTTTTGGCCAATTTGGTGGAATCTTTTTTGCTAGTCTAAATGTTTTACAACTGATTGGCTGGACGGGAATCATGATTTATGATGGATCGCTGGCGGCTAATGGCCTTTGGAAATTAGGCCGACCATTATGGTGCGGATTGATTGGATTCCTAATTATAGTGTGGTTAATTATCGGAATTCGTCGCTTAAAATGGCTGAACACCATCGCCTTAACTGCTTTATTACTTTTGACGATTTGGTTGTGTTATTTAATCTTTGCGGAACCACATGTAAATAATCATTTAGGGACATTATCATTTGGACAAGGATTAGAATTGGCCGTTTCGATGCCCCTATCCTGGCTTCCCTTAATTTCTGATTATACTTCGGTTGCCCAAAAACCGATCCAAGCGAGTGGAGTTAGTGCAATCACTTATGGTGTCATTAGCTGTTGGATGGCAATTGTCGGCCTTGGCGCAACACTATTAACCGGGCAGACAGATATTGCTAAAATAATGGTTAGTGCTGGCGTTGGGATTAGTGGCCTGATTATTGTTCTCCTGTCAACAGTCACTACAACGTTTATGGATGCCTATTCTGCAGGAGTCTCTACACAAACATTAAAAGTTAAGTGGTCCTCACGTTTAACGGCGATTATTGTAACCGTTATTGGAAGTGCTGGTGCAATTATTTTGCCGATGGATAATTTTAGTAACTTCCTTTATATCATTAGCTCAGTCTTTACCCCGATGATTGCCATTCAGATTATGGATCGCTTTGTTCTTCGGCTTGACAATAAGGATCGCTGGATTAGTCGGAATCATTTTATCCTATGGCTAATTGGTTTTATCGTATACCGCTGCTTAATGTTAGTAGATCTTCCCGTAGGAAATACGTTGCCCGATATTTTAATTGTGATCTTTTTGGTGTGGATTGTCGATCACAAAAAAGGCAGGAATGAACAAAATTATTAGTTCATTCCTACCCTCAATAAAGAAACATTGCTAATTAAAGGGAAGTTTAGAAAATATGGTCACGGTATAGACCAATAACCTTGCCAAGAATAGTAACGTTATCCAGGTAAATAGGCGGCATTGTATCATTTTCAGGTTGAAGACGGTAACGCTTGTTTTCGGGTTCCTTATAGAATCGCTTGCAAGTAGCTTCATTATCACTTGTCATTGCAATTACAATCTCGCCATCTTTAGCGGTTGATTGCTTACGAACGATTACGTCATCACCATCAAGAATTCCGGCTTTGATCATACTGGTGCCGTGAATTTTTAACATGAATAATCCAGAGGCATCTTTAATTGAAGGTGGTAAAGGAAAATAATCTGTAGTGTCTTCTACCGCTAAAATAGGCTGCCCTGCGGTAACAACACCGATCATTGGGATCTCTTTTTGCTCTGGTTCAATTCCCAGGAGATCTAATCCCTGTTTAGTAATCTCAAGTGCCCGTGGCTTGGAGGGATCCTTTTGTAAGTAGCCTTCCTTGATTAGATTGTTTAGGTGAGAATGAACAGTGGAGGTTGAGGAAAGCCCAACGATTCCGCAGATTTCACGGACTGTTGGTGGGTACCCGTGATCCTTAACGTGTTTATAAATGCAACTTAATACGGCAATTTGTTTTTGACTTGCTGCTTTTGCCATTTTGACACCTCATTTGGCTAGATTATTATTAAGTCTAGAATATCATAGTAATCGTCAACCTTCAAACGTACGTTCGCGGAGAAGTTAGTACATATCTTGAAAATAGTTATTAAGTTAGCTAAGATCAAGATAAATAGTTAAATTAAGGATATCTGAAAGGTGAGGAGATAATTATGGCTGAATCTACAGACCAAGAAAAATTATTAAAGCGAATTAACGAACTCGCTCATAAAAATAAGGAAGAAGGACTAACAGAGGCCGAAACTAAGGAACGAGCAAAGCTACGGAAAGAGTACCTTAAGAACTTCCGTGAAGCAATGCGGAGTAATATCGAAATGATGCGAATCTTTGATGATAATGGTAAAGAGGTTACTCCAGAGAAGGTTCGTGAAATTCAACGGAAAAAGGGATTACGTGATGATTAACCTTGTTTAGCCCTTTTCAATTCGACTACTTTCGTGTACTATTGAACAGTAACTAAAAAAGGAGGAAAGTAGTTGTGGCATTAACAATTTCATTGGTAATCCTCGCCTTACTAATCGGTTTAGTTGGCGGTTTCTTTGGTGCTCGTCGTTACATGGAAAACTATCTCCGCAATAATCCACCTATTAGTGAAGAAATGTTGCGGACGATGATGTTGCAAATGGGCCAAAAGCCATCTAGTCGAAAGTTACATCAAATGATGCAAACCATGAAGGCACAAGCCAAAAAAGCAAATAAGTAATCTTAAATAAAAAAGAAACCGGAAATTTAATTTCCGGTTTCTTTTTCTTTAGAAATCATCGTCTTTTGGTTTAGGCGGCATGATGTATTTATAATTAGGATTGATTTGGTGATCTAACTCATCAAATGATTGCTGCATTTCACTCTCTAATTTAGCTTGACTTTCTTCGTCGAGTTTGTTCTTCCGGTCAATATAAATTGGCTTTCCAAAGGCAATGTGACGGGGATGCCGTTTGAATAATTCGCTAAATTTGAGAGGCCCTTGATACACTGCAGGAACTAGCGGAACGTTTGCTAATTTGGCAATTAATGTTGCCCCGCCCTTTAATTTACTGGAATAGCGGGATCCAGATGGAAAAATAATTGTTGATAGGTCAGTCTTTCGCAGAATTTGAACCGGCTTTTTTATTGCTGAAGGACCGGGGTGCTTGCGGTCAACCGGGAAAGCATTCAACTTTTTTAAGAAGTAGGCAGCAATTGGGTTCTTAAATAACTCTTTCTTTGCCATAAAGCTAAATTTTTTGGGGTAGATCGCAAGAGCAATTAAAACCGGATCCATCCATGTCCGATGGGGAGCAACAATGATATAATTGCCGTCAGGTATATTTTCTTTATTATAAATTTTTGCTTTGCCATTGATTAGGTTTAAGAATGGTTGAACAATGGCAATAAGAAATGAATATAGCATAAAATCATCCAATCTAATCTGTATAATAACTGGCATTATTATGACTAAAAAAGTAATTCCTTGCAAGTCTAAAAGAGGTGAATAATAAATGGATAATGATAATTTATTAAAGACAGATGAACGAATTGACCAACTATATAGTCAGGATGTTCAAATTATTCAGAATCCCCATTGCTTTGCTTTTTCGCTTGACGCTGTTCTCCTAGCTGACTTTGTTCGCCCTAATAAGAAGCGTCAGGCAAAAATTGTTGATCTTTGTGCTGGTAATGGTGCGATTGGCCTTTTTCTTCATAATAAGCTTGGCGGTCACTTTACAGAGGTCGAGTTGCAGAAGCCAATCGCCAATATGGCAGAACGAACAATTAAGCTGAACCACCTTGAGGAACGCTATGATGTCTTAAATATGGACATTAAAGATGTTTATAATAAAATTCCCAAGGATTCCGCGGATATCGTCTTGTGTAATCCACCATATTTCCCTAATAATGAACATAGTCAAAAAAATCCTAATCGCGCTTTAGCAATTGCGCGTCACGAAATCACGACTAATTTGACAATGGTTGTAGAAAAGATGAGTGGCTTATTGAAAATGAATGGTCGGGGATACTTGGTTCATAGACCGGATCGCTTAGCGAAAATCTTGAATGAATTAACCAGTCACCGCCTTGCGCCCAAGCGGATTCGCTTTATTCATCCCAAACCGGATCGGGAAGCTAATATTGTCTTAATTGAAGTAATAAAAGATGGGGGAAACGGGGGAATCCGAATTGTCCCGCCATTAGTGGTTAATCAACCCAATGGTGAATACGGACCCGAGGTGCAACAGTTATTATATGGAGATAAAAAGTAAACATTATTATATATATGTCCTTCATTGTGCAGATAAAAGCCTTTATTGCGGCTTTACCACTAACGTACAACAACGGTTCAATACTCATCAATCTTATAAGGGAGCTAAATATACTCGTGTAAAATCACGCCACCCGCTCCGATTGATGTATTGGTGCGAATATCCAACAAAGCATAAGGCGTTAAGTGCTGAATACCATTTTAAGCACCAAAGCAGACGACAAAAGGAACGCTACCTTCATGTAAGAGGAATCAAGATTTAAATTAATTCATTAAGTTAAGGATAAATGCTTGTCAGATGAGATGCTTTTTTGTATACTATATTTCGGTGTTAAACGCCAATTTCACACCCAATAGGATGGTGGTTGATGTGCTATTTTAGTTTGACTGCCAGATGATTATTGGGGAGGAAAAAACATTTTGGAGGTACATATTTTATGTCTGTTGTTACTATGAAGCAATTGCTTGAAGCCGGTGTTCACTTCGGTCACCAAACTCGCCGTTGGAACCCAAAGATGGAAGAATACATCTTTACTGAACGTAACGGTATCTACATCATTGACTTACAAAAGACTGTTAAGTTGATCGATACTGCTTACAACTACATGAAGGATGTTGCTGCTGATGGTGGTGTTGTTCTTTTTGTTGGTACTAAGAAGCAAGCTCAAGATGCAATTGAAGAAGAAGCTACTCGTGCAGGTCAATACTACGTTAACCACCGTTGGTTAGGTGGTACCTTGACTAACTGGAAGACTATTCAGTCACGGATTGCTCGTTTGAAGGAATTGAAGAAGATGTCTGAAGACGGCACTTTTGATGTCCTTCCAAAGAAGGAAGTTGCTGTTTTGACTAAGCAACGCGAAAAGCTTGAACGTTTCTTAGGTGGTATTGAAGATATGCCAAAGATCCCTGATGTAATGTTCATCGTGGACCCACACAAGGAACAAATTGCTGTTAAGGAAGCTCAAAAGCTTCACATTCCAATCGTTGCTATGGTTGATACCAACACTGACCCTGACGACATCGATTACGTAATTCCATCAAACGATGATGCTATTCGTGCCGTTCGTCTTATCACTTCCAAGATGGCTGATGCTGTTATCGAAGGTAAGCAAGGTCAAGATGACAACAAGCAAGCTGAGTCTAACGACGCAACTGAAGAACATGAAGAAGTTTCTGAAGATTCATTGAAGAATCTTAAGGACAGCGTTGAAGGCAAGTAATTAAACGATAATTAAGTATTAAATACTTGGGCTGTTTGCGTACGGACCATTGTGGCCTGAGTACCAAATAGCTTTTTTATTAAAAAGTTAAACGAAGGAGAGATCTAATCATGGCTGAAATTAAAGCTGCTCAAGTTATGGAATTACGTAAGAAATCTGGTGCCGGTATCATGGATGCAAAGAAGGCATTAGTTGCTAGTGATGGTGACATGGATAAGGCAATGGACTACTTACGTGAAAAGGGTATTGCCAAGGCTGCTAAGAAGAGTGATCGTGTTGCTGCCGAAGGGTTAGCTGACATTGCTGTTAGTGGTAATACTGCTGCTATCGTTGAATTAAACTCAGAAACTGACTTCGTTGCTGCAAGTGACCCATTCAAGGACTTACTGAAGAAGGTTACTAAGTTAATTAGCGAAAACAAGCCTGCAAACGTGGAAGAAGCGCTTGCTATGAAGACCGAAAACGGCACTTTAAATGATGACTTGATCAGCACTACTCAAAAGACCGGTGAAAAGATCAGTCTTCGTCGTTTTGCAGTTGTTGAAAAGAACGATAACGACAGTTTTGGTGCATACCTTCACCAAGGTGGCCAAATTGCTGCTCTTGTTGTTCTTGAAGGTGGCAATGAAGATGCAGCTAAGGATGTTGCTATGCACGTTGCTGCTATCAACCCTGAATTCATGACTCGTGATGATGTATCTCAAGATCGTCTCGATCACGAACGTGAAGTCTTCAAGGAAGAAACCTTAAACGAAGGTAAGCCTGCTAAGATCGTTGACAAGATTGTTGAAGGTCGTTTAAACAAGTTCCTTTCACAAATTTGCTTGGCCGACCAAGACTTTGTTAAGAACCCAGACCAAACAGTTGCAGAATTTGTTTCTGCTAACGATGGTAAGTTGAAGTCATTTATTCGTTACGAAGTCGGTGAAGGAATCGAAAAGAAGCAAGATGACTTTGCTCAAGAAGTTAAGGATCAAATGAACTAAACAACGTTCGGCTAAAAAGGGCGTACTCTTTGAAGTGCGCCTTTTTTTGAAAACATTACCATTAGGAGGCAGGTTTATGTCAGACATTAAATACAATCGTGTCATTTTAAAGCTCAGTGGGGAAGCCCTTGCCGGTGAAAAGGGGTTCGGTATTAACCCACCAGTGCTTAAAGATGTTGCCAAGGAATTAAAGGAAGTTCATGAATTAGGTGTCCAAATTGCTATCGTTGTTGGTGGCGGAAACATGTGGCGTGGTGTTACCGGGGCAGAACTTGGTATGGAACGTGCCCAGGCTGACTACATTGGAATGTTAGCAACCATTATGAACGCACTATCTCTTCAAGATGCTCTGGAATCACTAGATGTTCCAACACGGGTACAAACCTCTATCGAAATGCGTCAAATTGCAGAACCATATATTCGACGGAAGGCTATTCGTCACCTTGAAAAGGATCGGATTGTGATTTTTGCTGGTGGTACGGGAAGCCCATACTTCTCAACTGATACTACTGCTGCATTGCGGGCAGCTGAAATTAATGCGGATGCTATCTTAATGGGAAAGAACGGTGTTGATGGTGTTTACAACGCTGATCCAAATAAGGATGCTAACGCGGTTAAGTTCGATCATCTGACCCACATGGATCTGATTGAAAAGAATCTTCATGTTATGGATACCACCGCAAGTTCACTTTCTATGGATAACCATATTCCGTTAGTTGTATTTAACCTAAACACTCCCGGAAATATTATGAAGGTTGTTAAGGGACAAGAAGTTGGAACCACGATTGAGGGGGATTAACCTATGGCTACAGGTAAACAAATCTTAGATGAAGCGAAGGACAAAATGGCAAAGTCTGGAGATGCATTACGCCGGACTTTAGCTGATATTCGTGCAGGACGAGCAAATGCGAGCCTGCTTAATGGAGTTAAAGTAGATTACTACGGTGCTCCAACACCACTTAACCAAGTGGCATCAATTACAATTCCTGAGGCACGTCAATTACTTGTTACTCCATATGACGAAAGCTCATTAGACAATATTGAAAAGGCAATCTATGCTGCTAACCTTGGCTTAACACCACAAAATGACGGTTCAGCAATTCGGATTCTAATTCCGCAATTAACTGAAGAACGGCGAAAAGAGCTTGTTAAGGATGTTAAGGCTGAACTTGAAAAAGCTAAGGTTGCTGTTCGAAATGTTCGTCGTGAAGCGATGGATGACCTGAAGAAGGGTAACAAAGACGGTGATTTCAATGATGATGAATTTCATGATCTTGAAAAGAAAGTTCAGACTGAGACCGATAACGGGATCAAGAACCTTGAAAATATCGCTGCCGATAAGGAAAAAGAATTAATGGGCTAGATTAGTCTTAATTACTAACTAAGAGTAGGAAAACGAACTAGAAAGCTAGTTCATTCCCGCTCTTTTTTTGGTTGGGGTTGGCATTTCTCCTCAATACATTTATAATTGACAAGTAGTTTTTACTTTAAACATAAAATTTGTCTGGAGGAACTATTTTGTTTGGCAAAAAAGAAGGATCCTCGACTAGTAATGCGAAGTTAGATCCAAACCGAATTCCTAACCATATTGCGATTATTATGGATGGAAACGGTCGCTGGGCTCAAAAACGCCACTTACCACGTGTTGCAGGTCATAAACAGGGAATGCAGACCGTAAAGAATGTGACGATCGCTGCTAGTAAATTAGGGGTAAAGGTTCTATCACTCTATGCTTTTTCTACCGAGAATTGGAAACGGCCTTCGAGTGAGGTAAATTATTTGATGCAACTACCAATCAAGTTCTTTTCAACTTTTGTTCCAGATTTAGTTAAGCATAATGTTCGGGTGATGGTGATGGGTGACATTACTAAATTGCCCCAAGGAACTCAAAAAGCAGTTAATGATGCAATCGCTGACACAGCTGAGTGTGACGGGATGATCCTGAACTTTGCCTTAAACTATGGCAGTCGTGATGAAATCATTCGGGCAACTCAACAAATTGCAAAGAAAGTCGCTGCTAAAGAGATTAGTATTGATCAGATTGACGAACAGTTACTGTCTCAAAATATGATGACAGCTGACTTAGGTGAGTTAGCAGATCCCGACCTTCTTATCAGAACAAGTGGTGAGGAACGGATTAGTAATTTTATGCTCTGGCAAATCGCTTATAGTGAGTTAGAATTTACTGATGTTTACTGGCCTGATTTTGACCGGCATTCATTAGAAGATGCTATTGTTAAATTTCAGGGACGTCACCGTCGTTATGGTGGCTTAAAAAATAACTAAGTTTGGGGAGAATAATATTGAAAACACGGATAATAACAGCTGTTGTTGGTTTAGCAATCTTCATTCCGTTAATAGTTTATGGTCACTGGCCATTGACAATTGCCGCAATTGCACTTGGGATCGTTGCTATGAGTGAGATCTTAGCAATGAAGCGGATGTTCCTCATTTCATTTGAGGCAATCGTTTCTTACCTTGGAGTTGCACTATTAATCCTACCAGATAGTTGGTTAGACTTTTTACCAAGTGTTGCAACGCGATGGTTTGCATTCTATTTCTTGGTAATTTTGTTACTATTACATACGGTTATTAGAAAGCAACGGTTTACTTTTGATGATGCCGGTGTGCTAACTTTAGCGATGCTTTATATTGGATTAGGTTTTCGTTACTTTGTTGAAGCACGGGCAGTCAACTTCCAAACCTTACTATACGGGATGTTAATTGTTTGGATTACCGATAGTGGGGCATACTTAATCGGAAGAAAAATCGGGAAAAATAAATTAGCACCTAAGATTAGTCCAAACAAGACCTGGGAAGGATCGATTGGCGGGACAGTTTCTGCTACAATTCTGATTGCTATTTACTTACACTTTATTCCGGTTGGTGGATCTTTTATTCCAATGGTTTGCCTAACGTTAATTCTGTCAATTATGGGCCAGTTTGGTGATTTGATTGAATCATCACTTAAACGGTTCTATGGAGTAAAAGATTCTGGGAAAATTTTACCGGGACATGGCGGGATCCTTGACCGGTTTGATAGTATGTTAATCGTTATGCCAATGATGCACCTCTTAGGTATTATTTAGTTCTGAAAGAAGAGGGGATTTTGTGATAATAACAATCATCACCTTTATAATCGTTTTCGGAATACTGGTTTTAGTCCATGAATTTGGTCACTACTATTTCGCAAAACGAGCAGGGATTCTAGTCCGTGAATTTTCAATTGGAATGGGTCCCAAGATTTGGTGGAAACAATCTGGTGGCACGACGTATACGATTCGGATCTTGCCATTAGGGGGGTATGTTCGTCTTGCCGGTGCAGATGATGAGGACGAAGATGAGTTACGTCCAGGGACTCCGGTAACTATTCAGCTTAATGATCAGGATCAGGTCACTAATATCAATGCAAGTCAAAAGACAACATTGTTCCAAGGAATCCCGCTTCAAATTGTTGATTCTGATCTGGTTAACGATTTATGGATTAAGGGATACGTCAATGGTGATGAGAACGACTTGAAGGTTTATAATGTTGCTCATGATGCTTTAATTACTGAGCATGATGGCACCGTCGTTCAAATCGCACCTAAGGATGTCCAATTTAATTCTGCTAGTTTGCCAGCACGAATGATGACTAATTTTGCTGGCCCAATGAATAACTTTATTTTGTCTCTTGTTGTCTTTATTATTCTCGGCTTCCTCTTAAGCGGGGGAGTTCCAGTGAATAGCAATAAGATCGGGCATGTTAATGCTAATTCAGTTGCTGCTCGAGCAGGCCTCGCAAGCGGTGATCGGATTAAGCAAGTTAACAATACTAAAATTAAAGATTGGACAGATTTATCAACTGCCATCTCTAGCCATCCAGGGAAAAAGATTACCGTAACTTATGAACACCAGGGAAAACAGCACACCACCACAATGGTTCCCAAAACAGTTAAACAGTCAGATCAGAAAGTTGGTCAGATTGGGATTCTTGAAGAAACGGATAAAAGTTTCTCAGCACGGCTTAATTTTGGTTGGCAACGGTTTGTTCAAGCAGGTACACTAATCTTTAGTGTCCTCGGCCACATGTTTACCCACGGCTTTTCATTAAATGATTTTGGTGGACCAGTTGCTATTTATGCAGGAACATCTCAAGCAACGTCGCTTGGCTTTACAGGTGTTTTGAATTTCTTAGCACTGCTTTCAATTAACCTTGGAATTGTTAACTTATTGCCAATTCCAGCGTTAGATGGCGGAAAACTATTATTAAATATCATTGAGGCGATTATTCGTCGCCCAATTCCGGAAAAGGCCGAGGGGATTGTGACAATGATTGGGTTCTTCTTGCTGCTAGTATTAATGATTTTGGTTACCTGGAATGACATTCAGCGTTATTTCATTCGATAAGGGAAAAGGAGTATTTTAATGCAACAATCAAAGATTTTAATTCCAACAAAAAAGGAAGCACCAAGTGATGCGGAAGCACTTAGCCATAAGATGATGGTCCGGGCTGGTTACATTTACCAAGTGTCCGCTGGTGTATGGGCTTACTTGCCAATGGCCTACCGGGTAATTCGGAAGGTTGAAAATATTATTCGTCAAGAAATGGAGAAAGCTGGTGCGGTTGAAATGATGATGCCGGCACTCCTTCCTGCTGACTTGTGGAAAGAATCTGGTCGGTATGAAAGCTATGGCGATAACTTATTTAAGTTAAAGGATCGTCGTGATCGTGACTTTATCATGGGGCCAACTCATGAAGAAACATTTACTGAAGTTATTCGTGACAGTATTAAGTCATACAAGAAGCTGCCATTAGTTGTTTACCAACTACAAGATAAATTCCGTGATGAAGATCGCCCTCGTTACGGGATCCTTCGTGGTAAGGAATTTGAAATGCTTGATGGTTATTCATTTTCTGCTGATCAAGCTGGCTTAGACCAAGCCTATGATCTTCAAGCAAGAGCATACCGTAATATTTTTGACCGGATTGGCTTAGACTACAAGGTGATCCTGGCTGACTCAGGAACAATGGGTGGTAAGAACTCACAAGAATTTTCCGCTCCAGCAAAGGTTGGTGAGGATATCATTGCTTATACTGATGGGGATTACGCTGCTAACTTGGAAAAGGCTACTAGTAAGTTTACCGGTGTTCAACAAACCGCTGAACCTGAAAAACTTGAAAAGAAGCCAACCCCAGGGGCTCACAGTGTCGACGAGGCTGCGGAAAGCCTTGGAATAGACTCAAATCAGATCATTAAGACAATGTTCTACATGGCCAAAATGAGTGAAGAGGAAACACAGCCAGTTCTTGTTTTGATGCGCGGCAATGATGAAGTTAACGAGGCCAAGTTGAAGGATGAACTAGGCTGTGAAGAATTAGAGTTAGCTGACGAAGAAGATGCTGTGAAATATCTGGGAGCACATCCGGGTTCACTTGGTCCAGTTGGTGTTGGTGAAGATGTTAAAATCTATGCTGACAATTACGTTAAGGTAATGGTTAATATGGCTTGTGGTGCTAATGATGATGGTCACCACTATATTAATGCCAATATTGATCGTGACTTCCGTGTTGATCAATTCGGTGATTTCCGTAACGTTAAGGAAGGCGAAATTGCACCGGATGGCTATCCAATCAAGTTCACACCAGGGATTGAAATCGGTCATATCTTTAAGTTAGGGACTCATTATTCGAAGAAGCTTGGTGCACAAGTACTCGATAACAACGGTCGGTTAGTTGATGTTATTATGGGGAGCTACGGGATTGGTGTTAGCCGGTTGCTTTCTGCGGTTGCTGAACAAACAGCTGATGACAACGGACTAGTTTGGCCTGACAGTATTGCGCCATTTGATGTTCATGTAATTCCTGTAAATGCCAAGAAAGCAGATCAAATGGAAATGGCAAATGAACTTACAGTGGCTCTTGAAAAGGCTGGTTATGATGTCTTAGTAGATGACCGTAAGGAACGTGCTGGTGTTAAGTTTGCCGACTCTGACTTAATTGGGATTCCAATTCGAATTACTGTTGGTAAGAAGGCTTCAGATGGTATTGTTGAAGTTAAGATCCGGAAAACCGGTGAAACAGTTGAGGTTAAGACTGAAGAAGTCGTTAATACTGTTGCTATCTTGCTCAAGCAACTTAGTGGACAAGACGATGCTGAAGCTAAATAATTAGTCTAATCATTAATTGGTGGTGACGATGGTAGAATTTAATTTATCAACGCGCCACTTTTTTATTGTAGGAGGATAAAAAGTGAGTTTATCACGACAAGAATTATTTCAAAAGCTACTTGAACAAATTCACTTTCCCGAAAAAGATAACCCTGCCTTTCGTGATGCAAAGGTTCAATCTGTCGTAGTTCATAAGGATTCGCGTCTATGGGAATTTCATTTAATGCTCCGACAGCCGTTACCATTTAACCTTTTTAGTGAATTTTCAAACGCGTTAACAATGGGTTTTCGGGATATTGCTAATACGCGAGTGAAAATTAGTAGTCCAATGACCGATCTTGATCCCAAGCTAATTGGTGATTACTGGGAATATGTAGTCCGCCAAACAGCTCCCGATTCACCGATGACTCAGCAAGTTTGTACACAGACATCACCTGAAGTTAGGGATGGTCGGGTAACTCTTGTTATTGAAAATGAGATGATGAAGGACTTCCTTACTAAAAATGTCTTAGGAAAGATTGAAGAGGATTATGTTGACCTTGGTTTTCCTAAATTTCGGATTCACCCGTTCGTCGATGAATCTGCTTCGGAAGCCCGGATTAAGGAACTAAAGGCTAAGCATGAAGCGGATGATGCTGCCCTTGCTGCTAAGGCGATGGAACAGATTAAAAAGAATAATGTTGCTAAAAAGAAAAAACAGCAAAGCAACGTGGCACCTGCCGATGGACCTGTTCAACTTGGTAGGGTAATTAATGATTCCCAAGAAGTTAAGCAGATGAAAGATATTGCTGAGGAAGAGCGTTCGGTTGTTGTTGAGGGATATGTCTTTAGCACTGAAGTACGGGAACTACGCTCAGGTCGGCAATTATTGACATTTGAAATTACTGACTATACTTCTTCGTTTGCGGTAAAGAAGTTCTCCCGTAATGAAGCTGATGAAGCCCAATTTGCAAATATCAAAGAGGGAATGTGGCTTAAAGTTCGTGGCCCGGTGCAAGAAGATACGTGGATGCATGATTTAGTTATTAATGCTTTTGACATTAATGAAATTAAGCATGAAGAGCGTCAGGATAAGGCGCCAGCTGATGATAAGCGAATTGAATTACACGCTCATTCAGAAATGAGTCAAATGGATGCCACTAATTCAATTACCGAATTAGCTAACCGTGCTCATTCGTGGGGCCAGCCTGCAATTGCAATTACTGATCATGCGGACGTTCAAGCATTTCCAGAAGCATTCAAGGCAGCTAAAAAAACAGGGATCAAAATGCTTTACGGTGTGGAAGCAAACGTGGTTGATGACGGGATCCCGTTAGTGTATAACGAAAATGATACACCGCTAGATGGTCAGACATATGTTATTTTTGACGTTGAAACGACGGGACTTTCAGCAATTTATGATAAGGTGATTGAACTTTCCGCTTCGAAGATGAAAGATGGTGAAGTCTTGGAGCGGTTCGATGAATTTATTGATCCTGGTTTCCCCCTTTCTGAACAGACAACTAACCTAACATCAATTACTGATGAGATGGTTCAAGGTTCAAAAAGCGAGGAAGAAGTCTTCAGAATGTTTAGGGACTTCTGTGAAGGGTGTATTATTGCTGGTCACAACGTTTCCTTTGATATGGGATTCATGAATACCGGTTATCGTCGTCATAATATGGAAGAGATTACGGCCCCCGTTATTGATACTTTGCCGTTAGCACGATTTCTCTATCCGCATATGCGTGGATACCGTTTGAATACCTTAAGTAAGAAATTCAAGGTTGCTCTTGAACACCACCACCGAGCAAATTACGATGCTGAGGCAACAGGGAAGCTGCTGCATATCTTCTTAAAGGATGCGGAAAAACGGTATGGAATTAAATTAATCAGTGATTTGAACAAACATATGACTGATAACGATGCTTACCGGCATGCACGGCCATTTCATGTTACGATTCTTGCCCAGACTCAAGCAGGGCTGAAAAACCTCTATAAGTTGGTTTCACTGTCTAACGTTAAGTATTTTGCGCGAGTACCGCGGATTCCGCGTAGTGTTCTGACTAAGTTTCGCCAGGGACTCCTTTTGGGCACTGCCTGCTCTTCTGGTGAAGTATTTACCGCAATGATGGAAAAAGGATTTGCTGAAGCTGAGCGAAAGGCTAAGTATTATGACTTTATTGAAGTTCAGCCGAAACCTAATTACCAGCCATTATTAGAGCAGAAGGTCATTGCTGATGATGCCCACTTGGAAGATATTCTGAAGAACATGGTTAAACTAGGTGAAAACTTAAAGAAACCAGTTGTCGCAACGGGGGATGTCCACTATTTGGATGCTCACGATGCCATTTACCGTAAGATCCTCATCAATTCTCAAGGTGGTGCTAATCCGCTTAACCGGACTAGAAGACCAGATGTTCATTTCAGAACAACAGATGAGATGCTCAATGAATTTAGTTTTCTTGGTGCTGATAAAGCACATCAAATCGTTGTCACAAATACCCATCAGGTTGCTGATATGATTGATGACGGCATTTGCCCAGTCAAGGATAAGCTTTACACTCCCCATATGAAGGGAGCAGAACAAGAAATTCAAGATCGTACTTGGGACACTGCTAAGAAATGGTATGGTGATCCGTTACCAAAGATTGTTCAAGACCGGGTTGATCTTGAGTTAAATAGTATTGTTAAAAACGGGTTCTCGGTAATTTATCTGATTGCTCAACGGCTAGTAGCAAAGTCAAATAAGGACGGTTATTTGGTAGGTTCTCGGGGATCCGTTGGTTCAAGTGTGGTTGCTACGCTTTCTGGAATCACAGAGGTTAATCCGTTGCCGCCACACTACCGATGCCCTAAGTGTCATTATTCTCATTTCTATACCAAGGGTGAATATAGTTCAGGATTTGACCTTCCAGAAAAGAAGTGTCCTAAGTGCGGGACACTGCTGGTTAAGGATGGTCATGATATTCCGTTCCAAACTTTCTTAGGATTTAAGGGAAATAAGGTTCCGGATATTGATTTGAACTTCTCCGGAGACTATCAGCCAATTGCTCACAACTACATGAAAGTGCTATTCGGTGAAAAGAATGTCTTTCGTGCTGGAACAATTGGTACTGTCGCCGATAAGACTGCCTATGGTTATGTTAAGGCTTATGAACGTGATACAGATAAGCAGTTCCGGGGAGCAGAAGAGGACCGGCTTTCTCATGGTGCTACCGGTGTTAAACGAACGACAGGACAGCACCCGGCCGGAATTATTATTGTTCCTGATGATATGGAGATTTACGACTTTACGCCAGTTCAATACCCGGCTGATGATCAAGAAGCGGCTTGGGAAACAACCCACTTCGATTTCCACTCCATTCACGATAATATTTTAAAGATGGATATTTTAGGTCATGATGATCCGACGATGATTCGTGCCTTGCAAGATTTATCCGGGGTTGATCCACAAACTATTCCGATGAATGATCCGGGCGTAATGAGTTTATTCTCTAGTCCTGAGGCGTTAGGGGTAAGTGAAGAACAGATCCAGAGTAAAACTGGAACTCTTGGTTTACCAGAATTCGGGACCCGTTTTGTTCGGGGAATGCTTGAGGATACCCACCCAAAGAACTATTCGCAACTCCTGCAAATATCTGGACTTTCTCACGGAACGGGCGTGTGGTTGGACAACGCTCAAGAGTTAATTAAACAAGGGGTCGCAACAATTGCCAATGTGATCGGATGTCGGGACAACATTATGACCGACTTAATTCACTATGGCCTTGATTCTGAAACCTCATTCCAAGTGATGGAATCAGTTCGTCATGGTCGAGGAATCCCTGATGATTGGCAAAAGAAAATGCGTGAGGCTAACGTTCCGCAATGGTACATGGATTCATGTTTGAAGATTAAATACATGTTCCCCCGAGCTCACGCGGCCGCCTATGTTTTGATGGCATTACGGATTGCCTACTTTAAGGTATACTTCCCGCTTGTTTATTACTGTGCATTCTTCTCTGTTCGTGCTGATGACTTTGACGTGGTTGCAATGTCACACGGTAAAGACGCTGTTAAGACACGGATGAAAGAGATTAATTCTCAAGGAAACGATGCAAGTGCTAAGGACAAGAGCTTATTGACGATCCTTGAATTAGCTAATGAAATGTTAGAGCGGGGCTTTAAGTTCAAGATGGTTGATCTTGAGCGATCCGATGCAAGTAACTGGTTAATTGATGGTAACACATTAATTGCTCCATTCCGTGCAGTTCCTGGTTTGGGATTGAATGTTGCTAAGCAGATCGTCGCTGCTCGTGAAGAAAAGAAATTCCTATCGAAGCAGGACCTAGCTGAGCGGGGAAAGGTTTCCCAGACAATTATAGATTTTCTTACTCAAAATCATGTATTAGACGGCTTGCCGGATGAAAACCAATTAAGTCTGTTCTAGGGATAGTTGCTTGCTAGTTGAGCAAGTTCATGCTACAATTAATTATGGTAAATAACTCGTTGGAGTGAGCAGAGATGCTCGCTCTTTTTATTGCAAATAATGGAGGTGACGCAGTTGAGCAATGTCGTTGAAATAGTAACCGGATTAGCTAAGCCGATTTTAGCCAAACATGATTGCTACCTTTACGATCTTGAATTCGTTAAGGAAGGTAAAAACTGGTACTTACGAGTTTATGTTGATAAGGATGGGGGAGTTACCCTAGAAGACTGTGCTGATATTAGTGATGAATTGAGTGAGGCGCTTGATAATACCGAGCCTGATCCGATTCCTCAGGCATATTTCCTTGAGGTATCTTCTCCTGGTGCCGAACGTCCATTGAAGAAGGAAGCTGATTATGAGCGGGCAATCAATGATTATATTCACGTTTCCCTTTACCAGCAGATAGAAGGAAAAAAGGCATATGAGGGAACATTGGTTGAACTTACGCCTGACGAACTAACATTGGAATACATGGATAAAACTCGTCAGCGTCGAATTAAGATTGAACGTAAAATGATCGCACAAGCACGATTGGCAATCGACTTTAGTAAGATTTAAAGGGAGTGTTAAAAGGTGAGCAAAACAAAAACAAACACTGAAATGATCGCCGCTCTTGATTACTTAGAGAAGGAAAAAGGGATCAAGAAGGAAATTGTTATTGAAGCCTTGGAACAGGCTTTGGAACTCGCATATAAGCAAAATTACGGTGAAAAGAACGTTGAAGTTGACTTCGACGGGGTTACTGGTAATATCAAGGTTTACGCTGTTAAAACGATTACCGATAATGAAGACTTGGTTGAAGAAGATGACAACGAGTATATGAGCCTTGCTGATGCGCGAAAGTTGCCACATGGTCAAGGATACGATGTTGGTGATGAGATTCGTGAAGAAGTTACGCCACGTGATTTTGGCCGAATTGCAGCTCAGACAGCAAAGCAAGTGGTAATGCAACGGTTACGCGAAGAAGAACGCAAGATCATCTATAATAAGTACAAGACTTACGAGAACGAAATCATTACTGGTGAAGTTTCTCGTGAGGATAAACGTTTTACGTGGGTTGACCTTGGTGATGGTGTTGAAGGTGCCATGGGTTACCGGGATAAGATGCCTAATGAACACTACCACATTCACGATCGGATCCAGGTTTACGTTTCAAAAGTAAATGATGATCGTCATGGTCCACAAATCTTTGTCAGTCGAACAGCTCCAGAATTATTAAAACGGCTATTTGAACGGGAAGTTCCGGAAATCAAGGACGGGACAGTTTTAATTGAGAATATTGCCCGTGAGGCTGGAGATCGTGCTAAGGTAGCTGTTTATTCCAATGATCCAAACGTTGATCCTGTTGGTACTTGTGTCGGTCCTCGTGGTTCACGTGTTCAAGCAATTGTTAATGAACTTGACGGTGAGAACATGGATATTGTTGAATATGTTAAGGATCCGGCTCAATTTATTGCTAATGCTCTTAATCCTGCGGAAGTTCTGGATGTTATTTTTAATGAACCAGAAGCTCCAGTTACTGAAGAACAATCAGAAGAAGATTCAACTGATGCCTCTGTAACGGAGACTAGCGACACATCAACTGAAGCAGAGAGTACTGAAGAAGAACCGGTCGTAACAACTGAAGAGCGTTCATGCACAGTTGTAGTTCCTGATAGTCAGCTCTCACTTGCAATTGGTAAGCGAGGTCAAAATGCCCGGTTGGCTGCTCGATTAACAAAGTATAAGATCGATATTAAGCCGGCTTCTGAGATGGAAGACAATACTGATACACTCGAAGAAGAAACTGACGCTTCAGAAGATTAAAGCAGCGGGGTGAAATAAATGAAAAAGAGAAAAGTGCCGATGCGTAAAGATATTGTTACTGGCGAAATGATGCCGAAGCGACAATTGATCCGAGTAGTTAAGAATAAGGAAGGTGAAGTTACGCTTGATCCGACCGGTAAAAAGTCTGGTCGGGGAGCCTACATTGCGGTAGATGTAGAGATTGCTAAACGAGCAAAAGAAGAAAAAACTTTCGAAAAAGCCTTTCATGTTAAGTTGGATGATTCATTCTATGATGAATTGATTCAATACACGGATCATCTTCAAGCACGACAAGCTTTATTTGGTAACAATGAAAAATAATCAACAATCCGTTTTAAACTTACTCGGATTAGCACGCCGCGCCAAACAACTTCAAAGTGGCGAGGGCAGTGTCTTAAAATTAATTCAAACAGAAAAAGCCCAGTTTGTTTTCTTAGCTCAGGATGCTGGATCAGCAACACTAAAGAAGTTTACGGATAAATGCACCTTTTACAAGGTTCCACTCTGTACGCTTTTTACTAAAAAACAACTAAGTCAAGCAATTGGACAGTCAAGAACTGTTATTTGTGTAACGCAATCTGGATTTGCAAGAAAGTTTGAGGAACTACTAACGATGAATTAAGGAGCGTGAGTACATGGCCAAAGAACGAATTTATGAATTAGCCAAAGAACTCAAGATGCCAAGCAAGAGCCTTGTAAAGGTAGCTAAGGATCAAGGAATGGATATTAAAAGCCATATGTCATCTGTGACACCTGATCAAGCACAAAAGTTACGTCAAGTTGTTAAGGGGAACAACAAGAATGACGCTAACCAACCAAAAAAGCAGGCTAAGCATCACGAAAAAAATTCTCAGGTAAAAGCAGGTCATAAGGGAAACCAACAATCAACAAATCAAGCTAACCATAACAAGAAAAATGAACATCATGATCAAAAGCATCATGATAACAACCATTCCTCTAAGCAAACAAACCAAAGCAATAACCGTCATCAAAATGATAACAACGGTCGCTTTGGTGGCAGCTTAAATGAATCTGGTCGAAAGGGTAAGCGATTCAACAAGAAAAACAAAAAGCGAAACAAGAAACATAACAACAATGGTCGCCTTCGTGAGGTTAAGCATCAACAACCTACTCAGCGAAAGGATAAGCCATTACCAGATGTTCTTGAATATACCGAGGGAATGAATGCGCAAGATCTTGGAAAAATCTTGCACCGTTCACCAGCAGAAATCATTAAAAAGCTCTTTATGCTCGGTGTAATGATTAATCAAAACCAATCCTTAGATAAAGATACGATCGAATTGTTGGCAACTGATTACGGCATTGAAGCTAAGGAAAAGGTTGAAGAAGATATTTCAGATATCGATAAGATGTTTGAAGAAGAGCAAAACAATACGGATCACTTAGTTTCTCGTCCGCCAGTTGTTACGGTTATGGGTCACGTTGACCATGGTAAGACTACGTTACTTGATAAGCTTCGTCACTCACATGTTACTGAACATGAAGCTGGGGGAATTACTCAGGAAATCGGTGCTTACCAAGTTCATTACAAGGATGATCTAATTACATTCTTGGATACGCCAGGACACGCTGCCTTTACAGAAATGCGTGCTCGGGGAGCTAATATCACTGATATTACCGTATTGGTTGTTGCCGCAGATGATGGTGTTATGCCACAGACTGTTGAAGCTATCCACCACGCTCAAGCCGCTAAGACACCGATTATTGTTGCAGTTAACAAGATCGATAAGCCAGGTGCCAATCCAGAACGGGTAATTGAGGAATTAGCTAAGTACAACCTGATTCCAGAAGACTGGGGTGGTGACACGATCTTTGTTAACATCTCAGCTAAGTTTGGGAAGAATATTGATGAATTGCTTGATATGATTCAACTCCAAGCTGAAATGATGGAATTGAAGGCTAACCCAGATCAAAACGCTGCTGGTTCCGTTGTTGAAGCACGACTTGATCAAGGTAAGGGTTCCGTTGCCACTGTTCTGGTACAACAAGGAACTTTACATGTTGGTGACCCAATTGTTGTTGGAAATACCTATGGTCGTGTTCGGACAATGACAAACGAAAATGGTCGGCGAATTAAGGAAGCTACCCCATCAACTCCTGTCGAGATTACTGGGCTTAATTCTGTTCCGGAAGCTGGGGATCGCTTTATTGTCTTTGACGATGAAAAGACCGCCCGTGCTGCTGGTGAGAAGCGTGCAGAACAAGCACAAGAAGAAGAGCGGAAGCGGACTTCTCACGTTACATTGGACAACTTATTTGATACGATGAAGAAGGGACAAATGAAGACCCTCCCATTAATCATTAAGGCCGATGTTCAAGGTTCAGTAGAAGCACTTAGTCAAAGTCTTCAAAAGATTAAGGTTGATGGTGTTCGGGTCGATATAATTCACCAAGCTGTTGGTGCAATTAATGAATCCGATGTAACATTAGCTGAAGCTTCTAATGCCGTTATTATTGGTTTCAATGTTCGGCCAACTTCACTTGCTAAATCGTTAGCTGATTCAAATAAAATTGATATTCGTCTTCACCAAGTGATATACAACGCAATTGAAGAAGTTGAAGACGCAATGAAGGGGATGCTTGAACCGGTTTATAAAGAAGAAACTATTGGTCAAGTTGAAGTTCGGCAAATCTACAAGGCTTCTAAGGTCGGGACAATTGCTGGGGGAATGGTAACTTCTGGTAAGATTACCCGTGATTCTAAGGTTCGGCTTGTTCGTGACGGAATCGTCGTTTATAGCGGTGAACTTGGTAGCTTGAAGCGGTTCAAGGATGACGTTAAGGAAGTTAAGGCCGGCTTTGAATGTGGTTTGACAATTCAAAACTACAATGACATTAAGGAAAATGATGTTATTGAAGCCTACCAAATGAAAGAAGTACCAGTTAAGTAAACCGAGGTGAATAAAATGCCTAATAAACAATATCGAGTTGATCGGTTAGCTCAAGAAATTCAGCGCGAGGTTGACGATATTCTTTTGAAGCGAGTTCGTGACCCGCGTGTACAAGGGGTAACCATTACTGGTGTAGATGTTACTGGTGATCTTCAACAAGCAACCATCTATTACAGTATCTTGTCCGACAAGGCTTCTGATATGGAAAAGGTTCAAGCCGGGTTAGACAAGGCAACTGGATTGATTCGGAGTGAATTGGGTGCACGGTTGAACATCTTCAAAACACCTGAAATTAAATTTGAACGAGATAAATCAATTGCCTATGGAAGTCGAATTGATCAGCTGATCAATAAGCTTCACCAGCAAGAACAAGATAAGTAATTAAGGATGAACGAGCTGGGAGCTTTCTCTTAGTTCGTTTTTTTATGGAGAGAATCATATGGATGGAATTATTCCCTTGTACAAGGAACGTGGAATGACGAGCTTTGATTGTGTCAGTCGTTTGCGGCGGATACTAAAGACAAAGAAAATCGGTCATTCAGGGACGCTGGATCCCTCTGTTGATGGTGTTTTGCCAATCTGTATTGGTAATGCGACTAAAGTAGTAGAATACTTGATGCAGTCGGGTAAAGAATACCAGGGAGAGCTAGTAATCGGAAAAGCGACAACGACTGAAGATTTTGATGGTGAAATAGTTGAAACTAAACCAGTCGAAACTCCAATTAGTAGTGAACTAATTAAGGAAGCAATGCAGAAAATGACGGGAGAAATCATTCAGATTCCGCCGATGTATTCTGCCGTCAAGGTGAATGGAAAGCGTCTTTATGAGTATGCCCGTGCCGGTGAAACCGTGGAACGACCACGACGTAAAGCGTTGATTAGTAGTTTTGCCCTGTGTCGAAACGAGTATGATTCAGAACATCAAGAACAACACGTTTATTTTAAGGTAAAGTGTAGTAAGGGGACTTACATTAGAACGCTTGTCGCTGACTTAGCGCGTTCGCTTGGCTATCCTGGTGCGATGAAATGGCTAACCAGGCTTGAAAGTGGTGGCTTTACGCTTGACCAGACCCTGAGCTTAAATGATATTCAAGATGCGGTAGCTCACCAAACAATTAATCGCCATCTTTATCCAATTGACTATGCATTGAAAGACTATCCAGCAGTAGAATTAACTCCGGTACAATGGCATTCTGTTCAGCATGGTGGTTGGCTTAAGAAAGATGATCTGCAGACAGTGGCAAATGAAGTGGTCCTGAAATATGACGGATCGACTAAAGCGCTATATCATCTAACGTCCCAAGGATATAAACCAACAAAGATGTTCTCTGTGAAGTGAAGGAGGAAGGAAAAGTGGAAGTAGTAAGAATCCACCACCCATTGCAGAAAGAGTTAGTGCCTGCAGGTCCAGTAGTGCTCGCAATGGGCTTCTTCGATGGTGTTCATCGTGGTCACCAGCAAGTGATTAATACTGCTAAAAAGATCGCTGAAGAAAAAGATCTTCCGTTAGCAGTATTAACCTATGATCACGCGCCCGGAATCGTTTATCAACAATATCCTGGTGGCTTTAAATACCTGTCAACAACATCACGAAAGCTAGATCTTTTAAAACAATTAGGTGTTGATTTGGTATATCTGGTTAGCTTTACTTCTTCATTTGCGAGTCTTTCACCACAAGAATTTGTCGATCAATATTTAATAGGCTTTCACGCGAAAACAGTGGTGGCGGGATTTGATCATACTTATGGCAAAGCTGCGGTGGCAACGATGGCACGTTTACCGGAGTATGCTAACGGTCGATTTAACGTAATCACGGTTCCTAAGTTTACTGGTAGTGGTAAGCAAAAGATTGGTTCACGGGTTATTCGTAAAGCCATTGATCAGGGGGATGTTGAGTTGGCTAACCAGATGCTAGGTTATTATTATATGACAACGGGAATCGTTGTTCATGGCTTGGCACGAGGGCGAACACTGGGCTTTCCTACAATTAACGTTGAAACTCCTGAAGGTGAACGTCTTCCTGGTATTGGCGTATACACAGTTCAAGTGCAAATTGGTCAGAAATGGTACGGCGGAATGGCAAGTGTTGGTCACAACATTACTTTCGGTGATCAAAATAAGCTTACTGTTGAGATATACCTTTTTGACTTTGACCAATTGGTATACGGTGAGGAAGTTAAGGTTCAGTGGCTTTATTATCAACGTGGTGAAATGAAATTTAGTGGTGCTGATGAGCTGGTTGACCAGATGAAGCAGGATGAACAATTAGCTCGACAGAATTTACAAAAAATTGCCCCTGGTATAAAGCAGCCATTAGTTTAGAGATAACTTAATTTTTTCAATTGAAATAGTAAGGGGGAGAGAGACAGAACTAGCTCGCTAGTTCGTTTTCGAACCCCCACAAGCACAAATAGGGATTCAGAGTTCGGATTTTCCGAGCACTGAATCCCATTTGTGTACTGCGTCGTTTGTATTTTATCTAGGTAATATAACTTATGTCACAACCCCCTTTTTCCACTATCAATGACGACTTGCTCGATGATTAGTTGATTGACTAATTTTATGAACGTGTCGCTTAAACTTCATACCGCCGTCCGTGATTAACTTGAAGTGGCGCATTTTAGCGTTGAACGGCCGGTTTGATAGTCGAATTGAAATCCAGTGACGCATGATTTCTGTCATTTCATCAAGCTCTTTACTAAGGCGATCGTTATTGGCTTTAACTACGGCATCGTGGATATCGGTTTGTAATCGATTAATCAAATTATTGTGATAGTCAAGCAACTCCCTTGTTAGCGGGGCATTCCGATAACTATTGAAGAGCTTCTGAATAATCCGCATAGCATCTTCGGGACCACTTGGCTGAATAAATCGTTGCTTCTTATGTTTCATTGAAAAACTCCTAGATTTTATTTGACGTTTCTTGACTTTTACTATTCAGATTGTTATATTATACATGTGTTTAGCACTTAACCCTATAGAGTGCTAAAAGGGGAAGTGATACAAATGCTAACACAGCGTCAAAACAAGATCCTGCAAGCGATTGTACGTCAATATACCGCAACAGGTCAACCTGTTGGTTCAAAACACCTGGCAGAAAAATTACCTTTTAAGGTGAGTTCTGCTACGGTTCGAAATGAAATGGGCGTTCTTGAAGAAGCTGGTTTTGTTACCAAGGAACACTCATCTTCAGGGCGGGTACCTTCTAAAAAGGGTTACCGTTATTATGTTGACAATTTGCTTGATCCAGAGGTTATTACTGATAACGATTTAGTAGTAATCCAAAATTCACTAGGAACAAGTTTTCAAAAGATTGATGAGATCATTTCGCACTCGGCTGATATTTTATCTGATCTTACTTCCTATACAGCCTTTACACTAAAGCCCGAACAAGCTGATGTTCGGTTGAGTGGTTTTCGGGTTGTTCCGTTAGGTAATCGAAAGGTGATCGCAATTTTAGTTACTGATAGCGGTGATGTCGAAAGTCAGGCATTTACGTTACCACGAAATTACAATACAGATGCTCTTCAAGCAGTTATTCGGATGATTAATGACCAGCTGGTAGGGCAGCCATTAGCTAACGTGATGAAACGACTGAATGATGATATTCCGCTTCGGGTGATGCACTACATGCAAAGTGCAGATGGCTTTTTGGATCTTTTTGATAGTGTCGTGTCAAGGGCAGCACGTGAGCAATTCTTTGTTGGCGGCCGGTTAAACCTCTTAGATTTCTCGGAAAAGCATGATTCGGTTGACTTACAAACTCTGTATAGTTTGCTTGACCATAACGATCAATTATCGCATTTGTTAGATTCAAACGTTTCTGATGATGGGGTAAACGTTAAGATTGGTTCTGAGATTTCTAAGGATAAGGCCTTAGATAACTATAGTTTGATCACGGCAACCTATGATGTTGACCAATATGGTAAGGGCATTATTGCAGTACTAGGCCCAACGAGGATGCCTTATTCACGGACGATTGGTTTAGTGAATGCATTACGTCAGGAGCTAGCAAAACGACTTTTAAACTTTTACCGTCATTACTACGATTCATAGGAGGCGAGTCGATTGGCAGAAGACAAAGCTGCAAAGCAAACAGGTAAGGAAGCAAAGCATCAAAGTAAAAGTGCTGCTTCCGAAAAGAACGACCAGTTTGATGCTAAAAAGTTACAAACTAAAGTGACAAAATTAGAAAGTCAAGTTAAAGATTTGCAACAGCAATTAGATGATAAAGACGATAAGTATTTGCGGGCTGAAGCAGAAATTCAGAACATGACTACCCACTTTAAGAAAGAGCGTGCTCAATTACTGAAGTATGATGGTCAAGACTTAGCTAAATCCGTTTTACCTGTTCTGGATAACCTTAAACGAGCACTGACGATTGAAGTTCATGATGAAAATGGTCAGCAGCTAAAGAAGGGGATCCAAATGGTTCATGACCACTTAATCAGTGCATTAAAGGACCACGGAATTACTGAGATTGAAGCAGACGGCAAGCCGTTTGATCCGACCCTTCACCAGGCAGTACAAACAGTGCCGGTGGAAGGTGATCAGAAGGCTGAAACAGTGGTAAAAGTACTACAGGCTGGTTATCAATTAAAGGATCGGGTTCTGCGTCCCGCAATGGTTGTAGTTGCACAATAAAAATAAGAGAGGGAATAAACAATGGCAAGTAACAAGATTATTGGTATTGATTTAGGTACTACTAATTCCGCCGTTGCCGTTATGGAAGGTAACGAGCCAAAGATTATTACAAATCCAGAAGGGAGTCGGACAACTCCATCTGTTGTTTCATTTAAGAACGGTGAAACCCAAGTTGGTGAAGTAGCAAAGCGTCAAGCAATTACTAACCCTAATACTATTTCATCAATTAAGAGTCATATGGGTGAAGCTGGATACACAGTTGAGGTTGACGGTAAGAAGTATACTCCACAAGAAATTTCTGCAATGATTCTTCAATATTTGAAGAAGTACGCTGAAGATTACATTGGCGATACAGTTAGCCAAGCAGTTATTACTGTCCCTGCATACTTTAATGATGCTCAACGTCAAGCCACTAAGGATGCTGGTAAGATTGCCGGATTAGACGTTAAGCGGATTATTAACGAACCAACTGCTTCATCACTTGCTTATGGCCTTGATAAGAAAGACAAGGATGAAAAGATCCTCGTTTATGACCTTGGTGGTGGGACCTTTGATGTTTCCATCCTTGAATTAGGTGACGGTGTCTTCCAAGTTCTTTCAACTAATGGTGATACTCACCTTGGTGGGGATGACTTTGATAAGAAGATCATGGATTGGTTAATTGATGGCTTTAAGGAAGAAAATGGCGTTGACTTGTCTAAGGATAAGATGGCGCTTCAACGGCTAAAGGACGCTGCTGAAAAGGCCAAGAAGGACCTATCTGGTGTTCAAGAAGCCCAAATCAGCCTGCCATTCATTTCTGCTGGTGAAAATGGTCCATTACACCTTGAAAAGACCTTAAGCCGGGCACAATTCAACCAATTAACTAATGATTTGGTTGAACGGACTAAGCAACCAGTTATGAATGCCTTGAAGGATGCCGATTTAACATTCGATGACATTGATGAAGTAATCCTAAATGGTGGTTCTACTCGTATTCCAGCCGTTCAAGAAATGGTTAAGGAATTAACTGGTAAGGAACCTAACCACTCTATCAACCCAGACGAAGCGGTTGCCCTCGGTGCCGCTATCCAGGGTGGTGTTCTTACTGGTGATGTTAAGGATGTTGTTTTGCTTGATGTTACGCCACTTTCACTTGGTATTGAAACCATGGGTGGTGTCTTCACCAAGTTAATCGATCGGAATACTACTATTCCAACATCCAAGAGCCAAATCTTCTCAACTGCTGCTGATAATCAATCAGCTGTTGATATCCACGTTCTTCAAGGTGAACGGCCAATGGCAGCTGACAACAAGACTTTAGGTAACTTCCAACTTACTGACATTCCAGCTGCTCCTCGTGGTGTTCCTCAAATTAAGGTTACTTTTGATATTGACAAGAACGGGATTGTTAACGTTTCTGCCGAAGATCAAGGAACCCATAAGAAGCAAAACATCACCATTAAGTCTAACTCTGGCTTGAGTGATGAAGAAATTGAACGAATGAAGAAGGATGCTGAAGAACACGCAGCAGCTGATAAGAAGAAGAAGGAAGAGGTTGACTTGAAGAATGAAGTTGACCAAGAACTCTTCCAAGTAGATAAGACTTTGAAGGAAGTTAAGGGTAAGGTTCCTGAAGAAGATATCAAGAAGGCCGAAAGTGCTCGTGACGACTTGAAGAAGGCTAAGGAAAGCGGCAACTTAGACGATATGAAGGCTAAGAAGGACGCATTAAATAAGGTTATCCAAGATCTTAGCGTAAAGCTTTATCAACAAGCCCAAGGTGCTCAAGGCGGTCAAGCTGGTAATGCCGGTAACAATGGTACTAACGGAAACAATAATAATTCTGGTTCCGATGATGGCAAGACCGTTGATGGTGACTTTAAGGATGTTACTCCAGATGACAAGAAGTAATTCAATCAGCCGTTAATAAACAATTGTTAAAAGCCAAAGGCCGGAGAAAAGGACTTTGGCTTTTACTTTCGTTTACCATCTATGGTATAACTAAACAAGCAATATAAATGGAGGATCCGTATGGCAGAAGAAAGTTACTACGACATCCTAGGTGTAAAAAAGGATGCTTCTGAAAAGGAAATTAATCGGGCTTACCGAAAACTTGCAGCAAAATACCACCCGGATATTAACCATGAACCTGGTGCTGAAGAGAAGTTTAAGAAGATTAATGAAGCGCATGAAGTGCTGAGTGATCCACAAAAGCGTGCTCAATATGATCAGTTTGGTTCGGCAGGGCCAAATGCAGGGGCAGGCCAAGGCTTTGGTGGCTTCGGCGGTCAACAAGGTTATGGTGACTTTGCCGGTGGTGATTTTGGTGATATCTTTAGCCAATTCTTTGGTGGTGGCGGTCGTCGTCAAGCAGATCCTACGGCACCACGTCAGGGCCGTGATTTGCAATATTCAATGACATTAGACTTTATGGATGCTATTTTTGGCAAGACCACAACAATCAAATATGAACGGGACGCCCAATGTGATGTCTGCAAAGGGAGTGGCGCTAAACCTGGAAAGTCTCCCGAAACATGTTCACGTTGTCATGGTAGTGGGGTCATTCTTACCGTACGGCGGACACCCCTTGGTAATATTCAAACTCAAACTACCTGTCCCGAATGTAATGGGACTGGTAAGATCATTAAGCCAGAAGATCAATGTACTAAGTGCCATGGCTCTGGGCATATTCATGAGCGACATGAATTAGAGGTTAAGGTTCCTGCGGGAATTGATGACGGTCAGCAAATGCGGTTAGAGCACCAAGGTGATGCTGGTGAAAACGGTGGCCCTTATGGTGATCTTTACATCGTTTTCCGCGTAACACCAAGCCGGGAATTCCGGCGTGATGGTTCAACAATCTATGTTGATCAAGACATTTCATTTGCTCAAGCCGCATTAGGTGATGAAGTGAAGGTCAAGACTGTTCATGGTGATGTTAATCTTAAGATTCCTGCCGGTACTCAATCTGAAACGAACTTCCGTCTCCGGGGCAAGGGTGTTCCCCACTTGAACGGTAATGGTAACGGGGATGAACATGTTACTGTTCACGTTCATACACCGAAGAGTCTTAATAAACGTCAAAAAGAGGCAATGATGGCTTTCGCTGCTGCTAGTGGTGAAGACGTCAAAGGAGTTAAGAAAACCGTTCTTGATAAGCTTCGGGATGCATTTGAAGACAAGTAAAGAATCAAAATAAGCTAGTAATATCCGATCTTTGGGTTCTTCGTCAAGAAGTACTGATAAACAAAATTGAATAAATTTCAATCAAGCAG